>Ga0081455_10000501_pt1 | contig 50802 bp, 44 predicted proteins | sample TabmetS3T2R1_FD_70207 | JGI IMG/M metagenome (GOLD analysis project Ga0081455, IMG submission 70207) | Tabebuia heterophylla rhizosphere microbial communities from the University of Puerto Rico - S3T2R1 | ecosystem: Host-associated > Plants > Roots > Rhizosphere ...
GATGTACGACCAATTCCACTTCCGGCTCGCGACGCCGAAATTCGCGAACCGCGTCCACAACCAACCGATGCCACGATAGGGCAAACGCAATCCCGATTCGAAGGGTGCCCACTTTCCCAACAGCGGTCCGCTCGGCGCGGCGCCTGGCCTCTTCGACGTCTTGCAGGATGCGTCGTGCATCGTTCAAGAACAACGTCCCCGCCGCGCTCAACCGAACTCCTCGCGGCAATCGGTCGAAAAGGAGGAATCCCATTTCTCTCTCCAAATCCTGGATCTGCCGCGAGACGGCCGGCTGCGCGACATGCAAGCGCGCAGCTGCGCGTCCGAAATGCTGTTCTTCTCCAACCGCGATGAAGTAGCGCAAATGCCGTAGTTCCATTTGATACCTTCCAGTTATTAGACGGATAAGAACAAAATCTTAGACCTATCGGTCGGGATAGTCGCAGATTTGCAGCCGACATGAAAGCACTTGTCGTGAACGGGCTCAATGACGGTTACGCCGTGCTCAAAGAAGGCTCACTCAATCGGGTCGTCGTCACATCGTTCTGAAAATAAACACCTAGAAAAGGAGACACAGCATGAAAACAGCCGCAAAGAACGCTTCGATCAAGACAATCACGACCCACTACATCGATGGAGCATTCGTCGAATCACACGGCCGTGAGGTAATGGACATCATCAGCCCCACCAACGAGCAAGTGATCGCGCGTGCCGCGTTGGCAGACGAGGAAGACACCCGGCGCGCCATCGCCGCGGCTAAGCGGGCGTTCGCGACCTACGGCCGTTCAACCACGGAAGAACGTGCAAAGATTTTGCGCGCCCTGCATGAAGCGGCTTCGGCGCGACTCGATGATCTGACAGCCGCGATGGTCGAGGAGTACGGCGGAGTCGTCCAGTTCGCACGGCCCATCGTGGAATCGGGCGTCAATGCGTTTCTCGCCGCCGAACAGGCGCTCAAGGAGATACCGTGGACGCGCCGGTGGAACAAGACGACGGTAACGTTGGAGCCTGTTGGCGTCGCAGGCTTGATCACGGCATGGAACGCGAACACGCTTTTCATTTGCCTCAAGCTCGCGTCGGCCGTCGGCGCGGGCTGTACGGTTGTTATCAAGCCAAGTGAGTTGAGCTCGCTTCAGACAAGGGTCGTGGTCGAGGCGCTGCACGAAGCTGGCCTTCCCAAGGGGCTCTTCAACGTCGTCACCGGTCTCGGCAGCGTCGTGGGTGCCGAACTCGTCCGCAATCCAGACGTCGCAAAGATCTCGTTCACTGGCTCGGTGGCCGTGGGTGAAGGCATCATGCGCGATGGCGCGGCGACGATGAAACGCGTCACATTGGAACTCGGTGGCAAATCGCCCACCATCCTGCTCGATGACGCCGCGCTCGATCAGGCGATTCCGGCCGCACTCATCATGGCCTTTTTGAATAGCGGACAAGCCTGCGCAGCCGGCACGCGCCTCCTTGTGCCGAAAAGCCGACTCGATGAAATCAAACGCGGCATTCGCGACGCGATGAAGACCTTTTCAGTCGGCGATCCGGCCGATCCCAAGACTGCCGTTGGACCGATGGTGTCGCAGAAGCAATACGAACGCGTTCAGTCGTACATCCGCAAAGGCATCGAAGAAGGTGCAGAGGTTCTTGTCGGTGGGGAGGGCCATCCGCACGGTCTTGAAACCGGTTACTTCGTGAAACCAACGGTGTTCGTGAACGTTCGAAACGACATGACGATTGCCCAGGAAGAAATTTTCGGCCCGGTGCTGTGCGTCATCGCATATGGCTCCGAGGACGAAGCGGTCCAAATCGCTAACGATTCCAGATATGGCCTGCACGCCGCCGTCATCGGAACCGATCTCCAGCGTGCGCGACGCGTGGCTGCGCAGATACGGTCCGGTCGGGTCGTGATCAATAACGTGACCGATGATCCGCAGGCGCCTTGGGGCGGATTTAAATATTCAGGGGTTGGCCGCGAATATGGACGCTACGGGATCGAGGCATTTCTCGAACCCAAAGCGATCTTGGAATCGTAAGGAGATTTTTTATGAGCCAGCACCTAACGATCTCTCCGAGCGAAGCCGCGGATCGTCTCGCAATCCGAGAACTCGTCGAGGCTTATGCACATTGCGCCGACCTCCGCGATGCGAAAGGTCAGATGGCGCTCTTCACACGAGACACGCACTTCGTGGTATACATGAACGCCAAAGAGCCGACACCGTCGCAGGAGTTACATTCCCGCGAGGCGCTCGCTCCCGTGTTCGACGCTCTGAACCAGTACGATGCCACGACGCACTTCGTAGGACAGAGCACGGTTTTCACCTTGTCGAACGATCGGGCAACGGGCGAAGCGTACTGTCTCGCGCATCACGTCCTCGTTAAGGATGGCAAACGGCGGTTGATGGTCGCGTCTCTTCGCTATCTCGACACGTTCGCAAAAATGAACGGCGTCTGGCTGTTTTCGGAACGCTTGTTGTACGTCGATTGGATGGACGAACGCGTATTGTCATGACACCGACTAGAGTTTGGATGCCAACATTGTCACTGCTTTGGCGGGAGTGCTCGGCTCGTTGATCGGTGCTTCTTCTGCGATTGCGACAACGTGGATGACGCAAAGAATGTCGAGACGGAACTCGCGCGGCGGACGCTGATCAGTGAGCGCTGGCGCTGCGGTATCCTCGCCGGTGCGCTCGGGCTGCTGCTCGGCGTGATGGTCGTGTATTGGCTCGCGCTCGCCGGGACGCCGGGCGCGTTGCCCGGGATGGGTGGCGTCATGATCGTCGTCGCCTTTGCTGCGCTGTTTGAGTTTTGCACCAGTCAACTGCTCACCCATCTCCTCCGCTCGGGGCGCACTCGCCCGTCGTTCGCACCGTACGTCAGCACTTTCATCGAGATGGCGCTGCCCACCTGCGCCATGATCATCATCGCCCGCGCCGACACTCCGCACACAGCCATCAACAGCGCCGCTCCGGGCGGGTATTTCCTCTACATCATCCTCTCGGCATTGCGCCTCGAATACCGCCCGTGCGTCTTCGCCGGCACGCTCGCCGCGCTCGCGTCCGGCGCGCTGATGCTCGCCTGGTGGCCGCAGCTCGAGGCCGCGTGGACCGGCTCGCTTTCGCTGCTGCGGCTCACTTTTGTTCTCCGCGTCATCCTGCTCTTTCTTGGCGGCCTGGCCGCGGCCTTCGTCAGCACGCGGATCAAAACCACGTTGCTCGAAACTGTGCGCGAGACGCAGGAGCGCGCGCGCATCGTTGAACTCTTCGGCCAGCACGTCTCGCCCGCCGTCGTCAATCAACTCCTCGCACAGCCGCTCGGCGAAACGTCCGAGCAGCGCGAAGTCTGCATCCTCGTCCTCGATATCCGCAACTTCACCACCTTTTCCTACAACCGCGCGCCCAATGAAGTCGTCGCCTACCTCAACATGCTTTGGAGCTCTCTGGTCCAGGCCGTCAACGAGCACGGCGGCATCGTGAACAAATTCCTCGGCGACGGATTCCTCGCCGTCTTCGGCGCTCCGCTGTCGCAGGAAAACGATTGCCGCAACGCCATCGCCGCCGCGCGCCGCATCGTCGCCGAGGTCGAGCGCCTTGCCGCCGAAGGCCAGCTCCCGCCCACGCGCGTCGGCATCGCGCTGCACGCGGGGAACGCCATCGCAGGCAATATCGGCTCGCGCGAGCGCAAGGAATACACCGTCATCGGCGACGTGGTGAACGTCGCCTTCCGCATCGAAGCGCTCAACAAAGACCTCGGCTCCACCGTGCTGCTCTCCGAGCTCGTTCGCCACGCCGCCGGGCTCGACGGCGCCGAAAAGATCGCCCCCATCCCCATTCGCGGCCACCTCGAACCGGTGGAGCTTTACCGGCTGATTTAGCGGCCTGTCGAAATACTTCTCCGCTTGCTGTCATCCTGAGGAACCGGACACGCGGCGTGATTATTGGTGCGGGATGAACCTTTCAAAATCGCAGTCAGGGGGGAGAACGCGGTATAAGGTCGTTGCATTCAACAATTCGCCTCGGCACGATCGTGCTGCCTCACCCGCGTGAGCCAGCCTCGTCCGCGGATCGCATGTTTGTCTCGCCGGTGTGCGAGTATTCGAGCGTTGATGGATCGATGGCTTTGACGCCGAACGGAAGCAGATCGCTGTTTCGCGCCCAAGGCGAGCGGAGCGTTCTCACCGGGCGACTTGGCAGGACGGATAGATCAAAACAACCAGCAGAATGTAGCTCGTTAGTGGTGGACGCGTTTTGGGCTTACAAGTCCCCTGCCTGCAACCCGATATCTTTTCTGCTTACCGCAGATGGTTCGCGCAGCGCTACGAACTTGATCGCGGAGCCACAGGTGCGCCGGTTCATTCGTCAGGCGTGAATGCCAGCTCATGAAGTAAGGAAACGGCTTGAGCTCGTGAGGAGGTTCGATGGTCCGCAGACTCCTTATCCGCTTTGTCATCTTTACCAGAGTGCGCGGAACGGTGAGCACGAGGTCGGTCTCCGCAATCGCCAGGACCGCCGGAATAAAGAACGGAATTCTGAGCGCGACTTGGCGCTTTAGGCCGAGCGCTCCTAGCGGCCGGTCGACCATTGCTTGATGCCCATCGCCGGTCAGGATCATCGCGTGCGGCAATTGTAAATACTGTTTCAACGTAAGTCGGCGGCTTCCGATTCGTTGGCGCGCGCCAACGAGGCAAACGAAATCGAGTCTGAAAATGATCTCATTTTCCAGCGCAGGCGGAACCTCTTCTGCGCAAAGGTTGAGATCGATCCGACCCGCCGCAACGTCGTCAAACGTTTGTGGTCCGACAGCGCTCAAGACCAACTCAGAGTCAGGCGCGTTCTGACGCAGTCGCTCGAGCAGCTTGGGGAGCAAGATCGTGGAGCCGTGGTCGGTCATTGCCACTCTGAAGCGCTCGCGGCTCCGCGCCGGAGTAAATTCCTGATCGTTCACGACGGCGTTCAGCCGCCGCATGATGGTTTCGATCTCCCGCAAGACACGTTCACCTCGCGGTGTGCGTTCGTAAACACCGTTAGAACGCACCAGTAGCGGATCAGCAAAGGTTTCGCGCAGTCTGTTCAAAGCGCGACTCATCGCGGGCTGGCTCAAGAAAGCACGTTTGGCCGCGCGGCTGATGTGCCGCTCCTCCAGCAATGGTTGGAGTGTTCGCAACAGATTCAGGTCAATATTTCTTAAATGCGCGTCACGCATAGCAAACATTCTAATAATGCATTAGCAGAATATGGGACGGAGACGGACTGCAGTCCACTAAAGAAGAGATAAATGATGAGAACTTACAAAGCAGTCCAAGTGAGTGAACCAGGAAAACTGAACCTGGTTGAATTACCGATCCGTGAGCCAGGGCCGGGACAGGTGCGCATCCGCGTGGAAGCGTGCGGAGTATGCCATTCGGATGCCGCAACGGTCGAAGGTCAATTTCCCGGCTTAACTCTGCCGCGCGTTCCCGGACACGAAGTCGTCGGCCGGATCGAAGCGGTTGGTCCCAACGTTTCTAATTGGAAGATCGGCCAGCGGGTTGGAGTGGGATTCTTCGGCGGTCAGGACGGAGAATGCGAAGCTTGTCAGCGCGGTGACTTTGTGAACTGTGCGCACGCGGTCGTCACCGGCATCACCGCCGATGGCGGATACGCAGAGGTGATGATTGCTGAGGCCCGTGCGCTCACACTGATTCCGGATGAACTTAGTTCTACCGAAGCGGCTCCACTTTTGTGCGCCGGCATCACCACATTCAATGCGCTCCGAAATGCCGGCTTGCGTGCGGGTGATCTGGTCGCTGTCCAGGGCGTTGGTGGTCTTGGTCACCTCGGCATCCAATTCGCGCGACGCATGGGATTCAAAACCGTTGCGCTGAACCGGGGAAAAGAGAAAGAGAAACTGGCGAAGGATCTCGGCGCACACGTTTACATCGATTTAAGCGGAGAAGATGTAGCTGCCGCGTTGCAACGGATGGGAGGAGCTGATGCCATCCTCGCCACCGTGCCCAAGGGTGATGTGATCGCACCTTTGTTGGGCGGGCTCGCAGTCCACGGCAAATTGATCGTGGTAGCTGTGCCTAACGATCCGATGCCGATCAATGTGATTCCGATCGTCTTCGGCGAGCGCTCGATTGTAGGTAGCCTGACCGGTAAGGCGATCGATAACAAGGACACGCTCGATTTTAGTGTCCTGCAAGGCGTTCGACCTATGATCGAAACTGTCCCACTCGAACAGGCGGCAGACGCTTATCGCAAGATGATGGCTGGCAAAGCTCGGTTCCGGATGGTTCTGACCATGGGTTGATAGACGAACCCGGAGATCCAGGAATGTCGATGCAAACAGGTAGAACAGGAAATGATGAACGCGACGTTAGAAACTAAGAACAAGGCCATAGTGCTGGAAGCGTTCGACACCCTATTCAATCGGCGTGACTATGCGGCAGCTGAGAAGTTTTGGTCGCCAGACTACATTCAGCACAGCGCGCACATCCCTCCGGGTCGAGACGGGCTGTTCAACTTGATCAAAGCCAGTCCGCCTTCACTGAAATACGAACATGGGTTGATCATGGCTGAAGGCGATTTTGTCATCGTGCATGGAAGATATTCAAACACTGGCTTGCCGGTGAACTGGATTGTGGCCGATATCGTAAGAATGGAAAACGGCGTTTTGGCCGAGCACTGGGACGTTATCCAGGACGAAGTCACGAAAGAGCAATCCAAGAGCCGTATGCCAATGTTTGGCACTTCATTTCCTAAATCAGACCATCAACCCGCTGCCGCGCCCCTGACGATAACGGAAGCGCGAAACATCGTGGCGCCGCTTTATGACGCGTTGAACCAACCTGGCAAAAAAGACGTGGCTGCTTTGTTAGCCAACGCGTGCAATCCTGACTACAGATCGTACAGTACAAATGAGGACTGGCTTACCCGCGACCAACTAGCCGAAGTCTTCAAGATGATCGGCGTATCCGTCCCAGATTTGCGCTGGACGATCGAGGATATCCAAACGTTCGGCGATCAAATCGTGGTGCGTGGTGAGGCGAGTGGGACACCCACCGGCGCGTTGTTTGGAGCGAAACCTACCGGCAAGAGCTTTAAGACGATGGCACTTGATCTGTTCACGGTGAAAAATGCCAAGCTGGCGTCCGCTTATCATGTCGAGAACTGGATGACGGCATTGGAGCAGATCAGCAAGTAGACGCCAACATCGCCATCACCCAATGACGTCACAACCTCTCCTGACGCCATTCCGCATGGGCCAGCTATTGCTTCCAAACCGCATCGTGATGGCGCCGCTCACGCGACAGCGCGCCGCCAATTCAGGGCATGTTCCAGCAAAACTTCAGGCGCAATACTACGCACAGCGTGCCTCGGCCGGAGTCATCATCAGTGAAGGCACGGCAATCAGCCCAGAAGGTTATGGATGGACTGATACTCCAGGTTTGTGGAGTGCGGAGCAGGTTTCGGGTTGGTGCGTTGTTACCGATGCCGTTCATGAAGCCGAGGGTCGTATCATTGCGCAGCTCTGGCATACCGGCTCCATCTCCCATCCAGATTTGCTCAATGGGGCGCTGCCGGTATCCGCGTCCGATGTGAATCCTATGCAGCAAAGTGCCACACCAACCGGAAGGAAACCCACGGTGAAACCGCGGCCGATGACGAAGAACGATATACGCCAGACAGTCGCGGATTACGGCAAGGCCGCCGCAAATGCCATAGAGGCAGGCTTCGACGGAGTCCAGGTGCAGGCGAATTACCTTTATCTCATCCCGCAATTCCTGAATCGCATGACAAACCTTCGCACGGACGAATACGGCGGTTCCATCGAAAACCGTGCCCGGTTTCTCTTCGAAGTGCTGGAAGGCGTTCTGGCAGTTGTGGATCCCGGATTGGTTGGGATAAAGATCGCGCCTATGCACGAAGGAGGCCCATTCGCGGCGAATGATGAGACCTTGCCTACCATCGAATATGTCATCACCCGACTAAACGATTATCGTTTGTCTCATCTCCTAATGATGGGTGCTTCGACGGACTTTTCCGGCAGTGCGCTCGCAGCGCTGGCAGGTGACGGTATGTTCCAGCACTTCCGTCCCATCTTCAAAGGCCCGCTCATCGCCAACGTGAAAATGGATCGCGAGCGGGGCAACCGACTCATTAGTGAAGGTCTGGCCGACCTGATTGCCTTTGGCCGCTCTTACATCGCCAATCCGGATTTGGTCGCGCGTTTTGCCACGAACGCACCGCTCAACAACGATATCAAATCGGAAACAATTTATGCCTCCGGACCGGAGGGCTATGTGGATTATCCCGACATGAAGCTGGTCGGTGAGTTGGCAGAAGGCAGCATAACGCCGCAAAACTGGCCAACCATAACGACGGAACCATGAACAACTACACCCACGAAACCGCCCCGACACAGTTTGTCGAGAGCGAAGGTGTTCGTTACGCCTATCGGTGTTTCGGCAAACGGGGAACCGTTCCCTTGTTTTTTCTTGGCTACTTCAACTCCAACATGGATGCATGGGATCCGATCGTCACGAACGCGCTGAGCGAGGATCACAACGTCATTCTCTTCGACAACGCGGGCGTAGGGGCTTCCGGCGGGGAGACGCCTGACAACGTTCCCGAGATGACGCGACATTGTGTTGCTTTCCTTCGTGCACTCGGGCTGAAGCCCGTTCGTATCGTCGGTTTCTCCCTTGGTGGAATGATCGCGCAGCAACTGGCCCTTGATTATCCTGATCTCGTGAAAGACCTAATTTTGTTAGGCACAGGCCCGCGCGGCGGCGAAGGCATGACGTTCACCGAATTATCGACGGAAGAACAAGCAGATCCGGTCGCATTTCTCTTAGGCGCATTCTTTTCTTCTTCAAAAGGTAGCCAGGCGGCTGGACGGGAATACCTGAAGCGGCTTGAATCTCGGCAAGAGGATCGTGACTTTCCTGTGTCGAGGAACTCAGCGGTCGCTCAGTTAGCGGCTATCAGAGACTGGGGAACGATACCGGGAACTAACCGCTACGAAACACTAAGAGACATCACGCATCCGACTCTTATTGTTCATGGGAACAAAGATGTTGTGGTCGCGCCAATTAACGCGCTCATCCTGACTGAGCACCTGCCGAATGCTCAGTTAATCGTGTATCCCGATTCGAGTCATGGGGCGCAGTATCAGCATGCAAGGGTGTTCCTGGAGCATGTCAAACTGTTCTTGAGTGGCAGAGATTTTTAAAGAGAGGGACTGTGGAATATGAACAAAGCAGTAACTAAGATAACGAAATTCGCGACAGAGCGATTTACGCTCACTTCGTTCAAACCGTTTGACCAAGTCGTTACCGCTCTTAATTCCGGAGTCGGTCACCCAGAGATGGCCGAATTCTGGAAATCAACTTATCGGGCGCAGTCTGTACCCGAATTGGAAAGCGCTATCCAAAAAGTCTTGGGGAAAACAGGCCTGATGTTGTTTGTGGAGTTCGACCATGGCGCGATTGTGCGCAAAGGGACCGGTCGCGACGCACCGAGGATGATCCGCTTCGTCATTGGCAATCCGCTCATCATGCGAGAGATGGTAAAGCATGTGCCGGACGCCGGATCGTACGCGCCGGTGACGATCTTAATTGATGAGCGTTCGAATGGCGTTCACCTCTCTTATGACCGGATGGCGAGTTTTCTCGCACCTTACGAAAACGCCGAGGCTCTTAAAGTCGCCCGAGAATTGGATGCAAAGGTTGAATCGTTGCTTGCCTCAGCAGCGGCCTAACTAATCTCAATGGAAAACGCCTAACAAGATCAAGGAGATAAATAAACCCGCTCTAGGAAGGAAGCGTATGGAAATCGGAACCATTGGAGCAGGAGCTTTCGCGCAAGCGTTCGCAAAACGGGCATTGAACGCAGGCCATAAAGTAAAGCTTAGCAATAGCCGAGGCCCCGACAGTCTGCGAGAAATTGTCAATCAACTTGGTACTGGAGCAATCGCTGCCACCAAGGAAGAGGCGGCGGCTTGCGAAATGGTGCTTCTTGCTGTGCCGTGGGACAACGTGCCCGAAACACTTGCAAGTCTTCCCAAAATAAAACGCGCGCCGACGACCTAACGACTGTAAACCTGAGTGAGATTCGCGCGAGACTCGCGGCTTCTCTTCTGAGAGAGACTGGTAACCGGACTAACGGTTAACCTGTTTTCACTTCGACGCCTGCTTCTTTTTCAAGTGCTTTGATTACGGCGGAGGCGTTTTCTTTTCCGAAGCCAAGCGCAACCGCCGATTCCAGATTTGTTTCGACAACGCGCAGCGCCGGAATCGGTGACTGCAGACTTCCAGCAAATTTCTCAATGAGGCCAGCATCCTTGAGCATGAGCTTGAGCGCAAAACTGGTAGAAAAATCACGTTTCAAAATTTTCTGACCGTTGCTCACGAGTAGCGGCGAGCGGAAGTCGGCGACTTTCACAACTTCCATTACGGTACTCAAATCAAGGCTAGCCTTTTGCGCGAGTACAAGTCCCTCAGCAAGCGCTTCCATCTCCAACGCGACGATGAGGTTTCCCACCAGCTTCATCGCTGCGGCGTTTCCGTTCTTCCCAAAGTAGTGAATGGTTTGCCCCAAATGCCGAAGGACCGGTTTAACTTTTTCAAAAGTGTCCCTTTTGCCCGCGGCCATAATCCAAAGCTTGGCATCCGCGGATTCCTTTTTGCTGCCGAACGTCGGCGCATCGAGAAAGTCCGCACGGCGCTTTGCATAGGCTTCTTGTTCTCGCAAACTAGTCGCGGGAAGGACCGTACTCATGTCCACTGCGATCTGGTGTGAGTTGATTGCCGTTAGAATTCCTTTAGCGCCGAAAACAACTTCCTCGACGGCTTGGTCGTTACTCAAACTGTACATGACAAGATCGACATCGCAGACGGCGTCCGCAGGACTCTCAGCTACACGCGCGCCTTTCCTCGCGAACGGTTTACATTTTTCAGGACTGCGATTCCAGACGGTAAGTTTGTACCCAGCCTTGAGAAGGTTCGACGCCATGCCGCTGCCCATGGTACCGAGACCGAGATAGGAGATTTTCTTTATCATACGTGAATGCCTCGAAGATTCTTCATAGTTGCAAAAACTAGCTATGTCATGTCGTGTCGAACCTGAGTGTCCACCGCTTCTAGTCCGCCACTCACCTGGAGTGACTGAATCGCGCCGTGGAGCTCAACCGGAACGATGCCGTTACCATGAGTAATTACTCCGCCATCGATTTCAGCCCCACTCAGATAACCCTTCGTGGCAGCATCGCTATTTTTTGCATCCGTGCGCTTTAATGAGGTGGATTATTAAACAATGGCGTAAGCCTATTGCGGCAAAGCGGACCTCGGTGGCTTCGGGCCAAACGCGCGCGCTGTGTCGCGCTGGGGGCGATTCGTTCGGGAAATGGCGCGCTGGCGTGCTAGCTCGGTCGCTCCTTGTTCCTTGTAGATCGTGCTCGTGAGCGAGGCCATGAGCGCAACTAGATCGTCGATCTCACTCTCGGTGAGGGCGAGCGGCTGGATGTCTTCGTCGAGATACGGATTCTGCAAGCCGTCACCTTTGTTGTAGTGGTCGATGAGATCCCAGAGCGTTTCCTGCGAACCATCGTGAAAGTACGGCGCGGTCACAAGCACGTTGCGTATGTCTGGCGTTTTGAAAGAGGCAATGTCTTTCTCCTTCTTTGTAATGAGAAAGCGGCCTAGCGCTGACATGTCCGTCTGGATGGCCGCGCGATCGATGGCAGAAGTATCGCCTGATTGGATAAGCTGTTCGGCTTGTCGCGCCAGCGCGACGACGTTGTGTCGAATGATGCCGATGCCGATGTTGTGAAAGTCGTTGTCCGTGAAGACCGTGGCGTCCCGCTGAGTATCAGTCAATGCGTGACATTTATTGCAGCGGGCCTGCGTGTTAAAGAGCTCCCAGCCGCGTTTGGCCGAGTCGTCAATAGCGTTCTTGTCGCCGGCGATGAAGTGATCGAACGGAGAATCAAAGGATAGTTGAGTTCGTTCGTACGACGCGATGGCGCGCAGCAGGTCAGGGCCGCTGGGCGCGCGGCCAAATACACGCTGGAATGCCTGCCGGTATTCCGTCACGGTGGCGATCTGCGCCACAGCGGCATCCAGGTTTGGGTGGCCCATCTCAACGGAATTGACAATCGGCAAAGCGGCCTGCTCCTCGAGCGTTTTCACCCGGCCGTCCCAGAACTGCGTCTTGTTGTAGAGAGCGTTCAGAATGGTAGGTGCGTTGCGCTGGCCGACGCGACTTTTGACGCCGACAGAGGTGGGTTTCCTATCGGTGAAGGCGAATGCCGGATCATGACATGTGCTGCACGAGATGCTGCCATCAACCGACAAGCGACGGTCGAAAAAAAGTTTCTGGCCTAGGGAGATCTTCTCAGGCGTCTGCGGATTGTCTGGCGGGATCGCCGCACGAGTCATCTCAACAGGCACGCCAACTTGTTGAAGCGACTTTGGCTGCGCCAAGGGATCCGTTTCTGAAGTTGAAGGTAGTTTCGAACGCGCTCTTTTAGCCGACCGCTCACAACCGAAAATCAGCGTAGCGATCCCTGCTACCATCAGGGGAAGGATCAGAAAGCGTTTCACTTTAGAATCGGTATACGCTGCGCTCTGCCTTAACGGGAGCTGATATTTCAGTTTGCTTGGTGAAGCTGTACCTTCGCGGGAGCCCGCTCCTTAGTATCAGTCGTCTCACGTCACAATTATTTAATGAGGTAATCGTAGATGGCGGAGAAATCCTGGGTGGCGTGTCCGCCCCTCATTGCGAGGCGATATAGTTCTTTCGCAACATTGGTTAGGGGCATGGCCACACCAGATTCGTAGGCACTCACTGATGCGAGATGCATATCCTTCTGCATCCAGCGCAACGGAAATTCGGCTTCGTAATTTCCGCTCTCAATTTTCTCCCGCTTCGCCGTCAGAAACGGTGCGACCGCGGCCGAGCCGAGCAAGGAATCGAGCAACATCTTTGCGGAGAGCCCGAGCCCTTCGCCCAAAGCCATCGCTTCGGCGAACGCGGCCATTCCGGTGCCTAACAAAAGATTGACTACCGTTTTCATGGAAGTTCCCATCCCGTCTCCGCCGGCGTGAACAATTTTCTTGCCCATGCACAGGAGGAGCGGGCGAATCCTCTCCAGGTCGGTTGTATCGGCTCCCACCCAAAAAATGAGCTTCGCTTCCGCGGCGGGAGCAGCGGAGCCGGTCACCGGCGCGTCAACAAAATGAACCTCGCGGCGCGCTGCTTCCGCAGCCATCTTCTTTGAGAACGACGGATTGACCGAGCTACAATCGACCCAAAGTGAATTTGGCCGGAGGTGATTCAAAAATCCATCCGCGCCTAGAGCTGCTTGTTCGACTGCGCCGGGATGAGCCAGCATCGTGAAAAGCACGTCCACTTGTTCAGCGAGTTTTGCGGGGGAATCAGAAAACGTTCCGCAGGGACCGAGCAACGGTTCTGCTTTGGCGCGGGTGCGATTGAACACGAACAATGAATGGCCGTGCTTCTGCAGATTCGCCGCCATGCGGCTCCCCATTATTCCCAAACCAATGAATCCAATTTTCATTTTTGTTCTTTTCTCACGTCGCTTTAACCAACTTCGCTAACATTGTTTCCTTCGATCATTGCGATTTCTTCGTCGGTTAGTTTTGTTAATAGTAATTTTGCCGCTTCATTTTTTCCCCACCGGACTCGGCGTCGCGGCGACGCGGACGACTGCTCCCGTAGTAAGAGAGTCCGTGGGATTGACGATTACCTTGTCGGATTCAGAGACGCCGCCGAGGATTTCTGACTGAACGCCGAAGTCCCGTCCGACTTTGACGTCGCGGAGCTGCACAACACCCTTGGCGTCCACGACGCCAACCTGCACACTCTTCTGGCGAAATATGAGTGTGTTATCAGGCAAAGTAACCAGTTTTCCCAAAGCAACTTGTGGCACGCGGATCGTGGCATAGCTGCCAGGCAGAATTTCATTCTTCGAGTTATCAACCTGTAACTGAACAAGCATCGTTCGGGAATCCGGGGAGACCGCTCCCGACGTCGAGATCACTTTTCCGGGATACGTTTTTGCGCTTTCCGCGCCGACCTGAACGTTGAAGGTTTGTCCCACCATGATGTTCGCTGCGTCCTCCTGCGGGATACGAAAATAAACGCGCAGAGGATCTGTTTGTTGAATGTGAAACATCTCGAAGCTCGTATTGTTCGCGGTAATCAGGTCGCCGACGTTCACATTACGGACCGTGATGATACCAGCGAAGGGTGCGGTCACACGTTTAAAGGCGACTTCCTGTTCGAGGAAACGAAGATTGGCGGCAAACGCTTCGGTATTGGCCTTGTTCGTGCCCTGAGAGGTGGCGGTGTTCTCGGCATCAAGTTGGGAGACGACCCCTTCTTTGTATAACTCCTGCCATTTCGTGTTCGTGCTTTTGGCCTGTTCCAAATTTCTTTTCGCTAGCGCAGCCTGCGAGCGGGCTTGTGAGAGCTGCTGATCAAGATCAGGCGTGTCGATCTCGGCGAGCAACTGATCTTTCTGGACATGAGCGCCTATGTCCACGAGCCAGTCTTTTAGGTATCCATTCACTCGTGCAAAGATAGATGCTTCTTGCCATGGTTTGACTTCAGCCGGCAAGTTAAGCCCACTTTGCGGTGTGGTAACGGTTGGTGAAACCACGGCCACGGTCGGAATCGCCAATTCCTTGGTATCAGCTGCAGCCGTTAGCCGCTGCCGGAACTGCGGAACAAAGCCAGCGACCAATGCGATCGCAAACAATGCACCGCCCGACATCAGGATAAAGCGATGTCTTCGGCGAGCCCGGTTCGGATTTTGCTTATGTTCGTCGGAGCCAACGCTGTCGGTAGGAGAAGTTGCGCTCATATTTAGAAGGATGTGTTTAGGTTGCGGAAACGGCCTCCTCAAGGGCTGCTGATGGAACATCTTCTTTCGGTTCTGCCTTGGCAGGGCCGGCTGCCTGACGGTGCAACAGGCTGAATACCACAGGCACAAAAAGTAGCGTCGCGACGGTGGCGAGCATAAGACCTCCGATTACCGCGCGGCCGAGCGGTGCGTTCTGCTCGCCGCCTTCACCAAGACCAAGCGCCATTGGCAACATACCAATGACCATCGCCATCGCCGTCATGATCACTGGGCGTAGGCGTCCTGTTCCGGCTTCCCATGCTGCTTTCACCGAATCCATTCCTTCCTCAAGGTGAGTGCGCGCAAAGGTCACCACCAGAACAGAATTAGCTGTGGCGACCCCGAGACACATGATCGCGCCCATCATCGCTGGAACGCTTAAAGTTGTGCTCGTAACATGCAGTCCCCAAATCACGCCCGCGAGCGCCCCGGTCAATGCCGTCAAAATAATGAATGGGTCGAGCCAGCTCTGGAAATTTACCACGAGCAGTAAATAGATCAGCGCAATCGCCACTAACATTCCGATGCCCAATCCGAGAAAGCTGGAACTCATCGTCGAAGCTTGTCCGCGCAGAACAATGCTGACGCCTTGCGGCGCGGTCTTCTGGGCTTGCGCAACGATAGGCCTAATGTCACTTAACACTCCACCGAGATCTCTGCCTCCAACTCCGCCGTAAACATCGATCACCGGGATGACGTTATAGTGCGTGTAGATTGGTTGGCTTGCGATCCGTGTTACGTCCGTTACGTTATCGAGGATCTGACCGTTGCCTGTTCCAGGTTTTGAGGCACTAAGCGGTATCGACCTTAACTCGGAAAGCGTAGTTGTCTGACGTTCCGGGACCCTGACATTCACGAGATATTGGACGCCGGTGGTGTAATCGAGCCAGTAGGTCGGCGTCACCTGACTGCTGCCGCTCAAAGAGAGCAGGACGGAACCGGCCACATCCCGCTCGCTGAGCCCGAGCTCCATCGCCTTTGTTCGATCGACGCTGAACTCGAATCGCTGCAAGTCGTTAGGCTGCTGAACCCTCACATCAACCGCTCCGCGAACCTGACGGATTTTTTGAGCGATGGAATTCGCGACCTGCTGGTCGACCGTTTGATTTCGCCCGACAACTTGAATATCCAGCGGCGCTGGAAGTCCGAAGTTAAGTGTTTGGCTGACGATGTCGGCCGGCAGGAAGTAAAAGGTTATTCCAGGAAAGTCACGATTAAGACTCAGACGCAGATTGCGTACATAATTCGCCGTCGGCTTATGGTTCGGTTTCAATGAAACCAGAATATCGGCGTCGGCCGGCCCTGATATCCCACTGTCGTTGTAGCTCAAATTGATGCCCGAAACCGGAAGCCCGATGTTATCAAGTATACCCTCTAGCTCATTCGCGGGAACTTGACGACGAATGGCGGCTTCCACTTCGTCAACCAGCTTGGCCGTTTGCTCGATCCGCGTCCCGGTCGGTGCCCGCACGTGCAATCGAAACGTTCCTGCGTCCACTGCGGGAAAGAAATTTTGCCCGAGAAAGGGAACGAGCAGCCAGGTGGCAACGCAAAACGAGAGAAATCCAACAGCGAAGGCCGCTCTGTGTCCCAGCACGGTGCCTAACAAGTTCGCATAAGCCTCCCTAAAGCGATCGAACGCTTTTTTAAAACCTTGCTGAAGGGCAACCAGTGGCCGGACCCAAAACGCGACGTGCTTTTCGCCTGTTTGTTTGTGGTGATGGCGCTCGAACCACATGATCATCGTTGGCACTAGCGTGCGCGAAAGCACATAAGAAGAGATCACGGCGAACATCACCGCTTCGGCCAAAGGCACAAAGAGATAGCGCGCCACTCCCGACAGAGAAAACATCGGGACGAAGACAATGCAGATGCAAAAAGTGGAAACCACTGCGGGTAACGCGATTTCACCCGCGCCTTTCAGAATTCCATCTTCCAATTTTTCACCTGATGCCAGATGGCGCTCGACGTTTTCGATTGTCACCGTGGCATCATCCACCAGGATGCCGACTGCGAGGGCCAGACCGCCGAGCGTCATGATGTTGATCGTCTGACCGAGCACGCTCAGGACTGCCAGAGACGACAAGACCGAAAGGGGAATGGATACCGCAATGATAAGTGTGCTTCTCCATGAACCGAGAAAGAGCAAAATCATCAGCGCGGTCAAAGCAGCTGCAATCACACCTTCCCTAACGACGCCGCTGACCGCTGCCTTCACGAAAACGGATTGATCGGCGAATTGCTTCACCTGGATATCGCTCGTGACGGTCTTGAGAATGTTGGCCATGGCCGCCTTGACGCCTGCCGCAACTGAGAGCGTTGATGCGCTGCCGTTCTTAAAAATGCTCAGCAGGGTGCTGCGGACGCCATCTTGCCGAACGATGTTTTCCTGCGGGAAATAGCCATCACGCACCTGTGCCACATCGCTTATATGAATCACAGTGCCGCCCACCATTTTGATCGGCAGATCGTTCAACAGATCGATCCGTGGCGGATTGACGTTGAGATCAATCGGCACTTCTTTTCCACCGACCTTGGCCGTCCCGCTTGGATAGGTAAGAGAGCCATTGCTGATGGCAGTGACGACATCGGATTCGACGAGGTTGTTGGCTTCCAACGCCTTGAGGTCGAGATCGACCGAAACCACCCTTTGCTTTCCGCCATATGGGTAGGGAATGCTGACTCCGGGCACACTGATCAGTCCGACGCGAATCTGGTTTAGAGCGATGTCGAAGACTTGCTGCTCGGAAAGTTTGGGGCTGCTGATTCCGAACTGCAGAATGGAAACGGTGGACGCGCTGTATTGGATGATCAGTGGCGGGGTGGTCCCCGGCGGCAGCTGTCTCAAAATGGTTTGTGAAACGGCCGTCAATTGGGCCACCGCGGTAGATGGGTTCGTGCCCGGCTGAAAAAAGACTTTGATCACGCCAAAGCTGTCATAGGAGGTCGATTCAATGTGCTCGATATTGTCGACCGTGGTAGTGAGCGCTCGCTCTTCGCTGTAGACAAGCCGTTGGGCGATTTGGTCGGCCGGCAGCCCGGTATAACTCCAGATCACACTGACCACCGGGATATTGATGGCGGGAAAAATATCCGTTGGCGTCTTGGTCACGACAAAAGGCGTCATCAAGAGCAGCAGCAACGCCGCGACGACAAACGTGTAGGGGCGACGGAGAGCTAGGCGAACAATCCACATAACGTGCCTCCGGCCTGGCTACGGACACAGCAACTCGCCTTCATGGCCCCAACTTTCGCTCCGCGACCCACAAGCCGCTATTGCGCATCCGTGGGATTCTTTCCCCACCAATATGAACTGATGGCGGCTCCCTCTTCTGAGACAACTCCTCAGTGGGCTAAATGTCAACGTCCATTCACTTCGACGCCGGCTTTTTCAAGCGCTCTGGACGGACGCGTTTTCATCCCCGAACCGCTATGGCAACGGCCAATTCGAGATTCTTTATAATCGTGCTCATTGGAGGGCCCTTCTCGCAATCATAGCCGCTCCATTCGCTGCCGGCTGCCCTTTCGGGCGGATGCCTGAGTGTTTGTCTGCCTGCCTGATCTACTACAATGGCATGATCACACCGCCGTCCCTTGGAATCGAATCGTAAGTCGCCTTGTCGATCTTGAGGTGCGCCATGACTAGCTCCGACGGAGTGTGAGCCAGCCACTCAGAGAACGATAGATCCTGAAAACGATCGACTTTGCCGAACATCTCCAGGAACACCAAATCTGTGTCGCCAGTGTTCTCGATGTAATGAAGCAAAGTTTTCTGGACGTATCCGACGTCGCCTGCCTGAAAGTCCATCGTGCGCGACTTGTGGCCTGTTGACACGACTGTCATTCGTCCTTTGCCATTAATGTAGTACTGCCATTCGTCCGCGTTTGGGTGCCAGTGCAATTCCCTCAGCCCGCCCGGATGAACCGTGACCAGCGCCATCGCTGTGGTGGAGACTTTGAAATTGCTGGAATCAACAATGCGCACCTCGCCGGATTTCGTTTTCAACGTCGGCGGCATTTCTATCGTGCGAAATGCAAAATTACGCGGAGACTTTCCACGTGTACCGGCTGCTGCCTTCTGGTCGGCCTCCAGTGATCCAGGAACGCCCGTTTGGAAAATGAACAATTCTTCTTTCGGAACATTTTTCAATGCCTGTTGGCCGACGGCGAAATTTTTTGCCAACACCTCAGGCGGCAGACCGGCCATACAGTCGCTCAACAGCACGGTGTCGGACTCCGAAAAATCGCCGTCGTCGAAAACGAGCATGAACTCGCATCCATCGGGATTGAGACCTTGAATGGAGTGAGGAATACCTGACGGAAAAAACCAAAGATCATTTTTGCCCACGTCGGCGACGAAACTTTTGCCGTCCAGGTCGATCGCGGTAATCCGCGCATTTCCGTACAACATGATGGCCCATTCGCCGGCCGTGTGCCAATGCAGCTCGCGCACTCCACCCGCAGTCAGCCTCATGTTGACGCCAGCCTGGCTCTTCGAGACCGGAAGCTCCCGCACCGTTACCTCGCGTGACCATCCGCCTTCATAGGTACGCTTGTTGGCGAATGAGAACGGATACTTGAATGTTTGGACTAAGCTCTTGGAATCCGTGCTCGGCGGCCACATCGAATCCGGATTCTGCCCGTCCAGCATCGGATTAGCCGGCCCGGGATCACTTTTGCTGCGTTCTACGCCCAGCGTTTTTTGAAATGCCGCGAGTCCGCCGGCTACGGCCATTGATCCAAGAAAATTACGACGAGTTAAGATGCTCATGATTATTTTCCTCAGCTTTAGATTTTCCGTTTCGAAACTATTTAGCTCACGCTCCCCAGACTTGGTAAAGAATAAAGATCAGCACGAGCGTTATGCCGCTCCAAACGAGAATGATTTCTGTGCCGGACGACCGGCACATCGTTGGCTCGGCTGTTTCGGGCAACCCTCTGGCGTGGTCACTCTGGAAAACGCAGTGGACGCCCGCCGCGCTCGGTGATTACACTCTCGTCGTCCGCGCCACGGATGGCGAGGGCCACGTCCAGAAATTGGACGAAGGTCGCGGCCCGTTCTCCGGCACAGCTGGGCTTGATACGGTTGGTGTGCGCATAACCGAGTAGTTGTGCGTCCGGGGAGCACGGCTTACCACTGCGCTAGCGCACGATTCGCCGTGGCGAACCTGTTCGTTTCGGCATCTCGCCAAAGGCTTGCAGGCGCACGTAACTCTTTTAGGCAGCCGCTCAGAGCAACTTGTCTATTTAGGAGTTGATATCGCCAAGTCTTATCTGGACGCGGGAATTGGGAATGAGAAACCTCGTTTCTCTAATGACATCCGAACTCCAACTCGTCTTTCAAACAGCGCGCGGGCGAGCGCGTTCTCGGAAACGCCACGATCCAAAAGAGGAAATGTGCGGCAAGAGCGCAACGCCGATCCCAGTTTGAGTCGAGACCAGGAACAGCTGTGATATCAATGTGAAACGAATAGTTTCTGGAGGTTATTATGGATAAGAAGGAGGTGTCTGCGAGCTTAGCTGGAAGCGTGTCGCTTGGACGCGACCTTTCTGTCAATCGTCTTGGCTTTGGAGCGATGCGTCTCACCGGCGAAGGCATCTGGGGCCCTCCGCGCGATCGTATGAAAGCCCTCGCGGTCCTGCGGCGCGCCGTAGAGCTGAACGTCAACTTCATCGATACCGCGGATTCCTATGGTCCCGGCATCAGTGAAGAATTAATTGCCGAAGCCCTGTTTCCTTATCCAAAGGGAGTCGTCATCGCGACCAAGGGCGGCTGGGATCGTCCAGGACCAGATCAATGGACTCACGACGCGAGTCCCGCCCACTTGCGTAAGGCGGTGGAAGGCAGCCTCAGGAGATTGAAATTGCAGCGCATCGACGTTTATCAGCTACATACTCCGGACCCGGTGGTGTCCTTTGACGCCTCGGTTGAAACGCTGGCCGAGCTGCGAAACGAAGGGAAGATTCGCATGGTGGGATTGTCGAATGTTACGAGGGAGCATATCGAGCGTGCGCGCAAGATTGTTCCCATCGTCTCTGTCCAGAACCGATACAGTTTTGCCGATCGCGAATGGGACTACGTCGTGGATTATTGTGAAAGCAACCGAATTGTGTTCATCCCGTGGTTTCCTCTCGCAGCGGGCAAGGTCGCCGGTGATATCCTCAATGAGATCGCGCGAGCACATCAGGTAAGTCCGAAACAGATTGCGTTAGCCTGGCTCCTGCGGCGGTCTCCCATCATCCTGCCAATCCCTGGCACTAGCTCGGTCGAACATCTCGAGGAGAACGTCGCGGCTTCCTCGGTGCAGCTGACTGAAGAAGAATACGGGAGACTCGCAGCTGTTCCGGAATTGGCCGCATCGTGATCGCCGGCACACGCCTTCATCTGCCTCTCACAAAGGTCAAAATACAGAATGAAAAACGTAAGCTGGGAAATTCACCATTAGAAGTCGGGCCGACGGGTGGGTACAAGTTATTCTCGACCCCGGCGCAACAGCTGAACGCGATGACCATTTTGTGACTGGCAATTGCGGCGAGCGGAGGCATAGCTTGAACCATCTCTTCTTATTCAGCGATTGTCTTACCGCGAAGTCGCTGCTCCTCCCGCCAGACAGCCACCACTGCCAGGGCAACTAGAATTCCTAGTGATACTTCTGTGAAACGATGCACCGCAGCAATCCATGGCGCCTCCGGGCGTGCAATAAGCACGATGATCGCGAGCGTCATGCCGGCGTAGCTGTACCCGACCCTTTCCAATCGAAACGCAATCGATATGAGTCCGAGCACAAAGATTGTGATTGCGAACGCGACCAGGTTCGCGCCGAAGCATGCTGATTCGATTGCCCCGAGCGATGCGCCCAACGCACTGGCGACGATTCGTTGGATCGCCAATGGCACCGTCGAACTCAACGGTGATTGCATGACCACGAGCGTGGCAATGACAGCCCAGTAAGCCTCGGGCATTCCTACCAGCCGCGCGAGCAACACCGAGAGCGTCGCCGCAATTGCTGTACGAACGGCGTGCCACACCGACGGAAGGTTTTCTTTTTGCCAAGTCCAAAGTTTCATACCATCGAATCATCCCTGGATCTGTATAGCGCAGACAAGCTCACAATGAGCTCGGCACAGGAATCGCGATGGCGGTTAGGTCGCACCTGGCAAGCCGAACGCGGACTGCGGTACAACCACCGTTTGTTCACGCCGATTCTCCCACCAAATGCGCAACCGAATCATAAAAAATGATTGAACACGAAACAGAACAAGATAAGCATCGGAAGAAACATTAATTAGCATCCGCTTTGGCGATGCTGAGCGGTCGAGAAGAAGGGGGAAATTATGAGCGATTCATTGAACCCTACACCCGACGCAGAGCAGTTGATGCTCGGCGCGATTCCCGGCAAGGCCGCGCTGGGTCGCGGACCTGCCGTTGACGGCAAACACTCGCGGCATCCATACCATCATCCCGCCGCTGGGTGGGGCGCGGCCGAAAGCGTCTCTAACGTCCTGGCGCGGGCGGGCGAACCGATCGAGGGCTTTCGCGCGATCTTCGTGATGAACCATGAGGACGGTGGCTTCGATTGTCCCGGCTGCGCGTGGCCGGATGATCCATCCGGTTTGAAACTCGACATCTGCGAAAACGGCATCAAGCACGTCACCTGGGAACTTCAACACGCGAAAGCCGACCGCGATTTCTTCGCCGCGCATACCGTTAGCGAACTGGCGACGTGGAGCGACTACGATCTCGAAGCAGTAGGTCGCCTCGCTGAGCCGTTGCTCTACAATCCTGAGACCCACAAGTACGAGCCTGTTTCCTGGGAAGACGCTTTCAAGCTGGTTGGCGAAACGCTTCGTGCACTGAAGAGTCCGCATCAGGCGTCCTTTTATACTTCCGGGCGGTTGAGTAACGAGGCGACGTTTCTCTACCAGCTCTGGGTGCGCGAGTTTGGCACGAACAACCTGCCCGATTGCTCGAACATGTGCCACGAAGCGAGCGGACGGGCGATGACTGCGGCAATTGGAACCGGCAAGGGCACGGTTGATCTTTACGATTGGGAAAATGCGGACGCGATTTGGCTAATGGGCGACAACGCGGCATCAAACGCGCCCCGGATGATTACCTGGCTGGCCGAGGCCGATCGGCGCGGCGCTCAGCTCGTTCACATTAATCCGTTAATCGAACCAGCTTCGAGACGAACGATTGTCCCGCACGAGTTCGTCAACATGGCGACCTTCCACACGACCGAGACCGGGACCATGACTGTGCAGGTGCGCATCGGCGGCGACATGGCTTTGATACGCGGTGTCGCCAAAGCCGTCCTTGAGGCGGCAGAGAAGGATCCGTCGGTGCTCGACCGGGAGTTCATCGAGTACCACACGCACGGGTTCGAGCAGTACCGTGCTCTGGTCGTCTCCACCGCGTGGGCAGACATAGTCAAGGGCTCCGGCATTTCCGAAGCGGATATTCGCAAGCTTGCCGATACCTACATCGCGTCAAAGCGCGTCATTATCGCCTGGTGTCTCGGTATCACACAGCACGAGCACGGCGTCGATACGGTGCGCGAAATCGTCAACCTTCTCCTTCTGCGCGGAAACATCGGACGCGAGGGAGCGGGACCCTGCCCGGTCCGCGGGCACAGCAACGTGCAGGGCAACCGAACCTGCGGAATTGATCACCGTCCCGGCGCGGCGTTTCTTGACCGCCTTGGCGAGGTCTGCGGGATTGTCCCACCGCGCGAGCACGGACTCGGCACCGTCGCGACGATCGAGGCGATGCACCGCGGCGAGATGAAGGTGTTCATTGCGCTCGGCGGCAACTTCGCGCTTTGCACTCCCGACCTTTCCTACACCGCAGAGGCGCTGCGAAACTGTGAGCTGACCGTCCAGGTGAGCACAAAGCTCAACCGCAGCCACATCGTGCACGGCAAGCGCGCACTGATTCTGCCCTGCCTCGGGCGCAGCGAGAAAGACCGCCAGAAAAGCGGCGAGCAAGGGATAACCGTCGAGGATGCAATGTCGATGGTTCACATCTCACGCGGGATGAAGGAGCCTGCGTCTCCGCACTTGCGGTCCGAGTGCGCGATTCTGGTTGGCATGGCGCAGGCGACGCTCCCCAACAGCAAGACGCCGTGGCAGGATTATGTTGATAATTACGACCGCATCCGCGACACAATGCAGCGGGTGCTCGAAGGTTTCGAGGACTTCAACACTCGCGCGCGGCACCCGCACGGCTTCCGAATCGCCCAGCCGGCTCGGGAGCGCGTCTTCCTGACTTCTTCGGGACGGGCCGAATTTTCGCTGGCGCCGCTCCCGGACGACACCGACCCCGGCGAGGGACGGCTTTTGCTAACCACAATTCGGTCTCACGACCAATTCAACACCACGATCTACTCGAACGACGACCGCTATCGCGGACTGAAGGGGCTACGAACAGTCCTGTTTATGAACGAAGACGATATGAAGGAGCGGGGGCTCGATGAGTTTGACCTCATCGACATCACCAGTTTTTCCAGAGACGGTACGACGCGGACCGTTTACGGGTATCGCGCCGTGCGCTACGAGATTCCGCGCGGCTGCGCCGCTGGCTACATGCCAGAATTGAACGTTCTGTGCGGTATCGCCGATGTCAGCACGCAGAGCGAGCAACCGGTCACCAAGCATCTGGTCGCGAAGGTGACAGCGTCCGCCTCGAAATGATCATAGGAGAACATTATGCCTCAGGTTTCTTTCGCGCGTGATATCAGGCCATTGTTCCGCGATGTCGATATTGAGCACATGGAGCGGCACGGCATAAAGTTGGACGATTACACTTTCATGTCCGATCCGGACAATGCTGACAAAGTGCTCGAAGCACTTTCGCCGCACGAAGGCGACCCACCTTCCATGCCACCCGGAGGGCCCTATTGGACAGAGGACCAGCTCGCGTTGTTCGCCCAGTGGCAGGACGAGGGCTACCAGCCTTAAGACTCAATCTCGGGCAGCGGAGTGGCTTCGGTCTCGAAAGAGACAAAGCGGAAGGTGTCGCAATTTTGCTTGCTCGATATCGGTGGCTTGCGCTGCCTGCGCGAATCAAATGGAAGCCAGCTATCCGTTGGTGTAGTTTTTGAGAGGCTTACGCAACAATTAGTAAACCCGTATGAAGGCGAGTGAGTCCCTTCAGAACAATCAGTCGACTGCGACTGACCGCAAACGTGCCCAAGATCCCCTCCCGTTTGAAGTACAGTTGCGAGCCACTCTCAATGTGATTCCGGCCTATGCCTGGTACGCGGTTCCGGCCGGTGCCCTAACCTTCGTGAATGAACGAACTGCGGACTACCTTGGTATTCCGAAAGACCATCCTCTCCGTTTGGGAATCGATACTGGCGCAGAGTGGGATTCCCATATCGCATTTCTGCATCCCGACGATCACGAAAAAACACGGAGAGTCTGGTCAACTTGTTTGCGCACGGGCTGTGCCGGTGAGGTCACTTTTCGAGCTCGTAACGCTCAAGGAGGGTACCGCTGGTTTCTCAGTTGCGTCGAGCCGCTCCGCGCAACCGATGGAACTCTACTGTATTGGGTCGGGGTTAATCTCGATATTGAAGAACTCAAACAAGCTGAGTTCTACCTTGCGGAAGGAGAACGGCTCGCCCATATGGGAAGCTGGTCGCTCAGGCCGGACGGAATATTTGATTACTGGTCTCCGGAAACATTCGCAATCTTCGGCTTCGATCCCCGAAACGGTATTCCGACGCTCAGCGAATGGCTTCGCGTCCTCCGGCCCGTCGATGGTGATCGCGTCCATGCGTTGATCCGGAAAATGTTTTCAGAGGGCGTGAAGGGTGACATCAAGTATCAAGTTGATCATCCTCAACACGGGCCGAGGACGATGCACAGCACCGGCGATCCAGTGTTTCAAGATGGCAAAGTTGTGCGGTTGATCGGCAATACGTTGGATATCTCCGAGCAGGAGAATGCGGCGCAGGAACTCAGACGCCGGACGGCCTATCTCGAGCAAGCGGAGGAACTCAGTCATACCGGCAGCTTCGGTTGGAATCTAGCAACGGGAGAATTGGTTTGGTCCGACGAGAATTTTCGAATCCTTGGGTATGAACCGACTATCAAGCCAACGCTGGACTTAATATTGGAACGCGTTCACCCGGACGATCGGTCATTCGTGGAGCAGGCAATCGAGAAGGTGAAAAAAGGTGCCAACCTGGATTATGAGCATCGACTCTTAATGCCCGATAGCTCGGTCAAGCATGTCCATGTGATTGGACGTCGCCTAACGAGCGGCTCGACCAACGAGGTCGAACTTGTCGGAACGGTGATGGACGTGACAGCGAGAAAAAAGGCATTTGAAGAAATCAAAGCCCTTCGCGACGAACTTTATAAAGAGAACATCGTGCTGCGCGAGGAGCTCGGTAAGACTTCAATGTTCGAAGAAGTGATCGGTACTTCGTCGGTTTTGCAAACGGTCCTGGCACGCGCGGCCAAGGTTGCTCCGACAGACTCAACCGTTTTGATCATGGGAGAAACCGGCACGGGGAAGGAGCTGGTCGCCCGCGCCATTCACAAACGGTCAAAGCGTTCGGAGCGCCCGTTCATCAGCGTGAATTGCGCAGCGGTTCCTTCTTCGCTGATCATGTCGGAGTTGTTTGGCCATGAAAAAGGCGCGTTTACTGGAGCGCTTCAAAGACGGCTCGGTCGATTCGAATTGGCCGAAGGCGGCACGATTTTTCTCGATGAAGTAGGAGATCTGCCAGCGGAGACGCAAATCGCATTACTGCGCGTTTTGCAGGAACGCGAGTTTGAACGCGTGGGCGGCACAGAAGTTCTGCGCGCCGATGTCCGTGTCATCTCGGCGACGAATCGTGATCTGCACGCGGCTATCGCAGACGGGGCCTTTCGCAGTGATCTTTACTACCGGCTTAACGTTTTTCCAATTGAACTGCCGCCATTGCGTGAACGAAAAGAGGACGTTCCATTGCTCGTAAATTATTTTGTCTATCGTTATGCGAAGAGAGCGGGGAAAAAGATCAAGCATATTCAAAAGAAGACGCTTGAGATGTTGCAGGAGTATTCGTGGCCCGGGAACGTTCGCGAACTTCAAAACGTGATCGAACGCTCGCTCATTATCAGTGACACTGACAAATTTTCGATTGATAAGAGCTGGGTAGCAAACGAGTCACGATCGACTTCGGGTTCGCCGCCCGTCGATCGGACATCAATCGAGCGGAAGCGCATCAAAGCTGCGTTGGCGCAAACCAAAGGAAAAATCTCTGGAGCATCGGGCGCGGCCGCCAGGCTCGGTATGCCGGCCTCTACTTTAGAGTCGAAAATCCGCGCTTTGAAGATCAACAAGTTTCAGTTCAAAGAGACTTGATCAGACGCTGGAGCCGTCGTGGCTCACATCCGAGCGGATCGTGAATTCGCGATGAATTCGCGAACTTTCACGCGTTCGAGGATCGCAAAGGATCAAGCTCTAAAAATTATTTTACCTCGTAGATCAAACCCCGCATTCATCGCTGGCATGCGGTTAGCTAACGCGCTGACCAAGGAAGAAACGCAACTATGAAAGACGACACGACAGCGAAAAAAGAAATTAAGAAACCAAAACCGTTACCAGCGCCGAACAGCGACTTCTATTACCTCTACGAAACTTTGCCGGCAGAGGAACTCGCTGTCGTCAAGCGCGTGCGCGAATTCATGGAAACCAAAGTCTCACCTATTATCACAGACTATTGGATTAAAGATGAATTCCCATTCGAGCTCTTGCCGGAAGTAAAGAAGCTCGGCATTGGCGGCCTTGCCATGAAAGGCTATGGCTGCGCCGGCGGAAGCCTGGCGTTGCTAGGCTTCGTCCAAATGGAGGCGGCTCGCATCGACCCGTCGTTCTCAACCTTCCTCGGTGTCCATAACGGACTGGCGATGGGCTCCATATATATAGATGGGTCTGAAGAGCAGAAACAGAAATGGCTGCCGCCCATGGCGAGTTTCGACAAGGTCGGCTGTTTCGGATTGACCGAGCCGCTGGTGGGCTCTGGCGCGTCGGGTGGACTTCTCACTACCGCTAAGCGCGACGGCGATACCTGGATTCTGAACGGCGAGAAGCGCTGGATCGGCAACGCACCCTGGTGCGATATCTCGATCATCTGGGCGCGCGACGTTGATGACAAACAGGTTAAAGGTTTCATCGTTGAGAACAAAACCACGCCCGGTTTCAGCGTCGACAAGATCGAGAACAAAGTCGGCCTGAAGGTCGTCCAGAACGGTCACATCACGTTAAAAGATGTCCGCGTACCGGAAGAGAACCGTCTTAAAGGCGGCAATTCCTTCCGCGATACCGCGAAGGTTTTAAAGATGACCCGCTACGCAGTGGGCTGGATGTCCACCGGATGCGCGATGGGTGCGTACGAGGCTGCCCTCAAGTATTCCCAGGAACGTCTCCAATTTGGAAAGCCCATCGGGTCGTTCCAACTGATCCAAGACCTTCTCGCACGGTCGATCGAAAACATCACCGCTTCGCAATGTTTGCTCGTCCGCCAGGCCCAATTGCATGATGAAGGAAAACTAAGCGATGCACATGCGGCTTTATCGAAAGCATTCTGCACGGCCAAGTGTCGCGAGACGGTCGCGTGGGCCAGGGAAATATGCGGCGGAAACGGGATTGTGGCCGACTACAAGGTCGGTCGCTTCTTCAACGATTGCGAAGCGCTCTATACCTACGAAGGCACGTATCAGATGCAAAACCTGATCGTCGGCAAAGCCGTCACCGGACTTAGCGCCTTCATCTAACCAAGTACCTAACGAACCAACTCAAAAACAGAACATTAATGAGCACAACAACGACGACAGAACTAAATCTTGAAAACGTTTTGTATGCAAAGAAAGGTGCGATTGCCTATGTCACTCTCAATCGGCCGAAAGTTCTCAACGCTCTGAGCAAGAGAACGTGGGAGGATCTTAAGGCCGCGTTCGAGGATGCACAGGGTGACGACGCCGTGCGCGGCGTCATCTTGACTGGAGCAGGCGACAAGGCGTTCATCGCTGGTGCCGACATTAGCGAGCTAACTCAGCTCACCGCGGTCGAAGCCGAAAAGTCGAGCGCGTTTGGACAAGCCGTTCTCGATCTTATTGAGAATCTCGGGAAACCCGTGATAGCGGCGGTGAACGGCTTTGCGCTTGGTGGCGGTTGCGAAACCGCTATGGCATGTACGATTCGAATCGCTGCTGAGAACGCGAAGTTTGGCCAGCCCGAAGTGAAACTGGGAGTGATTCCTGGTGGCGGTGGAACGCAACGTCTGCCACGCCTCGTCGGCCGAGGCCGCGCGCTGCAACTCATTCTCTCCGGAGAGATCATCAATGCTCAGGAAGCGTATCGCATCGGACTCGTTAACGAGGTCGTTCCGTCCGCGGAGCTGATCCCACGCGCTGAAGCGATCCTGAAACAGATCTTCGCCAACGCGCCGCTTGCGGTGAAGTACTCGCTCGAGGCGGTAAACAAAGGTTTGGAAACAAGCCAGACTGAAGGTTTGTCACTGGAAGCTTCGCTCTTCGGACTTTGCGCCGGAACGGAAGACAAAAAGGAAGGCACACAAGCATTCCTGCAAAAACGCGCCGCACAATTCCAAGGACGCTAAACCAAGAAAGAAAAAATTTATGCCAACTCAAAACACGAATCCAACTGACAACATTTTCTCCGGACTGAAGGTTGTCGATTTTGCGAGCTTCGTCGCTGGTCCCGGTGCGGCGGTGATTCTATCCGACTTCGGTGCCGACGTAATCAAGGTTGAACCGCCCAAGGGCGAATTGTGGAGAATCGGGAACAAGATTCCGCCCCAACCGCAATCCAAGTATCCCTACATGTGGCACCTGAACAATCGCAACAAGCGCGGGGTAGCCATTGATCTCAAGTCGCCGGACGCGGCAAAAATTGTCGAGCGCCTGGCAAAGTGGGCGGACGTCTTCATCGTTAACACTCCGCATCCGGCGCGCGAAAAACTCAAGCTGGGATATGATGACGTCGCGCAGTTCAATCCGCGGCTGATTTACGCCGACATCACTGGCTACGGTGACAACGGACCGGACTCGCATCTTCCAGGATTCGACCTCACGGCCTACTGGTCGCGAACCGGTTTGCTTTCTCTCTTGCACGATGCCGGCGCGCCGCCAACCTGGCCCTTCGCCGGGACCGGCGACGCTCCGTCAGGTGTTGGATTGTTCGCGGCGATTGTGACCGCTCTTTATCGCCGCGAACGCACCGGCAAAGGCTCTTACGTCACCACGTCGCTTTTGGCCGCAGGGGTTTGGTCCGCCGGCGTCGCGATTCAGGCGGCGCTTGCCGGAGCAAAGTTCGCGCCGCAACACGATCGAAAAAATCCCGCAAACGCGGCGCTGAATGTTTACAAAAGCTCCGATAACATCTGGTTCGTCCTTGTCGCCACGCCCGACAAAATTCCGGCTCTCGCAACAGGTATCGGCCGTGCCGATCTTTTGAAGGACCCGCGATTCGCTGATCCGGAAAAGCTGGCCGCGAACATGAGCGTGCTAACTGCGATCATCGACGAGACTTTCAGTTCACAACCGATTGCGCACTGGCGCGAAGTTCTGGACAAAGCGCACATCCCTTATGGTTTGGTGCGCGATCCGCAGGACGTAATCAAGGATCCGCAGCTACAGGCTAACAACATCGTCGTGCCGCTCGAGGGCGCGGGAGAAAACCTAAAACTTACTATCGGTAGTCCAATTCAGATGCACGGCGTCGCAAAGGTACCGGCAAAGCGTGCGCCTGAGTTGGGAGAACACACGGACGAAGTTCTCAAGGAACTTGGCTTTGAGCCTAACGAAATCGAAGGGCTGCGAACGAGTGGAGTCATCGGGAAACCAGCCACGCCGGCGAAAGCAGCCTGAGAAGACAAATATGAGTGACACTATTACTGAGCGTTCCAGCAACATCTTGCGGATTCAATTGAATCGGCCGGCGCAGAAAAACGCAATCACATCGGCCATGTACATCACGCTGACTGATCTGTTGAATGACGCGGCGAAAGACGATCAAGTTCGCGTCGTGCTCTGGCATGGCGCGGGAGATTCGTGTAGCGGCTTAACAAATTCTGAAATGTCAATCTTCGAAAACATGAGAAACAGACAAGAAATCAAAACATGAAAACCGATACACAGCCTGAAACTTCCAAACCAACGCCCACATCAAGCGCAAAGGCGGTTGGCCGTCTATTTTTTCTCGATATAGCCGACGGCCGCATTTTATCCGCCAATCCGGATGGATCTGACAAGAAGGTGATCGTCACTGATTGCCCAATGCCGGATGGCATCGTGGTCGATCCTGACGCCGGTCACATCTACTGGACGAACATGGCCGACTTCAAGAAGAACAATGGCTCGATTGAACGGGCCGATCTCGATGGTAAGAACCGCAAGAAGATCATTCCCGATGGTGGTACGTTTACGCCGAAGCAGCTGCATCTCGAAAAGGAGGCCGGCAAACTTTACTGGTGTGATCGGGAGGGCATGCGCGTGATGCGCGCGAACCTGGATGGTTCAAACATCGAAACTCTAATCGACAGCAGCAAAGGCGACACGCGTCCCGGTAATGACCAAACGAAATGGTGCGTTGGGATCAACGTCGATCCGGGTCGTGGACAGATTTATTGGACGCAGAAAGGACCGGACGATGCAGGTGAGGGCCGCATCTTCCGTGCGAAGATCGACATCTCGAAGGGGGAGACCGCGGCTAATCGCAGTGACATCGAAGTGCTGTTCGACGGTCTCCCGGAGCCGATCGATCTCGAAATCGACCTGAAGAATCGGTTCCTGTATTGGACCGACCGCGGAGATGCACCGCGGGGGAACACCGTAAACCGCGCTTCGCTCGACGCCGATCTTGGCAAACATCCAACACCGGACATTTTGCTCACGCATCTCATGGAGGGAATCGGGATCGCTCTCGATTTCAAAGGCGACCGGATGTTCCTCACCGATTTAACCGGGACGATTTATTGCGCCAAACTCGACGGCACGGAAAAGAAACCGGTGCTCATCGCACAAGGAAATCTCACCGGAATCGCTTACGCAGAAATTCCGTAACCCCGAAACTCTTAACTCTCAACAATCAACTAATAACTATTATGCTATACAACAAACCAATTAAACGCATCGCCATTGTTGGCACGGGAGTCATTGGAGCCAGTTGGGCTGCCGAATATCTCGCGCGCGGATTCGATGTGATCGCGACCGATCCCGGGCCCAACGCGGAAGCGAGTCTACGCAAATACGTCGACGAAGCCTGGAAAGACCTAACGAGTGTCGGTCTGTCCAAGGGCGCGTCGCGGGACCGCCTGAGCTTCACGAGTAACATGAAGGAGGCACTCTCACAGGCGGATCTCGTCCAGGAAAACGCGCCAGAGCGTCCGGATTTCAAGATGAAGCTCTACGCTGATATGGACGAAGTTACTCCGGTTGATTCTCTTCTTGCTTCCAGTTCATCGGGTATAACACCGAGTGTAATTCAATCGAAGTGCAAACATCCGGAGCGTGTTGTCATCGGGCATCCGTTCAACCCGCCGCACATCATTCCGTTAGTCGAAGTAGTCGGCGGTAGTAAGACTTCGCCAGACGCGATACAGCAAGCGAATAGCTTTTATGCTTCGATTGGCAAAAAACCGATCCATGTGAAGAAGGAGCTTCCCGGACATGTGGCTAATCGGTTCCAAGCCGCGCTTTACCGCGAGATGCTTTATATTATCGAACAAGGCATCCTAAGTGTGGAAGACACTGATGCGGCCGTCTCTTATGGACCTGGGCTTCGCTGGGGCGTGATGGGACAAAGCTTGCAATGGCATCTGGGTGGCGGTGCGGGTGGAATCAAACATTTCATGGAGCACCTCATGGACCCGTTGGCAGGCATGATGAAGGCTCTTGGAACTCCGAACATCACACCGGAGTTAAAGCAAAAGGTCGTCGATGGAGTGATGCGTGAAGCGGGGAATCGCTCCGTGGACGAACTCGCCCAGGCAGAGAACGAGGTAATAATCGGACTGCTTCGATTGCGCGCACAGGCGAGTGATGGCGCGACAAAGGCGTAACAAAGTATCTGAAAAGCGTCGACAATGGCCTCGAATAACCAAACACGCTCAAACAGCGACGGATTAACCGAATCACTCAAATCAAAGCTAAACGCTCCGACGACGTCGCCGGAATTCGATATGCACGCCGCCACAAATGACGTGTTAAAGGATGTCGGACTAACGACCGAGGACAGCGGAGGCACGCTTACATTTTCCGGACGCGATCCGATTCTTCCAAGCCCGATCCGGTTCGGAACGATGGCGGCTATCGGTCTGGCCGCAAGAAGCGTCGCGCTGGCTGCGCTTCGGAAAGAAGCCAGCGGTGAAGGACAAGATATTTCGTTGGACGTACGCAAGGCATTGCGTCGTTTTGCCGGCTTCTTTGAAGAAAAGTGGGAAACTATTAATGGCCGGCCGCCATCTCCGGGTGGGTATGCGGTTAGCCCTTTTCTAAAGATGGGGGATGCGTTCTTTCGCGAGACACGCGATGAGCGGCACGTGCTGGCTTTGGACATTTATCCACAACTTCTCGTCAACACTCTTAATTTCCTAAACTGCAGCCCGAGCACCGAATCCATTAACAGCGCCATACGCAAATGGAACGCGGTGGAATTAGAGGATGCAGCGGCGGCTGAGGGACTCGTTCTGGCGATGGTACGAACGAATGAGGAATTTCGTCGGGAACCCCAATACACTGATGTCCTCTCGCAAATGCCGCTGATAACAGTGGAAAAAATTGGCGCGAGCGAGCCCGTTCCGCTCAAGGCCGACAGCGATAATCTTCCTCTTGCGGGCATTCGCGCACTCGGGATGGGGCACGTGATCGCCGGAGCCGCAATGGGTAGAGACATGGCCCTGTACGGCGCGGACGTGCTCAATATCTGGAGACCGCGCGACTCAGAAATCGAATCCTTCGCCTGGGATGTGCAAGTCGGCATGCGTTCAACGGTACTTGATGACTCGAAAGAAGATCGTGCTCGGCTCAATCAACTGCTCAAGGATGCTGATGTTTTCTTTGCCAACAAACGCCCGGGATTCTTGAAAAAGCATGGCCTCGATGCCGAGTCGCTTTGCGCGCAGAAGCCGGGGTTGATTCATGCAACTGTCGTTCTGCACGGCGAGAAGGGACCGTGGTCGAATCGGCCAGGTTTCGATGAGATTGGCGCAGCGGTCTCAGGGCTCTTTGCGATCGAAGGTTCCCTAACTCAGCCGAAGCAACCCCCGATCGTGCCGATTTGTGATAATGTGGTTGCCTGGTTAGGCTCAACCGGAATCCTCTCGGCCTTGAGACGGCGCGCAATTGAGGGCGGCAGCTATCGCGTCGTGGTCTCGCTGACGAGGACCGTTCTTTGGATGCTCTCGTTAGGCGTTTTCGACAAGGCCTACGCAAAGGCGACTGCGGCCTCGAGCGACGAGCACACCTACGTCGCACCAGATCTCTTCACCGCCGAAACACCGCTCGGAACTTATCAGGGGATGACGGACCAGATCGTGTTGTCGCGCACACCCGGCTCGTTCAGAACGGTGCTTGTGCCGCGAGGCTCGAGCAAACCGGAATGGCAGAAATCGTGACAACAGCGAACGCAATACCACTCAAGGACGCGGTCACGAACTCAGTTCAAGCGGCCTGAGGACTAGCAATGAACTCGGTCTTTAGCGATCCGGGGTTTTGGCACCGGTTACAGTTCGGGTTCACGCTGGTCTTCATCTCGCGACGCTACGCCGGAAAGTCAGCGTCCAGCGCAACACTCAAGGCTTTTATTAAACCGCAACAAACAATAGAAAGGAAATATTATGGCCAAAGAAGGTAAATCTACAGACTCGGTCTATAAAGTAACGGAAGTAATCGGCACAAGCGCGAAATCCTGGGAAGATGCGGCAAAGAACGCGGTGGAGACCGCCGCCGGTACGCTGCGTGATTTGCGCATCGCCGAGGTTGTGAAGATGGATGTAAAGATCGAGGACCGCAAAGTGCTCGAGTACCGCACCCGCTTGCAACTGTCTTTTAAATACGAAAGCTGAAGCTTTCGTTCGCATAAATCAGGTTACCTCGAATGCCAGCCAGAAGCATCTAGGATGATTCATTATTACTCGTTGGGCAGGGCTGCTCGATACTTTCCGGAACGAACGGCGCTCGTTTCACACAGAACACGCTCCACTTTCCGGGAACTTCATGAGCGCGTTGCGCGCATTGCCAGAGCCCTAACGAAACATGGCTTCAAAGCTGGAGATCGGCTAGCCATTCTTCTTCCGAACGAGTCCGATTACATCGAGCTGGTTTATGCCTGCGTCTGGCTAGGCGTAGTTGCTGTTCCATTGAACACGCGACTCTCAGCGGTAGAAATCGATCGCGTTCTCGAGGACGCAAATCCCCGCGGATTGATTCGGCATTCGTCCCTGCCCCGCCCAACAACACAAGTTTCGTGGCAACTCGTGCTCGACCAGCAAGCCCTGGATGTTGGTGACGATGCATATCCCGCACCTATCTACGATTCGGACGCGGTCCTGGCCCTCATTTATACGAGCGGCACCACTGGCCGACCAAAAGGCGTCGGAGTCACCCACACAAATATCTTGGAGAACATGTATCACACCAATTTCTGGCTTCCTTACTGCGAAGACTCCGTGCATCTGCACGCTGCGCCGATTTTTCACATCGCGGATTTTCCAATCATGTTCGCAGCGCCGGCTTTCGGCGCCTGCCAGGTCACGATTCCCAAGTTCAATCCGCAAGCCTTTTGCGAAGCCGTCCAACGTGAACGGGTCAGCCACACGGTTCTGGTGCCGACGATGATCAATCTGTTAACGCAATTCCCAGAGCTCAATAAGTATGACCTATCGAGCCTTGTGCATTTGGGATATGGCGGATCTCCCATGGCTCCTGAACTCGTACATCGCACCAGACAGGTTCTGCCAAATCTTAAACTCGTTCAGGTGTATGGACTGAGTGAAACGGGGTTTCTCACTGGCTTGCAGGACCACGAACACACCGAGGACAAGCTCATGTCTTGCGGGCGACCTTGTCTTGGAATCGATGTACGGGTCGTCGACGAGTCAGGAAAGGAAGTCGCAGCCGGACAAAAAGGTGAATTGGTCGCGCGTGGCGCAAATGTCATGCGCGGTTATTGGAATAATCCCAAAGAGACGACGCGTGCATTTCGAGATGGGATGTTTCGGACGGGGGATATTGGCTATCGTGACACCAACGGCTATTTCTACATCCTGGACCGCTCGAAGGACATGATCGTTACCGGCGGCGAGAACGTTTACTCCGGCGAGGTGGAAGCCGTCATTTACACGCATCCGGCGGTTCGCGAAGCAGCAGTCTTTGGAATACCAGATCCAAAATGGGGTGAACTGGTGATGGCCTGTGTTGTTTTGAAACCGGGAAAGACCCTGAGCGCGGATGAGTTGATCGCTTACTGCCGGCGGTCCCTAGCCAATTACAAGATTCCGCGGCGCATTGAGTTTTCAGACACCGAACTTCCGAAAAGCGGCTCCGGCAAAATACTCAAGAAGATTCTACGGGAGAGTTTTTGGGCCCAGCAAGAGCGAGCGGTTAGTTAACCGATGCAGAACTTGATATGATATGAATGATATGAATACACCCATTAGCATTCTCGGCATAGCTGGCAGCCTGCGGCGCGAATCCTACAATCGCGCGGCCTTGCGCGCTGCAACTAAACTCGTTCCCGAAGGCGCGATTCTCGAAACTTTCGAGCTTGATGGTATTCCGGGTTTTAACCAGGACGAGGAGCAGAATCCGCCCGCGAAGGTCACGGAGTTGAAAAGGCGAATACGTCAGGCCGATGCCATCCTATTCGTGACACCAGAATACAACTACTCCGTCCCGGGCGTATTGAAGAATGCGATTGACTGGGCCTCGCGCCCCCACGGTGACAGTGCGTGGAACGGTTTGCCGGCCGCGATCATGGGCGCCTCGCCGGGAGCCATTGGCACTGCGCGTGCGCAATTTCATCTGCGGCAGATTCTCGTGTACCTCAATATGTTCCCAATCAACCAGCCCGAGGTAATGATTGGCCATGCCATGGACCGCTTTGATCAGGAAGGCAATTTAACCGACGTAGTCACGGAAGAATTCATCATGGCGCTCTTACAAAACCTCGTGGACTGGACTCGGCGTATCGGGTCACCTAAAACCAGTAGAAAATCGACATAATGACTCGGCCGGAGCGATTTCAATTTACAAGTTCTGACGGCCTTTCCATTGCGTGCGCGAAATGGAGTGGTCATCACCAGGTTCGCGGAGTCGTCCAAATCGCCCATGGTCTCGGTGAACACATGGGCCGCTATGCGGAATTAGCCGAGAAATTGGTGGAGGCAGAGTTTGTCGTTTACGGAAACGATCACCGCGGTCATGGCGTGACCGCAAAACCGTCTGGAAGTTTTGGCGAATTTGGGCCCAGCGGTTTCGATCAGCTGGTCGAGGATATGGTTTCTCTCAGAGTCATCGCCAAGAACGAACACCCACGAAAGCCATACTTTCTGCTGGGGCACAGCCTTGGTTCTTTTGCCGCGCAGCAGTTTATTCTCGATCATAGTCATTCAATCGATGGCTTGGTGCTTTCTGGGTCCGGCACTCTGGATGGCTTAGTGCGCCTTGCGGAGTCGCTTCCCGCAGGAGAGGACCCGATGAAGTTGATGAACGCAGCGTTTGAGCCAGCTCGGACCCCGTTCGATTGGCTTAGCCGGGACAACGCGGAAGTGGATGCCTTCATCAACGACCCGCTCTGCTTTCCGTCTCTCACGGCTAAGTCGATGGAGTCTTTTCTGGATGCGTTCCCGCGGCTTGCCGATCCAACAGAGATCCGCAAAGTGCGAGACGATCTTTCCACATATATTTTCTCCGGCAGCGACGACCCGGTCGGACAAAAGTTGGAAGGCGTACGAATGCTCATAGACCGCTATCGCAATGCGGGCCTTACCTCGATCGATCACGACTTCTATACAGGCGGTCGGCACGAAATGCTGCACGAAATAAATCGCCGCGATGTCATCACAAATCTGCTCGTCTGGATTTCCGGCGTCTTGGAAAGGACGTCATGACCAAGCAAACCAAGAGACCTAAAGAGTTATGTTAGCAATAAATCCTGCAGCTCTCCCTGCTCTGCGAATAGCGGCTACCTTCTTCCTGATCGTCAATATTGTTGGCGGCGCGTATATCTTTCGTAACCGTCACCGGTTTTTTGACCAGGATTCAAATGTGGATAACGACATTCCCGTGGTTCGCAAGTTGCGGATGGAAGTCGTTATGATCCCCTGGCTCGTTCTGACCACACTCCTTGTCATTCTGCTTATCTATTTCTGGCTCGCTTAAGACACAACAAACTCGCGACGTACTGAGATCGTTTTGACATGACCAAAACAATTGAAACGACCGAGGAGAAAGTTCATGACGCGTGGCGCGAAATGACCGGCCAATGGGACTACTGGCCTGTGCAAGCGCCGAGGAAGATGAAAAAGACTCGCATCGTCATTGCCGGTGGCGGATTTGCCGGCCTTTACGCGGCAATGTATTTGGACAAACATCTGGCGCGCCACGCGGACGTGGAAGTCACGCTGATCAGCCGCGAAAATTTCATTCTCTTTACGCCGATGCTGCATGAGGTCGCAGCGGGTGATCTTTATCCGGGCGACATCGTGAATCCGCTCCGGCACATTCTTCGTCATGTGAAAGTCATCGAAGCTGACGTGCAGAGCGTTGACTTGGAGAAACGCCTCGTGTGTTGCAAAGGCGGTATAGCGGAGCGCGAACTAGATTTCGAGTTCGATCATCTGCTTCTAACGCTCGGCTCGGAAACAAACTTCTTCAATATGGAGGACGTCCGCGACTGGTCCGTAACTATGAAAAGCTTGAGTGATGCGGCGATGCTACGTAATCGCATGGTGGCGCTTTTGGAAGAAGCCTCTCTGCAGAGCGATGAGGCGGCGCGCCGGCGATTACTCACGTTCGTCACTGCGGGCGGCGGTTTCTCGGGCACCGAAACAACGGGCGCCGTTAACGACTTCGTGCGGGAAACCGTGCGCTATTATCCGCAGTTGCGAGAAGAATTGATTCGAATCGTGGTGGTTCATCCGGGGAATTTCATTCTGCCCGAATTAGGTGAAGAACTTGGGCGCTACGCCGAACGGAAATTGCGCGATCGCAAAATCGAAGTGATTAAGGGTCCACGCGTGGCGAGTTACGATGGGGTGGTGGTCACGTTAAGTGATGGCACATCGATTCCAACTGAGACGCTGATCTGGACGGCAGGAGTAAAACCCAGCCCGGTTATTTCCTCTTTGCCTTGCCAGAAAGAACGAGGGCGTCTCTTGGTGAACGAAGATATGAGCGTTCCCGGAGTTTCCGGATTGTGGGCGGCTGGCGATTGCGCAGCAATTCCCGACGTGAAAAGTGGCGCGGGCAAGTTTTATCCACCAACCGCGCAGCACGGCTTACGGGAAGGAGTGGCGGTTGCGAAGAACATCGAAGCTACGATTCTCGGTCGGCCGCTCAAGCCGCTTCGTTTTCAAATGTTGGGGATGTTGGCAAGCATAGGTCATCACACCGGTGTGGCGATGGTCTTTGGGATCAAGTTTTCCGGTTTTGTAGCGTGGTGGTTCTGGCGGTCGGTGTATCTAATGAAGCTTCCTCGTCTCGCTAAGAAGCTGCGCGTGATGACGAGTTGGACGCTGGATCTTTTCTTCGGCAGAGAAATCGAGCAGATGATCACTGTGCGTGATATCGAAGAGTTCAGCGGTCAACTGGCGCGAATCCGCGGGCGAACAAAGCAAGCAAGCTCGACCAGCGCGGCTTCTGTGCTCGCTAATTCGGGTCACGATAAGCCATAATGAGTCTTCATGAAACGGGGCTGCGAGATTGGAGGTTCTCGTGAAGATTTCTTTCATCGGAGCGACACAATTGTTCGCGACGATCGGGATCGTACTTGCTCACGATGAACCTCCTCCGTCGCCGGTGAGGCCGTGGGCGCCACCAACCCTTCCGCGATACGAAGGAGAACTTCGCCAATACCAACCGACTGAAGCTGAACGGCGCTATTTGCCGGCCATCGATCCACGCAAGACTTACAATCTCGCCGATCTGATTGACATCGCGGAGCGCAGCAACCCTGAAACTCGTGTCGCCTGGGAGCGCGCCCGCCAGGCAGCAGCTGCCGTGGGTCTGACCACGAGTGCCTATTATCCGTACGTTGTGGCGGCTGCAGCCGGGGGATACGACCGGGCCTTTATTCCATTCCCAACGTTGCGCGCTACGTTACAACCGCCGCCAACAAACGGTAACCTGCCGAACGTCGAGATTGTCGGCGGCGGTGATTTGGTCACTGAATCGCTGCTGGCCCGCGGCGAGTTAACCGCGAAATGGTTGCTGCTCGACTTCGGCGGACGAAAAGCGACCAGAGAAGCAGCACGGGAGAAGTTGATGATGGCGAATGTCGGTTTCAACGGAACGCATCAAAAGATCGTGTTTGATGTGACCGACCGGTTTTACCAGCTCGGCACGGCGCGGCAAAAGGTGATGGTAACTCAAAGCGCACTGGACGCAGCGAAAACCGTAGAACAGGCAGCGCAGGCGCGATTCGATAACGGGCTCGCAACCAAACCTGAACTGCTTCAGGCCCAACAGCAGAGTGCACAATCAAATTTTGATCTTGAGGCCAGCCTCGGTGCGGAGAGTGATGCGCGAGTCGCTCTAATAGAAAGCATCGGTCTCATGCCGACAGTGACGCTCAAGGTGGCGGACCTGCCGGCGAAAAGTGGTCTGGATGCTGGGACAGAAGATCCCGTGGGTGAACTGATCACAAAAGCTTTGTCGCAACGGCCGGATCTGGTCGCGAAGCTTGCCAACGTTCGTTCCAAAGAGCAGGAGATTCGCAAGATCCGCTCCGAGTATTATCCAAAGGTCACGTTAGACGCGCATGTTTCCGAAACCGAGCTGCAAGTCAGCGTCAAAAATTCGCCCTACTTCGGCGGCGCCGATTATACTTTGGGCGCATTTCTTACTATGGAGGTGCCGATCTTCGATGGGTTCGCGCGGCGGTACAAACTCGACATGGCCGAGGCCGACCTGCACCAGGCGGAGAACGAACTTGCTGGAGCGCGCGACTCGGCCGCGCGGGACGTATGGAAGGCTTACACTGATTACAAAACGGCGCTCAAGAAGCAGGACGCGGCCGAAAAGTTACTGACGGCATCGAAGAGCGCATTCGACGCGGTGCTCGAATCGTACAAGCAAGGCCTAAGCACATATCCCGAGGTTGTGAGTACGGAACGCAATCTCACCGCCGCCCTTGCCACCAATCACGACACCCTGGCTGCCATTTACACCACGCAAGCGGCGCTCGCGCTAAGCGTCGGTGATCTTGCTCGTCCTGCGCCGCGAACGCTCAGACCAACAAAGAGTTCACCGCGCGCTGCAAGATCATTGGAAAGATGAGAACTATTCGAACAATTTTGAGATTTGGGGCTATTGGGTTCGCAGTTGTCGTTCTTTGTTGGGTCGCGATCCGCGTCTCCAGCCATCATTCACCGACGGTCGACATTCTCGGCTCTTACTTCCCAGCATGGATGGTCTGCATTTTGAGCGGGCTGACGCTGACACTTATCGCCCATTGGATCATCCAAGTTCGGAACCTGAAACCGTACTTCGGTCCGGCGCCGCTGATCTATTCGTGTCTGATGATCATCTTCACGTTCGCGACGTGGATTCTGTTTTACCAAAACTGACGTCATGAATCGGGAAGCTCGCCCATTACATAAAGAAGTTTCGACGGATCAGAATGTCGAACGGGGCAAGTTCATCCGCAAAATCGTCAGTCTTATCGTTGTCGCCGGCGCAGTAATCATCACACTCTACGTTTGGGGAATCATCGAACGACATCCGCGGACCGACGACGCGACGGCGCGCGCCAACGTGGTAGGCATTGCGCCGCGTGTGAGTGGTCAAACCATCAAGCTGAATGTGCAGGACAACCAGGCGGTGAAAAAAGGCGACGTGCTTTTCGAAATCGACCCGGAAGATTACAGACTCGTCCTGGAAAAGGCGAAAGCTGAGTTGGCCACTGTGGATCACCAGCTCGCACAGGCCCAGGACACTTTGCATCGCCTGGAGCCACTCCTGCCAAACGGCTTCACGACCCCCGACACCGTCGATAAAGCCCGAACCGCAGTGACAACCCTGCGAGCTCAGCGCGAAGGTGCGATCGCGTCCATCAATCTCGATGAACTTCATCTCTCCTACTGCAAGGTCATCGCACCTTTCGACGGGCGTGTCATCAATCTCAACATTTCAGCAGGCGCCCACGTTTCCGCCGGAGTTCCCGTTTTCTCGTTGCTCGACACGAGCAAATGGTACGTCATTGCAAATTTTCGCGAAGCGGAAATTCGACACATGGCGCCGGGCAGCGAAGCGATCGTTTACCTTTCCTCGGCGCCCAACCAACGCTTCCGCGGAATAGTGCAGGGAATTGGATGGGCAGTGAAGCCCGAGGGCGAGATTGATCTACCGGCGTCCGGCGTGCCTTATGTGAAGCGCGAACTGAACTGGGTACGCGTCGCGCAACGGTTCCCCGTCCGCATCGAAGTCGAAAAACCGGACCAGGATCTTTTCCGCATGGGCGCGTCCGCCGTCGCGATCATCAAAGGCCCGCCGCGAAAATAATTCCATGAGCACAACATTCGCGGAGGCGCGCCCGATTGACTCTGACTGGTTTGGCTGGCTCAAACGCGAGCTGGCGCCAACGCGTTTGCGCGAAGTCAGGACCGCGATTCTCGTCGCCGGCCCTGTGGTTTGCGTCATCATTTCGATGTCGCTCCAAGTGCCCGAGCTGGCGGTAAGCGCTTACATGGTTTTCTTCTTCTCGCAGAAAACCAAAACTCTCACGACGATCGCCGGAATAGCCGGAATAATCGGAGCTACCATCTCGATTGGCGTCACCCTTTTGCTGTTCAAGTTCACCTATGGCCATCCCGAGCTGCGGATTCCCGTGATAGCAATCGCGGTGTTTCTTGGAATGTGGCTGTCCCGCGTTTTTGTGATCGGCCCCCTCGGATTCGTCGTTGGCTTCGTTGTCGCTTACTCGCAGTCGATCGCGGAACAGGTCCCCTCACCTGAACTCATCGTTCGAGGAGCTCTTTGGCTCTGGGTAGCTCTCGTTTACAGCATCGGACTCACCGTCGCCCTCAACGGCCTGTTTCTACCGGCTTCGGCCGAGGCACAAGATCACAAGCCCAAACCAAATAGTCTATGGAAGCCGGATGCGTTTACGAATCCCGCGCACGTCCAGTTTGCACTCAAAGTCACTTTCAGCGCGATGTTTTGTTACCTTCTTTATACGGGCATCGACTGGACCGGAATCCACACCGCGTTCATCACCTGTATGTTCATCCCGCTCGAGAGCACAGAAGCCACGCTCTACAAAGGAATGTTACGACTCCTCGGTTGCGTGATTGGCGGCGCGTTCGCGCTTTTCTCCATCCTATTTCTTATCCCGCACATGGAAACGATCGCCTCGCTGATTGTGCTCGTTGCCGCAGTCAGCGCAATTGCCGGCTGGGTCGCAACCGGGAGCGAACGCATCAGCTACGCTGGTTTCCAAATCGCCTTCGCATTTTTTCTCAGCATGTTCCAAGGCTACGCACCTGACACCGATCTTGATAAAATCCGCGACCGCGTCGTCGGCATCTTGATCGGCCTCGCGGTTACCACGTTCGTTTTCCATTACATCTGGCCAGAGCGCGAAGTTGATCGAGCGAATAGCTCCTCCTAACATGAAGTCATCGAGCATCGTGCCTCGAAGCGCATGCCGGTGCCTGGCGGGTATCAACTCTGTCATGGCCCTCGTCATTTTCTGCGGATGCGCCTCGCATCTGGCGACGGTTAAAACAATACCGGCGCACCTACCTTCAGGATTAAGTGTGGAAGAACCGCGCGACTCGGCCACAAAATACCTGGCGAAAGCAGAACATGAACAGTCATTAGCAGCGCTGGGGCATGATCTGTTGGCTGCCAAGATTTCGTATGGAGCATTGGAACGAAACCCCAAGAACGAATCAGCCCGCGCGATCTACAACTTTGCCGTAGCCCGCGTCGTCCAGGATGTCGACCGAACAGATCTTGAACCGTGGCGGCATCCGGTCACGGTCGTGACGGATGAAGGTCGTTATACTCTCGTATCTCCAAAGCCCGTCGACGCGGACCATGATCCTAGTCGATACGATTTGCTTCCGACCGATACGTTGAAGATCGGCGGAAAATTTTTCCAAACTTACTCAACTGTAAGTGGCCTTGGCGCACCGATTGCAGTGGTTGGGCGCACGGAAAGTTCAAACTTTCGTCAGCAGCACAAACTTCGCCGCATCTACGCGCCAGTCACCGCGATCGTTCGCTTCTCCGGACGCCAAGCGCACCTGGAGTTCCTCGATCCGCTAAATACCGAACGAACCACAGTGAACAAAGAAGTCTTTACGCTTGCCGCCGATTTCGATGCGCCCACGGCACTTTTGATTGCGCGTGAACGGCCGGAGCAGCTTGGATTATCGCGCGTCATGAACCCGGAAGCCTATGCAGATACGGCATTGCTTACCCGGTTGCAGCAGTTCGATCCAACGCGGACGCCTGTCATTTTCGTTCACGGCTTGCAAGAAACAGGAGCGAGTTGGGCCCCCATGATCGATTCCCTGCGCAAAGACCCCTGGATAAGACAGCATTATCAGTTCTGGTACTTCAGTTACCCGAGCGGTTATCCCTATCCCTACGCGGCCATGCTCTTCCGCCAGGATCTCGATGGGATCGACCGGGTATTTCCTGATCACAAGCGCATCGTTCTAATAGGCCACAGCATGGGTGGATTGATTTGTCGATTAACGATCACAGATGCAGGCGACAAAATCTGGCGCGCTTTTTTTGGCACGCCTCCGCAGAAAACTCCTCTGGCAAGCGAGACACGTAAACTTTTGGAAGAGACGCTTGTCTTCAATCATCGGCCCGACGTTCAACGGGTGATATTTATCTCGACGCCGCATCGGGGCAGCAAACTAGCTATGGGCTGGATCGGTCGGATCGGTGCCGCTCTCGTCAGAACTCCGCGACGCTTCAGCTCGATTTACGCTTCAACCAAACCGCTCCTAATCTCCGATCCAGCGGCTAGACCCCTGAACCGCATGCCGAATAGCGTCGATACTCTTGAGCCTAACGATCGGTTTGTGGAAGCGGTCAATAAGCTGCCTATCACGCCGGGTATTCCTTATCATTCGATCATGGGAGACCGCGGCCGGGGCGACACACCCAACAGTTCCGACGGCGTAGTTCCATACTGGAGCTCTCATCTCGCCGGCGCGCAGTCGGAATTGATCGTCAATTCCGACCACGGCGCACAATATAATCTGCAAGCAATTCGAGAGGTTGAACGGATTCTAAAAGAGAACCTGACCGCCTCTCGGTAGCGACTGATGAAGCGAATTCTTTTCCGATTTTTCGTTTTATTTGCGATCTCGAGCCCGTTCGCGTGGAGCGCCGAAACACCTGCCTTAATTGATCGGCCGGCGCCCGGCGCGGAGCCAACTCAAGTCTTCGTCGGAATTTGGATTGTCGATATCACTAATATCGACAGCGCTCAACAAACCTTCACAGCCGATGTCGCTGTCGTCTTTCGCTGGAAGGACGCTCGACTTACGCACACGGGAACGGGCATAGAGTACTACGCGCTCGATCAGATCTGGACTCCGCGGGTAGGTATCGCGAATGAAACGAGTAACGTTGTGCGCAAGTTCCCTGAGTCGGCTGAGGTGGAGCCTGATGGAACAGTTGTTTATCGGCAGCTTTATGTCGGAGCATTCACACAACCTTTGCGGTTAAGATCGTTTCCGTTCGATCGGCAGGCTTTTCGCATCCAGTTTGTGGCAATCCGGTATCGGCCTGACGAAGTAATGTTTGTCCCGGATCAAAATTGGATAAACAACGGGCTCAAACACGGCGCTGGAATGGCGCCGTCGATTACACTGCCAGACTGGACAATTGAAAAGTGGGCGACCGAGCCCATGACATATGCGCTGGCACCGGGTTTCGCGTACGCTGGTTACGCTTTCGAATTCACGGCTTCGCGCAACGTGCTGCACTACATTCTGAAAGTAATTCTTCCCCTGGTTCTGATCGTTATCGCGTCATGGGCTGTTTTTTGGATAGAGCCAAGTGAGCCCGGCATCCAACTCAGTATTGGGATGACCTCCATGCTTACTCTTATTGCCTATCGCTTTGCCGTTGACACCCAGCTGCCTCGCCTCCCTTACACAACCCGCCTCGACGCTTTCATTCTAACAAGCACCTTGCTCGTCTTTTTTTCTTTGATCGAAGTTTTAGTGACGACGATCCTCGACAACAAACAGCAGACAAACGTGGCCAAGAAAATCGACCGTTACTGCCGTGTGATTTTCCCGGCGATTTTCGCGCTCGCTGCAATTGGCATCTTTTTCAACGCGCGCGACTAACTCAAGTGGAAGCCCAAAATTTGAACATTGAGTCGATCGTTCCAGTTATAAAAAAGGTATCCCCATGGGTGATAATTTGGAGCATAGTGACTTTTGTTTGCGGGATTCTGGCAATTGTTCTTCCGCTGACGGTCTCTTTTGGAATCGCGCTTATCATTGGTTGCCTTGTTTTGACCGCAGGAATCGGGCATTTATTTTTTGCCTTCCAAACGCGGAGCATTGACGGCTTTCTCTGGCAAATATTGGTGAGCGTGCTCTATGGGGTAGCGGCAATTTGCCTGTTGGTGAACCCGCTTTTGAGCGTTCTTTCGTTGGCGCTGATCCTGGCGATTTTTCTTCTGTCAGAGGGCATTTTGGAGCTTGTTCTCTATTTCTGTCTCAGACGATTCCGCCATTCCGTCTGGGTGCTGATGGACGGCGTTGGGACTTTAATTCTTGGGCTTTTAATGATCAGGCAATGGCCGCCAGCTACTCCAGAGATAATTGGGGCGTTGATTGGTATTAGCCTGATGTTAAGTGCGATTTCCAGGGGTATATTTTTGGTGGCGTTCCGTACGCTAAATCCGGTCGACGCTGGCTACAAAATCTAATGATTTCTGAGCATCCTTCTGACGTGAAATTCGAGATCGGGCACGTGTTGTTCCTCGATATCGTCGGTTATTCGAAGTTACTCATCACCGAACAAACCGTGCGGCTTCAGACGTTGAAGGAAATCGTGCGCGGTACCGACCAGTTCCGCTTGGCTGACGCGGAAGGGAAGCTGCTGCGTTTACCCACGGGCGACGGTGTGGCCCTCGTTTTTCGGACGAGTCCGGAAGCGCCCGTCCTGTGCGCGCTGGAAATTAGCAGGGCACTAAAGAATCATCCTGAACTGAACGTGCGCATGGGGATTCACAGCGGTCCTGTGAATGAGATCACTGACCTAAATGAACAAGCCAACATCGCTGGGGCTGGGATCAATATCGCTCAGCGCGTGATGGATTGCGGCGATGCCGGACACATCCTTCTCTCCAAGCGTGTCGCCGACGATCTCGAGCAGTATCCGCGATGGCGTCCGTATTTGCAGGAGCTCGGCGAATGCGGAGTGAAACACGGCGTTCGTCTTTTCGTTGTTAATCTCTACACCGACGAGCTTGGCAATCCCCAACAACCAAAGAAATTCATCGAGGAACAAGAAACCCAAGGTGCTTCAACGAAACGCACCAAAGCTTCAGTCGTTGGAATCATCGCAGTCCTTTCGCTGATCGCGCTTGTAATCGTCGCGCTGATTTTTATGCCGGCGATTCTACGGTCTCGTGAAAAAGCGCAGAGAAAAATCCCAGCGTCCGCTAATGAATCGTCAACTACAGCGATTCTCGAAAAGAGCATTGCCGTGCTTCCGTTCGCGAATTTGAGTGAAGAACAAGCCAACGCCTACTTTGCGGAGGGTATTCAGGATGAAATTCTGACGCGCTTAGCCAAGATCGCCGATCTGAAGGTGGTCTCGCGCACATCGACCCAGCATTATAAGAGCGCGCCGGAAAACTTGCCTGAGATCGCCAAGGAACTCGGTGTCGCACACATTCTGGAAGGAAGTGTGCAAAAGAAGGGGGACACTGTGCGGGTCAACGTCCAATTGATCAAAGCAGCCAATGATTCCCACCTTTGGGCGGACACTTTTGATCGCAAACTGATCGACATCTTTTCGGTCGAAAGCGAAGTAGCCAAAGCCATCGCGGACCAATTGCGAGCGAAACTCACCGGTCAGGAAGAACAAGTGCTGGCTGCCAAACCGACAGAAAATGTTGAGGCATACGACGCCTATCTGCGTGGTGTGGCTCTCGATCTACAAGGCGGCACGCCCGCCAACGCTCTTGCAGCACAGAAATATCTCAAAGAAGCGGTGCGGTTGGACCCGAAGTTCGCGCTGGCCTGGGCGCTGCTCTCACACGTGGAATCGCGTGGCTATAGCTCAACGCAGCTTCAACCGACGATCACGCTTCGGGAAGAGGCCCGGCAGGGAGCCGAAACCGCCCTCACGCTTCAGCCCAACCTTGGCGAGGCCGTATTGGCCAAGGGGTTATATCACTACCACTGTTTAAAGGATTACGACACCGCGGTGCGTTACTTTGAGCAGGCGCGTCCACTTCTGCCCAATAGCAGCCGAATTCCTGAATCGCTAGCCTATGTCGCACGGAAACGAGGCCAGTGGGATAAGAGCGAAGCATATTTCAACGAGGCTGAACGGCTCGATCCGCGCAATGTTGACCTGCTTAGCCAACACGCGATTTCCTACTACTGTCTTCGTCGTTTCCCCGAGGCGCTGAGAAAGATTGATCAGGGCCTCAATATCACACCGGCCGATGCCGATGCGTTTGCGACGAAAGCAGCTATTGCACAAGCGGAAGGCGATCTACCGCGGGCTTCGGCATTGCTCGCTCCGCTGCGCCCCGGCGCAGATCTCACCCAAGCTTTGGAAACACAAGTCTATCAGGCGATCCTGGAGCGCCGCCCTGCAACAATCATCCCTCGACTGAAAGAAATACTGGCCGAGCCTCACCCAACGCTGGGTTATTACATTGGCGAACTGCGCTTTTGGTTAGGCTGGGCGCAGGAAGTGGCCGGCGATCACGCCGCCGCCCAGGAAAGTTGGCGAGAGGCGCGCAGCGAACTTGACTCTTTCCTCAAAGAACAGCCAGATAACAATGAGCTGATCGGATACCTGGCGTTGACCAGTGTGGGCCTCGGTGACAAGGTCGCCGCGTTCGCTTTCGCCGAAAAGGCTATGGCCGCGGACCCCATCGAGAAAGATGCAATCAAGGGACCTCGTTGGGTCGAGATTCTCGCCCGAGTGGCGGCACGAATGGGAGAGCCCGACCGCGCCATGGCGGCTCTAGAGAAACGACTCGCGATGCCGGGCGAGGGCGCACTGGCTGAAAACGTGCCGCTCACCGCTGCGCTGCTACGGCTCGACCCAATGTTCGACCCGCTTCGAAATGATCCGCGTTTCCAAAAACTAATCGCCTCAGCCGGACCGAAGACAGCCGACAAATAACGCGACGCAGAGGTTCCAAAAGTAACGATCTTTTCAAAAGCCACTGCTACAACCGTTATGAATAACAAGATCCCGGGACTTCATCACGTCACTGCGATCGCCAGCGATCCGCAGCGGAATCTCGATTTTTATGTCGGGCTTCTTGGTCTGCGTTTCGTCAAACGCACAGTCAATTTTGATGATCCGGGAACTTACCATTTGTATTTCGGCGACCGGCGCGGCACGCCCGGAACAATCCTGACATTTTTTCCGTGGCCGGGAGCGCGACGCGGAATTCGCGGCACCGGCCAGGTCGAAGCGACAGCATTCGCGATTCCACCAAACTCAATTGGATATTGGCTGGAGCGTTTGAAACAGCAGCACGTAACGGCTGAAAGAACAGCTACGCGTTTCGGAGAAGAAGTAATTCGATTTGTCGATCCGGACGGACTCTTGCTGGAACTAATCGCTTCAAAGTCGGTCGCTCCAATCGAGCACTGGCCCGATAGTCCGATTCCTCCGGAACATGCGGTTTCCGGATTTCACAGCGTGTCGGCTGCTTTGGAAGGTTATGAAAAGACGGCGCGTTTGCTGACCGACACATTTGGTTACCGCTTGATCAAAGAATCGGGAAACCGGTTTCGCTTCGCATCGCGTGACGATAGCGCACCGGGCCGAATCGTCGACTTGCTCTGCCTGCCTGATTCCGGTGTTGGCCGCGTAGCGGCCGGCTCTGTGCACCACATCGCATTCCGCGCGCGTGATGAAGAGGAACAACTCAGGTGGCACGAACAGCTCGTTGATCTCGGTTACAACGTCACTCCGGTAATCGATCGAATTTATTTTCATTCAATCTATTTTCGGGAACCCGGCGGCGTACTGTTCGAGATCGCAACCGAACCTCCCGGCTTTACGCTGGACGAAACAATCGAAAAACTCGGAACCGGCCTGCGCCTCCCACCGTGGCTGGAATCTGCGCGTTCAGAGATCGAAAAAATTCTTCCCCCAATCCAGGCGCCGCACCAATGAGACCGCAGCCGGATTTTCTTCATGAATTCGTTCCGGGTAACTCAAACCGAACACTCTTATTGTTGCACGGCACCGGAGGAAACGAGCACGATCTAATCCCGCTCGGACGCGAGCTCGATCCCGATGCGTTTTTGCTTAGCCCGCGCGGAAAAATTCTCGAGAACGGAATGCCGCGATTTTTTCGCCGGCTGGCTGAAGGTGTGTTCGATTTGGAAGATTTGAAGACGCGAACGAACGAGCTGGCCGATTTCGTCGCTGCGGCTGTGCGCCATTACAATCTCGCTGCTGATAATATTG
>Ga0081455_10000502_pt1 | contig 50695 bp, 36 predicted proteins | sample TabmetS3T2R1_FD_70207 | JGI IMG/M metagenome (GOLD analysis project Ga0081455, IMG submission 70207) | Tabebuia heterophylla rhizosphere microbial communities from the University of Puerto Rico - S3T2R1 | ecosystem: Host-associated > Plants > Roots > Rhizosphere ...
GGAATCGCCGCCGATCGCGAGCGCGACCACGGCTGCCTCGGCAGCCTGGCCGAGCGCTGTGGTCGACAGCGTCTGTTTCATCCGCGCGGTCCGGCAATGAGGTCCGTGCGCGCATGGTGCTGGTGCCGGTCGATGACTCGGGCGGCGACGACCAGGCCGACGCCCACGCAAAGCACGAGCACGGCGGCGCCGAGGATCGGATAGATCGCGCCGGGCAGCGCCCGCGACACGAACCATCCCAACGGTCCGAGCCCGATGCCCGCCGCCACGGCGATGATGCCGGCGATTTGCAGATAGAGTGGATTGAGCTCCTGTTCGCGCTGCTCCCGCTGCATCAGCCGCTCGATGATCGCCGGATCGAGCTGCTGGCCCCGCTCGATCGCGGCCCGTAAAGGCTCGAGCTCGAGCTGACGCTTCTTGTAGTCTGAGACGATGCCGGCCACCGCCGCCACCGCCATGAACAGCCAGAACGCGATGCCAAAATAGAAAGCCCCATGCATGTGACACATCCTCGAGTTTCGCCAGTAGGTACCGTATAGAGGGGTGGCGGGGTCCGGTTGGATGCACGTTAGAGGCGAACCTATGCTGCGGGTGTTGATGGTGGAAGATCAGGAGGCCGACGCCGAGCTGACGGCGCGTTCGCTTCGGCGCAGCGGCCTGACGTTCGAGTGGGAGCGGGTCGAGACCGAAGAGGCGTTTCGGGCGGCGCTGGCGCGCCGGCCGGATGTGGTGCTCTCGGACGGGAACGTGCCGGGCTTCGGCGGCCTTGCGGCGCTGGCCATCGTCCGCAAGGAAATGCCGGAGATTCCGTTCATCGTGCTATCCGGGGCGCCATGGGATCAACGGGCGCAAGCGGCGATCGAGGCGGGGGCCGCGGACTTCATCTGCAAGGCGGATATGAAGGCGCTCGCGCCGGCGATCACGCGCGTGCTGGCCAGGCGCGAGCTGCCGACCGGGGATGAGCGTTGAGCGCGAATGCTGGTGGCGCGTTCCGCCGCTGAGCCGCCGCGCTACTGCTGAGCCGCGTAAATTCTTCTAATCGCTTCCATCGTATCCGCTTCCTCCGCCCGCTTGTCGTCGCGATAGCGCTTCACCCGCGCAAGCCGCAGCGCCAGGCCGCCCGGATACCGCGGGCTCGCCTGCAAATCGCTGAACGCGATTTCAACGACCAGCTCCGGCCGCACGTACACCGTCCAATCGTCGCGACGCGTTTCGCGCGCCAGGAATTCCTTCGTTTGCCACTCGAGCATGGCGTCGGTGAGCCCTTTGAAGGTCTTACCGAGCATGACGTATTCGCCGCTGGCCGGATCGAACGCCCCGAGATGCAGATTCGACAGCTTGCCGGCGCGGCGCCCGTGACCCCATTCCGCCGCGAGCACGACGAGATCCAGCGTGTGCGCGCGCTTGATCTTGAGCCAACTCGCGCCGCGGTTGCCGGCCTCGTATGGCGAGTCGAGCGACTTCGCCATCAAGCCTTCGTGACCCGCGGCGAGCGCCGCGTCGTAGAACGCGGCCGCTTCGTCCTCAGAGGAGGTGATGAGCCGCGGGATGCGCAGCTCGGCCGGCACGGCCTGCGCAAGCGCGTCGTAGCGTTCGCGAAGCGGGCGATCGACGAGACTGCGGTTTTCGACGCGCAGGCAGTCGAAAAAGTACGCGTGCATCGGCAGCTCGGCGCGGAGCTTCTCGACGTTGAGCTTGCGGCCGAAGCGTCGCATGGTGATTTGAAACGGATGCGGCCGACCGGACGCGGTGAACGCAATGGCTTCGCCGTCGAGCACGACTTCGCGCGCGGGCAGGGCGTGCATCGCCGCTTCGATCTCGGGGATCGCTGCGGTCACTTCGTTCAGGCTGCGGGTGTAGATGCGGACGGTGTCGGCTTGCTTGTGCACTTGGATGCGCGCGCCATCCATTTTCCATTCGAAGGCGGCCTCGCCGGTGAGCGTGCGGAGCGCTTCTGCAGTGTCCGCGGCGGTTTGCGCGAGCATCGGCGCGACGGGGGAGAGGATTTCGAGCTGGAATTTCGTGAGGCCGGGCGAGCCTTCGAGCAGCGCGACGCGTGCGAGGGCGCCGATGGTTTGCGCATACATGGTCGCGCGCCGTACGTCGGCGGCGGGCAGGTTCGCGGCGGCGGCGATGGCGTCGATCATGACGCCGATGAGCGCGCCTTGGCGCAGCTCGCCGATGAGCAGGCGGATAGCGAACTCGCGTTCGTCCGCCGTTGCTCTCGCGAACAGCTCGCGCAACGCCGCGGAGCGGCGGGCGCTCGCGCCCGAGCCTTTGATCGTGGCGATGATGGTGAGCTGCGCGTCGACTGCGGCGAGCGTCAGTGTGGGCTCGCTCGCTGCCGCCCCGCCGCTGGCCGAGGCAAGCGCGGCGTAACCGATGCCGAAGCGACCTTGACGCGTTTCGCCTGCAAGATACTGGACGCCGATCTCGATTTCGTCCGGCGCCAAGCCACGCACGCACGTCGCCAGCTCGCGTACTTTCGCCAGCCGCGCCGCCGTCGCGCCCACTCTCCGTGAGGTGTCAACAATCGCAGCCAGCAGCGTCATGCCGCCGATGATAACGAAGCCGCCTCTCGAGGCGGCGCGCCGCGAAGAACGCGTCCTCCGAGGCGACCGCTGGCTTGCATACTGTGTATAACTACTATATACACATCACATGGTCCCGACTCCTTTAATAGGCCCCATCTCGCCCGCGGCGCCCGGCGCGCTCTATCAGCAAATCGTCGACGCCATCAAACGCGAGGTCGCGGCCGGCCGGCTGGCGCCGGGCAGCGCGCTGCCCTCGTTTCGCGCGCTCGCCGAGGAGCTGATGGTCAGCCTCATCACGGTGAAGCGCGCCTACGAGGAGCTCGAGCGCGAAGGAATCATCTATCGCGCGCAAGGCATCGGCACTTTCGTCGCGGAGCGCGGTCACGACCGTACGCGCGAAGTGAGGCGCGATGCCGCCGAGGATGCCATCGCCGCAGCCGTGCGCGCGGGCCGTGAAGCCGGCATGTCGGACCGCGATCTGCAGCAACTCCTGCGCGAGGCCCTGAAGCGCTGGCCCGCGCGCGAGGAACGTACGAAGGAAGTGGGTTGAGGGGGCGCACATGACGACACCGGCCGTCCATTTGAGCGAGCTGCGCAAGAGCTTCGGACTCTCCTTCGCACTCGGTCCGCTGTCGCTCGACATCCCGCAGGGCGCGATCTGCGCGCTCGTCGGCCCGAACGGCGCCGGCAAGACCACCTTGATGAATCTGATGATGGGCATCGGCCGCGCCGACGACGGCGATGCCATCCTGCTGGGCCACGACGTACGCACGGCCGACGTGCAAGTGAAGCGCCGGGTGGCGTTCGTGAGCCCCGATCTCAGCTATCGCGCCTGGGGCACCGTCGGCCGGGCGCTGGATTTCGTGAGCGCGTTCTACCGCGACTGGAACGAGTCCCGCAGCGTCAATCTGCAATACCAACTCGGCTTGCAGCGTAGCGCGCGCATCGATTCGTTGTCCTTCGGCGAGCGCGTGAAGCTGTCGATTCTGATGGCGCTGTCGCGCGACGCGGATGTGTTGCTGCTCGACGAACCCACCGCTGGGCTCGATCCGCTCGCGCGACAGCTCCTGTTCAGCGAGCTCCTCGGATTCATGCAGAACGAGGCGCGCACCATCGTCATCTCCTCGCATCAGCTCGCCGAGCTCGAGCGCTTCGCCGATCACATTGCGATCTTGAACGCCGGCCAGCTCGTCACGTTCGGCTCGATCCCGAATCTGCTGGAGCGCTACGTGCAGATCGCCGCGGTCGTGAAGGCGGATCATGTCGCGGCCCGCGCGGGGTTGCACGTCCTCGGAAGAGACGGCGGGCTCGCGCGCCTGTTGGTCGATCGCCGGGCGCTCGAGCCGCGCACGCTCGGCGCACTCGGCATCGAAGTCATCGCCGAAACGGCGCTGACGCTCGAAGAGCTGTTCGTTGCGCTGATCAAGGGCGGCAGCGCCGTCCGCTGGCAGCCGAAGATGGAAGCCGCATGAGCACGCGCGTCCTGCGCTTGCTGGCGGACTACTTCCAGCGAACGTTGGGCCTCTGGCCGTTGCTCGCCACCGCGCATGTCATGCAGCTCACGGCGTTCTGGGCGACACATGTCGATCGCTTGCCGCTCCTCGGCACCGTCATGGCAAGCCTCGCGTACTGCGCCGCGTTCGACTCGCCGCATGCGGTCTTGAGGACTCTCCCGTTGTCGCGGGCGGACATCGTGCTGTTCCGCTGGTGGGCGAGCATCGGCGCGCCGGCGCTTCTGATTCTCGTGAGTACGGCACTCGCCTGGCTGGTCAGCGCGCAAAACGGGTGGGCCCGGCCCTCGCAAGAAGACGTCATGCTCTACGCGTTGCTCTCGTGCGCGCTGCTCGGTGTGCTCGCAGCAGCGCCCCTTCCCGTGCGACATGCGGGCCGAGCGAATTGGGGAATGTTCGGGCTCATCTGGGGCGCGCTCGGCGCGGTGGGCTTCTATGGAGTGCCGGCGCTACCGCCCCTCGCGATGAAGATCGTCATCGCACTCGGACTCGGGTTGAGCTTGGCGGCGTACGTGCGCGCCTGGCTCGGCCGCGTGACGCAGATGTCGCTGCCGACGCCCGCACTCCCGAGACGCCCGAAGCTCTCTGGCACCAGGAGGTTGCGGGGCTGGGCCGTGATCCTTGCAGAGGTTGCGCGTAGCTCGGCGGTGTTGTCGATCATCGCGATCGTCGGCACGACTTGCGTTCGTTGGATCTACCCAGTTCTCGATGGCGTGGGCCCGCTGGCGTGGCTGTTCGTATCGGCCATCGCCGTCGGCGCCTCGCTCCTCACGCGGCGTTGGATGAACGCCGTCCGCTCATTGCGCTTGTTGCCGATCGGCGAGCATCGCCTCACATTCATTCTCTATGGGATGCTGATCGCGCCAGGGTCAATCGCGTGCCTCATGGCGATGGTCGCATGGCATCTCTCACCGCGCCTCGGTCTCGACCTGCCGGGCTACATGTTTGTCGTCTTTCTGGTGGCTCCGGTGACGCTCGTGCCGTGGCAACAGCAGCGACATGCAGCAGCCGCGACGTCGAACAGCGCGCAAGAGTGGGCGCCTCTCATGCAGCAGGCGGCATGGCCCATGTGGGTCGGCGCGGTCTGCTCGTTCGGCGCGCCGAATCGGATAGCGAGCGTGTACGTGCCGGCGCTCTGCGTCGTCGCAGTCGCATTCGCGGCCGCAGGCTACTGTGCTCTATTCGCCGGCATTCGCTCGCCGCACGGACTCGAACGCACCGGCTGACCGCTGGGCACCGTGCTCCTGGAGCATTAGTTCACGCGGGCGCCGTCCCACGGCGATATTTTCAAGCCCGCAGCGCCGTGAGGTGAGCTGCGCCGCGTGCCGTCCGATGCGCGCAAATCCTTGAAATCGCGCAGGCATTACCTGTTCTCGCCGCGTGCCGCGCGGCCCGAGCTTTACCGGCACAGCGCTTGCACAGTCCCGGGGCTGGGGATGACCCCAGAATAATGGCGGCGAAACGCCGCGTGACGTACATGGCGCAAGGCCGGGCCCTCCTATCCAACATGGTCGCTGTGGCCGGCGGCAAGGCTGCCGCCGCAGTGGCCGGTCTGTTGACGATCATGGTGCTGACCCGCCACTTGGGTCCGCACGACTTCGGTTACTACCGTACGGTGCTGACGTACTCGGCGTTCGCCGCGGTGCTCGCCGATTTCGGTATCTATTTCGTGGGCCTGCGCGAGATGTCGCGGCCGAACGCGGACGTCTCACGCGTCATCGGCACCGCCTTCCTGTTGCGGCTCGTGAGCACGGCCGTCGTGTTGCTCGTGACGAGCTTGCTCGCACTCCTCCTGCCGTACGACGCCGAGGTGAAGCGCGGCATCTTCCTCGGGTCCCTGATCTACGTCGGCTTTCAAGCCAACGAGTTCCTCACCGGCGTCTTCCAACGCGTGATGAAGCAGGGTGGCAATGCGCTCGCCGAGGCAGCCGGCGCGTTCACGACGCTGCTCGCGGTTTGGCTGCTCGCGCAGCTCGACGCCGGCTTCATGACGATGCTGTGCGGAACACTGCTCGGCGCCGCCGTCGCGCTGACGATCTCTTGGGTGCTCGCGCGACGTCTGATCCCTTTCCGCTTGAGCTTCGATCTGCCGTTGTGGCGCCACTACATGACGAGCGCCATGCCGATCGCGGGTTCGCAGATCCTGACGATGGCAATGCTGCGCGGAGACACGCTGCTGCTCTCCTTGATGAAGCCCGCGGCCCACGTCGGTTTGTACGGCGTACCGTCGAAAATGTTCGAGCTGGCGACGACGCTGCCCTATATGTTTTCCGGCCTCGTGATGCCGTCGCTCACCGCGGCGGGTGCGCCGGGCAGCCCGACGGCTGGCCAGTTCTCGAAGATTCTCGGAAGCTCGCTCGATGCGATGCTGATGTACGGCGTGGGCGTCATTCTCGCGCTGTCGATCTGCGCGCCGCAGATCCTCACGCTGATCTCGGGCACGGAGTTCGTCGACGGCGCGCCGGCGCTCGTCATTCTGTCCTTCGCCGCGACGCTCACGGCGTTGTCCTTCGTCGTCCGCTTCGCGCTCATTGCGCTCGATCGGGCGCGCTTGGTGTTGATCGCCGACGCGGCGGCGTGCGCCATCGCGCTGGCGGCCTACTTCATCCTGATTCCGCAGTTCTCGTTCATCGGCGCGGCCGTGGGTACGACCCTCGCCGAAGGCGCGATTCTCGTGGGCATGCTATGGGGCGTGCGTCGCGCCGGCCAGCCGTTGCCGAGCTTCCGGAACGCGCCGAAGACGATTCTCGCGGGCGCGCTCGCGGCCGCGGCGATCTACGGTCTCGAGTACCTCGGCCTGCACTGGCTCCTTGCGTTGGCGATCGGCGGCGCGCTCTATCTCGGGCTGCTCGCGCTCTTCGGTGCGATTCCGCGCGAGCTCATTGCCGGGCTGCGCACGAAATCCGATCCCGCGCGCGCCTCACGTTTCAACGCTGCGGCCGCGCGTCGCCGTACGCACGGCCCGCGTGTCGCCATCATCAATCAGCCGCAGGACGGCATCGTCGCGAGCGACGAGCAGCGCGGCTCCGTTGCGATCGTGAACTGGGAGCTGGCGAAGCGGCTCGCGAAACGCTTCGACGTCGTCGTGTACGCGCCGCGGCTCCCGGGCCAGGTGCGTTGCGAGCGCTGGGGCTCGATCGAGATTCGTCGCATCCCGTTTGTCGCTACGACGGTGCACAAGGCCGTTCAGCTCTTCGCCGGGCAGTTGCGCACGCGCCGACCGTACTTCGACACGAAGCTCTACTACCGTGAGTATTTCACCGGACTCGCTCGCGACTTGCGGACGAATCCGGTCGACATCGTGCACTTACCTCAGGTATTGCAGTACGCGCCGCTCCTACGTAACGCCGCGCCGAACGCCAAGATCGTCCTGCACATGCATCAGGACGAGCTCGCGCTGCTGGACGAGCATCCGCTGCGCGCGCGTCTCGAGTCGCTCGACGGTATCGTGACGGTTTCGGAGTGGGTGACGCGTCGCGCCGTGCAGCGTTTCCCGACTCTCGCGGCGCGCGTGCACACAATCGGTAACGGCGTGGACATCGAGCGCTTTCACCCGGACGCCGTGCCGCCGGCAACAACTGGCCCCGTACGTCTGCTGTTCGTCGGCCGCATCTCGCCGGACAAAGGCGTGCACGTGTTGATGGAAGCATTCGATCGGCTGGCGCAGGAGAGGTCGGATGTCACGCTCGACGTCGTCGGCAAGCCCGGCATGCTGCCGTTCGACGTGCTCGGCCTGCTGCTGCGAAACGACCCGCAACTCGGCGGCCTCGGTGAGTTCTACGGGCGCTCGCGCTTCGATGGCTTGCTGGCCGCGCTGCGCGGCCAGCGTCGCAGCTATTTCGATGCGCTCACGGCGCAACTGTCTCCGACCGCTGCAGCGCGCGTGCGCTTCCACGGGACGATCCCGTTCACCGACTTGCTGGCGCTCTACCAGCAATCGCATTTGTTGGTTTTGCCGTCGATCTGGAACGAGTCGTACGGCATGCCGGTCGCGGAAGCCATGGCGTGCGGCGTGCCGGTACTAGCGAGCAACTGTGGCGGCGTGCCGGAGCTGCTCGAACAAGGAATTTCCGGTGAATTGCTGGCGCGCGGCGATGTCGACGGCTTGCTCCGCATGTTGCGCGAGCTGACCGGCAATCGCGCCAGGCTTGCAGACATGGCTTGCGCGGCTCGCCGCCGCGCGGAGTTGCTCACGTGGGATCGAAGTGCCGAACGGCTAGGTCAGGTGTATGACGCGTTGGTGGAGGCACAACCTGCACCACTCGTCGTGCGGAGGACTGAAGATGCCACCACTGCGTGCGGATGATTTGCAGATCATCGAAGGGGTCGTCGCCGAAGTGATCAGTCGGCCGGGGATCGTGCAGTTCCTCGTCGGCAATCAGTGGTACGGCCTCATGACATCGCGCTCGAGCACGGCGCTGCGTCCGGGCGATGTCGTGCGCATTCTGGCCCGCGACGCGCCGAGTCAGCCGATCCTCGACGTGCTGGTGCTGCAGCGGGCGGAAGAGGAGAGGATCGAGTACACCGGGCCGGGCGTGTCCCTCGCGCTCACCATTCTCGCGGCCGTGGTGCTCGCCATTGCGCTCGACGAGCAGATCTGGTGGTTGCTGCTGCCGGCCATCGCGCTCGGGCTGTTGCAGTTCAAGTTCTCGATGCAGAAGGATCGCGTGCTCCGGCGCTTCCGCAGTCTGCGACGTCACACACTCGCCGACATCGCTGCCGCGCACGCGCCGTTCGTCGAGTCGATCGCCGGCGATGTGCCGCTCACGATGCCCAATCCGTCGCTCTCGAGCGCGGCCTCCGTGTCGTTGCCGGCGCAGATCCTCGAGTTCACGCACGACGCGATCATCATCTGGGAGCTCGACGGGGCGGGCATCGTGTATTGGAATCGAGCCGCAGAGCAGATCTACGGCTACTCGCGCGAAGAAGCGCACGGCTGCGTGACGCACGAATTGCTGAAGACGCGCCTTGCGGGAACGGTCGGGGAGCTGGAAACGCAGCTCGCGCGCTACGGCGTGTGGGTGGGCGATCTGCGCCACATACGGCGCGACGGGCAGATCGTCGAGGTGGAGGCGCGCTTGTCGTTGATGTCGCAGGAACATCGGCCGTGGCTGGTGCTCGAAGTGAATCGCGACGTCACCGATCGCAATCGCGCCGAGGCGGCGCGCACCGAGATCACCAAGCAACTCGAACGGATTCGCCGCAAACCCTGAATTTGCAGCGCGGCGTCATCACCTTGCAGCAGCCGTCCGTGCCGCGGCGGCCTCACGTCGCTGCGATCGGATCGAAGGCACGCACGAGCACTACGCGTTCACCGATGGTCGATTCACGGACGCGCACGCGATGGTGCGCGTCGGCGCTACTTCGTACTGAACGCGTAGACCGTGACGGAGTGGAACGTCTGCCCCGGACGCAGCGTCGTCGTCGGGAACGCCGGCTTGTTGGGCGAGTCCGGGAAGTGCTGCGTTTCGAGGCAGAAGGCCTCGCGCTTCTTGTACGCGTGGCCCGCGGTGCCGACCGTGTCGAGGAAGTTCGCGCTGTAGAACTGCACGCCCGGCTCGGTCGTGCGCACTTCGAGCACGCGCCCGCTGTTCGGGTCCTCGACGCGCGCGGCGAGCGCGAGATCGTTGCCTTTGTGGTTGATCACGAAGTTGTGGTCGTAGCCGTTCCCGTGCTTCAGCTGCGTGTCTTCCATGCCGATGCGCGCGCCGATCGGCGTCGGCTTGCGGAAATCGAACGGCGTACCCGCGACGCTGGCCGGTGTCGGCAGCGGAATCGAGGTCGCATCGATGGGTGAGTAGCGGTCCGCGTTGATCATCAGCGCGTGCCCGAGCACGCTGCCCGAGCCTTCGCCGGCGAGATTGAAATAGTCGTGATGCGTGAGGTTCACGACGGTCGGCTTGTCCGTGGTGGCCGTGTAGTCGAGCGTGAGCTCGTTGTTCTTCGTAAGGGTGAGCGTGGTGCGCACCGACAATGTGCCGGGATAGCCTTCGTCACCGTCCGGGCTGACCAGCATCAAGATGACACCCGCTTCGCCGTTCTTCTCGAACGGCTCGGCCTGCCACACGTGCTTGTCGAAGCCCTTCAGCCCACCGTGCAGCGAGTTGCCGTTGTTGTTGGCGGCGAGCTTGTATGTTTTCCCATCCAGCGTGAACTCGGCTTTCCCGATGCGATTGGCATAGCGGCCGACCAGCGCGCCGAGATAGGGCGTATTCGTCGCGTACCCGTCGAGAGAGTCGTACCCGAGCACGATGTCGGCAAACTTGCCGCGCCGATCCGGCACCCGGATCGACTTGACGATGCCGCCGTAGTTGATGACCTGAACTTCCATGCCCGAAGCATTGGTCAACGTGAACAGCTCCACCTTTTCCCCGCTGGGAAGTGTGCCGAACGGGTTGCGCGCGACCCCAGGTTTGGCCGCCCAGGCCGGCACGGCTGCAGCGGCGACGATACACGCGAGAGCGATCCGGAAGACGCGAGGGGGTGTGTTCATAGGCGTGGCATCATAACGAAGAGACGTCAGGGGGAGAATGCATGGCGGGCAACGCCACCTCGCACGACGTCGACGTTCCACCAGCAAGTCCGTCGCCGCATCCGCGGTAATTAGTTCAGCGCCATGAAGAAGCGATTCCCTCGCGGGATGTAGTAGTGCTCGGGATTGAAGGACATCACGACGCGTGTCGCGCGGCCCACGATGTTTCGCCGCGGCACGAAGCCGAAGAACCGCGAATCCGCACTGTTGTCACGATTGTCGCCGAGCATGACGTACATCCCCGCCGGCACGGTGGTCGGTCCGAACGGCGCGAGCCCGACGCGGCCGGGCAGCAGCAGAATGTTGTGATCCGTGCCCAAGCCCTGCTCGCGCAGAACCCTCGGATTCAATGCGGTCGTCTCCGCGAGCAGATTGCGCAAGGTCTGCGTGTCGCCCTCCGTGTAGCTCGCGGGTCGGCCGTTGACGAACAGCCGCTCGCCGTCGAGCTCCACCGTGTCCCCCGGCACACCGACGACGCGCTTCACGAGCGACGTTCCATCCTGCGGCGAATCGAACACCACGATGTCGCCGCGCGCCGGGTCCTCGCCGGACGTGAGATGGATCAGCGTGAACGGCACGCGCAATCCGTATGCGTGCTTGTCGACGAGCACGCGGTCGCCTTCGATGATCGTCGGGTTCATCGAGCCGGTGGGCACGCTCACCCAATCCGCCCAGGCAGACCGAAAGCAGCACATCAGCACGACGAACGTGAGCGGGCCGCGATATTCACGCCACAGTTTCTTCAGGACTTGCATGCAGACTCCCCGTGAGCTGGCGACTTGGACCGGTGCACGTGCCCCCCCGTTCCGTGACGGGGCGGCGGCACCCCTTGCCGGCGTGCGGATGAGCTTCTGATGCGCTACGCTTGACGGGCAACAACAACGAAGAGTTGCAAGACTCGAGGCCCGCCACTCAGCAATGAGCGCGGGCCTCCGTTTGTATGGCCCTGACCGCCTGCAACCGCCGTCAGCTAGCCTTCTTGCGGAACACCAGCGCGAAACGGTCGGTTTTGCCGGCGCCGGGCCCTTCGTAGCTCAGCAGGTCGCGCTTGTCGTCCGGGCGGCGCAGGATGTCGCTGTGGGCCACGAGCTCGAGGCCGCGCGACTCGAAATCCTTCTTCGCGTAGCTCTCGTCGATCCGATGCAGCGGGCCTGCGGCCGAGCTGCCGGTGCCTGCCTTCGCGGAGTGATCGACGAGCAGCAATACGCCACCCGGCTTCAATGCGCGCGTGATCTGATCGAGCGTGCGCGGCACGTCTACCTTGGGCCACTCGCCCTTCGGGTCGACCCAGTACAAATCGTGATACACCTTGATCATCACGACGGCGTCGAGCGTGCCGCTGCCGAGCTTCATGTCACCGAGATCGACGGTGCGATGCTCGGCGTTGGGCAGACGCTTGTCCGCAACGCGTTTCTCCCAGCCCGGGCTCCACCCGTCGTACGCGGCATTGTTGAGCATCAACACATGCCCCTGCGGGCCGACGACGTAGCTGAGGATCTCGGTCCAGTAGCCGTTCGCGGCCATGAAGTCGGCGACCTGCATGCCGGGCTCGACGCCGGCGAGGCGCAGCAGCTCGGCCGGATGATCGGCCGCGTCGCGCTTCACGTCTTTCGCGGGACGCGCGGGATTGGCGAGCGCCGTGTCGTAAATGTCTGCAGCGAACGCGATCGTCGCCGCGAAGAGCGCCGTCGAGAGCAGCGCGCCCGCGAGCATCGTTCGAGTCGATCGTGCGGTCATGACGGGTTCTCCCCCTGGTTTGGCTAGGAGAACCCTACGGCACGCAACAACGCGTCACATAGCGGCGTGGACGCGTAACGCGGGCGCCTCGTCGCAATTTCGTCTCGCGACCGAGCGCCCGCGGCGGGGAGGATCAGCCGGGCTGGTTCATGCCCCACGTGACGCCGAACGGATCGCGGAGCGCGCCGTAGCGATCGCCCCAAAACATCGTCTGCACCGGCTGGAGCACGGTAGCGCCCGCTTTCACCGCGCGATCGAACTGTTTGTCGATGTCGGTGGCCGGGATGATCATCGTGAATCCCTGCGGCGGCAGCGCCGGATGGCCGTGCTCGGGAAAGCCGTCGCTCAGCATCAGTGAGGTGCCGTTGAAGGCGAGATGAATGTGCATCGTACGCCCCTTCGCGTCGACCGGTTGCCGCCCGATCTCGACGGCGCCGAACGCGCGGGCATAGAACTCGGCGGCGGCCACGGCGCCGTCAACGGTTAAATAGGCAATCACACCGCCCATGGCAGCGGGCGGGGCGGCAGGACGAGTCTCGGCGGCGCTGGCGTTCATACGGGCTCCTTCGAGTGGCCGGAATGTGGCTGGACGCCTCAAGGACGAATGTCCCGTTCGCGAGCCGACACGGGTCGCGAAAAAAAGTGCGGAACCGAGCGCGCGCCTCTCGCCAGCGAAGCCGCCGAACTCGGCGACCCCGAGCGCGTTTATCTCGACGTACGGCCTGGAGGGTCCACCGGCCGCCGACTAGGAGATGCCATGGCTCGCCGCTCGCCCATCCGCTACGCCGTAATCGGCTTGGGACACATCGCCCAAGCTGCCGTGCTGCCGGCGTTCCGACACGCGCGTCGCAATAGCGTTCTCGCCGCGCTCGTCTCCGGCGAGTCGAAGAAGCTGAAGCGGCTCGGCCGCCGGTACCGCGTCGCGCGGCTCTGTGGTTACGACGACGTCGACGAATTGTTCGCGAGCGGAGAAATCGACGCGGTCTACATCGCTCTGCCGAACCACATGCACAAGGACTACACCGTGCGCGCGGCGCGAGCGGGCCTGCACGCGCTCTGTGAAAAGCCCATGGCCGTGAGCGCACGCGAGTGCGAGCAAATGATTCGCGCCACGCAAGACGCCCGCGTCAAACTCATGATCGCCTACCGCCTCCACTTCGAGCGCGCCAATCTCGAAGCCGTGCGGGCCGCGAAATCGGGCCAGCTCGGCGAGCTGCGCCTCTTCAGCTCGGATTTCGCGATGCAGGTCAGCGAGGACAACATCCGCCTGGATCGCGAGCAGGGCGGCGGCCCGCTGTACGACATCGGCATCTATTGCATCAACGCGGCGCGCTACAGCTTGTCCGAAGAGCCGGTGGAAGTATTGGCGACGGGCACGCGCAGTCGCGATCCGCGCTTTCGCGAGGTCGACGAGACCGTCATCGGTGTCATGCGCTTCAAGGACGAGCGTATCGCGAGCTTCACGTGCAGCTTCGGGGCGGCGGATCGCTCGACGTACACGATCACGGGCACGCGCGGGAGCATCACGCTCGACCCCGCGTACGAATACGCGCAGGGACTCGCCTACGAGATGCGCATCGGCGAGCGCACGCGCAAGAAGTCATTCGGCAAGAGCGACCAGTTCGCCGCCGAGCTGCTGTACTTCTCGGACTGCATTCGCAACGACCGCGAGCCCGAGCCTGCGGGCGAGGAGGGCTTGGCGGACGTGCGCATCATCGAGGCCATGCAGCGATCGATCCGTAGTGGGCGTTGGGTGCGAGTCGAGCTACCCAAGCGCCGCAAACGGCCCACGCTGCGTCAGGAAATTCGTCGGCCGGCGGTGCCGCGCGAGCCGCCGCTCATCGACGTGCAGTCGGCGAGTCAGTGAATCTCAGGCGCGCGTTCGCTCCGTCAGCTCCGGCGCAAGCGGGCTCTCGCCTTCGAAATGCAAGTAGTTGGGATTGAACCCAGCGGCAATTTGCAGCGCTACGTGATCGTGAATCACGAGCTGACGATTGTGAAAACTGACCAGACGACCACGCCGCATCTCCATGAGCGTGCGATTGACGTGCACAGCCGACAGAGCGAGCGTGTCCGCCAGCTCGATTTGCGTGAGCGGCAGCTCGCACTGGTCGTCGTGGGTCAGCCCGACCGCGTCCAGCCGCATGAACATCTCGCAGAACAAATGCGCGAGCCGCTCGAACGCCGAGCGCTGCCCGACGTTCACGATCCACTCGCGTGTGATCGACTCTTCGACCAGCGTGGACCACCACAACGCGCGCGTGAGTCGCGGAAAGCGCTCCATCAGGTCGTTCGTCGCTTCGTGCGACACCATCGCGGCCTCGACGGGGCACAGCGCGGCGATGCTGTGATCCATCCGCTTGAGCAGAAACACGCGCACGTCGCACAGATCGCCCGGCACGAGATACGCGATGATCTGTCGCCGGCCATCCTGCAGCACCTTGTAGCGGCAAGCAAAGCCTTCGAGGATCAGCTTGATGCCGTCGGTCGGCTCGCCTTCGCGCACGAGATCTTCGCGCGCGGCGAAACGGCGTACCGCGCTCACGGCGTTGGCGAGCGCGCGCTTCTCATCCTCCGCGAGCGGAGTGAAATTCTCCAGCTTGCGAATCAGACGCGCGACGATGGCGGTCATAGGCGTGCAGAGAGTCGAAGGTGCGCGGTTCGCGCCGGTAGCTCATAACGCAACGTACTCTAGAGGAGCTCGGTTCCGAAACCGACGGCGCGCGCGATCGACGGCGACTATCGATATATCGTGCTCGTTCGTTGGCCGAGCTCGCGCAACGCGAGCGCGAGCGGCGCAGCGCGCTGGCGATTGCGTATTCGTCATCTGTGCCTTGCTGCAGGTTAGCGAAGGCGCCTCGGCAACTCGCTACGATGCAAGCCTGAACCGGGGGGAGCGCAAGTATGTGGCCTCGTCCGCCTGCCGAAGTCGAAGAGCTGACAACAGGCGAGTCCCAGCGATTTCTGCTGGGCGCAGGCGCGTATGAGTCGGGCGCCGCGCGCACCGGGCGCGCTTGGAGCGATCGATATCGCACGGCATTCCAGCGCATCGATCGCGGCTTCTGCATCATCGAGGTGGTGTTCGATGCAGACGAACAGCCCTGCGATTATCGGTTCATCGAAGTCAACCACGCTTTCGAGCAGCAGACCGGCCTGCAGGACGCCGAGGGCCGGCGCATGCGCGAGCTGGAGCCGGATCTCGAGAGCTATTGGCCCGAGCTCTACGGGCGCATCGCGCGCACCGGCGTCGGGGAACGCTTCGAGCTCGAGGCGCGCGCGCTGGGCTCGTGGTTCTGCGGTTACGCGTTTCCGATCGGTGAGCCGAGTCAGCACCGCGTGGCGATCCTGTTCGAGGACGTCTCGCGGCGCAAAGCGCGGGAGCGATCCGAGTCCGAGACGCATCGGCGCAAGGACGAGTTCTTCGCGACCTTGGCTCACGAGCTGCGCAATCCGCTGTTCGCGTTGAGCAATGGGCTGCAGATCATGCGCTCGGCTACGCCGGCCGCGGAGCCCCTGCAGTCCGCGCTCTCGATGATGGAGCGGCAGATCGGGCACCTCGTGCGGCTCGTCAACGATCTCATGGACGTCGGGCGCATCGGCTCCGGCAAGATTCAACTGCAGCAACGGACGCTCTCGCTGCGGCAGATCGTCGCGGGCAGTCTCGAGAGCTGCGGAGCGACGATCGCGAGCCGCGGCCACGCCGTGACGATCGAGTGCGCCGAGGATGGCCTGAATGTATTCGGCGACCCAGATCGGCTCACACAAGTGTTCTCCAACCTGCTCTCGAACAGCGCGAAGTACACCGAGCCGGGCGGCACGCTCGCCGTGAGGATCGCGCGTGAAGGACAGTGGGCGGTGGTGCGCATCACCGACAACGGCATCGGGATTCCGCCGGAAGACTTGGATCGCGTGTTCGATCTGTTCTCCCAGGTCGGCTCGCACGCGACGCGCGCCGACGGTGGGCTCGGCATCGGCTTGTCCTTGGTACGCAGCCTCGTGCAGATGCATGGCGGATCAGTCGCAGCGCATAGCGACGGTGCCGGCCGGGGCAGCACGTTTACGGTTCGTCTTCCGGCCGACGGCAGCTAGTCGCGCCTCCTCACAGTTTGCCGCGCTGCTAGGTGCGCGGTATTGTCTGACTTATGCCGATCCGCATTGCCCTGGTCGGTGTCGGCAAGATCGCGCGCGATCAGCACCTGCCGGCGCTGGCCGCCAATCCTTCCTACGAGCTCGTTGCCGCGGCCAGCCCGCATCATCAGCTGGAAGGCGTTCCCTACTTCACGAGCATCGAGGCGCTGCTGAGCGCAACGCCTGATGTGGAAGCCGTGTCGATCTGTACGCCGCCTCAAGTGCGCTACGAGATTGCGCGCTATGCCTTGGAGCAAGGGCGACACGTGATGCTCGAGAAGCCGCCGGGTGCCACGCTGAACGAAGTGAGCGCGCTGGTGGATCTTGCACGGGAACGGAAGATCGCGTTGTTCGCCACTTGGCATGCGCGTGAGGCGGATGCGGTGGAGCCGGCGCGTCAGTGGCTCGCGTCGCGGCGTATTCGCAGCGTCACGGTGATTTGGAAAGAAGACGTGCGGGTGTGGCATCCGGGGCAGCGGTGGATTTGGACCGCCGGCGGGCTCGGTGTGTTCGATCCGGGGATCAATGCGCTCTCGATCGTCACGCGCGTTCTGCCGGGGACGTTGGTGCTCGAAGACGCGGAGTTGGAAGTGCCGGCGAACTGCGAAACGCCGATTGCCGCGACGTTGCGCATGAAGAACGAGTACGGCACGCCGGTGCGGATGGAGCTGGATTTTCGGCAAACCGGGCCGCAGACATGGGATATCGACGTCGAGACCGACGGAGGGCGCCTGCAGCTGTCGCGCGGCGGGCGATTCCTGCGAGTGGACGACGAGCTCGTCGTCGATGGGCACGATAACGAGTACGCGAATCTCTATGCGCACTTCGCCACGCTCGTGCGCGATCGGCGTTCCGATGTCGATCTCGCGCCCTTCCGCCTGGTCGCGGATGCGTTCATGTGCGGCCGTCGAGTGAGCGTCGCGCCGTTCGTCGAGTAGCCGCGCGAGCACCTGTCACAGCGCGGCTGCAGCGGCCCGCCCCGAAGTCACAACGCGCACGCCGCCGAAACGGCCGCAATCCAGGCAGAAGCGGGCCGATCCGCCTCAGTGATTGTGCCGTGGCACCCCATGCGTCTGCGCCAACTTCTGATACTTCGACGAGCCTTCCAAAATCGCCCCTGTTTCCGCCTGCCCCACCAACGCCCGCTGAATCTCCTGCCACGGCGTCTGACTCGGCGGAACCGGATACCCACCAGCCGCCTGGAGTGCTCGACGCCGTGACTCGAGCTCCTCATCGCTGATGAGGAGGTTGGCCTCTCCGCGCCGCAGATCCACGCGCACACGATCGCCGGTGCGCAATAGCGCAAGCCCGCCGCCCACCGCCGCCTCGGGCGACGCATTCAAAATCGACGGCGACCCGGACGTTCCCGACTGCCGCCCATCGCCGATGCACGGCAAGTTGTAAATGCCCGAACGAATCAGCGCCGCCGGCGGCCGCATGTTCACGACTTCGGCCGCCCCCGGATATCCGATCGGCCCGGCTCCGCGCATGAACAGCAGCGTGTTCTCGTCGATCCCCAACGCAGGATCATCGATGCGCGCGTGATAGTCCTCCGGCCCGTCGAACACCACCGCGCGTCCTTCGAAGGCATCCGGATCGGCCGGATTCGACAGATACCGCGCGCGAAATTCATCCGAGATCACGCTCAGCTTCATGATGGCCGAGTCGAAGAGGTTGCCGCGCAGAACCGTGAACCCGGCGTTCTGCTTCAGCGGCCGCGTGAACGGCCGAATCACATCCTCGTCTTCGATGCGCGCCTGCGCGCAGTTCTCGCCGATCGTGCGTCCGTTCACCGTGAGCGCGTTGCCTTCGATGAGCCCCTGCCGCATGAGCTCCGCAACGATCGCCGGCACACCGCCCGCGCGGTAATAGTCCTCGCCGAGGTACTCGCCCGCGGGCTGCAGATTCACGAGCAGCGGAACATCGCGCCCGTACGTTTCCCAATCGTCGATGCTCAGCTCGACGCCGATGTGCCGCGCGAGCGCGTTCAAATGAATCGGCGCATTGGTCGAGCCGCCGATCGCCGAGCTCACGCGAATAGCATTGAGGAAGGCGGCGCGCGTGAGAATGTCCGACGGCTTGCGATCCGCCGCGACCATCTCGACGATCTGCTTGCCCGTGAGGTACGCGCACTCTTGCCGATCGCGATAGGGCGCGGGAATTGCCGCCGAATTCGGCAGCGACATACCGAGCGCTTCGGTGAGGCTGTTCATCGTGGTCGCCGTGCCCATGGTGTTGCAGTAGCCCGTGGAGGGCGCGGACGACGCGACGAGCTTGATGAAGCCGGGGTAATCGATCTTGCCCGCCGCGAGCAGCTCGCGCGCACGCCAGACGATGGTGCCCGAGCCCGTGCGCTGACCGCGGTACCAGCCGTTCAGCATCGGACCGACCGATAGCGCAATCGCCGGAATGTTCACCGTCGCCGCCGCCATCAGGCACGCCGGCGTGGTCTTGTCACAGCCGATGGTGAGCACCACGCCGTCGATCGGATAGCCGAACAACACTTCGACGAGGGCGAGATAGGCGAGGTTGCGGTCGAGGCCCGCGGTGGGACGCTTGCCGGTTTCCTGAATCGGATGCGTCGGGAATTCGAGGACGATGCCGCCGGCTTCGCGCACGCCTTCGCGGACGCGTTCGGCCAGCACGAGATGGTGGCGATTACACGGCGACAAATCGCTGCCGGTCTGCGCGATGCCGATGATCGGCTTGCCCGACTGCAGCTCCGCCAGCGACAGCCCGAAGTTCATGTAGCGCTCGAGGTAGAGCGCGGTCATGTCGGCATTCGCGGGGTCGTCGAACCAAGCGCGGGAGCGCAGGCGTCTGGGTGCGGTCATGAGTGAGTAGCGGCGGTGGTAATAACTCAGACAAAATGTCACCAAACGGGCTTCTAGACAAGTGCCGCGCGACGCCGCTGAAGGAAGGCACGACAGCGAGCACCGACGCCCGGCGCTCCAATCGACACGCGGTCACGAGCGAAGTAGACGATTGTTCGTGCGAAAGCCGCGCGCGAGAGTCGGCGCGGCCGGCCATGGGCGGCGGCACGTTCCTGCCGCTGCTGTTCGGGGTTCGGTTCCGCGGTCGCGATTTGGCGCGCAAAGTGCTAGCGTCCAGGACAATGGAGCTTCACAGCCGTATCGGCCTCGATGGCGTCGCGTCGTGGTGGGCGCTGTTGTGCGCCGTGGGCGTGCTGAATATCGCGGCGTGGGCGCTATCGCTCGTCCTTCTCAAGCGAAGCCAGCCCGGGATGGCACTCGGGCAGTACACGGTGTGCCGCTCGCAGCTTCTCTTATCCGCCGTGTATGTCTTCGGGTGCGCGTTCCGCTCGGTGTTGCCCGTGTTCGACGTGCCGCGTCTCGTCGTCGTGAACACATGGCTGTCGAGCGTCGTCGTCGGCCGCTCGGTTGCGACCGTGGCGGAGCTCTGTTTCGTGGCGCAATGGGCGCTGATGTTGCGTCATACGTCTTGCCAGACGGGCTGCGCAACGGCGCGCGTGACGTCTCACGTCGTGCTGCCGCTGATCGTCGTCGCCGAAATGTGCTCTTGGTATTCCGTCCTCACGACTTCGAATTTAGGGCACGTGTTCGAAGAAACGCTGTGGGGCCTGTCGGCGGCACTCCTTGTCGCGAGCATGATCGCGATGTGGCCGCGCTGTGCGCCGAGCTGGCGGCCTGCGCTCGTCGCGGGGTGCCTCATGACGATGGCCTATGTCGCGTACATGTTCTGCTTCGACGTGCCGATGTATTGGTCGCGGTGGCTCGCCGACGAGGCAAGCGGCCGGCAGTACTTGAGCTTCTGGCAGGGCCTCATGGACGTGACTCAGCGTCGCGTCGTGTCGCATCGCTGGGAGGACTGGAAAACGGAAGTCATGTGGATGTCGCTGTATTTCAGCGTGGCGGTGTGGATCAGCATCTTCCTGATCCATGCGGCAGCCCGCGCGGTCCGTGCCACCGCAGCGACGTCGCTCGGTACCAACAACCCCTCTCGGTGATCCGCGCTTCGCGAAGATTCCCGTCGGCCCGCGCTACGGAATGAGTCCGAAGCGCTTCGCTTCGTCTGCGATGCGCGGCTGTAGTCCAGTCGCGGCAGCGAGGTCGGCCTGGCCCGCAGCGGCGTCGCCCTTGTGGATCTTGCCGAGCCCGCGCCCGTAGAGGGCCCACGCGTTCTTCGGCTGCTCCTTGATGACGAGATCGTAATCCGCGATCGAGCGCTCGAAATCCCCTAGCCGTAGCCGCACGAGGCCGCGGCTCTCGAGAAAGTGCGGCGTGTTGGGTCGGAGCTGCAACGCGGCGTTGCAATCGTCGAGAGCTTTCTCGAGCTCGACATCCAGCAGCGCCCGCGCGCGGCAGCGCCCGCTCAACACGTCGGCCTTGCGTCCATCGCGCTCGTGTGTGTCGAGCCAGAGCGTGAATTGATTGATCGCGGGCTCCAGCGCGCCCGAATGCGCATAGCTATTGCCCACCTGCAAGCGAATGTCGGCTTCCTTGGCCGCGCCCCGATCGGCTGCGTCGAGATCGGCGATCGCGCCATCCCGATCGCGCGCCGCGATCCGCAGCTCTGCGCGGGCGACGCGCGCGGCGACGTGCTCGGGTCTGAGCTTCAGCGTCTCGTTGAAATCCAACATCGCGAGCGTAGGCATGTGATTGCTCAGCCGCGCGACGCCCCGCTCGTAGAAATATTGCGGCTGGCTCGGGTCCATCTCGCACGCTCGTGTGAAATCCGCGATCGCTTGCTTGTAGTTGTTGCGAGCAGCGAATGCAGCACCTCTGCGCGCAAAGCCGGCCGCGTCGGTGGGCTGTTCGCTCGTCGCGCTGCCTTCGGTGCCGGCCGCGTCCGTCGTTCCATCCGCCGGCGGCGAGTCGCCCGCGGCAGCGGTCATCGTCGGCGGGGACGGCGCGCGCTCCAGATTGAACACCGGGCCGCCGTTGTACGTGAAATAGAGCCTGCGCTGCTGATTGGCGACATAGATGCGGTGAGAGAGGAAGAAATCCGCGCCGATGAGCATGTCCGAGTCTTCGAGACGCAGGTCGCCGATGCGCAGCATCGTGTTGCGCACTTCTTCGTCGCCGACCTTGAAGTGGGCGAATGGCGCGATCCACGTTTTGATCGCGCCGGTGCCGACGCCGCGTGTGAAGCCGGCGGGCACGGCGCCTTCGGTCTGCGGCGTAACGCCCGCGCGCTCCGCTGCGTGCAAGGTGAGGAGCGATGTCGACGCGCCGGTGTCGAACAGCACGCGAATGCGCTTGCCGTTCAGATATGCGAAGCCTTGCGTGTGCGGATTGACTGGCGTCGCCTCTTCGATATTGATGACCGAGAACGCCTGCGAGGGCTGGACCCAATAGGCCATCATCGAGCGGCGGCAGTCGTCGGGGCGCATGAGGCGGATGACGCCGTTCGCCAGGTCGTACTCGACATCGCCCACTTTCAGCACGTTCTGCCCGAGATAGCCGATGGCGCCGCTGCCCGGATCGTTGCCGCCCACGATGAAATCGACGTTCGTGAGCGGGATGTCGGCGAGCATGAAGTCCTTCACCGTCGTGACGAGCGCGCTCGATGTGCCGCCGATGCCGGCAATCGTGATTCGAAACGGCGACGCGCGCGTCTTCAGATCGAAGGCCGCGGCGCTTGCGGGCGTGATCAGACTGAAGAACGCGCCGCTGTCGGCGACGAACAGCGCCTCCGCACCGTTCACCTTCGCGGCGACCATCGGCTTCATACCGGTCATGGTGACGGGCAGCTCGGCCATTTTGCCGATCAGGCACTTGGCGAGCGCGGCCCGCGGCGCAACGGCGAGTGCCGCGAGGGTGAGCGCGGCGGCGAACGAGGGGGCGGCATGCCGGGCAGTCATGAGCATCCCTTCACGTTGTGCGAAGGGATTGTAAAACAGCTGCCGCGCTCGCGTTACGCCATCAGCTCGTGACCCACACGCCGCGTTGATTGGCCGGCGGCGGCTCGTACTGATAGAGCCACGTCTCGGTGAGCGCTTGCCCGTCGAGGGCGAGATACAAGCGCAGATTTACTGGCTCCGTGCTGTCGTCTTCCGGCACCAGATCGAACATTGCGCGCCAGGCGTTCGCACCGACGACGGGACGCGCAGAGACGGTTTCGATGCGTCCGCGCGAGGCCGTCACCACAGCGGTGATATTTGGTTTCTCTCCGAGCGAGGTGAGATCGCCGCCGACGAAGTCGATGACGAATCGCCAGGAGAAGTAGCGGCGCTTGCGCCCGACCACGCCGCCGATGCCGGTGCGGGTGGCGAGCACACGGCCGTCGTCATGGAAGACGGGGTTGCGGCGTCCCCAGTACAAGCGATACGAGTAGAGATATTCGTGTCCCGGCTGCGGCTGCTCTGCCGGGCTCCAGAACGCGACGATGTTGTCGCTGGTTTCGTCGCGCGTCGGAATTTCGAGGAGCATCACCGCGCCTTTGCCCCAGTTGCCTTTAGGCTCGACCCACACGTCGGGGCGCTTCTCGTAGAAGACCGCGTCGTCTTGGTATTGCTGAAAATCGCGCTCCCGTTGCATCAATCCAAAGCCGCGCGGCTGCTCGTCGGCGAACGCGTTGACGCGCACGCCGCTCGGATTGTTGAGCGGGCGCCAGATCCATTCGCCGGCGCCGGTCCACATTTGCAGTCCGTCGGAGTCGTGAATCTCGGGTCGCCAGTCGTCGGCGGGCCGGCGATCCGTCTTGCCGTAGAAGAACATGCTGGTGCCGGGCGCGATGCCGATGCGCTCGATCGGCTTGCGGGGATAGATCGCCGCGTCCACGTCCATGAGCAACGTGTCGTCGGCCGTGATGACGAAACGATACGCGCCGGTGCAGCTCGGCGAATCGAGCAGGCCATACACGGTGCACACGTTCGAGCCCTTCGCCGGCCGCTCGAGGTAATACGCGACGAAATCGGGAAACTCTTCGGGCTGCGGCAGGCCCGTGTCGATGGCGAGCCCGCGCTGGGACATGCCGTACTGTTTGTCGCCATCCACGGCGCGAAAGTACGACGCGCCCTGAAAGGCCACGCGGTCGCGGCTCCAATCCGTGTGAAAGAAGAGATTGAAACCCGCGAAGCCGAGATCGGGCGGCGCATCGCCGGGTTTCAATCCCGAGCTGCCGTAATCGAACATCGCGGGGTCATACGCGATTTGCGTGGCCATGCCGTCTTGCACGCCGTATATGCGCACCGGTTTCGTCATCGTGAAACCCAGATGAAAAAAGCGTGCGACGAAGAGCCGCTCGGCGTCGGCCCACAGCGAGTGCGCCTTGCGGAAGGCGATCGATTGCCAGCGATCCCAATCGAGCCCCGCCACCGGTGCCGGCAGCTCACCCGGCGGCGGGCGATACGCTTGTCCGGCGAGCGAACGCGCTTGACCTTTGAGGCGTGCGTAATCGAACGGGGAAGCTGCGCCAAGGCGAGTCATGCCGGAAGCGAATGCTTCATCACCGAGCAGGAGAGTGGTCGCGCTGGAGAGGAACAGAAATCGTCGTCGATCCATCCAATAAATCCGCGAAGAAATGGGACCGGCGCTGCCAGCAGCATCCGTGCCTGACCTGCGGACATCCCTGTGCCAGGTGTTCACCGATCGCGCGCACCGCAGGATACTGTCGCCGAGCGGCGCGCGCTCACTCGCGATAGAGATAGGTGAGGATGTGCGACTTGTGCTCGGTTTGCCCGAGCCATGCTTTGAATTCCTCGACGCGCAGCGTGCCGTCCTCACCGATGAGGCGTGCGAGGATCGAGCGGCGCGCCTCCTCCGTGAGCTCGCGCCGAATGCGTCGCTGCCAGGCGTCAGTGAAAATCGCCGGCATTTTCAGGCTCAGCTGTAAGGCTTCGAGAAGCTCCCATTCACCGCCGTCGAGCCACGCTTCGTCGCACGTGGCGCACACGTCGACACGGTTCGCTACACTGCCGGTCAGCTTGTACTTGGTCATGAGACGCGAGCATTTGGGACAGCGGATCGCGGTGGTGGTGTCGGTTGTTTCCACGGCGTCGACGGCTTTGGCCGGCGGGCCCGCAGTAGGCTTCTGCGTTTCGGCCCAGTGGCGGTAGTAGAGCAGCGACACCAGGCTCCCGTGACACGAGGCGCAGCCCATCGCGGGCAAATACTCCTCGATCATCGTGGGCTTCAGATCCGAGGTCTGACAGTGCGGACATTTCATGCGCGGGTCCCCCGAGGCGGATTCCGCTCCGACTATACGTCGCGGCGCGTTCGCCGGCGGTGACGCGCTCCGCATCCAAAGACGCTGCGGTCTCGTAGCATACGCACCGACACGGCCTAGCGAGACTCGCACGACATGAAGAGTTGGACACGATTTGGCGCCCACGCGGGCGCGGCCCTCATCTGCAGCACGCTCTCTGCCGGCTGCGCGTCGCTCGGTGGCGAGGCCGCTTCGATGCGGCCGCGCGTCTACGTGGGTTGGGTGCGCTTTGCCAGCGAGTTCTCGCTCTATTCCGATCCGTCGGCATTTGCCGACTCGCAAACGACGCACTGTGTGAGCGGCGCGCTGCCGCCGGACCTGCAGAAGGACGCGGCCGCGAAGCTGAGCGGCAAGCGCGTGCGGGTGGTCGCGGTGCCGGTGACCTGGTCGCTGCCCGATCCCGAGACGTTCACGATGAAAAATGCGGGCTCGCCGATCACCAACTGGTGCGGCGGCAAGACGGTGTTGTTCGCCCGCGAGATGACGTTGTTCGAGGAGCCGATCGGTCCCTATCGTTGAGGCGTGGGTACCGCGATGTCGAAGTGCAGGACTTCCTCGCGGCTGCCGAGCTTGTCGTAGAGCGCGAGTGCAGGCTCATCGCCGTAGTCGCCTTGCACGAAGATGACCCAGGCGTGCCGCTCGGCTGCAATCTCGCGTAGTCGCTCGACGAGTGCGGTCGCGATGCCTCGCCGGCGATGTTCTTCCGCAACCGCCAGATCGTAGATGTAGATCTCACTGCGCTTGCTCTCGAATTTGTCGAGCTGATACGCGACCAACCCGCCCACGACGGTTTCGCCGTCCAGCGCGACGAGCACGATCACGTGCTGCTTCGCGAGCAACCCTGCGACGTACACATCATCCGGCGGCTGCGCGCCATACGTCGCGCGATCGCGGAATGCTTCGCCGAAAAGCGCATTGAGTGCCCTGACGTGCGGAATATGGGCCGGTGTGAGCTGCAGGACGCTCGTTGTCATACGCGCGGATCATAGCGAGCGGCGCACGGAACTTGCTTCCTGATTCGGGGAAAGCGGGTCACATGAAGATTGCTCAGGTTGCGCCCTTGATCGAAAGCGTTCCGCCGCTCCTCTACGGCGGCACGGAGCGCGTCGTTTCCTATCTGACCGAGGAGCTCGTACGCCAGCGGCACGAAGTCACGCTCTTCGCCAGCGGCGATTCGCAAACGAGCGCGCGCCTCATCGCATGTGTGCCGCGGGCCTTGCGCCTCGACCGCAGCGTGCAGGACCGCGCCGCACATGCAGTGCTCCAGCTCGAGCAGGTCCGCAAGCGCGCCCGCGAGTTCGAGGTCATTCACTTTCACAATGACTTCGCGCACTTGCCGCTGACGCACGGCGGCCTGCCGGCTCAGACTCTCACGACGCTGCATGGCCGCCTCGACATGCCCGACTACCAACCCTTGTTCGCCGAGTTCGCCGACGCGCCGCTGACCTCGATCTCGAACCACCAGCGCACGCCGCTCGCAGGCGTGAACTGGGCCGGCACCGTGTATCACGGCCTGCCGAGCCACGTGTGCCGCTTCAATCCGCGCCCGGCGGGCGACTATCTGGCATTCATCGGCCGCATTTCACCGGAGAAGCGTCCGGATCGTGCCATCGAAATCGCGCAGCGCGCCGGTGTGAAGTTGCGCATCGCCGCCAAGGTGGATGCGGTCGATGAAGCGTACTTCCGCGATCGCATCCAACCCCTGCTGTGCGGGCCGCACGTGGAGTTCGTCGGCGAGGTCACGGAGAGCGAGAAATCCGAGCTGCTCGGCAACGCCCGCGCGCTCCTGTTCCCGATCGACTGGCCGGAGCCCTTCGGGCTGGTGCTGATCGAGGCGATGTCGTGCGGCACGCCGGTCATCGCGTGGCGCTGCGGCTCCGTTCCCGAGATCGTCGATCCGGGCGTGACCGGCTTCATCGTCGAGTCACTGGCCGAGGCCGTCGATGCGATCCACCGCATCGCGAGGCTCGACCGGCACATCGTGCGCGCGTGTTTCGAGCACCGCTTCTCGGCGGAGCGCATGGCCAAGGACTATCTCGCGATCTATGCTCGTCTCACCGATCGCACTCCGGCATCCCTCGCAGCCTGAAGGCGTGACCCATGAGCACCGAGCAGAACCGGGCCGCAAAGCCGGCGCCCGAGGCACCACCAGAGTTTTACATCCAAGCGACGTCGTCGCTGGCGGAGCGTCGTCCGCGCACGCTGAAGCACGACGACACCTTCGCGCTGTTCGATCACTACGGCGATCTCAGCGGCGCCGACAGCCCGGACGGCATTTATCACGAGGACACCCGCTTCCTGTCCAACCTATGTCTCACCATCGAGTCGGTGAGGCCGCTGCTCCTGAGCTCCACCGTCCAGAGCAACAACGCCGTGCTCGACGTAGATCTCACGAATCCGGACATCGCGGCCAACGGCGTGCTCGTGCTGCCGAAGGACACGATCCATCTCACGCGCGTGAAGTTCCTGTGGAAGGCGAGCTGCTATGAGCTGCTCGCTGTGCGCAACTTCGGCGAGCAGCGCCGCCGGCTGCGCATCGGCCTCGAATTCGATGCGGACTTCGCGGACCTCTTCGAAGTGCGCGGCCACCGCCGCGCCAAGCGAGGTGCCGTCACGGCGCGGCTCGTCGGTGCCGATTCCGTGTGCTTCGACTACGCCTCGCTCGACGGCGTGCCGCGCGCCACCGAGCTCACCTTCGAGCCCGCACCCGCGCTACTGCACGAACGACGCGCGTTGTACGAGCTGGACCTGCCGCCGAAAACGCGACGCGTGATCTTCACGACGGTCCATTGCCGCAGCGGCGAGAACGTGGTGGAGCGGCGGTTTTTCAGCGCTGTGCGCGCGGCGCGCCGCGCGCTGCGCCACGCCTCGCATCGCGCAGCCTCCATCGAAACCTCGAACACGATCGTGAACGACGTGCTGGGCCGGGCGATGGCCGACATCAACATGCTGGTCACCGACACGGAGCACGGTCCGTATCCCTACGCCGGCATCCCGTGGTTCTCCACGGCGTTCGGTCGCGACGGCATCATCACTGCCATCGAAATGTTGTGGTCCAGCCCTGCGTTGGCGCGCGGCGTACTGCAGTTCCTCACAGCCCATCAAGCGACGACGGAGAATCGCGAGCGCGACGCCGAGCCCGGCAAGATCTTGCACGAGACGCGCAAGTGCGAGCTCGCGCGACTCGGCGAGGTGCCGTTCGGCTGCTACTACGGCTCCATCGACTCGACGCCGCTCTACATCGTGCTCGCGGGCCTCTATTGGCGCCGCACGGGAGACCGCGCAACCATCGAGGACATCTGGCCGAACATCAAGGCGGCGCTTGCGTGGATCGATCGCTACGGCGACAGCGATGGCGACGGCTTCGTCGAATACAAGCGCCGCACCGACGGCGGTCTCGCGAACCAAGGCTGGAAGGACTCGGAGGACGCCGTCTTCCACGCGAACGGCCAGCTCGCCGAGCCGCCGATCGCGTTGTGCGAGGTGCAGGGCTATGTCTATCTCGCGAAGCTGCTTGCGGCGCAGCTCGCTACCGAGGTCGACGAGGTGGCACTGGCGATCCGGCTGCGCGAGCAAGCGCGCAACCTGCAGGAGCAGTTCGAGCAGCAGTTCTGGAGCGAAGAGCTGGGCAGCTACGTGCTGGCGCTCGACGGCGCGAAGCGTCCATGTAAGGTGCGCAGCTCCAATGCAGGGCAGTTGCTGTTCACCGGGATCGCCTCGCCCGAGCGCGGCTTGCGCATGGCGAAGTTGCTGCTGACTCGCGAGTTCTTCACGGGCTGGGGCATTCGCACCGTGAGCTCGCACGAGTCGCGCTTCAATCCCGCGTCGTATCACAACGGCTCGATCTGGCCGCACGACAACGCGCTCATCGCGCTCGGCCTGGCCCAGTATGGCGCCTTGGAAGAGTTGGAGAAGGTCACGACGGGGCTGTTCGAGGCGGCCGCGTACATGGATTTGCGGCGTCTGCCGGAGCTCTTCTGCGGCATGCATCGGCGCCCCGAGAAGGGTCCGACGCTCTATCCCATCGCGTGCTCGCCCCAGGCGTGGGCCGCCGCGACGCCGCTCGCACTGCTGCAAGCGTGCCTCGGCATGGATGTCGATGGGCGCGAGCGCCGTGTCTTGTTCAAGCACCCGCGTTTGCCCGCCGTGCTCGATTGGATGCACGTGCGCCATCTGTCCGTCGGCGACGCGCGGCTCGATATCCTGTTCCGCCGCCACGGCGATGATGTGGCGGTGAACGTGTTGAATCGCGAGGGGCAGGCGGACGTGCAAGTCGTTCTGTAGCTCGCTCACCGCGCTCCACTGCACCGAACGGAATACGACGCGGCCCGTCCAAGCACCGGCTGAGTGCGACTAGCCGTCGCATTCATACAACCGCGCGGTATGCCGGCGCGGCAATCCGCGAGGTGAAATCCCTGTCGCCGCCGACACGTGCGCCCGTCGACGCGCATTTCGCCGACGTCTGGCATGCATCGTGCTTTGCCAACCGCGCTGTCAGTTTCAATCAGGGTCGAACGGGGTCGTTCATTGTCACGAGTCATCAAGAGCTCGGGGTCTCACACGTGAGCGTGCGCACGCGCGACGTTCTGGTCGAGGATCACTCGTTCGCAGCCGGCGACGCGGAGTACGAGCCGCTATCGGTGCAGAACACGATCCGCCGCTATCACGACTCGCTGCTCCAGTTTCTGCGTCAACGGCTGCGCGTGCCCGAGGACGCGCTCGATGTCGCGCAGGAGACATACATTCGCCTGCTGCAATATCAGGACTCGCGCCGCATCCGCTCGCCCTCGTCGATGCTGTTTCGGATCGCGATCAACGTCGCGAACGACCTCGGCCGGGCCGACGTGGCGCGCGGCGCGCAAAATCAGTGCAGCGTGGATGACTTGGACATCGCCTCCGACGAGCCGTCGGCGGAGCGCCAGCTCACCGCGCGGCAGGATCTGGCGCTGTTGTACGCAGCGATCGAGCAGCTACCGCCGAAGTGCCGCCAGGTGTTCCTGCTCAGCCGCGTGCGCCGTATGACTTACGGCGAGATCGCGCGTCACTGCGGCATCTCGCAGAAGATGGTCGAAAAACACGTGAGCCATGCGCTGACCGTCTGCATGCGCAAGGTCTCGGAAAATATTTGAGGGTACGACGTAGGGAGGGCGCGGGAACGTGCGTCTGGAGTGCGATGGGGCACAATACGGGAACGGACGAACGGATTCTCACCGAGGCCGCGCGCTGGCAGGCGCGCTTGGCCGCGGACGACTGCACGGACGCGGATCGCACGGACTTCCAGCGCTGGTGGACGGCCAGCCGGCGTCACGCGGATGCCTTCGAAGCCGCGGAAACGCTCTCCGCGCAACTCGCCGACTGGTCGAAGCTCGACGAGCGGCTGCAATCGATGGCGGACGACGCTTTCGCGATGGGCACGGCGCAGGGCGCTGGCCCCACACGTCGGTGGCTCGTCCCCGCATCGCTGGCGGCGACCCTCGTCGTCGCGCTCATTGGTGTGCGACTGTCGGCCCATCTGACGACATCCGTGACGCCGGTGACGTATGTCTCCCCGGAACAACGGCGACGGGACGTCGCGCTCCCGGACGGCTCCACCGTACAACTCGACGTCGACAGCGAAATCCGCGTGACCTTCTCTGCGAGCCGCCGCGATATCGTTCTCGTGAACGGCCGCGCGCTGTTTGCCGTAGCGAAAGATGCCGCGCGCCCGTTCGTCGTCTCGGCAGGCGAGGCGCACACCACGGCGCTCGGCACGCACTTCCAAGTGCAACGCGAAGGTCAGCAGGTGCGCGTCACGCTGACCGACGGCGCGGTCGCGGTCACGAGCGACGCCGGCGGCCGCGAGACGCTCGCGCCGGGCGAGCAGATCAACCTGACGACGGACGGACAAGTGCATGAGAAGCGTGTAGTCGACGCGCAAGCGGCGACGAGCTGGTCGCGCGGGCGACTGGTGTTCCGCGACACCGCGCTCGCGGATGCCTTGCAAGAAGTGAATCGATATGGGGCGAGGAAGGTGCGCCTAGGCGATCCCGAGCTCGCGGATCTCACGGTCGACGGCAACTTCATCGCCGGCGAAACCGACCTCATCGTCTCGGCGTTCGCCGCGGTGCTGCCGCTGCGGATCGCCGCGGACAGCACGGGCGAAATCATCCTGTTTCGGCAATACAAAGCCGACGTGCCCTAACCCGCAGAACTGGTGCGTCCGATGCAACTCCGCGTCTACAGCGTGACGTGGGGCGAAGGACCGCTTCCGAACGCGCTTGCAATAATCCTGATGGCGCTGCTCGCCGCGGCCCGTGCGTTCGCGGAGGCCGGCGCGTCCGCAGTGCCGTTCAATATCCCCGCGGGCAATCTGCGCGATGCGCTCGACCTCTTCAGCGAGCAGAGCGGGCTGCAGATCATCTACGACCAGAAGATCACCGCGGGCAAACGAGCGGAGCCGGTGAGCGGCGCAATGCCACCGGCGCGCGCGCTCGATCGACTGCTCACGCAGTCCGGTGCGGTGTGGGAGTTCGTCAACAGCAAGACGGTTTTCATCCATGGCGCTCTGGACCCGCGCGTGCCTCGCAATACAGGCGCCGCGACCGTCGGGGCCGTGCGCGCCGCGGAGCGCGATAACGAGCGCATCGCGCGGCTGGATGAGATCAAGGTATTCGGCGATCCGCGCCGCGTGCTGCCGAGTGAAGCCAGCACGTCGGCATTCGGCTTCAGCAAGCCGCTGCTCGACACGCCGCGTGCCGTCTCCTTCATCAGCGACGAGACGATCCAACTGTTCGGGTTGTCCGCGGTCGAGGATCTGGTGCGCGTCGTGCCCGGCACCTTCACGACGACGCGTTTCGGAATTCAGGGGTCGGTCGACGTGCGCAACGTGCCTGCGGACTTCTTCATCCGGGGCATGAAGCGGCTCAGTTTGCAGGGACACGCACGCAGCGTGCTCGCCGCGCTGGATACGATCGAAGTCGTGCGCGGTCCGCCGTCGCCGATCTTCGGCATGGGCAAGATCGGCGGCTACGTGAACGCCGTGCCCGCGGCGGGTCGCGCGCAAACCGGCGGGTATCTCGACGCGCCGCAGGGGTTCGTGCAGGGTATCACCGGCGCCTATGATCGCAACGAATGGTCGGCAGGTGTCGGCGGCCCGCTGAATCTGCCGACCAAACAAGGCGGCTACTATTTATATGGCCTGCACGAGGACTCGAGCTCGTTCACGCGCGGCGTGCCGGTGCGTCAGGACGTGGCGCAGGGCGCGGTGAGCGTAGATCGCTTCATCGGCCCATTCCGCCTGGAGACCGGGGCGAACTACCAGCTCTCGCGTACCGCGGGCGCGCTCACCGGTCGCTTGACGCAGGATCTCGTCGATCGCAACCGCTATATCCGCGGCTCGCCGCTCGTGAATCTCGATCTGAACGGCAACGGCGCCATCGGCTGGCTGGAAATGAATCGCGCTTCGCCGGTGCAGGGCAGGCTCACGGCCGGCAATCAGCCGCTCATCCAATACTTCGAGTGGCCGCGCGACGCGAACGGCAAACCGCTGCCGATCGCGCAGTTCCCGCAGATCAGGGGCATTCCCCGGTCGCTGTACGACTATCTGGTCGCGCATCCCGAAGCGGATCCGACCGGCGCGCTGCGCGCCCAAGGCGTGGGCGGCCCGGCGCCCATCTCGGGCTATGTACCGATCGGCATGGCGCTCGACCCGCGCACGGTCGGCTTCGACTCGCTCGACTTGCGTCGCGCGACCGCGTTCGAGCGTGAATTGCAGGCGCAATTGGCCACGGCCTATTTCGATCTCGTCTACGACACGGATCCGGGGTTCACCGTCCGCAATCAGCTGTTCTACGACAGCATGGATCAGTACAAGGTCTCGAATCAGCCGGTCAGCCAGAAGCAGTGGATTTACGTGTGGGAGGACAAGCTCACCGTCTCGCGGCGCGCGGCGCGTTTGCCCTCCTGGCTGCGCCTCGAAACTCTGGGCTCGGTGAATTTCCGCGACACCGTCGCCGACGGCTTCCATGTGCCCGCGGGCGATTACTCCACTCACCGCACCGACGCGATGGCGCCCGGCTGGACCGCATCGAACGAGGGCATGACGGCGAACACGACCTTCGCCACACCGATCGACAATCCCGATCTCGCGGCGGACGGTTCCCCCTGGACCAGCATCTATCGCACCCGGTTCTGGGAGATCGGCGCCGGCGTGCTCTTCAACGTCGATCTCTTCCAGCGCACGAATCTCACGTTCGGCGGGCGCTATGACGGCTCCAGAGCGCGCAATACCGATCTGCCCGCGTTCAACATGAACACGGGCACAGCGGCGAACCCCGGCGCGTATCGGGCGGCGGCGGTCACCGCGCGCGGCTGGGATCAGGGTCTGTCGTGGAATGCGAGCCTCGCGCATGCCATTGCGCATACGGTCCGCGCGTATGTCACGCTCTCGCGCGCGAGCATCGCGCTCGACGCGAACAACAACGCGCTCTCGAATGCCGTGATCGCGAACGGGCACATCGGCACCGCGAGTCTGAAAGAGATCGGCGTGAAGGCGAGCCTGATGCAGGATCGGCTCTTCTTCACGGCTGCGGCATATGAACAGCGCCGCGCGCTCGCGGCGGACGAAGATCCCGCGGTCGTCGTGAATACCTATGCGACCGCAACGTCGACGCGCGGGCTCGAGCTCGAAATGAAGTGGGTGCCGGTGCAGAGCTGCTCCGCCTCGATCTACGCGATGCACCAGCGCACGCGGTTCGACCCGAACAGCGGCGGCGCCTTGCTCGTCGACGCGCGCACGCTCGGATTTCAGGACGTGCGCGATGCGAACGGCAACGTCATCTATCCGGCGGAAGCGTTCCTCTACGGCGGGCGTAGCCGCATCGTGCTGCCGGACGACATGCCTCAATACGCCGTCAAGCAAGGCAATCCCGAAACGCAGCTCGGCATGAGCGCCCACTATCGGTTCAACAGCGGTTTCGGGTTGACGTCGAGCGGCAACTACTTTTCGAGCACGTGCTCGGGACGCTTGTGCGCGGTGGTGTTGCCGTCCGCAATGGTGTTCAACGCTGGTGCATTCTGGGAACGCGATCCGTGGCACGTGAAGCTCGACGTGCTGAACCTCACCAGCGAGCGCTGGTTCCGCGCCCGCAGCGGCGATGCGCTCGGCGATCCGCTCGCGCAAGCGATGCCCGATCGCCGCTGGCAGCTCACTTTGCGCTTCACGTTCTAGCGAGAACGTAGGGTCCGCCGCGGCCGCGCCGTCTCTTGGGACGACGCTGACCGTCCCGGACGACCGTGAAACGCGCATTCCAGTACACGCTGCTCGCCGCCGTGGCGCTGGCGGGCCTGGCCGGGCTCGCGGTGCCGAAGATCTTCAGTGAAGCCGCGCCGGCTGCTGCGAAGAAGAGCCACGAGGGCGGCAGACCCGCGGCCGCGGCCGCATCGGTGGCGATGGAAACGGTCGCCCCCGCGCCGCTCGTCGAGACCATCGCATCGACCGGCACGTTGCGCGCCGAAGAAGGCGTGGAGCTGCAGGCGGAAACGGCCGGCAAGATCATCGCGATCCTTTTCAAGGAAGGCGCTCGCGTTCGCAAAGACGATCTGCTCGTGAAGCTGAACGATGCGGATCTCGCCGCGAACCGCGCGCGCGCGCGGTATCGCAGGGAGCTGGCGCTGCTGAAAGAGCAGCGGATGGCGCAGCTGCTGAAGCAGGGCGTCGCGCGGCAAGAAGAGTACGACATGGCGCTCAGCGATCTGCACGTACAGGACGCGGAGATCGCCTTGACGGAGGCGCAGATCGCGAAGACCGAGATTCGTGCGCCGTTCGACGGCGTCGTCGGCTTGCGTTACGTCAGCGAAGGCGCGTACGTCACTGCCGCGAGCCGCGTCGCGACGCTGCAGCGCTTGGACCAGCTCAAAGTCGACTTCGCCGTGCCGGAGAAGTACGCGACGCGCGTGCGGGTCGGCAGTCCGATCAAGCTCAGCGTCGCGGGTGCCGACCGGTATTTCGACGGCGCGATCTATGCGATCGATCCGCGCATCGACGCCGCGACCCGCACGGTACTGATCCGCGCCGTCTGCCCGAATCGAGAAGCGCGGCTCTTCCCAGGTGCCTTCGCGAGCGTGTCTCTCGAGCTCGCGAAGCTCGACAACGCCGTGCTGGTGCCGGCGATCGCCGTCGTGCCCGGGTTGAATGCGAAGACGGTTTTCGTAGTCAAGAACGGCAAGGCGGAGGTGCGTACCGTCGTCACGGGCACGCGACTGGAAGACCGAGTGCAGATCCTCTCCGGGCTCGCGCCGGGCGAAGTGATCGTGACCTCGGGCGTGTTGCAGCTCAGCCCGGGCCAGAAGGTGCGCCCGCTGCTGTGACGCTCGCCGAAGTCAGCATTCGCCGGCCCGTCTTCACGATCGTCGTGTCGCTGCTCATTCTGCTGTTCGGGGCGGTGAGCGTGACGCGGCTCGGCGTGCGCGAGTACCCCTCCGTCGACCCGCCGACGATCTCGATCGTGACCAGCTATCCCGGCGCCGCGGCCGAGGTCATGCAGGCGCAGATCACCGAGCCGATCGAGGAGGCCGTCAATACCGTTGCCGGTCTCGACACGCTGACGTCGAACAGCCGCGAGGGGCTGAGCCAGATCAGCGCGGAGTTCTCGCTCGACACGGATCTCGACGCGGCGGCGAGCGACGTGCGCGATGCGTTGGCGCGCGTCGTGCGGCGCCTGCCGCCGGACGTCGATCCGCCGATCATGGCGAAGGCGAATGCCGATGCCGATCCGATTTTCGGCATCAGCCTCGCGAGCGAGCGGCGCACGCAGCTCGAGCTGGGAGCGTACGCCGAGTCCTTGAAAGAGCGGCTGCAGACGGTGCCGGGGATCGCGCAAGTCGATCAGCCCGCCGAGAAGCGCTACGCGATGCGGCTGTGGATGGACCCCGAGAAGCTCGCGGCGTACGACCTGACGCCGCTCGACGTGCGCGCGGCGCTGAATCGCGAGAATGTCGAGTTGCCGTCCGGCCGCATCGAGGGCGCTTCCGTCGAGTTGCCCGTCAAGACGCTCTCGCGGCTCACGACGCCGGCCGAGTTCAACGCGCTCGTCATCAAGAACAACGGCGACCGCGTCGTCCGCCTGCAAGATGTGGGCTACGCCGAGCTCGGCGCGCAGAACGAGCGCAGCTCGCTGAAGATGGGCAGCACACCGATCGCCGGGCTGTACTTCAAGCAGCAGCCCGGCGCCAATCAGATCCAGATCGTGGACGAGCTGCGCCGCCGGCTCGAACAGATCCGTAAGGAAGTGCCGCCGGACATTCGTCTCGACATCGCATTCGACAACACCGCGTACGTGCGGCGCTCGCTGCTCGAAGTCAGCGAGACGATCTTCATCGCCTTTGGGCTCGTCGTGCTCGTCGTGTTCGCGTTCCTGCGCGAGTGGCGCACGACGCTGATTCCGGTGCTCGCCATTCCGGTCTCCATCGTCGGCACGTTCGCGGTCATGAACGTGGCGGGCTTCTCGATCAACACGCTGACCCTGCTCGGCATCGTGCTGGCGATCGGGCTGGTCGTGGACGACGCCATCGTCGTGCTGGAAAACATCTACGCCAAGATCGAGGCCGGCATGGCTCCGATCGAGGCGGGCATCGCCGGGACGCGCGAGATCTTCATGGCGGTCATCTCGACGACGATCACGCTCGCGATCGTGTTCCTGCCGCTGTTGTTCATGGGCGGAATGTCGGGGCGCCTGTTCCGGGAATTCGGCGTGACCATCGCCGGCGCGGTCATCATCTCGGCGCTGGTCGCGCTGACTCTCACGCCCATGCTGACGACGCGTTTGCTCCGGCAGCATCGTGAGCATGGGTGGCTGTTCCGCAAGACGGAGCCGTTTTTCACGGCACTCGAGCGCGCGTACGCCGCAGGGCTCGGTCGCATCCTGCGCGCGCCGTGGATCGCCATCGTCGTGCTCGCCGGCGCCGGCGGTCTCATCTATCTGCTGCTCGCTCACCTGCCGCGCGAGCTCGCGCCAACGGAGGATCGGGGACGCTTGTGGGTGCGCGCGCGAGCGCCGGACGGCACCGCCTTCGACTACATGCAGAGCGTGATGGATGAGCTTGCCGCGGCGACGGCGGAGCGCGCGCCGGAAGCGGCGCTCATGATGACGCAGATTCCCTCGGGCGGGGGCGGTCAGGGATTGGCGGTGCCCGTGAATCAAGGGTTCGTCCGTCTGTTCCTGAAAGACCTCGGCCAGCGCGAGCGCTCGCAATCGCAGATCGTGGCCGACTTGCGCTCGCTGCAGCGGCAGTTCCCGGAGCTGCGGCTCAATTTCACGCAAGAGGCGAGCATCGGGGAGCGGCGCGGGAACGAAACCGGCCTGCAAATCGTGCTGCAGGCACCGGAGCTGGACGATCTGCGCGAGGGCTTGCCGAAGTTTCTCGACGAAGTGCGCAAGAGCCCGGTGTTCACGTTCGTCGACAGCGATCTGAAGTTCACGAAGCCCGAGATGCGCGTGCGCTTCGATCGCGACAAGGCGCAGGCGCTGGGCGTGAGCGCGCTCGACATCGCGCAGACGCTGCAGACGTCGCTGAGCGGGCAACGCTTCGGGTTCTTCATCTACAAGGGCAAGCAATACGATGTCATCGGGCAGCTCACGCGTGATTTCCGCTCGCGGCCGACGGACGTCGGCAATCTCACCGTACGGACGCTCGGCGGCGCAGGCCTCGCGCGCCTCGACAACCTGATCTCGTTCGACGAGAGCAGCTCGCCGCCGGAGCTGTACCGCTATAACCGCTACGTGGCGGCCACGATCTCCGGCACGCTCGCGAGCGGACACACAGTGAGCGACGGTATCGCCGCCTATGAGAAGGCAGCGCATGCGGTACTCGACGAGCGCTTCAGCACCGCGTTCTCCGGCTCGGCGCGCGACTACGTGCAAAGCTCCGCGTCCTTGGGCTGGATCTTCGTGCTCGCGCTGGCGCTCATCTATCTCGTGCTCGCGGCGCAGTTCGAGAGCTTTCTCGATCCGTTCGTGATCCTGCTGACGGTGCCGCTGGCTCTCGCGGGAGCGCTGCTGGCGCTGTGGTACTGCGGCCAGACGCTGAACGTCTTCTCGCAGATCGGGCTGATCATGCTGATCGGCTTGGTAACCAAGAACGGCATTCTGATCGTCGAGTTCGCGAACCAGCGCCGGCACGCCGGTGTCGCGGATATCCGCGTCGCCGTGCAGGAAGCCGCGGCCGCGCGTTTGCGGCCGATCCTCATGACCTCGCTCGCAACGGTGCTCGGCATTCTGCCGATCGCGCTCGCGATCGGAGCGGGCTCGGAGAGCCGCGTGTCGATGGGCGTCGCGGTGATCGGCGGGCTCGTGTGCGGAACGTGTCTGACGCTCTACGTAATCCCTGCGATGTACGTGCTGCTGACGGGGGGTGAGGCGCTGCCGATGCGTCATATCGAAGGGTCAGTCCTCGGAGAGCCGCAGTGAAGACGAAGTACCGAATTCCCGTCGCGTGCCTGGTGGCCGTGGCAAGCATGCAGGCCGCCGTCGCCTTCCAACCCGAGGAGGCGACGATCGATGGCATGCAGAGCGCCATCAAGTCGGGCGAGATCACGTGCAAGGGCGTGGTGCAGGCGTATCTCGAGCGCGCGAAAGCCTACAACGGCGTGTGTACCGCGCTCATCACCGCGGACGGCGCGAGCATCAAGCCCGGAACGGGATATGTGCGCGCCGGCCGGCCGCTCGTCTTCCCGACGAAGACGGTGAAGGCGTCGCTCGTCTTTCCGGACCTGGATCAATACAAGGGGCTGCCGCTCGAGTACGGCCGCATGGAGAAAGCGGTTTCCGATCCGAGCGTGTCGCAGCAGCAAGGCATGCGCGTCGGCATTCCCGGCATCGGCCAGCTGAACGCGCTCGAGACGCTGAACATTCGCGGCGAGCGCTCGGTGACCTGCAAGGGCAAGTACGACCTGCATCCTTCAAAAGGCCCGCTGCCGAAAGGCGCGCCGGCCGTGTGCGAGAAGTTCCGGCAGCAGCCCGACGCGCTCGAGCGCGCCGCGGAGCTCGATGCGCAGTACGGCAAGAATCCGGATCTGCAGAAGCTGCCGATGTACTGCGTGATCACGATCGTGAAAGACCCGTTCGACACGAAGGACATGCGGACGACGTCGAACAACGACGTGAACTTCGCGATGGATGTGCCGCCCGTCGATGCGACGGTCGTCGCCGAGCTGCGCGCCAAAGGCGCGATCATCTATGCGAAATCCGCGGCGCACGAGTTCAATGGCGGCCCGGGCGATCCGGGCGGTCCGAACAAGGCGAAGCTCAACTGGGTGGACGGCGGCCAGATGACCAGCGGCTGGGCCGGCCAGCCGTGCAATCCCTACGACACCGAGCGCGTCGTGCGCGGCTCGAGCGGCGGATCGGGCGCGGCGATCGGCGGCAACCTCGCGATGATCGGCATCTGCGAGCAGTCCGGCGCGTCGTGTCAGGGGCCCGCCTCACGCAACGGCACGGCGTTGATCCTGACGACCAAGGGCATCATTCCGGACAACGGCGGCATCGGCAACCAATGGTTCAACGATCGCGCCGGCATTCACGCGCGCACGCTCGTCGACGCCGCGAAAGTGCTCGACGCGATCAAGGATCCGGAGCGCGGCTATCACGACCCGCGCGATCCCTTCACGGCTCTGCCGAAGGCGCTCATTCCCGAGCAGCCGTACGCGAGTTTCCTCGTCGGCAATGTCGCGAACAAGCCGCTCGCGGGCATGCGCATCGCGATCCTCCGCGAGCACATGGTGAAGAAGACGAAGAATCACGAGGCGATCAGCGATCAGATCGACGCGGAGATCAAGGCGGTGCTGCGCGACCAGCTCGGCGCCGAGCTGGTCGAGACCACGGCGTCCGGCTATCCGGACGATCCGACCGTACCGAACGTCACGTACTCGTTCGCGGACGCGCTCTCGGAGCTGTTGCCGCGCTTCATGCCGGAGGTGTTCTCGCGCAAGGACAAGGACGGCAAGCTCTATTTCGACGTGCCCGGATACGACGTCACCTCGTACGACTACCTGATCAAGCTCAGCAATCGCCAGGCGCCGCTCACCAGCAAGGTCGACATCACGAACTTCGCGAGCTTCGCCGGCACGCCGTGCGTGACCAACCTGTGCAGCGATACGGTGTTCGATCTCGACCGCTATCTGATCGCGCGCGGCGACACGCGCATCACGAGCTGGGCGAAGTGGGTCGAGAACGCCAAGTTCAAAACGAGCGAGTCGGATGCAGGCGCGCACAACTGGATCGTCTTCAACGATCACACGGCCGCGGGCAAAGCCGAGCGCCTCGCGCGCAGCCAGGTGGCGCGCATGGCCCTGCAGCGCGTGATGTACGAGAACAAGATCGACGCGTTCGTGCATCCGGAGAACACGGTGCCGACGCCGAAGATCCAAGGTCCGAATGTCGGGACGACGAGCCTCGACGGCATCACGCCGTTCTTCCAGATTCCGCGCATCGCCATTCCCGCGGGCACGACGGAAGTCGTGTACGAGCCGGTCTACGCGCTGAATGCCGACAAGACCGACTACGTCGCGGTGCTGCCGCCGGATGTGCAGCGGACCAAGCTGCGCCATCCCATGCCCATTTCGATCACGTTCTTCGCCGGCCAAGGAGATGAGCCGACGCTGATCAAAATCGGGTCGGCCTATGAGGCGGCGACTCATCATCGCTTCGCGCCGCCGGACTTCGGGCCGGTGCATCAGAAGCCGGAAACCTAACCGCGAGCTGGCAGGTAGGGTCGGCGGAACCCCTTCCGTCTGACTCAGCAACAACGAGTCGGGAGAATCGCATGGCGAGTCGAGTGTCTTCTGCTGTTCACGCAATCCTGGCGCTGAGCTCCGCGCTGTTCCTCGCGAGCTTGCCGGTGCAGGCCGCAGACAAGGACGACGCCAAGGCCGAAGAGGACGTCACCAAGCTGAGTGACGTCCAAGTCAACGAGGATCCGACGCGCTTCCTGCCCTCGGACAGCAGCGGCTCCTCGTTCGGCTTCAACAAGCCCATCCTGGAAACGCCGCGCTCGGTGAACTTCATCAGCCGCGAGCAGATCGATCTGTACGATCTGTCGTCCGTGACGGATCTCGGGCGCGTCGTTGCGGGCGTGTACACGCCCGCGCGCTACGGCATCGAAGGCTCGATCGACATCCGCGGCGTTCCCGCCGATTCGTACATTCGCGGCATGAAGCGCGTCGTGCTACAGGGCAACGCTCGTAGCGTGCTGGCGGCGATGGACGTCATCGAGGTCGTCAAAGGGCCGCCGTCGCCGATCTACGGCTTGGGCAAGATCGGCGGCTACACCAACTTCGTGCCGAAGTCGGGGCGCGCGAGCGTCGGCGGCTATCTGCCGAACGATCAGGGATTCTTCGAGACGATCGTCGGCACGTACGACCGCCGCGAATTTTCCGGCGGCGTGGGCGGACCGGTGGAGATGGGCTCCAAGAAAGGCGGCTACTATCTCTACGGCCTGCTATCGGACTCCAACTCCTACTACGTCGCTACGCCGTACAACCAGAAGATGGTGCAGGCCGCGTCGACGATGGACAACTTCGTCGGGCCGTTCCGCCTCGAGACGGGCGCGATCTATCAAGACGGGACGACGGCCGGCGCGCTGAGCGGCCGCGCGACCCAAGCGCTCGTGGATCACGAGGTCTACATCAAGGGCGATCCGCTCGTGCCGCTCGACTTGAACGGCAACGGGCAGATCGGCTGGCGCGAGCTGAACACCGCCTCACCGGTGCGCGGCAATCTCAGCGCCAACAATCAGCCGCTCGTTCAGACGTTCGCGTGGCCCAGGGATGCGAGCGGCAACTATCTGCCGCTCGATCAGTTCCCGAAGATCCGGGGCATTCCGGTCACGATGCTCAATTACCTCAACGCGCATCCGGAAGCGGACCCGACGGGACTGCTGCGCGCGCAAGGCGCCGGCGGGCCGGTACCGATGTCCGGACAGCTGCCCGTGGGCTTCGTGCTCGATCCGCGCACGGTCGGCTACGCGAAGCTCAACAACGAGGAGCGGCGCCGGGCGAGCGCGCACGAGCGCGAGCTCAACGCCAAGTTCCTCACGTACTTCGCGGATCTCGTGTACGACGTGAATCCCGACTTCACGATGAAGAATCAGCTGTTCTTCGACAGCATCCATCAATACAAGATTTCGAATCAGCCGCTGTGGCTGACGCAGAACGTGTGGGTGGTGGAAGACAAGTTCACGCTCACCAAACGCTTCACGGAGCTGCCGCGCTGGCTGAAGATCAACAACCTCGCGTCGGTGAACGTGCGGCGGACGACTTCGAATACCGGGTCCGGGTACGGCGGCGATCTGGCCAGCACGCGCGTCGACATCACCGCGGATCAGCGCTGGATCAACAATTTCGAAGGGCGCTATCCGAACACGACCTTCGTCACGACGCACGACAACGCCGACATCAACAACGACGGCTCGCCGCTGACGGCGGACGGCGAGACCGTGTACACGGAATACGGCCTGGGCTTTCTGTGGGACGTCGATCTCTTCGACAAGACCAACGTGCTCCTCGGCGCCCGTTACGACAAGATCAATGCGAAGAACGAGGAGTTCGCGGGCACGTTCAACACCGCAACGGGCACGGCCGCCAACCCCGGCGCGTACCGTGCGACCGGCAGCAGCGCCAGCGCGTCGGATGACGGTCCCTCGTACAGCCTCAGCGTTTCCTACAAGATGCCGTGGAATCTGCGGCCCTATGCCACTTACGCCCGCGCCAGCGTGCTGCTCGAAGGCAGCAACAATCGCATGGCGAACAACGTCATCACCGGTGGGCCGATCGGCAAGGCGGAGCTGAAAGAAGCCGGCATCAAAGGCAGCTTCTTCAACAACCGCTTGTATGTGAGCACCGCGGCCTTCCAGCAGAGCCGGCTCGAAGTGACGCAGAACGAAGATCCGAGCCTGCTGACCGCCGAAGTATCGGCCACGGTCAGCCGCGGCATCGATGCCGAGATCCGCTGGATGATCACCAAGGGACTGAACGTCGCGCTGTTCGGCCAGAAGGAGACGACCAAGTACACCCCGAACATCGGCGGCCAGGAGCTGATCGACGGGCGCTTCATGGGCTTCATGGACATCACGGATGCCGCCGGCAACGTGATCTATCCCGCGGAAGCGTTCATGTACGGCGGCCGACCGTCGATCCAAATCCCGGACAACCTGCCGCAGTACCTCTACAAGCCGAGCAACCCGGAATACCAGGTGGGGTTGAACGTCAGCTACGACATGCCGTGGGGGCTCGGGGCGACCTTCAGCGCCAACTACAACTCGGACGTGTGTTCGGCGCGGCTCTGCGTGGTGAAGATGCCTGCAGTCACCATCTACAACGCGGGCATCCGCAAGGCCTTCCGCAATTGGGAGATCAAGCTCGACGCGACCAACTTCACCAACGAGCACGCGTACCGGCCGCGCCAGTACAACGGCTCTGCCGGCGAGTTGATCACCGCGATGCCGCTCGCGCGCTACAACTTCACCGCGCGGTTCAACTTCAAGTGAGCGCGCGGTGTATGCAGATTCGAGCGGTTCTGCTGTTGCTGCTGGCTTCGGGGACGTCGTTTGCGCAGAGCGCGTTCAACGTCGAGGAGGCGACCATCGCCGGCACGCAGAAGGCCATACAAGAGGGCAAGATCACCTGCCGCGGCGTCGTGCAGGCATACATCGACCGCATCAAGGCCTATAACGGCACGTGCACCGCGCTCGTGACGGCGGACGGCAAGGCGATCAAGCCGGCGAAGGGCATCGTGCGCGGCGGACGCCCGCTGTCCTTCCCGACGAAGACCGTCGCGGCCGCGACGTTCCTGCCGGATCTCGACAAGTACCAAGGCCTGCCGCTCGAGTACGGGCGCATGGAAGCGACACTGTCGGAGCCGAGCGCGCAGCAGCAGTTCGGCATGCGCGTCGGCATTGCGAACGCCGGCCAGTTGAACGCGATCGAGACGCTGAACATCCGCGGTGAGCGCTCGGTCTCGTGCAAGGCGCAGTGTGATGCCGCGACCGGGCCGCTGCCGGCGTCGTGTCCGAAAGCGTGCGACGAGTTCCGCAAGCAGCCCGACGCGCTCGAGCGCGCGAGCGAGCTCGACAAGCAGTACGGGACGCATCCCGATCTCGAGAAGCTGCCGATGTACTGTGTCGCCTTTGCCTGGAAGAACTGGTACGACGCGAAGGATATGCGCGCGACCGGCGGCAACGATGTGCGTTTCGCGATGGACGCTCCCAAGTTCGATTCGCCGGACGTCGCGAACATGCGCGCCAAAGGGGCAATCAGCCTCGCGGTGGCGAACGCGGCGAAAGCAGGGGGGTCGGCGCCGGGCGCGGAGAAGCCCAAGTCGATTCTGCTCGAGGACAACCTTGCGTACGGCGCGTGGGGCGGCCAGCCCTGCAACCCCTACGACACGACGCGCGTGCCGCGCGGGTCCAGCTCCGGATCGGGCGTGGCGATCAGTGCGAGCTTCGCGGCGTGCTCGTTCTGCGAGCAGACCGGCGGCTCGTGCAAAGGGCCGGCATCGCGCAACGGCATCGTCAATCTGCTGACCACCAAGGGCATCTTGATGGACGGCGGCTACGGGTATCAGAAGATCGGCGATCGCGCCGGCATTCACTGCCGCACGGTGGCGGACGCGGTGAAAGTGCTCGACGCCGCAAAAGGTTTCGAGAGCATCGATCCGTACACGGCGCTGCCCAAGGCGCTCATCCCGAAGGAGCCGTACGCGAGCTTCCTGGTGAGCGACGCCTCGAACAAGCCGCTGCAGGGCATGCGCATCGCCGTCGTGCGCTCCTTCATGGTGAAGCACACGAAGAACGACGAGGCGATCTCGGATCAGATCGACGGCGAGATCAAGACGGTCTTGCGCGACCAGCTCGGCGCCGAGTTGCTCGAAGCGCCGGATGTGAAGTACGCCGACGATCCTGCGATTCCCAATCTGCGCTACACGTTCGAAGACGCCTTCCGCGAAGTGCTGCCGAGCACGGTGCCCGAGTTCTTCTGGCAAAAGGACGAGAGCGGCGAGCTCGAGTTCGCCGTGCCCGGCTGGGATGTCACCAGCGTGAAGTACTTGACCGCGCTCGCTCTTGGCAAGGCGCCGCTGTCCCCGAAGCTGACCTTGCGGCGGATCGCGAAGAAGGCCTCGCAATACGAAGGTCCGCTCGGCTGGAATCGCTATCTCGCCCTGCGCGGCGACGAGCGCGTGAAGGACTGGCCGAGCTGGGTCGCGAATTCCAAGTTCGACAGCGATGAGGCGCGCGCGGGGGCCGTCAATCTCGCGAACGTGAAGGATGCGCGGGTGAAGGCCGACACGCTCAGCTACCTCAAGATGCACACCGCGCTGCGCATGATCGTGCTGAAGGTGATGCGCGAGAACGGCATCGACGCTTTCGTGAATCCCGAGCAGACGACGCCGCCCTACAAGCTCGGCATGGCATCGGAGCCCGATGTGGATTGGCGCGAGTCGAACGGGTGCTGCCAGACCTTTACGGCGATGATGGGCGCGCCGGAGATGGAAGTGCCTGCCGGCTTCACCGACGTCGCGTACGAACCCACGTATGTGTTGAGCGCCGATCACAAGAAGTACATTGCCACGACGGGCACCGTGCGGACGCGGCTCGAGCATCCGATGCCGGTCAGTCTGATGATCTGGGCCGGTCCCGGCGATGAGCCGGAGGTGATCAAGGTCGCCTCGGCGTACGAAGCCGCGACTCATCATCGCAAGCCGCCGCCGGACTTCGGGCCGGTATCGGCCCGGCTCACGCAGGCGCGCGCGCCATGACGCGCGCGGCATTCTGGGCCTTCCTCTGCTGCGCGGTGGGTGTCGCGCACGCGGCGGGCTTTCAAATCGAAGAAGCCACCATCGCCGACACACAGCGGGCGATTCAGGACGGCAAGATCACTTGCAAAGGCGTGGTCGAGGCGTACATCAAGCGCATCAAAGCCTACAACGGCACCTGCACTGCGCTGGTGACCGCGGACGGCAAGCCGATCAAGCCTGCAGCGGGCCGAATTCTCGGCGGGGCTGCGGTCAAATACCCGAGCCGGACGGTCAAAGCGTCGACGTTCATTCCCGATCTCGATCGGTACAAAGGGTTGCCCATCGAGTATGGCCGCATGGAGCCGACCGTGTCGGATCCGGGCGTGCAGCAGCAGTGGGGCATGCGTGTCGGCATTCCCGAAGCCGGCGGCGTCAATGCCATCGAAACGCTGAACATTCGCGGCGAGCGCTCGGTCAGCTGCAAGGCGCAGTGTGATGCGGCAAGCGGCGCGCTGCCGGCGTCGTGTCCGAAGGCCTGCGACGCGTTCCGCAAGCAGCCGGACGCGCTCGAACGCGCCACGCAGCTCGACACGGAATACGGCACGAAGCCGGACCTCGTGAAGTATCCGCTCTACTGCGTCGCCTTCGTGTGGAAGAACTGGTATGACGCCACGGACATGCGCGGCACGGGCGGCAACGACGTGCGCTTCGCGATGGACGCGCCGAAGTTCGATTCGCCCGATGTCGCGCAAGCGCGCGCCGCCGGCGCGATCAGTCTTGCGATGACCAATGCAGCGCGCGCCGGCAGCGGCGATTCCGGCGCCGAGAAGGCGCAGGGCTATTTCGTCGGCAGCAACTTGGCCTATGCCGCGTGGGGCGGACAGCCCTGCAATCCGTACGACACCGAGCGCGTGCCGCGCGGCTCGAGCTCGGGATCGGGCGTCGCGGTCGCGGCGAATCTCGGCGCCTGCTCGTTCTGCGAGCAGAGCGGCGGCTCGTGCATGGGCCCGGCCTCGCGCAACGGCATCGTCAGCGTGCTCACGACCAAGGGCGTGATGATGGACGGCGGCTACGGCTTTCAGAGCCCGGGCGATCGCGCGGGCGTTTACTGCCGCACGGTGGCCGATGCCGTCAAAGTGCTCGATGTGGTGAAGGGCTTCGAGCACACGGACATCTACTCCGCGCTGCCCAAGGCGATTATTCCGAAGGCGCCGTACGCCAGCTTTCTGCTCGATGACGGCAGCGTGCCGTCGAAGCCGCTGCGGGGCATGCGCATCGCCGTCGTGCGCGAGTTCATGGTGAAGCACTCGAAGAATGACGCCGCGATCTCCGATCAGATCGACCAGGAAGTCAAGACGGTGCTGCGTGATCGGCTCGGCGCCGAGCTGGTGGAGTCCGTCGATCCGCTGTATCCGGACGATCCGACGATTCCCAACATGACGTACACGTTCCAGGATGCGATCCGCGAGATCTTCCCGGCGAACGTGCCCGAGTACTTCTGGCAGAAGACCGCAGACGGCAAGCTCGAGTTCGCCGTGCCCGGATGGGACGTGACGTCGGTCGACTATCTCACCGCGCTGTCGCTCGGTCGCGCGCCGTTGTCGCCGAAGCTGTCGCTGCGCCGCACGTTCAAAGCGGCGAGCCACACCGAAGGGACGTTCTCGTGGGACAAATATCTAGCTTTGCGCGGCGACGAGCGCGTCCCCGATTGGGCGAGCTGGGTGCCGAACGCGAAATTCGACAGCGAAGAGCTGCGCGCGCAAGCGGTGAATGCGGCTCACAATCAGGATGCGCGCGCGAAGCCCGGCTCGATCGCGTATCTGAAGATGCAGCTCGTGCTGCGGCTGGTCGCGCTCAAAGTGATGCGCGAGAACGGCATCGATGCGTTCGTGAATCCCGAGAACACACTGCCGCCGTTCAAGATCGGCCAGGCGTCGGAGCCTGCCGTGAACAATCGTGACTCGAAGGGCGTCGCGCAGACGTTCACGGCGATGATGGGTGCGCCGGAGATCCAGATTCCGGCGGGCTTCAACGAGATCGTCTACGAGCCGCGCTTTGCGTTGAGCGCGGACCAAACCCGCTACGACGAAGTGTCGGGCGATGCGCCGAGCACGCTGCGTCACCCGATGCCGATCAGCCTGACGGTGTGGGGCGGGCCAGGCGATGAGCCGACGCTCATCAAAGTGGCCTCGGCGTACGAGGCGGCGACACATCACCGCAAGCCGCCGCCGATGTTTCCGCCGCTGAAATGAGAAAGCGCCGGCGGCGATTGCGATGGCTGTACGCGCTCTGCGCGTCGGCCACGGTGGGTCTGCCGGTCATGGTGCCCGTGAGTGCGGCGTCGCGCGCTCCTGGCGCGGAACGCTTCGAGATCGCCGAAGCGGGCATCGCGGAGATTCAGGCCGCGCTGCTGTCGAAGCGCATCACCACGGAGCAGGTCGTGCGTGCCTATCTCGCACGCATCAAAGCGTACAACGGCACGTGCGTGAAGCAGCCGCAGGGCATTCTCGGCGTGATCGAGCCGATTGCGAACGCCGGTCAGATCAACGCGCTGATGACGCTCAACCTGCGTCCCGCGACTCGCAAGAAGCTCGGTTTCGACGATCGCAAGGCGCGCAGCATGACGGACGCGAAGGATACGGACCCGAGCATGCCGGATGCGCTCGAAGTCGCGGCCGCGCAGGATCGGCAGCTCGGCGCGACGGGCAAGCTGGTCGGTCCGCTGCAAGGTGTGGTGCTGTCGATCAAGGATCAGTACGACACCTTCGACATGCGCAGCACTGCGGGTCAGGACGTCGCGTTTGCGAACGATCGGCCGCCGGACGACGCGCACTTCATCGCGAAGCTGCGCGCCGCAGGCGCGATCATTTTGGCGAAGGCCAACTTGGGCGAGGGCGGCTCGCAGCGCTCGCGCAGCTCGTTCGGCGGCACGATGTGCAATCCTTACGACACGACGCGATCGCCCGGCAGCTCGAGCGGCGGCTCGGGGTCCTCCGTCGGCGCGAGTCTCGTCACGTGTTCGATGGGAGAGGAGACCGGTGGCTCGATCCTGCATCCGGCTCGCAACGCGAGCGCCGTCGGGCTTGCGCCGACGCAGCAGCTCGTGAGTCAGGATGGCATCATCGGCAAGGGATTCAACCATCGCGTCGGGCCGATCTGCCGCAGCGTGGCGGACACGGCCCGCATTCTCGAGGTGATCGCAGGCTACGATCCGGACGACGAGATCACCGCGTTCAGCGTTGGACGCTTGCCGTCGCAGCCCTACGCGTCGTTCGCACAGGAGAAGCGACTCGATGGCTTGCGCATCGGTGTGGTGCGCGAGTTCATGGACAAGGACCTGTTCACCGCAGCCGCGCACCAGAGCATCGATATCGCCGAGCGCGCCATCGAAGACTTGCGCACGCTCGGCGCCACGATCGTCGATCCGGGGCCGCATGGCGCGCTGTTCCAGGGTTGTGTCGACCAATACGCGCCGCTCTACCGGAACAAGCTGTTCGCGCAGGGCACCAACATTCGCAATCTGGGCGCGTTGCCGGAGAGCGGCGAGGGCAAGTACTTCCTCAACCAGTACCTCCAGCAGCGCGGCGATGCGAACATCAAGACGATCGAAGACCTGATGAGCAAGGCGCAGTTCTTCACCGATCTGCGGCCGGGCTCCGACTTCACGTCGTATAAGGAGCAGCTCGCGCGCACGAACGCCGCGACGGAGCTCGATCTCGCCGCACTGTTCCAGAACCGCCTCGCGTATCAGACCATCGTGCTCCAATGCATGGCTTCGATGCAGCTCGACGCGGTGACGTACGGCTCGGGCATCGGCGTGGCACCGGTGCTCGGCTCGCCGTACGAGCCGTCGAAGAACAACAGCCCCAGCGCGAACAGCATATGGGGCGTCATCGCGGCGAACGGCTTTCCGTCGTTGAACGTGCCGGCGGGCTTCACGACGGAGGTCTACGACCGCGTGCGCGACCCCTCTGCTCCCGAGGGCAGCCGAGTCGTGGGCCCCACGCCCGCGACGCTCCCGGTCTCCATCACCTTCCTCGCCCGCCCCTTCGACGAGCCGCTCCTCTTCAAAATCGGCTCGGCCTACGAGGCGGCGACACGTCACCGCATGCCGCCGCCCGGCTTCGGGCCGGTTCCGTAGGCTCTGCAACCCTCGGGAGTGCCGAGCTCGCCGGTTCTGAGAGGCTCGTTGAGCGTCTCTGGGCGGCTGGCTGTGATGGGTATGCCGGTCGCGTCGCGCTCTCCTTCGTGCCTGAGGCGGAGGCTCCGAAGTCCGTGAAAGGAAGGGGTCTGAATGTGCGCTCTGTCTAGCTCTGGTTAAAACTTGGTTGTCATATGGTTGAAGCTGGTACACTGGCTCTCCAAACGAGAGTGCAGCCCATGAACACACCACATCCGCTTTTCCGGACGGTTTCCGACCGGGACAGTCTCAAGTTTTGGCAGGGGAATGCGCTCAATTACCAGAAGGTGCGCGATTTCGTCGGACTGGACATGAACGATGTCTCGCGACTTGCAGGGGTTGCCAAGTCGTCAGTCCGGTATGACGAGAAGGCACCCAAGGAAGTCCGCGAGCACCTGGAGAACGTGGCGAACATCTGCAATCTCGTCTTCCAGTTCTTTAACGACGAGACGAAGACCAAACTCTGGCTGCAGACCCCGAATCCGATGCTCGGCGATGCCAGCCCGCGAGACATGATTCGCTTCGGTCGATACACCAAGTTGCTGCGGTTCGTAACGCAGGCCATGGAAGAAGGGGGAGCGCGTGCCACGACCGCGCCCAAAGAAAAGAAAAAGACAGCTTCGGCCCAGAGTTTATAGAAGCTCTGAAGGCGCATGGCCGACTCTCGGCCCCGGCGAGCTGCTGCTCGAGTATTTTTCGGACCGCGATCTTTATGCTTGGCGTTCGCGGGCGAAGGACCGTGCCTGGGATCAGCGTTGATCTTGATGGCTGGGGGCGCGCGATGGCGTACAGATACTCCGATGTGCCGCTTTCATGCGTCGGGAGTCTCAAGTGGGTTGGTGGACGTTTCAACTACGGCGTCGATATCGACGACAGCCGGTTTGCTCCATTTCCCGCGCTTTACCTGGCCGAGGATTCCGAAACCGGCTTTCGAGAAATGAACGGTCTGGTTCGTGAGACGCAGCGTGCCGGACTGACCGCTGATGAGCTGGCGCTTTGCACTGCGTCCGGCATCGCATGGGTTCCTGTTCGGGGAAAGGTGTACCACGTATTTGATGCCACGCGCGCAGCAAATTTGCGCGCGTTCGCTCAACGCAGTTCCTCTCCGGTCTCGACGC
>Ga0081455_10000503_pt1 | contig 50667 bp, 44 predicted proteins | sample TabmetS3T2R1_FD_70207 | JGI IMG/M metagenome (GOLD analysis project Ga0081455, IMG submission 70207) | Tabebuia heterophylla rhizosphere microbial communities from the University of Puerto Rico - S3T2R1 | ecosystem: Host-associated > Plants > Roots > Rhizosphere ...
GCGGGCTCCTAGCCGCTATGTCCACCCTCCAGCGGATAATATGAAATGCCTCTGTCGGATGCCGCAAAGTCAAGCTCTTCTCGGGCTCATTCATGCCAGTCCGCCTGAAGGTCGCCATGCCGGCTGAGGGCGTCAGGTCCCCTGTTTTAGCGCCGGCCTTTCCCTTTGAATTCGCGCTCGCCATACCTCCAAGAGGCTCATCGTTATGGCAACGGCCAACGGCCCGAGGAGGAGCCCGGATGGCCCGAACACGATGAGGCCCCCGACGATCGCGATGAACATCGCGATCGTGTGCATGCGCACCCGGCCGCCGGCGAGAACAGGGTGGAGGATATTGTCCACCCCTCCAACGACGATGCCCCCCCACGCGCTCAGGAGGGCAGCCTTGCCCCATTCGCCCGCGAGGGCCAAGTAAGCGGCGGCAGGGACCCAGACCACGAACGCACCGAGGACGGGGATGATAGCCAGTAGGCCCATCAGCATTCCCCACAGAAGAGGGTTTGACAAGCCGAGCAGCCAGAATGCCATGCCGCCAAGCAGGCCTTGCACGCCGGCCGCGATCACGGTGCCGAAGATCACTCCGTGGATTGTGTCCGATACCTTGGCGAACAGCCGGTCGGTCTCGGCGTCGGTCAATGGCGACAGCAACCTTGCGTGGTGCAGCACCTCGCGACGATCCCGGAGAAAGTAGAACAAAAGATAGAACGTCAGCAGGGCTGTGAGCAGATGCGACAGGGACTGGCGGACAATGGACGCCGCCTGGTTCGTCAGCCACGTTGTCGCGCTACTCAAGATAGAGGCAAAATCTGCCCTCTGCTCAATCGCACTGGCTACGCGCTCGAGCCATGGAGCGGCTTTCAGCGCGTGAAGAAGATGCCCGGTCGCGACGTGTTCCTGCACGAGCACTAAGCCGTTACTCAGTTCCTCCAGGAGCCGCTGGCCGACCCAGGACAAGGGCACCATGACAAGGAGCACCAGGAGAATAACGGAGATCGTGGCGGCAAGGCTGGGATATCTTAGCCTGCTCTCAATGGCGTGGTGGGCGGGAGTTATCAGGACAGCAATGGCGAGCGCCCAGGTGAGCGCCGCAATAAAGGGCTGTAAAAGGAGATAGCAGATATAGAGGCCAATCAGGGTTGCGACCAGCAGCGCAAACAAGCCAATCGGCGGAAGGTTCTGCGAAGCTCTCCAATGCACGCGCTCCTCCGCCAATGCATGTTGGTACAACTTGGTCGAGAACGTTGGTCACGGAGCCAAGTTCCGTGACGCGAACGCTGCTTGCAATTGACGGGAAACAAGTTTCTCTGATTGCCCCCCACCTTTTATGGTCCGCTCTACCATCCGGGAGGTGCCGTTCGGCAGCACGGCGATTTGCGAATGCCATCTCGCGGAACCCAGCTTTGAACTTAAGCTGCGGGAGTTAACTGCGCGATGCGGGCAAGTGGTGGATGGCCGTGCTGCGCCAGGGATCGCGGGGGACGTTGCGAGCCCCAAGCGGGCCTCGTTGCGATACAAATTCGATTGCGCGTATCGTTGCGAGGCAGACCCAGGAATCGGAGAACGACAGTGAAGGCAATCCGCGTCCATTCTTTTGGTGGTCCAGAAGTCCTCCAGCTAGAGACCGTTGCTGATCCAGTACCTGGTCCTGGTGAGGTCGTGGTCGAGGTGCATGCGGCGGGCGTTAATCCGGCTGACACTTACATGCGCAGCGGGACTTACGCCATTGTGCCACAACTCCCCTACACCCCAGGTGGAGACGCGGGCGGGGTGATTTCGGCGATCGCTCCGGATGTCACGGCGCACAGGGTTGGCGACCGCGTGTTCATCGGGACCGCACTGAGCTTCGATCTGACCGGCTGCTACGCGGAGAAGGTCAAGCGCAAAGCATCCGAGGTGCTGTCGCTGCCCGAAGGCGTTAGTTTCGCCCAGGCGGCGACCTTTGGCGTGTCCTATCCCACGGCCCACTATGCGCTGTTCGAGCGTGGCGGGGCGAAAGCCGACGAAACCGTGTTCATCCACGGCGCCAGCGGCTCGGTTGGCTCGTCAGCGATCCAGCTTGCCAAGCGCGCTGGGTTGACGGTGATCGGCAGCGCGGGCACATCGAAAGGGCTCCAGCTTGTCCGCGCGGAAGGCGCGGATCATGCGGTGAACCACACCGAGGAAGGGTACATGCACGAAGTGCGCCGGCTCACCGGTGGTAAGGGGCCCCAACTCATTCTGGAGATGCTCGCCAACGTCAACCTCGCAGCCGATATGGACCTCGCAGCGAAATACGGGCGGATCATCGTGATCGGCAATCGCGGAGAGATCACAGTGAATCCCCGGGTTGCCATGATGAAGGAGCTCGACATTCGCGGTATTGCACTCTGGAACGCGACGGCAGCACAGGTGAGGCCACTTATGCTGGACATCCTGGCCGGGGTCGCCGAGGGATCGCTGCGTCCGGTCGTCGGCCGTGAGATGCGCCTGTCCGAAGCAGCGACAGCGCATGTGGCGGTACTTGAGCGCGGTGTTGGCGGAAAGATCGTATTGCTACCACGATGAATGTCCTATGCCACGATGCGGCTGGAGATAAGGGCGCATGAGCAAGCGGACTCCCCTCAAGGTGTTGATTGCCGGCGGCGGCATCGGCGGCCTGACGGCGGCGCTCGCACTGGCGCAGCGCGGCTTCGAGGTAGAGGTCTACGAGCAGGCCGGCGAGGTGCGGGAGGTCGGCGCGGGCGTCCAGGTGGGGCCCAGCGCCATGCGAATCTTTCATGCCCTGGGCGTGATGGAGGCGGTGATGGCCGTGGCCGCCCAGCCGATCCGCAGCGAATTCCGTATGTGGAACACAGCTGAGGCCTGGAAGCGGTTTGATCTGGGGCCCGTTTCGGTCGCCACCTATGGCTTTCCTTATGTGACACTCTACCGGCCCGATCTGCTCGGCGTTCTCGTGCAAGCACTCGAAAACCGCATGCCCACTCGATTGCATCTTGGCACGCGCGTGATCGGCCATGACCAAGACGGCGCGGCCACTCGCCTCCACCTTGCTGACGGCCGCAGCATTGAAGGCGACGTTCTCATCGGCGCCGACGGCATTCATTCCGTCATCAGAGGCGATCTCTTCGGGCCGAGCCCCGCCGAGTTCACCGGCCTTGTCGCTTGGCGCGGCACCATTCCCATCGGGCGGCTGCCGGAACGCCTGCGCACTCCCATTAACGCCCTCTGGGTGGGCCCCCGCCGACACGCCGTGCAGTATCCGCTGCGGCGGGGCGAACTCATGAACCTCGTCGCTGTGGTGGAGCGTTCAGATTGGCGCGATGAATCCTGGACGACGCGCGGCACGCACGCGGACATGGCCAACGATTTCAAGGGCTGGCATGCCGACGTCCACACCATGATGGCGGCAATCGAGCAGCCGTTCTTATGGGCGCTGATCCTGCGCAAACCGCTGCCCAGGTGGTCCATGGGTCGCGTAACTCTGCTCGGGGATGCCGCACATCCCACACTGCCTTTCCTTGCCTCCGGCGCCGTGATGGCCATCGAGGATGGCTTCGTTCTTGCGCGAGCGCTGGAACGCTATGGTGTCGACCTGCAAGAGGCGCTGAAGGCCTACGAGCGTGCGCGCCTTGAGCGCACTTCGCGCGTGGTAAACGGTTCGGCCGACAATACCGGCCGCTTCCACAATGAAGCCCTTAGCCAACCCGATACGGCACGGGCCTTCTTCGCTGCCGAGTTCACCCCGGAACGTCTGCGCGAGCGCCACGATTGGCTCTATGCTTACGATGCGACGAGGGTTGAGATTTGAGGAAGAGCCATGGGCAAGGGGTCCGGCAACTCGGATCCATCGGTAGCGCGCGCCCGTCAATGTGTAACCCCTAGTCCCCGTAACATAGAGGAGCCGTTCATATACCCTCTGGAGTGGACGCGCCGGATAGGACTTCGCAGCTGCCGTCGGGTTCAGCCTATTGTTGGTATTTTTGTGATTTGTAATTGTGTCTGTGATGTCTTTTCGTGTCGGCCGATAGCCTCAGGGCTGGATCATCCTATTTCGGATCGCATAGCGCACAAGCTGGCGTGAGGATTGCACCTTCAGCTTTCGCAACACCGCTGCGCGATGAGTTTCAACGGTCTGCGAGCTGATGTTGAAGCGCTTGGCAATTCCTTTGCCGCTGTAGCCTGGGCGATCAATTGCACGACCTCGCGTTCGCGCGGGGTAAGAATAGGCCGCTAGCTCGGCGCGAAACGACGTCTCACCCCCTCCTCCATCGCGTCCTTGGTCGCGCCGCGCCGGATGTCTCGGCACACCTACCGAGATCCCGTGTCGCTGAGCGAGTGTGAACAGACCCATACCTTGAGATGTTGCTGCGAACCGCGCCACCGCAATTGACATCCCGCATCCGAGCTAATAAACGCCGCCTGCAAAAAGTGGGTTCCTGCAGCCGCTGCGCAAGCCCGTGGGAATCTTTGTACCCAAACAAACACTTTGAATATGCTTGTGCCTGGCGCCTCGAGGCTGATCTGATCGCCAATCCCGCGACGCGTTCGCCGTCGCGTCTCAACGCCTCGCCTGCTGCCATGTCGTTCAAGACGCGGGCTCGCCACATGCGGCGCGGGTTTTTGCCAGCCTCATCCGGCCTTGGTTAACACATGAGCGTATCAATAGCCCTGCGGTAGGCCGAGGCGCGGTGATGCTGCGTGGTTTGTGGTCTAGGGTACGTTGGCGCAGCTCGACACGTGCGGCTGCCCAGTCGTAGGCTTTGCACGCGGGTATCGCGGATCATTGACCTCGGTGCCGGAGTTTCGGCAGACGATGCTGAAGCTCTGATCCTTCGGGGTGGGGTGTTCGTCGCGCCGCCTCAATCTCGGCTCGCCAGGTTGATCGCCAGCGATAAGGCTCCCACCAACACGAGGCTGAAGGCCCAAGTCGCATCCAGGTTGAACCAGCTCCGCGACACGAAACTGAGCCCTAGGTAGCGGTAGACCAACCAGGCCAAGGTTCCGCCAGCCGCGAGCATCGCGAGCGAGTGGACGATCGAGACCATGACGGCCATGCCGAGATTGGCATTAATGAGAGCGCCTGCCGCCGCATGGCTCCTGTCGAGGTCAACCACTCGGCAGAGCCCGAGGTAAATGGGCACGAGCATCAGCCCCGCGCCGTGTGCGAGCGCCACGGCGAAAGACCAAAGCCCCAGTTGTGTCGGTCGTATCCGGGCTAGCGCCTTCGGATGACGCGGGTCGACGAGCCGGTAGATGCCGAAGCCGATAACCAAGAGGCTGGCACCGATTTGGATCTGTCGCTGCCATTCAACGAGGGCGACGAGCAGTGAAAAAGGCAGGAGCACCACGAGCATCGCCAGCAGATGGCCGGCCGTCAGCGGCCAGAGCGCCGCCACGAGGGCGCGCCCACTCCTTTCCATCAACCCGGCCGACAGGGCGAGCGGCCATCCCATGCCGGGGTTCAGCCCGTGATAGAGACCGCTAGCGGTGACAGCCAGCCAAAGCGCGGTAGTGTCCAATCCGCACCGCTCAATCAAACCGACGGATAGCAGAACGAATCCGTCGAGCAATCACCGCCGTCGAGGCGGATCTGATGTGCCCGGTATCCGTCGGGGAAACTCACCCAGTAATTCTCCGCCAACTCGAGGCCACCGCCCGGGCTCGCATTGGCCATGACTTCAGCTCCCGGCACGCCGTCGGGATAGAACTGGTTGTCCCACGTCGAGTAGAGCGAGTTGGTCCAGTAGACACGCTTGCCGTCGCGGCTGATCTCGACCATCTGCGGACCGCCCGCATAGGTCTTCCCGTTCGGGTGTGGTGTGCGACGCGCGATGCCGCCGATGTGAACCGACCCCGCAAGCTTTGGCCTGCGCGGCTCCGAGACGTCGTACTGTCGCATCTCTCCGGTGCCCCAGCACGCGACATAAAGGAACTTGTCGTCCATGGAGAGGTCGATATCGGTCACCAGCGGTGGGACCGCGCCAAATCCTTGCAGGAGTGGTGGCAGCTGCTCCTTGGACGCCGGCTCGGGCGGGATCGTGGCCGTCTTCTCGATGTGGAACTTGCCGCCTTCGCGCCACCAGGTCCAGATCGAGCCTTCGAGGTTGGTGGTATCGACCACCACGCCCAGGAATCCGTACTCGCGAACGGGATCGTGCGCGGGCCGTACCTCCAACGCCATTTGGTGATTGGCGCCGAGATCGATGGTCTGCACGTTGCGCCGAGCCCGCAGATCCCAAAAATGGATGTGATGGCCATACTTGTTCGCTAGCAGGTCTTCCGGAACGATTCCGTGCTCGAATTGGGGCGGTAGCGCCCACTCGCTCGATACCATGTAGTCACGCGGCAAGTTCCACCAGAAATCATAGTGCAATTTCTGCGGACCGCGATCGATCTCCCAACGGCCGAGCACCTCGAAGGTCTCGCAGTCCATGATGAAGACGCCAGGTGGCCCGTCGGTACCATCCTTACCCCTGCCGCCGAGGGTGCTGACGTAAATGCCTTCGGGCCCGCAGTGGACGGTATGCGGCCTAGAGTAGCCGGTCTTCTTGAACACCTCCTCCGGCTCGATGATCTTGTGGATTGTGGCCTTGGTCGGATCGGGCTTCGTATCCACGACGTAAATGCGCGAGGAACGTAATCCTGGAATAATCAAGTAGCGCCGCTCCAGAAACGCGTGGCCTGTCAGCGGTGACAACGACGAAGAGCAGGCGTTCCAGCCGAAGTGATGGAATTCATCGCCCTTGTGCGGCATCGTCACGGTGTGGACGATTTGGCTATACGTGCTCGAGCCGGGCTTGACGTCGATCACTGCCAGGGCGTCAGGCTTCGAAAAATCGGGGCTGAGCAGCAAAGTGTAAGCGAAGTTCTCCGGCGGAGCTTCCATCGCCAGCTTGGGCGACGCGTGGAAGGTCGGATCAGGTCTCATCGTCATTGCAGTTCCTCCCTGTTTGCTCCACCGGACTGCCACTTGCCATTTGGGCTTGTGTATACTGAGCAAGCCCGAGCCTATCACCTCAAAGGCACGTGAGTTCAATGCCCGCGGGTTAATTGCGCCTCAGGACGCCCCAGGGCACTCCGGCACCGGACATTTCGCTGAGTGGGCGCGCTTCCGTGGCTGTCCAATCCCCAATCTGATCGCAGCAGCACGTTCGGCAGCTACCGCGGCACATCCGCCGTAGCAGACAAAGGCCGAGCGGGGGAAGTTGATCCAAACCCCAATCGGGCGCCAGCAGTGGTAGATTTCTGGTGGCTTCCTTCTTGCAGTTCCTGAGGCCGCTCGGTCATCTAAGCTATTGAGATACAGAGTTTTATCGAACGACGGCCAACCTCTGACCGGAGCGCGAACCCGCTCCATCGCACGCCGGTCAGAGGCGTGGCCGCAAACGGGGACCCAGGCTCAACTCACACGCTGGGTGACCCTCTACCCCTACTGCGGTATGGGGGAAACCGCAGGTATGCCGACAATATGTTCCCTGAGATCGAGGCGCGCCATCAGGGATTCGCCGTAGGTGAGTGGCGGGTACAAACGGACGCGTTCCGCCGTTCGAGCGGGTGAGCAGATCCAAGGTCAGCGCGCGCAAGCTCGCTCTCAGAAGCGAAGGAAACCTTGCCAGGGGATGCCGCGTCGCGCGGGCAGCCCAAGCCAGGGTATGGCTCGCGCACTCCGGGGCATCGAGCCATTTTGGTAGCAGGACATCGCGGAACTCAAATTTGGCAGAGGATCCTTCAGAAGATCGCCGCGGCGAAGCAGCCGGCCGACCGTCCTAGTGCTTCACCGTTGCGGAGAACAGGGCGCAGCGCCTCCGCGCCTCAGCGTTGCCGAGAGCGCCGCAGCCCGTGGTTGCGTCGGGCGCTTCCCGAGTCTATTGGGCGAGCGAGCTCTAGGGTCGGCGATGGTCGTCGCGGGCATCGCGCTCTTGGTCTTCGATATGCGCGCTCACGCAAACGACACCGTTCCGGCGAAGTCTGCGCGTTGCCGCTTACCGCGTTAAGACGATAAAGTCGGTGTAGGTTCCGGTTTCATTGCTCAGTCCCTCATCGGAGACGATGAGCGAAGCACCGGCCCACAATCTTTCCGCGATGAACTCCTTCGCCTCTTCGGAAAGTTCGAAGCGTTCGAACGGATTTGCCGTGGTCTTCGGCAACAGCTGCGCAGGCAGGGCGCGCCCGGAAGCCAATGGCTCTCGCGAGTGCTGTCGCGCCCCTTCGCGCTGTGGTGCGGGTGGGCGAATTGGAAGTGAAACGGAGAGCCAGCGCAAGGTTTCTCCGTTCCCCTCCGCTGCCACAGCAAGGTAGAGATGGGTCCCAACGGGTCGTTCGGCTTCTTTAAAGACGACGGGCGCTTCGTAGATCGGTGCCCAGGATTGACGGATGTGCACCCGACCCGTCTTTTTGCTGACGAGGATTGAAATCGGTTCGGTGCTTCGTTCGGCGACCTTTAGTTTGGCTGCGGCGTCGCGACTGGCCTCTTCGGCGTCAAATTCCGCTCTTGCTGCGGCAATCGCCTCCGCTGTCTCCATAGCCTCGCGCGCCCGCGCGTCATCGTTCGCCTTTTGGGTTTCGGCAAACCTGGCCTCCGCAATCGCAAAGGCATGTTTGGCACGCTCGGTGCTGTCCGGAGTTGTCGATCTGTCCATTGCTCTTGCCGCGGCGTCGCGCCGGGCGCGAGCAATGGCGAACGCCGATTCAGACGCTCGCAGACTGGCGGCCGCAGATTTAGCCGCGGCGGCCTTCACAGCCGATGTTTGCTGGGCGATCGCCGCCGCCTTGGCCTTGGCAGTCCGCTCGGCGGAGGCAACTCCCCTGATCAGCTTGGCGCGCTCGAACGGGTTGAGCAGCCTTGTGCGAGGCGATGTGGCCGTGGCCGGCACATCGGCGATTTTCAACAGACTCGCGGGGGTACCGCCCAATGTGTTCTCGCTCTGTCCATTATCTTCCACCGCTACCATGGTCAGTTTTGGCACAGGTAGCTGCGACTGCACGTTGGTGACCACGGAGGCATCATCCGGAACCACGACAACGCGCGAGCCAATTCGGGTCATCCCCCAGAGCTCAACGGCAAATCGGTGCGGCAGACGTATGCAGCCGTGTGACGCCGGGTACCCCGGTACAATGCCGGCGTGGAACGTGACACCCGACCAGGTAATCCGTTGCATGTAGGGCATCGGCGCATTCCAGTAGAGGTTGGAGCGATGGAATTTGCTCTTCTGGAGGACCGAGAACACACCGGTCGGCGTGCGGTGGCCGGCCATACCGGTCGAGACCGCGCTCTCTGCAATCAAGCCCGCGGAGCCGTAAACCCAGATGCGCTGTTTGGAGAGTGACACCAGCGCGAGCACAGGACCTGCGTCGGCTAGCTTTCTCTTCGCCCCAGCCGCGGGACCGCTGGCCGTCTGCGCCTCAGCACGATGAGATGTGCCCGCCAGCCCAGAAAACAGCGGCACCACGACAAGGAAAGCAAAAACGTACGCCTTAGGTCCGCAAGTCATCACCATCAACTCAGTGTGCATGCAACGAAGCGTTCTCGTTCGAGGCGCCCGGCAGATGATGAGCGTGAGAGACGCACGAGCCAGCGCATGACACAATGTCTGATTGGCAGAAGGGTGAAGAGCACTGGGCTCGCGTGTGCGCAGGCGACGCAAACGACTGGTTGCCACGGCAGGTGCGAGAGCAGCAGCTCATGCTTTTGCTCGACCTTGCGCATGCGCAATAAAGTGTGAGGTCGGCCTTGCGCCGCAGCCCGCAGCGACCTGCACGCCCCGCTGGTGCATATGCAATTATTTTTGCACGCAACGGCATGAATGATTGGTGCGAGGACCTGTGCACGGTGTGGCGCCGCGCAACCGCATCGATCCAATCAAGGCGCGCAAGTGGCTGGTTGGTTCCAGCCTTATTTGCCCCAAATTTTGCAAACATGCAGATGCGCCACGCGCCAGCAGAACACCCTGAGAGCCCCGGTGTGAGACCATCGCGACGGCGGCACTGAAGACGAGCGTCCATGAAAAAGGCGCGGCCGACGATGCCAGCACCAGCGATGTTGGGCGAGAGGTACAAGGGGGTGTGGCTGGGGAAGGTGAAACCTGAGATGCGCCGCTTCCGCCCACGAGAACCGGCTTAATGTCCTCGCCGCAAAGTCATGGACTGAAAGCGTCGGCGACCCGCGCCAGAATCCGGCGGGCACTATCCGTCATTGCGAAAGGGCTGCTCGTAGCACTCCGCGCAAGCCAGGACCACGCCGGCGCCAGGGGCGCTAGCAAGGCTTTGCACCTGCACAGATGAGGAACTCGAGCTCGGTCTCAAAACCGCTGTTGGTTTCGAATTCTTTCAAACATTCGGCGACCACGGCCCACGCCTGAGCCTTTTCTGCCTCGCCAAGATCTGCCACCACGGCACGATAGGCGCCGAAGGCCTCTTGCATCATCTCCAGCGCCTCGGAAGCCGAAGATAGCCGGAGCGGAGCCTGCGCAATTGCCGTTCGCAAGCCCGTGAAACCACTATCGGCCATCACGCGCTCGAGGGTCTCCTTGCCACCCAGCGCAAAGAGACCGGGCTGACCCGGCAGCTGAGGCTCCCTGCCGGCAAGCTTGAGCAGCAGCTGCATCGGCCGCGCCATGAAGGGGTTGGCGGCCGGGGTCGTGAAGACAAGGGCTGCAAAACGCGCGTTCGGCTTGAGTATTCTCTGCACCGACGCCAGCGCTCGCGACGGTGAAGGAAAGAGCATCAGCCCCAGCCGGCAGATCGCTGCATCGTACCCACCTTCGATGCTATCGAGATCCTCGACCGGCCTTTCGATGGCATCGATATTGTGCAAGCCGGCGCGGCGCGCGTTTTCGCGCAGGTGTTCCACCATGCTGCGCGAAATGTCGATTGCCAGTATCCGGCCTGCCGGACCGACCCGGCGCGCGGCGCGCAGGCTCTGACGTCCTGTGCCGCAAGCGAGATCGACGACTCTCATCCCAGGGGCGACACCGGCCATATCGAGCAAGGCATCGGTGGCATCCTCCAATCCCGCCGAAAACTTTTCTTCCCACTTGGCCCAACCCGGAGCGGCAGACTCCCAAGTATCGCGCACCTGGGCTTTTCCAGCGCTGCCGCTCATGGGATGCTCCTTACATCGACCGCACGGCCGAACGCCGGGCAACCGAGGCCGGCAGGCCATCGGCCGGCCAGAGAACTCGATTGCTGCCGCGCGAACGCCGCTCTGTTGTCCCTTCGAAAGAATAGAATTCATTAAAGACAAGACGCGGAAGGTCGGCGAAGAGCTTTGTCGAGCCCGAGCACTTGAGATCCTCATAACGCTGGTTCGCGGCGATGGCTCGCTTGAACTCGGCCACCACGATGACCACAAGGGCTACGCCAGAGCCGCGGACGTTTTCAGGATGTCGGGTGCTGCGCATGTCGCACTCGTGCTTTGCTCTGCCGGCCTCTCTTCGACAGTCTTAAGCCGCGCGTGTCGGGCGGCGTCCAGCAGGCGGCTACTGCATCAGGGTGATGATGGGATGGCCCTTCTCCCCGACCAGGAATACCAGCGCCTTCGCCTGCCCCGTGGGACTGGCATTCTGTGCCTTATGGATATGTTTGTGCGGGAGATAGCCCGTGTCCCCCACCTTGAGGGTCACCGGCGGGTGCCCATCCTGCTCAAGGATCAGGGCCCCTTCTAGGACATAAATCAACTCAGGCCCGGGATGAAAATGTCTGCCCAGAGCACCACCCGGGATGAAATCCGCGCGATACATCAAGAGTTCGCGCCCCTCGGCTCCCTCCAAATCCTTCTGCTGGAATATTGTGCGCGTGACGGGCGGCGACTGCGCTCTCAGGATTTGATTTCCGGTCGTCCCAATGGCGGTTGCGCCGGCCAGGGTCAGGGCCACAAAAAAAGCCTTTCGCCGCATGGGTTCCTCCCGATCCAAGCTCGCTGTGAAACTGTTCTGAGTGCCAGGCGAGGCGCGCTGAACCGCCGCAATGCTCGCCACGACGGTAGGCACGCATTTCTTGATGTGTCCAATGCAATCATGGTCTTATGATCAATGTGATATTGGTATTGATCAAATGAACCTCCGTCACCTGCGCACCTTTGTCGTCGTTGCCGAGGCAGGCGGGTTCGCCGCGGCGTCGGCCAAGTTGCACCTCAGTCAGTCTGCCGCCTCTCGCCAGATACAAGCGCTGGAGGCTGATCTGCGGGTGATGCTCTTCGACCGCATCGGTCGGCGCGTCCACTTGACATCCGAGGGTGAGGACCTGCTGCGTCGCAGCCGCCTCCTGTTGGCCGAGGCCAACTCCCTTGTCGAACGGGCGCGCGCGCTGGAAAAGGGCGAGACGGGCATTCTTCGCGTCGGGGCGACGCCCCAGGTGATCGAGCACACGCTTGCGCCATTCCTTGCCGCCTACCGACGCCGTCACCCCGGCATCGAGGTTCAGCTGATCGAGGACGGCGGCAATCGCCTGCCGGCGCGACTCCGCAATGGTGATGTTCAGCTCGCGCTGACGGTTGTCATCGACGATAACTTCGTGCAGGAACCCCTCTACCCCGGCTATGCCCTAGCCGTGGCGTCGAAGAGCCATCGGCTCGGCCGCCGGCGCACGATCGATATCGGGGAACTGGCGGAAGAACCACTGCTCGTGCTCGACCGTACGTTCGTCGGCCGCGAGTGGTTGGATGCGGCGTGCGCGCTTGCGCATATTCGGCCGCGCGTTCTTCTGGAAAGCCGCGCTCCTCATACCATCATTGCGCTGGCCGCAGAGGGTCACGGCGTCGCGGTGGTTCCCTCCACCGTGGCGGTCCGCGACGGCCGCGTGCGTGGCGCGCCGCTGACCCAACTGGGTAGCGCCATTGGCAGATGGCTGACCGTTGGTTGGGACCCCCAGCGGTTTCTGGCGCGATACGCGGAGCATTTCGTCAAAGAACTCGTCGCCACTTGCCAGCGCGCTCATCCGGGCCGCGAATTTATCCGCCACGCCCCGCCGCCGCCCCGACCGAAGGGGTCGAACCTTCCCGTGCGATGAGGCGCAAGTCTCCGGTCGCCGACCGTGGCGTGCCCCAGAGACCCAAACGTCATTGTGGCTCGATGGGGTGGCGGCGCAACGGCGCGCGCGGGCGCCGCCGCCACAGGCAGGCACCCAAGCGCGACTTCCTGGTGAGGGTCGCTTGCGACCATGGCTGCCTGGACGGCCAATCGCGCCAAGGCCGGGCGTGGTGGGTCCGCGTTGCACTGCAACCGTCCGCCGATTTTTTCCGCCTGATGCCTGGGGATCGAGCGGTTGCCTCAGCCGGCGCCGGGGCCCACCAGCGGCCAACATGCCCACGAGAGCTCGATCACTCGGGCGGTTCGCTGCCGCGGCCGGCCCGCCGGCGTCAGGGAGCTCCCGCTGGTCGTGGCAGCGTGTGTTCGGCGGCTCTGGCGACCTGGGCCGAGGCGAGCGCGGGCGCGGGGGTAAGCGTGCCGACTGAACGGCGGCGCACAAAGTTGCGCTTCGCCGTTGCAGCCCGGTGGCACGCTCACGCGGGGGGCACTGCCGCCCGGGGGTGCAGCAGAGCTGGCAATCTCTGAAATCGTGAGGCCACGGACATTGACAGAGCAAACGTGGGCTGGCTCAGTACGACGCGGGAAGCAAAAGAACGGCGGCCTGTTGGGAGCACTCGACAGGCAAGAAACCCAGGGAGGACAGGCATGGCTCCAAAGATTGGCACTTACTTTCCTGCCGCGTTGGGCTTGGCGGCATTGTTCAGTTTGAGCGCGGCGCAAGGGGTCGAGGCCCAGGCGCGCAAGTCGCTGCGCTGGTCCACGTCCCAGGTCGGCTCCTACGGCTATACCATCGCCGCCTCGATGGCGAAGGTCCTCGAGCAGGCCCTCGGCGGCGAATACACCGTCACGGTGCAGCCCTATCAGTCGCCGACGGTCGCCATGAAGGCGGTGATGGATGGGGAGGCCGAGATCGCCTACGTGGCCGACATCGGCATGACGCAGTTCCAGGAGCGCGTCGGCCCCTTCAAGGACTACAAGCCGAGCAAGCCGGAACTCGTGCACACCTGGTACGCATATCCCATGGAGTCGATGATGGCCACCTCCGCAAAGGAGGCGGACAAGTTCAAGTGCTGGAAGGACTTCAGCGGTAAACCGGTCTACTTCACCCAGGCCGGCTTCCAGAATTGGCTGAATTGGCAGCGCATTTTCAAGGCCCTGGGCTACGACTTCAAGCACGTACAGATCGACAACAAAGCCAACGGCGATGCGCTGGAGCAGGGTACGATCGTAGGCTCTGCGATCTACACCACCGCCGGCCGCTCGCTGGCACCCTACTGGAAGGAAACGGAGGTGCGCATGGACATCAGGGTCGTCAACCCGTGCCCTGATGAGGTCGCCAAGCTCAAAGCCGCGGGCCTGCCAATCGCCGAGGTCGATCCAAAGGGCGCGTTCGCCAAGGACGTCGGGCCACCCACCTTGCAAGGCGTGCCGATCCTGTTTGGCTACAACGTGCGGGCGGACACGCCGGCGGATGTCGCCTACAAGATGATCAAGGCGTTCTACGACAAGCGCGATGAGCTCGTGAAGATCGACCCGGGCTTCACACCAATGGCCAAGGACTTCATCGGCATGCAGGCCCAGGGCATCAACGCCAATCCGCAGGTCCCGGTGCATGCGGGTCTCGCCAAGTTCATGAAGGAACACAACGCCTGGAACGAAAAGTGGAAGGAGGCGCCCGGCAGCTAATGTCCGATGCGCGAGACGGGCACGCTGGACGCCGGCGCTGCCCCGCCTCGTAATCAGAAGAGGCCCCGAATGATCCCGGAGACCGGCCGGTAAGCGGGGACCGGCTCGGTGCGCTCGACCTTCCGTCCCGCCGCCATCGGAGGGCAAATCTTCCGCAAGAGGGGCCGCATGCCGCGCGACGCACTCAAGAGATATGCCAGTCTCGCCAATCTGATATTCGTCCTCGCGTCGATCCAATTCGTTTGGCTGGTCTGGTTCTTCTACACCGGCTTCGGCGGCGCGCTGGAGCTGGTCGCGCGCGTGATGTCGATCGCGTTGGCGCTGCAAATGCTGTTCATGTATCAGCAGGACTATTTCTATAAATGGCTGCCGCCGATCGCGAACCATCTCCTGGTGTCCGTCTATCTCGGCATCTGCGTGCTCTCCTTCCTCTATTTCCATTATGAGTTTGAGCGTATCGCCATCTATGCGCAGGGCTCGTTCACCCAGAACGACGTCATCGTCGGCACATTGGTTTTCCTGCTGGTGATGGAGCTGTCACGGCTCGCCCACCCGATCCTGTTCTGGACCAACGTCTTGATGGTCGTCTACACGCTGTGGGGCTTTCTGAGTCCGATCGATTTCTTCTGGCATCCTGGCACGTCCTTGCGCCGCGTCATCACCTCGAGCACGGTAGAGTTCTCGACCGGCATCTATGGCATCTATGGCCAGTTGGCGCTGACGCTGATCGCAGCGTTCCTGCTGCTGGCCGGCGTCGCCAATGGCTTCAACGCACAGCACTCGATGATCAGGGTCGTGCGGTTGATTGCCCGCTCCCGGCGACTGATCCCGCAAACCGCCGTGGTGGGGTCGAGCGCCATCGGCCTGATCAGCGGCAGCGGCTCGGCTAATGCGGCGGTGGTCGGCACGATCACCATTCCGCTGATGATGCGTTATGGCGTCCCGGGCACTTTTGCCGCCGCCGTCGAAACCGCCGCATCCATGGGCGGCCTGATCGACCCGCCGATGATGGGGGCCGCCGCCTTCCTGATGGCGGAGTTTCTGGGGGTGCCCTACTGGGATGTGGTGATACGCGGCTGGGCACTCACCTTCGTCTACTACCTGTCGATCGCCGCTGCGGTCTATCTGCTCTGCGTGCGCCTGCTGCCGGCGGACAAGATCGCAAAGCCGCAGGTGCCGCTCTACGACAAGGTGACGACCGTCGTCTTCCTCACCTCGGTGGCCTATCTCGTCTACCTGATGGGCTTCGTGGGCAAGGGTGAGCTGCTCGCTGCCTTGCAAACGGCAGCCTTCATGCTCTGCCTGCTCGTGCCGATCTTCCTGATCTTCAAATATTGGGTGAAGGAACCCTCGCTTGCCAAGGAAACCCTGGTTGGCAGCCTGCGTCGCGGGATCGAGACGCACGCCGAAATGACATCCTACCTGACGCTGCTCCTGGCAACGCTGGGCATCATGATTGGCCTATTCACGGTCACTGGCTTCATCAATCGCATGGGCGCCATGCTCATCGATCTCGGCGCCTGGAACATCATTGCCATGATCTTCATGGCCTGGGTGTTCGGCTGGCTGGCGGGCACGGGTCTGCCGCCTACCGCCACCTACATCATAGGCGCGGTGGTGATCGTGCCGCCGATGAAGAAGCTCGGCATAGACCCCTGGGTCGCCCACTTCTTCGTGTTCTTGCTGTCGGTGTGGGGCGAGCTGTCACCGCCAACCTCGCTCACGGCGGCCGTCTCGGCGCGCATCGCCAATGTTTCATTCATGCGCACCATGTACGAGGCGCTCAAGATCTGCGCCCCGATCACGCTCATGACGTTTGCCATCTTCACGCGCACCAACATGGTGGTGAACCCCGGCTGGCTGATGGTAGCCGATACCCTGTTGGTGCTTGTCAGCACGGTGGGCGTCGCGTTCGCCATGTTTGGACGAACCTCTCAGAACCGCGGCATCGATATTCCTCTGCGGCTCTGCGTGGCTGCCGCCTCCTTCGTGGTGATGTTCCACCCGGACATGCAGGCGTCCGCAATGGTGGCGGTGCTCGTGGTGTTGGCGTTGGGCGTCGGGTTCTACCGTCATAACCAGGTGGCGCCGCAGGCCTACGCGATCTCGGGAGCTGACGGCGACGCCGCCTCGGAAGCCGAGCTCGCGCCCGTGCTGGCCGAGGCCAAGCGCGATATCGGCTAGCCCGGCGAGCCGCGAGCAGCGCACAAAGCTGCGACCCGGCCGCGCAGAGTTCGCTGCGCCGGCGGCGAGCCGGATGTCGTAGCGCGTGGCCGCGCCGGAAAAGAGGCTTTGGCAACGGACGTTGTTTGAGCGCAGTTAGGCTTCCTTGAGACCCTCTCGGCCAGCCCGAATTTTTGGCAACAAGAGCGCCGCCAAGAAGGCCGCTGCGAGGGCAAGCAGTACGGCGCTGATCGGTCGGGTCAGGAACACTGTCATGTCACCCCCTGAAATGAGCATGGCACGACGAAAATGCTCTTCCAGCATTGGCCCCAGCACAAAGCCCAAGACCAACGGCGCCGGTTCTACGCCGATCTTGATGAAGAAATAACCGATAAAACCAAACAGCAGAACGAGCCAGACATCAAAGAGGTTGTTTGAGACACTGTAGGCGCCGATGCAGCAGAGTGCGAGGATCGCCGGGAACAGCAGGTGATAGGGAACGCGCAGCAAGGACACCCAAACGCCAATGAGCGGCAAGTTCATGACGAGGAGCATCAGATTGCCGATCCACATCGAGGCGATCACGCCCCAGAACAACTCCGGTTGCTTCGTCATGACCTGCGGGCCGGGCTGAATGCCCTGGATCATGAGGGCACCGATCATGAGCGCCATCAACGGGTTTGAAGGTATGCCGAGCGTCAGCATCGGCACAAAGCTCGTCTGCGCACCGGCGTTGTTGGCAGATTCCGGTCCTGCCACACCCTCGATCGCCCCCTTGCCGAAACGGGAGGGGTCGCGGGCGACCTTCTTCTCGAGCGCGTAGGCGGCAAATGCCGGCAATGCCGCGCCACCGCCCGGCAGCACGCCCAGAATCGTGCCGAGACCGGTGCCCCGCAGAATTGCCGGGGCAGCGGTTAACAAATCGGACCGGGACGGCATCAAGCTGCTGATGCGAGTGTCGATCAGGGCACGATCTTGCCGCGTGGCCAGGTTGTGGATCATCTCGGCAATGCCGAACAGGCCGAGGGCAACCGGCACAAAGCCGATGCCGTCCGCGAGCTGCGGTAAACCGAAGGTCATGCGGGGCACGCCGGAATTGACGTCGATACCGACGAGACCCAGGAATACGCCCACCACGATCATCAGGATCGCCTTGATCGCCGAGCCGTGGGCTAGCACCACCGCACTTATCAGACCCAAGATGATGAGGCTGACGGTCTCCACGGCGGTGAATTTCAAGGCAAAATAGGCCAGCGGTACGCTCATCAACGCTATGGCAATGGTGGCCACAGTGCCGGCAAAAAAGGAACCAATCGCGGCGATGGCCAGGGCAGGACCGGCGCGACCTTGCCGCGCCATCTGGTGACCGTCGATGCAGGTGATGACCGAGGAAGTCTCCCCCGGCACATTGACGAGAATTGCGGTGGTCGAGCCACCGTATTGTGCCCCATAGAAAATGCCGGAAAGCATGATCAGCGCTGAAGCGGGCGGGAGCCCGAACGTGAACGGGAGCAACATGGCTACCGTCGTCAACGGCGAGATGCCGGGAAGAACGCCGACGAGGGTACCGATGGCAACCCCGATTAGGCAGAATGCAAGGTTTGCCGGGGTTGCGGCGGTGGCAAAACCAATTGCGAGATTGCTGAAGAGTTCCATGACGGGCTCACCAGGGCCAGAGCTTTAACGGCAGCCCAAGCCCCCAGACGAACAAGAGCGCCGAAAATGCCGCAACGACGGCCCCGAAGGGTAGGAGCACGTGCGGTCGAATCGGCCGTTGGGCTAGTCCCGCAATCACAATGGCCGCGATCACCGCGATGATCAGCCCCAGTGATTGGAAAGTGAGAGCAAACACAGCCACCGCGGCGAGGATCGCAAGCAACGGGCGCCAGGCAAAACTCGGCATCGGCGTGAAGCCGGCCAACAGGCCCTTCACCAGGTAGCCGATGCCGGATGCCAACACGGCCCACTCAAGCGCGCGCGGCACGTAGCCGGGCCCCATATCGGAGGCCGTTCCGATGCTCAAGCCAAAGGTCGCGTAAAGGCCAAACAGTGCCAATGCCACAAGGAACAAGCCAAAAGCCACGTCTGGCAAATTGCCGCGCGCGCGCATGCTGAGCGCTCCTTATGGCAGCGAAAGCTAATTTGTGCGACCTCTGCGCTATTGCAGCTTGATACCGCTTTCCTTGATGACCGTTGCAAATGTCGCCGTGTTGCGCTCGAGCCAGGTGGCGAGTTCCGAGGCTGGTCCAGCCTTGACCTCCGCTCCCAGATCGCCGAGCCGCTTGCGGATGTCGGCCATGGCAAGGATTTTTCCAAGGTCAGCATTAAGGCGCGTAATGAGCGCCGGCGGAGCTCCCGCGGTTGTCAGCAAGCCCTGCCAGCTGCCACTGTCGATGGGTTCCAGGTTGAGCTCTTTGAAGCTCGGAAGATCCTTGAACTGTTCGTGCCGTTGCTCACCCGAGAGTGCAATGGCCCGGACCTGGCCGCCCGACAGGAAGGCTGCGGTCGTCGGAATACTGTTGATTGTCAGGTGCGTCTCGCCGGAGGCAACGGACTTCATGGCCTCTGAGCCGCCTTTGTAGGGCACGTGCTTCACGTCCAGCCCCCAGGCTTTGGCGACCTGCACATTGGTGAGATGATTGGCAAGGCCAATGCCCGGGTTGGCGAACAGCACTTTGCCTGCGTTCGCCTTGCCGAAGGCAATGAACTCGGCCACCGTTTTGGCCGGCACGTTGGGGTTGACCGAAATCACATAGGGCGCAAAGGAGATCATGCCGATCGGCGCCAGCTCTTTTGCGGGATTGTACGATAGACCCGTGACCAGTGTCGGAGAAATCGCCAGTGGACTGACGTCCATGAGAAGGAGGGTATGCCCATCCTTCTCGGCCTTGGCCACGATTTCAGCTCCTATGTTGCCGCCGGCGCCGGGCTTGTTCTCAACGACAACTGGCTGACCAATCAGTTCCTGCAGTTTGGGGCCGATAAGCCGCGCCAGGATGTCCGAAGCACCACCCGGCGCGAACGGCACAATGACCCTGACCGGCTTGCTGAAGGTTTGAGCCGACCCGCTGGCGGTCAACAGGACCAGCGCAGCGACCACAATGCCCAAATAAAATAGGCCGGCATGAAGCAGAGCAAGCGTTTGGCGACGGTACACTTTAATCCTCCCATTCCTTGTTTTTCCTGGCGAGCAGAGAATAGAGCGACTGTGCCCGTCACGTCACCTCCCAAACGGCTCATGGCCTTTCGATGGCGTGCCCGGTGTGGTTCTCGGTTTGAAAGTGCAAGGCGCTGATGGGTTTAATCGCGTGGCAACGGGGCAGGCGTCGGCCTATGCTGCAGTCCAGGAACCCTTGGGCGGCATGGAAAGGCCCTGTTGGCGTCAATCCGGCCCGTGCGGCTGCTTGAAGTCATTGCGAGGAGCAGCGCTCGCTGAGTATTGGCCGGGGACGAGGACGCAGCGTGGGAAAATTCTATTTGCCTGTGATGATGAGCAGCACCCGACGGCTTTGGGAGCGCACGCGCGGCGGCCGGTGATTGGAAGCGACCGTCGTCGCCAGGTTCAGCGCAGACCTCACGCGGGAGGATTCGATGGACAACCGAGGCATTGCCAGCATCGTGCGGAAGTATGCGCGCGAGAATCCGGACGGCACGGCCATCGAATTTGCCGGTCACCGCTTATCGTGGCGCGATCTCGACATACGCTCAAATCAAGTGGCGGTAGCTTTGCAGGCAGGGGGCGTGTCGAGTCAGGAGCGTATCGCCTTTCTTGCCAAGAACTGTCTTGAGTACTTCGAGATTTCGTTTGCCGCGGCCAAACTCAATGCTGTGGTGGTTGCCATCAATTGGCGCCTGACACCCAGCGAGATCGCCTACATCGTCAACGACGCCGATGCCAAGGTGCTTGTGGTCGGTCCTGATTTTCAAGACACCGTCGCGAGCATCCTTGGCAGCCTCTGCCCGCTCGGCCAGTTCATTGCCATCGGGCATCATCCGCAGTGGCAGACTTATGAGGCCTGGCTCGGTCCGCCCAATGCTGCTGATCCTATGGCTGAGGTCAATAATGAAGACATCTGCTCGCAACTCTACACCAGTGGCACGACTGGCCTTCCAAAGGGTGTGCTCTCGACAAATGCTAACCTTTTTGCGGTGATGGGAAAGATCCAGTCTGCCTGGCACATCGATCGCACTTCCGTCAATTTGGTCTGCATGCCGCTCTTCCACATCGCTGGATGCGCGTGGGCGCTGGCAGGTATGGATGTGGGGGCGACTTCAGTCCTGGTACGAGACTTTGATCCCGCGCTTGTTCTCGATCTGATGCAAGCACAGTCGGTGACTAATGCCTTGTTTGTTCCGGCGATGCTTGGCTTCATGAACCGCGTACCCGACGCAGAGAAGCGGCAATTCCCCGCCCTTCGCTCTATAATTTATGGTGCGTCTCCAATCACGAACGAGACGTTGCTGGCGGCCATGCGTGTGTTCAAATGCGAGTTCGTGCAGGTCTACGGTATGACCGAGACGACTGGCGCAATCACCGAACTGCCCGCCGCAGATCACGATCCTGCCGGAGCCAAGGCACACCTGCTGCGCTCAGCGGGGAAACCGTTTCCCTGGGTGGAGCTGCGCGTCGTCGACGCTGAAGGACGCGACTGCCGGGCTCGGCAAGTTGGCGAGCTGTGGACCCGCTCGGCGCAAAATATGCAAGGCTATTGGAAGAAGCCCGAGGAGACAGCAGCGACCTTCACCGCGGACGGCTGGTTGAAGACTGGAGATGCAGGCTACATGGACGAAAGCGGGTATGTGTTCCTAACCGACCGGGTGAAAGACATGATCATATCCGGGGGCGAGAACATCTATCCGGCTGAAATCGAAAATGTACTTGCCAATCATCCGGCTGTGGCCGAAGTGGCCGTCATCGGCGTACCCGACGAGACATGGGGCGAGACGGTAAAGGCCGTGGTTGCCCCCAAACCAACCCATCGTCTCACGGCAGCTGAAATCATTGCCTACGGCAAGGCTCACCTCGCCGGATATAAATGTCCGACCTCCGTGGACTTCGTGTCTGCGCTACCGCGCAATGCCTCCGGCAAAGTGCTGAAGAAAGACCTGAGGGCGCCCTACTGGGCGGGCCGGGCGCGGCGCATCAACTGACGTCCGCGCTCCGGCTCGCAATCGAGCCAGCCACAAATCTTGCGGCAATGTTGGGGTATCGCAATCCGCCGGGTCGCAAGGCCTCGGGAACCCCGATGCGCCCAGGCCGACGCTGGCGATTGAAAAACACGCCCCCGGCACTTGCCGGTCCGCCATGAATATCGATGGCAAGACGATCAAGTTCGGTCGCCAGCTCGGCAATCGGCTCGGGCGGCGCCTCTGGCGAATAGGTCACGGGACGATCGATCCCCTGTGCAATCCCCGGTGTCGGACGTGAGGCGCGCCGCCCGCTTTCGCAAGTCGTTTGGCTCTCGTCTTCACAAGCGGCTGCAGTTTGTTGCGTCGCCTGCTGGTCTGTCGCCATCACCTGCCTCAACCCACCGACCGGCAAGCTCATGCGCCAGGGATACTTCTGCCGCTGGCGGACGCGCCGCAGGACGGCATGCGCACAATGCATTTCGTCGTCGCTTCGTTCCAGCCGAAGACGTGTCCAGCGCCGGCCACCTCTGGTTTACCTTGTGTAGCGATGGCAGGCCGGGCTTGGGCTCTTGTCATTGTGCGGTCCAGCAAAGGGCAGTAGCCTGCGTGTTCAGGCCCCAGACGTCGACGACTTCCGGATCATTGCCCGGTTCGGGTTGCTGTTTCCAACTGATGGACACCTTGATCACCACCTGGGCGGCCCGCAAGCACATGGCAACCTCAGACCAAGAACGCCTCGCCGCGTGTCGCGTGGTCCCCGAGCGGCAGTGCCGCAAACCACGATAGCCGGTCCAGGCCGCTGCAAGGGGAAAACGGACAAAAAAAGCGGAGAACGGTCGTGTATAAGCACATCCTGATCGCCACTGACGGATCGGAGCTTGCGGGAAAAGCCGTTGCGGCGGGTTTTGAGCTGGCAAGACAGTGCGGCGCGCAGGTGACGGTGGTAACCGTCACTGAACCCTGGACAGCGATGGTTGGCGGCGACGCCGTATTCGCCTTTCCGATCGATGAATACGAGAAAGCTGCCAATGAAGGCGCAGCCCGAATTCTTGACGCAGCAAGCGAACTCGCGCGCAAGGCGGAGATCACCTGCGCCACGGTGCACGTCAAGGACCAGTATCCGCCCGAAGCGATCTTGGATACCGCAAACAAGATCGCATGCGACCTGATCGTAATGGCATCGCACGGCAGACGCGGCCTGGGGCGTTTGCTGCTCGGCAGCGTGGCAGCGAAGGTTCTCACTCACAGCACACTTCCCGTGCTCATCTGCCGTTAGGGCGTGGTCGCCATCCACAAACATCTTTTGCCAGCAAGCGACGACTCGGCCGGGAGTGCCGGCGTGCGCCGTGACACACGACACATCAGGGACCAGCAGGCGGCTCAGGCCATTATCAAGGCAGCAAAGGATGAAAAGTGTGATCTCATCGTCGTGGGATGGGCGCGGCCGCGCCGGCCGTCTCCCTCTTGGCAGCGCTTCCTTGAAAGGCTTCACGTCAGCCCGGTGCCGGTACGCGTCTGCCACGAGACTCGCCGGTGGCCGGCAGCCCTGCTAGACCAGTGCGGATCCGCTGGGATGATGAGGACAAGGATGAGGTTAACGAACGCGCTCGCGATGTTGGGCCTTTGCCTGGTCTCGTGGACCGGTCTGGCCAAAGCACAAATGGGTTTGGTGGACGCGAAGCGCGGCCAGGAGTTGTCCGCGCGCCTGTGCAGCGGTTGTCACATCGTGTCCCCCGGATCAGCTGTCACGGCCAACCCCGACGTGCCGACATTCGCCGCCATTGCCGGTCGTCCGGATACCACGGCTGAGCGCCTTGCTGGCCGCATCATCGTTCCGCATCCGCCGATGCCGAATGTGCAGCTCACCGTAGCCGAAATGCGGGACATCATTGCGTATATCCTGAGCTTAGGACCCCAGCGCTGACCTGTTGCCGCTGGCCTCCCGTCCCGACCCCTTGGGCACGCGGGAGGGTCTCATTGGGGTGGTGCCGGGATGATTCCTGCTCACCCATTCACCCGCGGGGCTGAAGAGAGCGCGGCGCGGCCACCGAGGCTCGAACCATGGGCCCGATGACTTAGCGCGAAGCGTTTGCTTCGGCCGTTGCGCTCGCTCACCGGCCCTGTCGATCGAGAGCCGGTTATCCAACTTTGCTCCGCTTTTAGAGCCTGGCGCCATCACTGCCCATTGGAGGGTGCGAACGATTGTGCGCTCGGAAGGCCAGAGACCGAACTTGCCGCATCGATTAATGTGACATAAGGACTGGCAACGGCGTGTGGGTTAAGACATGCCGGCTCGCGCCCCTGAAAACGAGCTCGCGTAGGCGCGTGTGTCCATAGCATCCCATCACGAGCAGGTCGGCCTGCATCTCCTTGGCGGCCGCCAGCAGCATCTCGCCAACGCTACCCCGTGGCTTGGCCTGCTCCGTGGCCTCGCATCGCACATTGTGGCGCGCTAAGGAAGCGCAAATATCCGCGGCTGGGATATCCAGGGCGACCTCGTTCTCGAGCTGGGGGTTGATCCAGATGACCTTCACTTCTTTTGCGTTTTTGAGAATCGGCAGCGCGTCGTAGACCGCGCGCGTGGCCTCGCGCCGACCATTCCAGGCGACGAGTACCTTTGCGCCCACACGATCGGGCGCCCCGACTGCGTGCGGCACGATCAAGACAGGTCGACCACTTTCGATCGCCAGGCGATCCGGTACGTCAAGGAGCTCTGCCCAGGGCCAATCCGAATCCTTTTGGCTGGCGATGACGAGGTCGCAGGCCCTGGCATATTCGAGAACGCGGGTGGCAACCCCAAATGCGTTGGCTTCGTCCTCGCGCCATTCGCCGACCAGGCCCCGCCCTCGCGTTACCGCCTCGAAAGCGGATCTCAAAAAGGGATTGCGCTCGCGGTAAACCTTGCAATGCTCATCCAGCACGATGTGCGGCCCATTCGGTGCGCCCGCGGAGACCACCGAAACGGGAGGAGCGACGGAAAGAGCGATTACATGCGATTGAAAACTCTCTGCCAGGTTCACGGCGGGAGCGAGCAACCCCTGGATACGCCGCTCGTCATTGCAGTGGATGAGTATTGTTTTATAGGGCATGGCAGCCTCACGGCATGCTCTGCTCTGGTGCAATCTACGATCTTGTTAGATCAGTGTCAGCCTTAATGGCGAGGCGCGGCGTGTGGGGCGGCACAAAGAAAATATGCAAAGCTGCGCACACCGCATTCAAGTCACCTGAGCGAGACAATGTAGTCGGCGAGATCGCGCACCTCCGACAATGGCAAAGGCGTTGCTGGCATCGGTCGATGCGGGGTCATGATGAACGCCTGTAGCCGCTCAGCCGACCAATTCCGCCCTGCAATCGCGCTAAAACTCGGCACTTCAATTCCCTGAATAGAACCACCTTTTGTGCTGCTCATCGCGTGGCAACCCGCGCAGGCGCGTTGAGCAACTTCTCGCCCCCGCAGGATGCTTGCGTCTGTCTGAGCGTGGGCTGCAAGGCCCAGGGCGAACAGTGCCGCGAGCAGCGGCAGCATCTGCCCGAGTATGTGGCCTTTGCACAAAATCCCGCGCATGTTTCTCATCTTCTCCGGAGCAGATTATTTTAACCTACGCTCAATCGATCTTCGAGATGAGAGACGCCGAAACGTTCTACATGGTGAACGACGAAGCCGATCACAGCTCAAACGGTATGGCACTGGCATGACGCGCCACGACCTGCCAGATGGTCGGGGCGCTCCATGTCGTTGCTGCTCTCGGCCAGATCTATTGAAATTGCTGCCGCATTGTACCTGCCTAGCCATCCCGCAGGCTCAAGATGTATGCGATCAGATCGTCCATGTCCTCGGGAGCGATCATTCGGTTGGGCATCATCGGATGGGATGTTCGCGAGCACACCGTGAGCGCGGTAATGGACATGCCTGGCGAATTGACAAAATTTTGCAGGGCGGCGCTTGCTCTGGGCGAAGCGGCCTCGGTCCCTCAGGACATTGTGGCAAGCCGAGCAGATCTTCTGGGCGTAGATCAGACCTTTAGGCGCGTCCCCAATGTCGACAGCCTTCATCATCGCTGAGGCCTGTTGGGTTTTGGTGTTGGCGATCCATTCCACCTTCTTGGTAGGGTCCATGCTGTTGCTATGGGCTGCAACGAGGTTCGCTTGGGCGGCGCTTGCAGCAGAGGATCGCCACCTAGCCGCCGACCGCATATCTCATGTGTCGAGCGCTTTCGCGGCTCGCGACGACGAGATGGGACGAAAGCGCGTGCGGGCCTACTGGCACGTGGAGTTAGATGAGAAGCGCATCGAGGTCCCAGAGCATGGGATGGCGCTCATTGGGACACTCGAGGACGCTCGCGTCGACCATGTTCTTTCCGGTGCGCGGAGCGTCCCCACCGAGATGGCTTACACCTTGGCTCTATTCGGCGACGAGGGAGGCATCAATAACGTAGAGTTTACCGTCGTGGCGGACGATGATCGCGCCCTCCGATACTTCATGCGCTGCGTTCTTGAGGGCCTCGGTCGGGACAACAGTCTTGGGCCGACCCATGTGAACGTTGAAGGTCGACTTATTGACGTAGATACCCTCGTTGTTCTGAAGCGCGACCATGGGTGTCGATTCGGCTTTCATGTATTGCGGCATTCCCAACTGCGAACCCGGGCCAGACAAACCGAACTGGGCAGCTGTGAGACCGGTGATGCCAAGACCAACAAACACAGCAGCTCCGGCGGCTAACAACGCTATTCTTGACGCAAACATGGAGCACTCCTGATTACCATTGCTGGGCCGCCTAACCTTAAGTGGCCGTTGGAGTGAGGAGGAATAGGTGGGCCAACCGATAACAGCCCACGGCAAGTACCGAAGTGCCAGCGAGATAGCCGCGGGCGACACGCCGCGCCCGCACCGAGCGAATCGGCCATGATGCTCGGGGATGCGATCGATCTCGCCGTTTCAAGCTTGTGTACATGTATTAGCGACGGCTGAGCGCGCGGCACCGACCCCAAACGGCACCGGCTCGGCCCGGCATATCGGTCACCGCTTCGACGCGACAAACCCGACGAACTCGCCGTCCTTCACTGGGCGCAAAGCCAAGTTGGCCAGCTCGCACCGGGCCGGCGTTTGCACGTCCAGCCCCAATGTTACAGGCTTGTCTCGAGAGCGAACTCGGCGACGAGCAGCGCGATGCATGTCGCGCAACCCGCCCAAGGTACCCAGGTGGGCGCAACGAAGGCCAGCTCCGGTGCAGGGTCACCCCGCCGTTTGATGTATGCAAGCGAGAGATTAACAACGGCAAACACGAGCAGCGTCAGGCGCGCGGTCAGGTCCGCGAGGTCGTGGAGCGGTAGAAACAAGGCGAAGAGCAGGACGAAGCCGGTTGTGATGGCCGTTGCGAAAAGGGGTGTGCGGGTCTTCGGGTTCACGTCCGCAAAAATGGCAGGGAGTTGGCCTTGCCGACTGAGGCCGTAGAGGACCCGCGAGGCGAGGATGACCTGGATGACGATGCCATTGAGTGTAGCGACGACGGCAATGGCGCTCATGAAACGAGGTGAGAGCCCGGTGAGGCGCTCGAATACGAGTGCAAGCGGCGCGCTTGACTGAATGAGCTCGGGAACGGGCACGGCAAGCAGGGCAATCCAGACGACGAGCATGTACAGCAAGGTAGCAATAACAAGCGTCAGAAAAATCGCTCGAGGGATGGTGCGGGGCGGGTCCTCCACTTCCTCGGCAACATTAGCGAGGCTCTCGAAACCGATGAAGGCGAAGACGCCAAGCAGGGTGGTGCTCAGGATGGCCCCCACGGTGCCCGGCGCCTGGATCGCTGGCACCATCTCTGGGAGCCTTGCAAAGAGCCCCGGCAAAAACAGGATACCCGCGCAAATGACGATGACGAGGCCTCCGACCTCGATGAGTGTCATGAGGCCGACGAACGTAACCGATTCCTTGATTCCCCATGCGGCGATGGCACCCATCGTAAGCACAACTGCGACGACGAGAACGGTGGCGGGCAATGGTACGAAGACGGCGATGTAGCCGGCGGCGCCCAGGCTGATCGTCGCGGCGGAAATGACAGCAATCCCGGTGACGAAGAGGCCCACGGCGATGGTGAAGGCATCGGAGTGGAAGGCGAGGGCCACATACGCCGCCTCACCGGCCGCGACCGGGGCCCTCGATACGAGCTCGGCAAATGAGGCGGCGGTCAGGGCCATGAGAAGCGCTGCAATCGCAAACGCGGCGGGCGCATACATGGCCGAGTGTGCCGCTGCCGCGCCAATGAGCACGTAAATGCCGGCGCCGACCGTGACGCCGAGGCCGTAGAGCGTGGCCTGTCCGAGCGAGAGGGTACGCTTAAGGGCGGGGGTGCTTCCGGTCGGTCTCGCCGTTGGCTGCGTCACACCCGATATCCCATCGTCCGGTCGCCTCAGCGCGCCTGGTGTACTCTCGGCACGCCTCTGTGTGTGCGAGCAGCTTAGCGCACCACCAGCACGGGAATGCTGGAATGGGTCAGCACCTTCTGTGTTTCGCTGCCCAGAACGACCGCGGACACCCCGCGCCGTCCGTGCGAAGCCATGACGATCAAGTCACAGGCTTTCTCTTTGGCAACGCGCACGATGTCTTGCCAGGGATGATCGCTGCTTCGTCGAAGAAGTTCGACCTGCACCCCCGCTTCCCCAGCAATTTTTTGGATTGCAGCGAGCTTTTCGTCAGCCAGCTTGACGATTTCGGTGTGAAGAACCCCCGCGAGGTTCTTGGGTATGAAGCTGAGCGGCACCGGACTATGCAGCGGAGGGGTCACCGTTAAGCCGACGACGCTTGCGTGCATGAGTTTGGCGAGGTCGACCCCGTGACGAATAGCGCGTTCGCTGAATTCGGTGCCGTCAGTCGGTAGCAAGATGCATTTGTACATTCGTTAACCTTTCTCTTGCCGCAAGGGCGCGCGCCATAGCGCATAAGACCCACCCCAGGCTGTCATTCGTCCGCCTTCAACAATCGCGCCAATCGGTGATCGTCCATACGCCGCTGGCCAAGAAGGTGAAGTTGCGGCGGGCCGCCCGCCGCACATTCTGCAGCCATTATAAATGGGCTTGGCGCCGCCGCAATTAGGGCTACTCCCAACGAGGCTGCCTCATGCGTTCTGGCCAGGCCGAACGCGGAGGGCTGGTGCAACGAATTAAGCGTCGCAGACAGCGGACCCTTCCACAACGGTCAGAGATGCCCCGCGCCAAAACCGGCCTGCCGGCAGCAGATGGCAGACCATCATCCCCGGGCTGCGGCAATATCGATGCGTGGACTTCAGTTCCATTCCGCGCCGACGGACTGCCTGATCTCCGCTGTATCACCCGCCCGCGAAACTCACGGTTGCCATTTGCGACCGACCGGCGCCTCAGTTCGTGCAGCAGACTTTGTGACAGAAATGTAATTGCGCGGAGCTCTCCTAAAGATACACTGAAAATTGCCCCCTGATTCGCAATTGTTCGGGTCAGAGCATGACATTATCGCAGGCCTTGGACGCTTCTGTTCCTGATCTGCGCAGATTACAGCGCAGGCGCAAGCAGGTCGCGTGGTTTGCGGTTGTCCCGTGCGCCTTATTGCTGGCGGGCGTAGAGTCTGCCTGGCGGCCGGCCTTGCCGGTGGCCTACGCGCTGATCACCCACTTAGGTCTGTTTCTGATAGCCGCCTGCATTGTTGGGCGCACTTGGTGTACGCTCTATATCGGAGGCCATAAGAAGCGACGCCTTACCGTCCATGGTCCCTATTCCGTCGTGCGCAATCCACTTTACGTATTCACGATCATGGGCACGGCCGGCCTTGGTGCTCAGTCGGGTAGCCTTTTCGTCACTCTATTTTTCGCTGCCAGTGCCGCGGCCCTGTTTTTGCTGGTGGTGCGGCAGGAGGAACGTTTCTTGGCGTCGACATTCGGTAACGATTTTATCACCTACGCTCGGCGTGTTCCCCGTTTCTGGCCGCGTTTTTCCTTGTGGCAGGAGGCGTCGGAGATTTTTGTAAACCCATATCTGGTACGGCGCTCGTTTTTGGATAGTTGCGTGTTTTTGATCGGCCTACCCCTCGCCGAACTCGTGAATGAGATGCACGATGACGGCTGGTTTCCGATACGCGTTCGTCTGCCCTAGGGGCGTCCGCAAGTCTCCGCCGCGACCGTGCCGCAGGCTCGGCACGGTCACCGAGTGACGGCTACCGCTTGGCTTTCGAGTTTGCGCAAAGTGCAGTGCTGCCACCCCGCGCTGCGACCGCGCGTACCAGCCGCGCTCTCTTTACGGCTCGCGAACGAAAACGCGCGTGGCGATTGCTGGGCGCCTTAGGCACGCGGGCAGCAGCTTCGCTGTCGACGCATGAATTGGCCGGGGCGCAAGCATGCCCCCAGGGCCCTCAGCCTCGTGCAACTTTAGCGCCGGCAGAACGGTACGTAGCAAATAGGGCTCGAGCACCGGAGGATTTCAGCGGGAGAGTTCAAATTTGGTTTTGGAACCTCAAACCGAGGCGCGGACTTAAAGGTCCTCAGCGCATCGGAGCCAGCATGTCGCCTCGCCCAGCCGCCCACGTCTCCACATCTGCGCAAACGCCTGGAGCCAAACGCGGGGGCACTGCGCGCCCTTGGGCTCGGCCGACGCGCGGCAAGGCCTCCGCTCTTGCATTTGGGAGGGCCTGAGATCGTTGTTTCCGTCCAACCAAGCTTCTTGTCCGACGGGGATGACCGTGTGCGCCAACAAAAGAGGGCGCAACTGTTGGTTGGTTCCATCTTCTGCCGCCGAGAGTTCTTATGTGCCGGAGAGGGCGGTAGGGTCGCTGGCAATGATCTTGTTGCCGCTTTGTTGCCGCCGTGATGACGCTTGCGCTTTGGATCGTTAGCGATCGCCCTTGCCTTCATAGCTGCGCCGGCATCAGCCGAACACCTTGAATCGATGTTCTTGAGCTGGCGTGCCCCAATGCTGGGACGAACCTTCCATGCCAATCCAGCATGGTGGTAAGGTCTCCAAGAACGCCTTACCTGGCTGCCAAAGCCGTTTCCTGACAACCACTTTCTCAGTGGTGTCGATGCCATGTACCTGGAAGAGTTTTTGGCGAGATCCAAAACCAATCGTACTAATTTGCATGCCAAGTGCGAGCGCTAGCGTTACACTCGCTCAGCTCTGTGCCCGCGCCAAAATTCGACAATAGTTGAAGTGCAATAGGCAGGCCCAGGCGATACCCTTAGTTTCGCCCCACGCGTCCGTCAGACGGGGCACGAATGATCGAGAGGGGACATAGATCCTCCTCGACTGAAGGGAGGAAGCCATGACGCGCGCCGCACGCGCAGCGTTGGCTGTGGCGTTTGTCGTCGCCACGGCCCAACCGGTGCTCGCCCAGAAACAAGGCGGCACACTGCATATCTATCACCGCGACAACCTGCCAAGCGCCTCCATTCACGAGGAGGCGACCATCTCCACGGTGGCGCCCTTTATGGGGGTATTCAACAACCTGGTGTTATTCGACCAGAGCAAGGTGCTCAATACGGCCGACACCATTGTTCCTGATTTGGCCGAATCCTGGGCTTGGGACGCCACGAACACCAAGCTGAGCTTCAAGCTGCGCCAGGGCGTCAGATGGCACGACGGCAAGCCGTTCACGGCCAAGGACGTTCAATGCACCTGGGACAAATTGACGGGCAAGGCTGCCGATGAGTTCCGCAAAAATCCGCGCGCGATCTGGTGGCACAATCTCAAGGAGGTGAAGGTCGACGGCGACTACACCGCGACATTCATACTCAACCGACCGCAGCCGTCGTTTCTTGCCATGTTCGCCTCTGGCTACGCACCGGTCTACCCGTGCCACGTCTCGACCAAGGACATGCGCACCAACCCGATCGGCACCGGGCCATTCAAGTTCGCCGAGATGCTGCGCGGCCAGTCAGTGAAGCTGGTACGCAACACCGACTATTGGACGAAGGGCAGGCCATATCTGGATGGCATCGATTGGAAGGTAATCGAGAACCGCTCTACACGCATCCTGGCATTCGTGGCTGGTGATTTCGACATGACCTTCCCCACCGATGTCACAATCCCGCTCCTGAAAGACGTCACCGAGCAAGCGCCGAAAGCCATCTGCAGCCTCGCGCCCACATACGTGTCAACGAATCTGATCATCAATCGCGAGGTGGCGCCGTTTAACGACCCGCAGGTGCGCCAGGCGATGGCCCTTGCCCTCGATCGCAAAGCCTTTGTGGACATTCTGAGCGGAGGAAAGGCCGACATCAGCGGGGTGATGTTGCCGCCGCCGGAAGGTGTATGGGGCATGCCGCCGGAGGTGCTCAAGACGCTGCCTGGATATTCGACGGACGTTGCGAGCAGCCGGGCCGAGGCGCGCAAAATTATGGAGAAGCTGGGCTACAGCCAAAGCAATCCGCTCAAGGTTAAGATCGCGACCCGCAACATCGCCGTCTACCGCGACCCGGCGGTGATCCTAATCGACCAGTTGAAGACCATCCACGTCGAGGGCGAGCTTGAGGTCATAGACACCAGCATCTGGCACGCCAAGGTGGCACGTAAAGAATACACGGTCGGCCTCAATCTCACGGGCGTCGGCGTCGACGATCCGGACGTCAATCTGTACGAAAATTACAGCTGCAACTCAGAGCGCAACTACACGCAGTATTGCGACAAGGAAGTCGATGCTTTGATCGACAAACAATCCGAGGAGACCGATAAGGAGAAGCGAAAGAAGCTCGTCTGGGCCATTGAGCGCAAGCTGGCGGAAGACTTGGCCCGGCCGATCATTCTCTACGACCGCACCGCGACCTGCTGGCAGCCGCAGGTCAAAGGCTTCGTGCACCATCAGAACAGCATCTACAATAATTGGCGATTTGAAAACGTGTGGCTGGACAAATGACAAGCCGCACGGCTGGCGGCCAATGCCGGCCGTCGTGAGTGCGGGTGCTCCGAAGAACACCGGCATGCAAAAGGGGGGAACGCGCATAGAGCAAAAGAGATACCTCGATACATCAAAGCTTAGTTCGGCGATCAGCCTCTAGAGCCGACGCCGGTGAGGCGATCATGGGATCACATTCGTCACAGATTGTGGGAGGAAACCATGACCAAAATTCCGCGACGCAAATTCTTAAAGATCACGACTGCGGGCGCTGCCGCTACAAGGGTTGCCGGCATCGCCGGCATTCTTGCAAGCGGTCGGGCCCCGGCATATGCGCAGGCTCAAAGCATACACTGGCTGCGTTGGGCAGACTTCGTCCCCGCTTCCGACGTGCTGCTCAAGGGCGAGATCACCCAGGAATGCCAAAAGGCCCTGGGGATGAAGCTCGAAGTCGAGACAATCAACGCCAACGACATCCAGCCGCGAATTACCTCGGCGATCCAGTCCGGTACCGGCCCCGATATCTTCATGACTCTTAACAACTGGCCGCAGCTTTATGCCAACAGCGTCTCAGATGTAGAGGATGTAGCGGACGATTTAGCTAAGGCGCAGGGCGGTTTTTACGACGTCTGCAAGGTTGTCGCGACCGTTGGCGGCAAATGGATCGGCGTGCCGTGGTGCGTTGGCGGCGGCCTCGTCGCTTATCGCAAGTCATGGCTGGCCGAGGTCGGGTTTGACGGCAAGTTTCCGGCAACGTGGGATGAATACCGCACTGTCGGCCAAAAGCTGAAAAAGGCCGGCCGGCCTTACGGCCAGACCGCGGGGCACACGTTCGGCGACGCGCCGGGATGGTGGTATCCATACCTTTGGTCTTGGGGGGGCAAGGAGGTCGAAGCCGACGGCAAAACCGTCGTGCTTGACAGCAAGGAGACGCTCGAATCGGTCAAGTTTGCCGTCCCCCTTTGGAAGGAGACGATGGACGAAGGCGGCCTCGCCTGGGACGACACGAACAATAACCGTGCATTTCTGTCAGGCACCATCAGCGCCACCAACAACGGTGCGTCGATTTACCTGGAGGCCAAGAAAAAGCCCGACGCCTACAAGACCGAGAAGGGCACGTCGATGAAGGATGACATCCTTCATGCCGGTATTCCCGCGGGTCCAGGCGGTCAGTTCAACCTGCCCGGACCGTTCACAAACCTGCTGATGAAATACTCGAAGAACCAGGCGGCAGCGAAAACATTCCTGCGCTGGATCTCATCGAAGGGAGTCTTCGAGAAGTGGTTCGTCTCGCAGCAGGGATACACCGCTGGACCGACCAAGATTTGGGAAAACCATCCCGTGTGGAACGTCGATCCGGTACTCGCACCGTTCAAACAGATTCCTGTTACCGGACGCTTGGCAGGTTATGCTGGATCGCCTAACCAGAAAGCTGCCGAGGTGCAGACCAAGTACATCATCGTTGATATGTATGCGAAGGCGATCCAGGGCATGCCGCCCGCAGATGCGGTCAAGGCGGCACATGGGGAACTGGTCAAGATCTACACCTAAGCGAGACAGCAACCGCGGCACAGCTTTTCTGCGCCGGCCAGGCAAAACCCTGGCCGGCCTTGCAGTTGCTGAGTTGTTTCTGGACGAAGCCTCTGCCTGCCGGTGCCTGCGGCCTGAATCACACCGCTACGCAGCCGTCGACGCTGTTCTTATTGCCGGACTGATTGCTGTCGATGCCGGCGGTTTCTGGTCCGTCACCACCCGGCTAGTCGCATCCTCACGTAAGCTTTTGACAACTATAAGCGGCTGTGACGTAGGGCATCGTCACTTCGCTCTTGCCGGCAAGGTCGGACGTGCTTGCGATCAGCTGCCGAACCTGCGCGGCAACGCGCATCCGCTCCGCCGCCGGCAACGCCGCAATGAAGCTGGTCGAAAGCACACGATCCATTATGACATGCTCGGGTGGACCGGTGTGGCCGTGCAAAAAGCGCGTTTCGGAAAGCGGAGAAAGCCCAGCGGCTGGAAATACCTTTCGCCACTCCTGCGTGTGAAACCGAGGGGCGTCACCCCCGTAGGCGTCAAAGATCCTCCTCAGGTCAGCAACCCACTGCACGCTTTCGTCGCGGATGTTCCAGACAAGCCCGAGAACGCCGCCTGCCTTCAAGACCCTGCGGATTTCGTTGAGAGCCTCTACACGAGCGAACCAGTGAAAGGACTGCGCACAGACGACGGCATCGACGGAGGCATCAGCAAGAGGAATGCGCTCCGCAGAACCTTGTCTCGCGTCGATGCCTGGATTGCCATCTAGCAACTGCGCAAGCATTGCGGCAACCGGCTCTACGGCAATGACGGTCGCTTCGGTATGGCGCAGGTGAGGCAGGAACTTTCCAGTGCCGGCGCCTAGATCGAGCGCGGTCTTACCTTTGCGCAGGGCCAACTCGCTGCGCAGCCACATATCAACACCCGGCGGATAGTGGGGCCGGCCCGTCTCGTAGTGGGCTGCCGCTACTGAGTAACCCTCAGCCGCTGGGTGGTGAACATCGGGCACCTCTGCGTCTCCGACCTAACTGAACAATTGATGCGCCTGGAGTCTTGTCCTTATAGATTTGCGACACCTATCCCACCAGACAATGGCACGGTGAGTGTTGGCCCTCGGACTAGAAGGCGGATTATAGGCGCGTACACCGGCAAATTCGTCACCTCCTGATCCATTTTATAGCCAGTGCAAAATTCGCCAGCCGCGTCGGGAATCCGGGGATCATAGGACCCCCTGGAAATCCTTCGGCATGCCACAATTCCGACCCGTCCTGCCGTCACGGCTTTCGCGTCCAGGAGAGTGCAGCTGGCACCGGAATGACGTACGCCTCGCCCTCTCGTAAGGCCTCGACCTGCGCCTTGACCGCTGCTCGGATCTTCCCCGGGTGTGTTCCGGCTGGGATCTGAGCGTCGCGGTTGCGCGCACCGCACGCTTGTAAAACGCGTCGAAAGCCTGGTCCGGCATGTCACGACGCCAGACCTGCTCCACGGTGCGCGTGGGGGCTCGACGAAGCCGGTTTGCGCCAACGCGCGTCAGGTCTCGTTAGCGAAAATAGGGTGGTGGGGCGGCAGCGAGCAGGCTCCCAACCAGCCTTCTCGAAGGCCTTGAAGGCCTCCAGGTCGGTCGCCGGCAAGGACATGAACCCCTCCGAACGCGTATAATCATACCTCGCCGCTTCATGCACGTCGGGCGCCGCAAAGTCCCGTCAAACTTTCAGCTCCTGGCGCCTTTTATTGCCACCGACTGCCCGCAGATTGCGGCTTCGCCCAGCAACAGGCGTCGTCGGTCCTCGGCCATGCGCCGATCGAAAGGTGTTTTTCGCGGCGACGATGTTCGCAGCCCAAGTGAGCGGATTAATCTGCGGAAAGGGAGGTTGGGCGCCGGCCGATGGCGCAGCAGAAGGCCGCCAAGGCGCGAGGGCCCGCTCCACGACCGAACGGGAGGCAACCAGATGCAGATCGTCGATCATAAGCGGCAACCACGCGAAGAATGGCGTGACGGTGTGTTGACGCAGATGCATGCGTCGGCCGTAACAGGTGCCGTTCAACTTTGCATTTTTGAGCAATGGTGCGAGCCCGGCAAAGGCGCACCAACCCATCTTCATGCAGTCGAAGAGATCCTCACAGTGTTGGAGGGAAACGCCGAATTCTGGGTTGAAGACGAACATTCAGTTCTGAGCGCAGGACAGTCGATCATTGTGGCGGCTGGCCGCAAGCATGGTTTTCGCAATACCGGCCATCAAACGCTTCATGTTCGCGCGATACTGCCGGCGCCAGTGTTTGTGGCCTTGTTTGACGATCAGCGTGAGGTCCAGCGGCGCTGGGTGCCCGAGAGTCCATAGCCGGTCGCGCGAAAGCTCGGGCACCTTTTCGCGAGCGGGTTACACCGCTACGTCCGGTGCTCACCGGTTCGACGTTGGCCAATGCGGGCTTGAAGAAGATTAGGGCGCCCGGCAGGGACCGTCGCGTCCCAACGCGTGCGGCGTCGATGACCATAGTCATCCTCGATCACCTCGGTGGGCAACGAGGAGATCGAGCCGTTGCCGATTGGTTGCTCTAAAGCCCGCTTCACTCCACAAGCAGACGAGGATGCTTGGACGGGTTATGGCCCCCACAACGCTTCTTTTTCCCCGGCATTGGCGCAATGGATCACGATCGATCGCTATCGGAATGGCTCAGCAGCTGGTCCCTAATCGGGCGCTATAAGCGCGCTGCGGCCCGTGGGAATTTTGTACGCTTAGGACTCATTCGGCCCTTTGCGTGCGCGCACGTGCAAGAACAGAGGCGCGACGCGAGTATCCGCGACAGTGGGAAACGCGGCGGCAGTAGCTTCGTCCGCCATTGGTTCACCGGCCCGCTCGATCATGAATCCAGTGGTGACCAAGAGGTTAAGCCAGCTGCTCAATGTCCTGTGGAAGCGCGGGACGCGGAAGGGGGGAGTATTCGCCCGTTCATCGGCGGGTGCGTCCCCGAAATGCCATTCCTCGATGTGGCCGTCGCTGCTCGCGAAGTAATCCGCCACTTGCACGGCGATGGCAATGCCCTCTGAGTTCCTGATGCTCCGACGGGTTGGTGGGCAAAAGCACGGATGCAAGATCGAAAATTGTAGAAAACCGTGGGGCCGTAGCACGCGATGCGTCTCACGCAGGGCAAGCCCGTGGTCCGGCATGTCCATCAGGGACATGAAGGCAGTGGCGAAATCAAAGCTGGCATCGCGAAAAGGAAGGTTGGTAGCAGTTGCCACCTGATACGTGATGCCGCCGCCCGCTGATTGTGCGTGCTTGATGAATGTTGGCGCGATATCGATCGCATGCATCCGCGCGCCGCGTGCAGCAAGGAGGCGTGTATTGCTGCCCTCACCACAGCCGAGGTCGATGCCGTCCAACCCGGCAATCGGAGGGAGCATGGCAAGGAAGGCAGGGGTGTTGTTTTGGTCGCGGTAAACATCGTAGCCCGCGCGCGATTGGCGGGTCCAGGATTCGGCATTGCCTTCCCAGAAGGCAGCGACCTGGTCGAGGCTTGATCCGGTCATGCGGCGTGGTTTAGCCGCTGATATGGCGCTTGTCATCACGGGGCATACCGAAGCAACCCCTCCTATGGCTAAGATGCCTTACGACACTCCTGACCCGCTCCCTCCGACAGCTCAGCTTGTGAACGATGATATGAGATATTCCTGCAGACGCTGGACCCCATATTCCTGCAGACACTGCGCCCCCTAGCCTGTGAGGTAAAGGATCGTTGCTTGCGGGACCCATCGGTCTAAGCGCTAGGGCCGCAGTCAATCTCCCCGAGGCGCTTGGCAATCCTTCCCCTGACCGCACCGGTGCTGTCGTTGTGGAGCGCAGGACCAGGCTCGATCCGCACTGCGCAAAGGATGCCGTCTCGGACACTGGTATGGCACTGTGCTAAATGAACCCACCAGCGAGCGATGATGGGTAGAAACGTCTATGGCGTTGATGGAGGTGCCATTCGATGAAGATCGACGGGGATGCCACTGCGGCTACATCACCTACGAGGCCGAGGCTGACCCAGACGCGTTCAGGTGCTCTGTCCGCGCTGCGGATCACCCATCTATGCGTCGGGCGTGGGGCGTGCGCCAAAGCTAATAACATTCGCCTTGGAATTGCAGGGCAGCGCGATCAGTTTGGTGCCAAAGCATAGTTTTAGTCGCGCTCAGAACTGCGCTGGTTAGCTAGCCTCCCGTCAATTCTTAAGGTCGATAAACAAAAGCTCTGACCCCATTTTGATTCCGTCAGTTTTCCGAGGGACTTCTGTTCCTGTCGTCGGGTCAGGCCGCGCCTTTTTGATCCCAATAGTCCTGGCCGCATCCCGCGTGTTGCGACGCAGCAACGCCATCAGCGCCACATGCAACGAGCTTTTGGAACTGCTATCGTACTTGGGCGTACTCAGTTCCGATTTTGGCCGAGCGACGCGGTGGCATGCCGCTTAAGGTTCGAGCGCACCCCCGTCGGATAGCCGGCAACTTTTGGGCATGCCTACTTCCGGCGGTACGAGGACATGACGATCAAGAAGAGCTGAGACCACACTGCTGCGCGAGTCCTGCAGGACCAATGGGAACAGGGAGTGACCGCATGAGACCGTCCCGACGTGATCATGACGATTCCAACTCCAGGAGCGAAATGGCGCATGCGACACGCCGAGAGCTATTGTTTCTCGCGGCGCTTGGCGCTCTCGCCTCCGGTACGAAGCCGGCCAACGCGGCGCCTGCTGGGCAAATTACCATAGGCTCGCATGTCTCCCTGGCCCCCATCTGGTTTGATCCGGCGGAGACGTCGGGCATCATCACACCCTTTATGTTGATGTACGCGATGCACGATGCGATGGCGAAGGCGATGCCCGGGAGCCCAATAGCGCCGTGCCTTGCAGAGTCTTGGACTATGGCAGCAGATGGGCTGAGCTACACATTCGTGCTGCGTCCGGGTGTCAGATTCCATAACGGCGAGCCAGTGACGGCCGAAGACGTGAAGTTCTCGTTCGAGCGCTATCGCGGCGCCTCGCACCAGCTCATGAAGGACAGGGTGACAACGGTCGAGACGCCGGATCCGCTGCACGTGCGCTTCCGGCTGAAGGCGCCATGGCCTGACTTCGTCACTTTCTACACCGGCGCCTCCGGTGCAGGCTGGATAGTGCCGAAGAAGTATGTCGAACGAGTCGGGGAGGCTGGCTTTAAGAAGGCTCCGATAGGGGCGGGTCCTTACAAGTTTGTCTCCTTCACCCCTGGCCTCGAATTGACGTGTGAGGCATTCGAAGGCTTCTGGCGTAAGGTCCCTGCCATCAAGCGGCTGGTGTTCAAAGTCATCCCCGATGAAGCCACACGGCTGGCGGCGCTGCAGCGTGGTGAGATCGATATCGCCTATTCCATCCGTGGCGAACTCGCTGCAGAGCTGATGCGCACGCGGGACCTCACCATCAAGGCAGCGGTCGGCTCGGCGCCGTTCTGGCTCTATTTTCCTGAACAATGGGATCCGAAATCACCCTGGCACGATCAGCGCGTGCGCCAGGCTGTATCATTGGCCATCGACCGCAAGACGATGAACGAGGCTCTCACGCTCGGTCATTCTCATCTGACTGGCAGCATATTCCCGGAGAATTTCGACTTCTACTGGCAGCCACCGCCGCCGCAATACGATCCCGCGCGCGCTAAGAAGCTTCTGGCAGAGGCGGGCTTCCCCAACGGCTTTGACGCTGGCGAATACAGTTGCGATGCCTCCTACGCCAATATCGGCGAAATTGCGCTGAATAATCTCAGGGAAGTCGGTATTCGAGTGCGCCTACGCCCGTTGGAACGGGCCGCCTTCTTCAGCGCCTATTCGGAAAAGAAGCTGAAGGACATCGTGCAGGGAGCGTCAGGTGCTTTCGGCAATGCCGCGACACGCGCAGAAGCCTTCGTTGTAAGGGGTGGTACCTACGCCTACGGCAGCTACCCGGATATTGACACACTGTTCGCGGAGCAGGCGAGCGAGATGGACCCCGCCAAACGCACGGCCCTGCTGCAGCGGCTGCAACAGCTGGTGCATGAAAGGAACATCTACGTGCCAATCTGGCAAAATGCCCTCCTCTCAGGTGTTGGCCGGAGGGTCGGCCAGTCAGGCTTCGGATTGATCAACGGGTTTCCTTATACGGCACCCTTTGAAGACCTCACTCTCAAGGACAGAGCATAGATACGAATCATGCGCATTCGATCGGTCATTTGTTCGCTGGGACGATCCGGCTACATGCATCGCGACCTGATGGCGATCAAATCGGGCGCCAAGCAGGACGGTTTTATCTTTTACGGCAAGGCGCTTTCTCCGGGTTTTGCAAAGATTGTCGAGCCGTCGACCATAGTCTCGGTGATGCTGGAGCTGGAGGACGGCCAGATCGCATTCGGGGATTGTGCCGATGTCATCTTAGCGGGCGTCGCCGGCCGCGATCCGGCGTTCCGTGGTGAAGATCATATCGACTATCTGCGCGTCGAAGTTGCCCCTCTTCTGAAAGGCAGAGACGTTGCGAAGTTCCGCGACAACGCGGAGGACTTTGATCAGCACCGCCGCGGGGGCAAGCCACTTCATACGGCGGTGCGCTACGGCCTGACGCAGGCCTTGCTGCACGCCACTGCCCTCGCGCAGAAAAAGACCATGGCGGAAGTCATCGCCGCGGAATACGGAACTGCCATCTCGAAGACGCCGATCCCCATCCTGGCCTCCGGTCATAAGGATGACCCCCTCCAGCTCGATCGCATCATCCTGAAACGGGCGGACTTGCTGCCACATGCCTCCTTTACCATCGTCAAAGATCATGTGGGCCTGGAGGGCGAGAAGCTGCTTGCGTTCGCCAGCCAAGTTTCGAAGCGCATCAAGGAGATCGGCGACACCGACTACAACCCGCGCATCCATCTCGATGTTTACGGTACGCTGGGGGAGCTGTTCGCTATGAAGCTCGCACCACTAGCGGACTACCTGGGCCGACTGGCCCAGGCGGCACAACCTTACAATCTGCTCGTAGAATCTCCCATAATCGCCAATGCGCAGGAAATGCAGATCGCTAGCTTCAAGGAGCTCCGGACGCTGCTGAAGGAGAAGGGCATTGCGGTCGGTCTGATCGCCGACGAGTGGTGCAACACCCTGGACGACATTAAGCTGTTTGCTGATACTTCAGCCGCGGACTACGTGCAGATCAAGACCCCCGATCTTGGAGGTATCAACAACTCCATCGAGGCGGTGCTCTATTGTCGCTCCAAGAAGATGGGTTCCAGTCTCGGAGGTACGGCCAACGAGACCGATCATTCAGCTCGTATCTGTACGCATATCGGACTCGCCTGCTCGCCGGATTTCATGCTTTCCAAGCCGGGCCTGGGTGTTGATGAGGCCCTGATGATCCAGACCAATGAGATGGCGCGCACGCTCGCTATACTCGCAACGCGGTCCTAACGGGAGACGCATTGCCCCTTATTGGAGCCGGCATTGAGCCATGGACGACTTACTTTGGCGCAATACTGTCGACTTCGGCATCACAGCGCGTCCGCAGTAAATGTCGCGGCAGTATTTTTCTCGGCATGCCTCGCTCGCAAACACGGATCAAACGTATTGGCACAACGGAACATCGTTTGCTGCCGCGCACGAGTCGGCTCATGGCACATACTCGTTTTCGCACAACCAAGACCCCAACCAGACATAGGCCGGATCGAAATCTCGCGATGCAGCAAGCCCTGACTTGATCCTCTCGAACCGCTATGCTGTGGGGGCTCCCTGGCTAGCGGCGATTCGATCAAGTGCACCGGCGAAAGTTCATAGGTTTGTTCGGGGGCGCCGCGGCGTGGCCGCTGAATGCGCGCGCGCAGCAGGTGAAGCTGCCGACCATTGGATATCTCGGACCCGCTACGCGTACGGTCGATAGCCAGCGCCTCGGCGCGATCTCGGTTTTCCCACCGGGTCCAAGCTTCGCGATTCTTGCTTTCTGTGACCTACGGCACAGCCAAGGCTAACCCATTCGCGTAAGTCCCCGCCCAGCAATGACGGCCCGACAACTGTGTCGCCGGCATCCGACTCAAACAGGGAGGACAGCCATGAAAACGCTAGTAGGTGTAGCCGTGTTCGGCCTGGTGCCCGTGCCTCCCATGCCCGACACAGTGAGCAGTGGCTTTGACGGCCGGTGGACCACGAGCGAGCACGATCTTGACCTCTCGCAGCTCGTGTTCTTCCCCCACCGCGTCGCCGAAAGGATGGCGACGAAGGATGAGCTCGCGCGCATCCGCTGCGAGCTTGAAGAGATCGCCGCCAAAACAAGTACGAAGGGGCCCCGGCATTCCCGTGCCGGGGCCCCGGCGGCTTCGACGCTGCGGCGCGCAGCGGCCAGGCGCTCTATACCGTCACGCGCGGCACAAGGTCTTGCGCCAACTTTTGTGTTCGCGGGCAGTATGTCGCCGTTCCGAGTAGGGCTTGGATGTAACGAATGTCGGTCCCGTCCTCGAGCAGATGGGTCGCCAAGGAATGGCGCAGCGAATGCACGCTCACGGGCTTGTTGATACCCGCAGCTCTTGCGGTTTTGTGAAAGAGGCGGCTCAACTGTCGCGTCGCGAGGTGCTTTCCCAGCCTTGGGCCGGGGAATAGCCAGCGCTCCCTGGCCGGTACGTCCGCGTCGTAGCGCGTCGGACGTGCTTTCCACCACTCCCGCGGCAACGAAAGCACTTCTTGCGGCAGCATGACGTGGCGGTCCTTGCGGCCCTTCGACTGCACGACACGGATGATCATCTGCGCGCTGTCGATGTCGCCGGCCTTGAGGCGCACGATCTCACCGGCCCGCAAACCGCAGCCATAGCCAAGCGCGAGCATGGCGTGGACCTTGAGATTGCCGGCCATGGCAAGGAGCCGCTCGGCCTCGGCCTCGGCTGGGCTCATGGTTAGCGGCAGCTTCTGCGGCTCCTTGAGGTGGTAGATCTCGGCTGCGAGATCGTGCCGCCTCAGCGTGACGCGGAACAGGAACCTAACGCCGGTCATGATGCGGTTACGATTGATTATGCTGAGGCCAGCCTCGGCCAAATGCAGCTGAAAGCCGCGAATGTCGGCGGTCGCCGTCTCCGCGAGCGCTTGAGGAATGCCGCAAACCGCTTGCAGCTCTCAATGTGGCTGCGCTGCGAATGGGACCCCGGCTTGCGCGCGGCCATGTCCTCGATCATGCGCTGACGCAGCGAACGGACGGTGGTATCAGTGCTCATGGGAGCTTCTCCTGGGCGAGGTTACCGAGACCTCAATCTTTCCTCAGGACGGGGCTCCCCACCCCAACTATGCTCCCCTCTCAAATGGTACCCAGCCCCCGAGCGGGCACCCCGCGCAGCGGCTATCGCGGTAGCGATTTAGTCCCATTTACATTTCTCCGCTAAACCGGACCCACAATCTGGACATTAACTCTGCGCCTTATCCGCCAAGTAGCGTCGTACGAGGCGGAGCAAATCCACGGGGCTGTAAGGTTTGGTCACGTAGTTATCGCAACCCGAGGCACGCGCCTTCTCTTCGTCGCCCTTCATGGCGAAGGAACTGACGGCAATGATCGGGATCGCTGCAAGACCGGGCAGCGCTTTGATCTGCCGAGTGGCGTCATAGCCATCGAGCACGGGCAGCTGGATGTCCATCAACACCAGACCGGGGCGTTCTGAAGTCGCTTTCGCAACACTCTCAGCGCCATCCGCGGCCTCGATCACGCTGTATCCGGAGGCGAAAAGGAAATCGCGCAAGATGGCGCGCAGACCCTCCTGGTCCTCGACGACTAGAATGCGTTGGCTCATGTGGCACCAGCGGCGATTGGCGCGCGCACCGGCACCTCCATACGGAACGTCGACCCTTGACCTAGCCTCGACTCGACCCAAATGCGGCCACCGTGCATCTCGACGATCTCTCGGGCAATGGCGAGACCGAGCCCCGTACCGCCCTTGGCACGCGTGTTCGAGCTATCGACTTGCCGGAACTTCTCGAAGATGTGCTCACACTCTTCCGATGGGATGCCGGGGCCGGTATCGCTGACGCTCACCGTGAAGTAGCCGTTCGCGGTGCCAGCCGCGATGCGCACTTCGCCGGCATCTGTAAATTTGATGGCATTACCCACAAGGTTGAGCAGCACCTGCGTTAGCCGCTGCTCGTCGCCGAGGCCATAAGGCAGTCTCTTTGCAACCTCGGCCTTGAAGGCGAGCTTCTTAGTTGCCGCCAGAGACTCCGTTGCCACCATTACCGTATCGACGATGCTGCCCAACGCATACTCGCCAACGTTAAGCTTGAATTGGCCGGCCTCGATCTTGGAGATGTCGAGGACAGTATTAATTAACCCTAGCAGGTGCTTGCCGTTGGAACGGATGCGCGTAAGGATCGGTAGCGACTTCTCCGGCTGTGCACCGTAGATACCTTCCTGCAAAAGCTCGGCATAGCCAAGCATCGCGGCCAGCGGCGTTCTCAGTTCATGACTCATGTTGGCGACGAACTGGGATTTGTGTTGGCTGGCGATTTCCAGCTCCCGGCTCTTTTGAGCGATCTCGCCGAACAGGCGAGCGTTCTCGACCGCGATGGCGGACTGGGTAGCGAAGGCCTCGACCAACCGGACGACCTCCGGGGAGAAGGTGCCAGCCTGATTGCGCCTGACGACCAGTACCCCCACGACCTCTGCCTGGTGCAGCAGAGGTACGGCAAGAACCGCGCGCACGCCTGTGCGCAGCAGGATATCGATCACCGGCGATGGGGCGGCACTACTAAGGTCAGCAACCTGAACAACCTCGCGCCGCGTAGCGCATTCGCCGACCACAACACTATTGAGACGCATCGGCTGCGCCCGCACCATGGCGATGTGCTCGTCGCTCATGTTGTGAGCGGCTGCGAGCCGAAACTCACCGGTTGTCTTGTCAAACACATACACGGTGCCGCCGCCTGCATACGACATGGCGCAGGCATGCTCGAGAATGGTCGGCAAGACCTTGTCGAGTTCAAGCGACGAGTTGACGGCCTGGCTCACCTTGCCGAGCGATTCGAGTTCCTCGACCGAGCGAGCCAACTCGCGTTTGCTCGCCTGCTCAGCTTCGAATAGTCGCGAGTTCTCAATGGCGATCACCGCCTGGTCGGCGAAGGATTCAACCAGCGCGACCTGCTTGTCATCGAACGGAGCGACCCTGGTCCGCGCCAGTGAGATGACGCCAATCGGGTGGCCCTTCAACAGCAGGGGCACGGTTAGAACTGTGTGGATATTGCCTGCCTGATTGAAGGCATACGCCGCGACCAGCTCGGGATCGGTGGCGACATCCTCGACCTGAACCGCCCGTCGGGCAAGCGTTGCGCGACCGATCATGCTCCCTCGACTCACCGGCATGCGGACACTAAGGAGGGCCTCCAACCGCTCCTCAGGCTGGCCGCAGTGCGCCACGACGCGAAATGTCTCGCCCTCAAGTCGCCAAATAGCGGCACGCTCTGCCTGGCACAGTCTCTGCGCTGTCGCCACGATCGTATCCAAGACCGGTTGTACCTCGTTGGGTGAGCGCGAAATCACCCCTAGCACTTCGCTGGTGGCCGTTTGCCGATCGAGCGAGTCCTGCAGCTCCTTCGTACGCGTCTGCACCTCCTCGAACAGCCGTGTGTTCTCGATGGCGATCACGGCTTGGTCGGCGAACGTCTCGACCAAATCAATCTGCTTTTCGGTGAAGGGCTGTGGGCGTGTTCGCAATAATGTCAATACGCCAACGACGGTACCTTCGCGTACAAGCGGTACACCTAGTCCAGCCTGCGTACCTATGGCGCCCGATTCGGGGCGGCGGTCCCATTCAGCATCCAAGGTGATGTTCGGGATGTGAACCGTCTTGCCATCGATGATTGCGCGTCCATACAGAGAGCCACGATCCACTTTAGTCCGCTCACCAAGCTGTTTGTGCTGTTGCTCTGATAACCCGGTCGACGCGGCCACTGGGTATGTTTCGTTTTCTCGTCGACGAATGAGGGCATAATCTGCCTCGCAGAGCCTCGCTGCTGACTCAACCAGCGTGTCGAGGACCCTCGGCAAGTCGAAGGTTGCACGACTAATGACTTTGAGAACGTCGGCAGTGGCGGTTTGCTGTTGGAGTGACTCGCGCAGCTCGTTGAGCAGGCGCGTGTTCTCGATAGCAATCACCGCTTGCCTGGCGAAATTGCCGACCAGCTCGATCTGCTTATCGGTGAATGGGCGGACTTCCTGGCGATATATGGCAATTGCTCCTGTCAGCTCATCCTGCTTGAGCATCGGGACCGCAACCACAGTCCGCGCTCCTCCAAGCTGAGCAAGCTGCGGGCTGCTGAAGGCCGGCTGCACATCGAAATAGCCCGGCTCAGCGCGAACATCGGCGATCTGCACCACCCGCTTGGTTGCTGCCATACGCCCAAGCGCGGTGCGCGGGCTGGCTCGGTAGTGTGGGTCGCGCCGCACCTCTTCTGCATACAATGGGGGAGCACCATACAGCGCAACTCTGCGGAAGGCATTGTCCTCCATTTGGTAGAGGGTGCCAAAGCTGGCACCGCAGACGCGTGTCGCGTTTTCCAGCATGGCCTCGAACACGCGGGCCAGATCGCCGGGCGAACTCGAGATAATGCGGAGCACCTCGGAGGTCGCAGTCTGGTACTCGAGCGATTCCTGCAACTCCGTCGTCCGCGTCTGCAACTGCTCGAACAGCCGCGCGTTCTCGACGGCGATGACGGCTTGGTCGGCGAAGGTCTTGAGCAATTCGATCTGTCGATCGGTAAACGGGCGTACCTCGGTGCGTCGGATGGTGATCGTGCCGATGGCCTCGCCTGCGCGCATCAGAGGGACGGCCAGTATCGTGCGGAATCCAAGGCGGCGGGCACGGTCGCTGCCTTCTGGGTACTTATCCGGTTCGGCGAGCAAATCGGCGACGTGAATCGTTCGCCGGTCGAGGACGGCACATCCGGTTACGATCGCCCGCGTTAAGCGCAACGTCCCGCCTGAGGGAATCGGTCCCTGCATGGCGACGATTCGAAGATCGTCGCCGTCCACCTGAAAGATCGCCGCGTCATGAGCATGGCAAAGGCGAGCCGCGCTCGCCGCGATCTTCGCGAACACTTGGCTAGGGTCAGTCACCGAGCTTGAGATTGAGGCCAAGATCTCCGCAGTGGCGGCTTGCTGCTCCCGCGCCTCAGCCAGCTCACGTCTCAACGCTTCAACAAATTGATCGCCGGCGCCTGTCAACACTTTGGATGGCATGGAGGGACACTCAACCCGTTGGATATTCGGCAAAGTTCGAGTGCGACCGCTAACCAAGATTGCAGAGCGGCAGCCATCCTACGCCATAGGCTTTCTACGCGCCAATGTCGCCTTTCCGGCGTTTCACCGGCCCCGCCGCATCCACCATCAGTGTCTCCAAGCGCCATTGCGCTGGTAGTTGATCTCATGGCCGGAATTGAGGGAGCTGCAGACACGGTTTGATGGTCTCAGCAGCCTAAACGCGGGACCAGCCTTGACCCGCAACCGACTGGCGCGCCGCGGCGCTTTTGCGTTACAGCAGTTGCTTTAGCGTTGACGTCAGCCATCTGATACTCTGGCATCCGTGTAAGCCTGATTGTGGCTGACGCCAACAAGCAACGGTCAATCCCCGCAAGGACTGGGACAAGAGGCGCGATGCTGCGACCGGGGCGGCGGTCGGGCGACGACCTTGGCGAGACGGCGCTGCCGATGCGTCGACGCCGAAGCTCCTTGCGAGCGCCTCGGCAAACCAGCGATCGCTCAATGGTTTAGTTGCCCGGCTCGCCCAGCCGCGCCGACTTTTGCAACGAAATCGGCACAAGTCGGGCATCTTCGGTACCCCAGCAAGTCAGTCCGCTGACTGAGGTATCACCGCTTGGCACCTTGATCGGATGCTGTTCGTGACCCCAGCGTAGCGATGTGGACCCTGTGTTCCACAGCACAACGCACTTCTGAAATTCAGTGTACATTCGAAGAGCTATTTTTGGAAACGAACAGTCGGTTGGATTGTGATATTGTGAGCATTGTCGTGACCTGACTCACCGATTTCTTGAGCCGAATTACCAAGCTAAGTCTCAACATGAGGGGCTGAGTCATGACCGAGAAGAAGATTCTGTACCGTCGCGATGTGCTTCATATAGCGGCCGTCTTCGGCGCGATGAGTGCACTTTCACCCGTCAAGCTCGCGCTTGCCCAATCGGCTCTAAAGCGTACACCTGACCAGATCCTCGGCCCTTTCTATCCTGCATCGAAAACGCCCGATTTAGCTGGCGACCTAACGCAAGTGCCTGGTCGATCGGGGCGAGCCGAGGGACAAGTCCTCAATGTGATGGGTCGAGTGTTGAACATCAAAGGGGAGCCCGTGCCCGGAGCGAAGCTTGAAGTTTGGCAGGCCAATACGCATGGTCGCTATACGCATCCGGCCGATACGAACACGGCGCCGCTAGACCCGAACTTTGAGGGATTTGCTCTGCTCAAGACCGACGCCGAGGGCCGGTATAAGTTCAAAACGATAAAGCCGGGGGCCTACCCAGCAGCATCCAACACCATACGACCTCCTCACATTCACTTTCGGCTTTCTGGCCATGACGACGAACTGGTTACCCAGATGTACTTCGAAGGGGAGCCCCTGAACGAGCAGGATCGCTTCCTGCAGAACGCACTGCCGGACCGCAGACCGCTGCTCGTTGCCAAACTGCTACCCCCAGCACCGGAAATGGAACCCAATTCGCGGCTGGTGGTCTTCGACATCGTGACGCTGAAGGGTTGACATTTGATCCAGGATATTTTCGCGGGATTCTCGCTCGGCTGCCACGGCGCACGAGTGAGGTAAGCGAACAAGTACCTGAAGATCGATCTGTTCACGACACATTGCAGCTGCTCACGGCGGCTTTTGGCACTCAACCGCCAACGCCACACTCAACCACCCGACGGCCCGATTTGAGTGAGCAAGAGACTCGCGATAGAGGCGCAATCGCCCATCGGATGGGCGCCGTCCACACATGACCCATGTATGGTCCGGCCGTGCGTCGCAAGAAGTATCATTGATCTGTCGTCGTGCATTTCTGCTCGCGCAAGACTCATAGCTCCGCGCGCCAATAGAGGTCCCATAACTCCGCGGCGAAGGTGCCGGGCTCGGCGTCGGCGCCCTGGCTGGCGAAGTAGCGGCACACATTGGCGACGTCACGGGCCAGTAGCGACCGCGCGTTGGGATTGATTCGCGCATCGACGGCCTGGGGCAGGTCGATCACACGCAGCCGTTCGCCTGCGTAAAGCAAGTTGTAGGCCGAGAGATCGGCGTGCACCACATGGGCCGTGAGCATGATCTCGATGGTGCGCAGCGCCTGCTCCAGCAGCACTTCGGCAACTGCGGGCGATAGCCGCACGTTGCAGAGCTGTGGCGCCGGCTTGTCGCCCTCGCCGATGAATTCCAGCAGTATTGCGCTGCTGCTAGCCGCGACGGGCCGGGGAACGGCGGCGCCGGCCGCATGCAATATGCTGAGCATGGCAAACTCATGGTGCAGCCAGCCACCGAATTCGACAGCGCGACCGAACCTGCTCTTGTTTCTGACAGCGCGCATAGTCCGCGCCTTGCCGAGAATCCGGCCCTCCTGATAGATGGCGGCGTTGTGAAAATTGCGGTTCTGCCGCGACCGATAGGCCTTCAAGGCGAAATAAGTTTCGCCGCGTCCCGGGCAGGCCCGGCAGCAATAGACGGTTGCCTCCTTGCCGCTCTTCACCGGGAAGAGCACCGCTTCGATCCAACCGTCCTCGAAAAACGTCCTAACCTCGTCGACGACCTCTGCGCTCATGCGCGTGCACTCCATCGTGTCCGTGGAAGCCCGCGAGGCGCTTGCCGAGGCGGGCGGTGAATACGCTCGTTCCCGACATGGTTCCCCTCCGTGGCTCGTGGTTGATGGAATGCGGTGGCCAAAGAAGCCCGCTGCGCGCAGATAGCGGCATATCACAACTGAGTGTCACGCCGCTTGGCTGAGATACAGGCATCGCTGCAGGAATTCAAGATAGCTTCTGTCGACATTGCGCTGATGGTGTGGGGCCAAGGCGCTCGGACTAGCTCTCCCACGCTCCCAGGCCTGTCCGCATCTCTATGTCTGAGCTAGAGCAGATTCCAGTTGATTTGGCGCGGTAGCCTGCGTGCCTGAAGTAACCGGCGCACTCGGCTGGCGCAATCGCCTTCACGCTGCGTCCGACAAGCTTCCAGAGGGTGTCGACGGTACGCGCAGCGCCCTTGCGCAGGTCCGACTTGATCTTGGCGTAGGCGTTCTCGATGGGGTTGAGGTCGGGTGAGTAGGCGGGGAGGTATCGCAGCTCAGC
>Ga0081455_10000504_pt1 | contig 50638 bp, 43 predicted proteins | sample TabmetS3T2R1_FD_70207 | JGI IMG/M metagenome (GOLD analysis project Ga0081455, IMG submission 70207) | Tabebuia heterophylla rhizosphere microbial communities from the University of Puerto Rico - S3T2R1 | ecosystem: Host-associated > Plants > Roots > Rhizosphere ...
TCGTGACGATCGCGAAACGTCTCTCTCATCGAGAGCGGGATGCGAAGACGATACGCGAAGAGTTTGCTGGACCAGCAAGCGGAATCTGCTGGACCAGCAGCGGATTTTTTCGGCGCAACATTTTGAGCGAACGAAACGCTTGAAGTTGCTGGCGAATTAGAGATTTCCACATCAATGTGGAAATCTTTCGAGGCCTTTCAGGTCCGTCATTCCGGGGCGCGTCGAAGACGCGAACCCGGAATCTCGAAATTGTTTTGCGCGGTCGACGCTCGGCGTATCATTTCGGGATTCCCCGGCGCGAGAGTTGCGCGCCTGAGATCGGCGCTAAACGCGCCGTCCGGAATTGACCGATGTTGTCATTACGGGACACGCCTGCGCCGGATTATTCCCGCGGAAACAAATCGCTATCCCGGGTCCCTGTCACCGGCACGAAGATGCCGACATCGGAGCCTTCAAACCGCCGGGCTTCGGTTTCGCTGACGACGGAGATACCCCGGACCGGCGTCGAAAAATCGGCGCCCACGGTCGTGAGCCAGGTGAAATTTGCGAGTGCGCTGTCGGGCTTCGACCTGTCCGCGACGAGAAGCCGCTGGTGACGGCGCACGTCCGGGGCGGTGTCCAACCCCGAAAACAGATTGCGCTTGTACTGCGTGGTGTCGTTGTACGGCAGCCATTCCCGCATGCCCCGCACCTCCTGATAATAAGGATCCTCGAACACGTCAGGACTCGCGAAACCATACATCGCGAGCGACGGCGGCTGGCCCGAGCTCGCGGTCTCAAATCGCTGCGCCGACGTCACGCCCGGCACCGATCGCATCATGCTGAGGTGATACTGGTACCACAGGCCGAATTGATGCAGCCATTCCGTCCGGCTCATTCGGATCTGACTCATGAAGATCATGATGCCTCCAGACTATGTGTTGATCTCCACGAGCAATCCTGGAGAAAATGTCACGGTCAATACGCCGATCAGCTCAGCCAGAGCCCACCGGTCACATTGATCGCTTGGCCGGTCATGTAAGCGGATTCATCGGAGACGAGATATGCCACGGCGTTGGCGACTTCCTCCGGCACGCCCATCCGACCCAGCGGGATCTGTTTGACACGATCTGACGCGTCGGGAAGGCTTTTGGCCGAGTAGCCGCTGTCGGACTGCTTGCGCATCGCCGTGCCGTCGATGATCCCCGGACAAACCGCGTTGACGCGAACGCCATGCTTGGCGAGATCGAGCGCCATCGACTGCGTGATGCCGATGACCGCAAATTTCGACGAGGAATAGGCTAGCGAATCGGTCCTGGCCCGCTTGCCGGCCCAGGACGCGATGTTGACGATCGTTCCGCGTTTGCGCTCGACCAGCAGCGGCGCAATCGCCAAGCACGTGTTGTAGGATCCCCGCACATTGATCCGCATGGTCGTCTCGAATCCCTCCGGGGTGCTCTCCAGGATGGAGGCAACCTCGCCGCGGATTCCGGCCGAATTGACCAGGATGGTCGGTGGCGCGCCGAGTTCGGCGATCGTGCGCTCCAGCGCCGATCTGACCACGTCAAGATCGGAGACATCGACGCGCTGGGTGGTGACCGTCACCCCTTTGCCCCGCAATTCCGCCGCGACGGACTGAAGACCTTCGGTGTTCACGTCCCACAGCGCGACCTTGCAGCCTTCCGCGCCGAGCCGCTTGGCCACGGCCTTGCCGATGCCGCTGCCGCCGCCGGTAATGATGGCCACGCCATCCGAAAGATTGTAGGTCAATTGACAGTCTCCATCACGTCAGGTGGAAGGCCGACCCGGCATCACCGCGATATCGACGGGCTCACCGGCGATCATGCCAATGCAACGCTGCCTGCGCGGACAACGCGGATTGTGCTCCAGAATCACAACTGGCAGCGCTTGTTGTTCCGATCTTGCTTGCCGCCTGCGCCGATCATGACATCATCAGCCCAGGCCGGCAAACCCGATATCAACAAGCCAATCGGCGGTTCTCGCAAAGCTCCTTGCCTCGCGTGATCATGATCCCTTCGATGAATGCAGACGGCCGGGCGGCCGCGGTCCGCGGCGGCCGGCGCCTTACGGCGTACCCGATCTCACCCGATCACACGCCCCATTGCTGGATTTCGGTGGGTCTGAGCTTCCAGCCGCTCAGTTTTTTAGAGACGCCCGCAATGTAAGGCACGAAGCAAATGCCGACGCATTGCGCCTCGCTATCCCAAAGGATGTCCTGGATCTCTCCATAAATTTTTGCCAGTTCCTCCTGATCGAGGGTCTGGCGTCCGCGCTTCAAGAGCTCCATCACCCGCGGGCTGTCGAAGCCGCCGAAATTCCAGCGCCCGCCCGTCTCGAAGCAGCCAAAGGCGACGTCAGGGTCCGCCCATTGCGTCGCCCAGCCTTGCAGATAAAGGCCGAACTTTCCTGTCTTGTTGTCGCGATCGTCGCGCACCGCTTGCTGATAGGTGACGAAATCCGCCGTATAGAGCTTGGTCCGGATGCCGACTTCCTGCAATTGTCCGGCGATCACCTGTGCGACTTCGCTGTCCTTCAGATAGCGATTGTTCGAGGTCGCGAGCGTGGTCTCGAACCCGTTGGCAAACCCCGCTTCGGCCAGCATCGCCTTTGCCTTCTTCGGGTCATAGGCATAGCGGGTCAATTTCGCGTTGAAGTAAGGCACGTGGTCGGCATAGGGCCCCTGCGCCTCGCCCGCCATTCCGCCATAGAAGACCTTTCGGATGCTGTCCTTGTCGATGGCATAGTTCACGGCCTGACGCACGCGCACATCCTGCATCGGACCGGGAGCGGTGCGATTGAAGGTCACATACATCTGGCTGTTGCTGCCCACCGACACGATCTCGCGTCCCGCTTTTTCGACAACCGGCACGTCATCGATACTGATCGATTCCGCAAAATCGATCTCTCCGGCGACGAGCGCGGCCATCCGCGTCGCGCTTTCGGGGATCTGGCGTAATGTCACCTTGCTGAATCGCGCCTTTGGCCGCCAATAATTATCGTTGCGAACGGCGACGACCCTGTTGTTCGGAATGAACTCGACGAACGTATAGGGCCCCGTGCCGACCGGCACCTTGTAATCCTTGATGGGCGTCCCCGCCGGATAGACGAACGAGATATAGGCCAGCAATTCGGGGACGGAGCGATAAGGAACCTTGGCCACCGTCTCGATGGTCCTGCTGTCGATGATCTCGACATGATCGAGCCAGCGCTTGAAATAGCTGGCGATGAAGGTGGTGTCGGGATTGAGAGACTCCTCGAGCGAGTACTTCACATCCTCGACCGTCATTTTCTGGCCGTTGTGGAAGGTCACGCCGTCCCTGATGCGCAAGCGCACGCGCTCGAGCGAACGAACCTCGTAAGACTCCGCGAGCGAGGGAATAATGCACCCCTGTTCGTCGTAATTGAGCAGGGAATCAAAGAACAGATAGGCGACGGTGTAATCGACCTGGCCGGCAAATTGCTGCCAGGGATGCCGGCTCGGACCGATGCTGCCATAGGCCGCGACGAGCTCCGCGTCCGCGGCGTCGGCGCTGTCCCGTCCGCCGAAAGCCATCGCGGCAAAACCCGCAGCGCCGAGCGCGCCGAACTGGCGACGGTTCATCGACGATACGCGCATCGCAGTCGCTCCATCTCCCGCAAACAGCACATTCTTCATCAGTCGATGCCCCTTTTTTGATCGCTCGCTGCAGTGTGCCGACGACTGCGCAAGCGTGCCAGCTGCCGATCCCTTGTTTTCGAGTGCACCTGGCGCGTTGATCACGAGCAATCTGCCATTTCAAATTCCGTGCCAAGCTCACCCTGCTGACGCGAGAGCTGGCATGACCCCGTTGTCCGTCGTTTCTTGACGCTGCAGCTCCGGCGATATGCCATATTGGCGGACGACATGAGTCCCGCGTGGCTGCGGCTCACAAGAGCGTTGCGGTTCGAAGCGTATGGAATTCGACTACATCGTCATCGGCGCCGGAAGTGCCGGTTCGGCTCTGGCGGCACGACTGATCGAGAAGAACGCCAGCGTTCTCCTGCTGGAAGCCGGGCGCAAAGAGCGTCTTCACATCACCCGTGTGCCCGCGTCTCAGATCATGACGGTCGGCAACCGGCGCTACGACTGGAAATACCAGACCGAACCCGACCCGAGCCGAAACGGATTGGTCGAGGCCTGGCCGCGCGGCCGGGTGCCGGGCGGCTCCTCCGCTATCAACGGCATGATCTTCATTCGCGGCGCGGCGCGCGATTACGATGCGTGGGCGTCGCTCGGCAATACCGGATGGGGTTGGGCGGACGTGCTGCCCTATTTCCGCAAACTCGAGACTTCCGATGCCGACAAGGATAACGCCTATCGCGGCAGCCTTGGGCCGCTGCGCGTTTCCGGCCTGCGCTGGCGTCATCCGATCTCGGCGAAATTCATCAAGAGCCTGATGGAAGCCGGCATTCCTTATGTCGACGACCTGAACGGTCGCTCGCATGACGGCGTCGCCTGGACTCAGGGTTCGACCCGCACCGGCGTTCGCCATTCGACATTCGACGCCTTCATCCGGCCCAAACTCCGGAATGCCCTCCTCACTTTCATGGACGATACGCTGGTCGAACGTGTCGTGATGGATGGCAACCGCGCCACCGGCGTGCAGATGATGCGCGGCGACCGCAGCATGACCGCCAAGGCGCGGCGCGGCGTAATCGTATCGGCCGGCGCGATCAATTCGCCGCACCTGCTGATGCTGTCCGGAATCGGCGATCCCGTCGCCCTGGCGCGCCACGGCATCGCGCCGGTCATCGACAATCCGGAGGTCGGGCTCAACCTGATGGAGCATCCCGGTCTCGGCATCCGCGCCGAACTCGACCTCAGCACCGGAAACAAGCACGCCAGATCGCTCGGCGCGGCGCTCGCCTTCGCCAACTGGGCGTTGACGCGGAATGGCTTTTTGAGCGGCCCGATCGCGCAAGTGCTGGCGTTCCTGAAATCGAATGCGGACCAGCACGAAGCCGACCTGCAATTTCACCTGTTTCCGTTCGGCTATTTCAAGAAAGACGGGCGCATGATCGTGCCGGACCGCAATCTGGTGACGATCCTGACCAACGTGAATTATCCCAAGAGCAGAGGCCGGCTGGAGCTGAAATCCGCCGATCCGCGCCATCCGATCGCGATCTACCCGCGGCTGCTCGAGCATCCGGACGACCTCAATTCCCTGCTGCGCGGCCTGGATTGGGTGCGGAAGATCGCGGCGACGCCGCCGTTCGGATCACACGTGTTGAGCCTGCTCGAAATTCCATCGGCCGGCGCGAGCCGCGCCGACGATGAAGCTTATGTGAGGGGCGCGACCTTGCCGCTGCTGCATCCGGTCGGCACCTGCCGCATGGGCGGCGACCCAACGGCCGTGGTGACGCCCGACCTGAAGGTGCGAGGTGCGGAAGGATTGTGGGTCGCGGACGCCTCGATCTTTCCGCGGCATATCGCCGGCAATACCAACGCCACCGCGATCATGATCGGCGAACGCGCCTCGGACCTCATTCATCCCTGACACGGGATATTTCGCATTCAGAGCGCGCCTGAAATTAACCCGAGCGGCCGAGCGTGACTGACAAGCCTTTCTTCTGAATCGAGACCCGCCTGATGCTCTTGTAGCCGCTCAAGCGCTCGACCAGCGCGACCAGCGGCTCGGCCGAGCCGCCATAGAGACGTCCGGGCGGCGCGGCGCGCATCGCGGCGACTGAGTCCTTGTCGGTCGCAATCCGCAACAGCAGTTCATCATCCGAGACACCCGGCCCGCCATAGCGGGCGCGGAGTTCTTTCAAGGTCGTCTGGCCGGGCTTCCTGTCCGCAAGCTCCCTGGCGCGGGGCGACGCCAAAATGCGATCGCGGATGTCGGGGTCGATCGAGTCGCGCTCCTCATCACCCCACCAGCCGAGCGCATAGGCGATGACCTCGTCGGTGATCGCCTTGTAGCGTTCACCTGTAATGATGTTCAAAGCCGCCTGGGTGCCGACAAACTGCGAGTAAGGCGTCACCATGATGGGATAGCCGAGTTCGGCGCGGACACGTGCGGTCTCCTCCAAGGCCTCCGGCAGGCGATGCTCCATCCCGACCTTGCCCAGCTGGAAGCGGAAGTTCGAAATCATGCCGCCCGGGATCTGGTGGATGTATTGACTGTGATCGTAGGCCATCGGCCGGCCGATCGGCAGATCCTCCAGTTCGGCAATCCGCGTGAAATGGCGCTCGACCGAGCGCAACGAGTCCAGATCGAGCCTCGTCGTATAGCCGAGCGCGCGCATGTTGTCGGCGATGTGGAAGGTCGACGGGTTCGACGACCCCTCGGCCAGCGGCGGAATCGCGGTGTTGACGCATTTGACGCCAAGCTTGATGGCCTCGAGCGTGCAGAGCGCGCCGAGCCCGGTCAGGCAATGGGTGTGGAATTCCACCGGGATGTCGCCGGCATTAGCGAGCACCACCGGCACCAGCGTGCGGGTGCGTTCGGGCGTGATCAGCGCGCCGGGGTCCTTGATGCACAACGCCTTCGGCCGCAGCGCCGCCGCCTGCCGGGTGCGTTCGGCGTAATATTCGTCAGTGTGTTTCGGCGAATAGGAATAGATCAGATTGAGGATCACATCCATGCCGTGGCGGCGGATGGATTTGGCGTGCTTCTCCCAGCCCGACGGCGTGTTGGAGGAATCCGACAGCCGATATTCGGCGATGCCGGCCGCGGCAAGCCGCTCGTTCCAGAGATCGATCAGCGCGTCCGGCTCGATCTGAAACGCGTTGTGGTAGCGTCCGCGGATGAAGCGCAGCGGCGTCTTTTGAATCCGGGCGCGAACCTGGCGCAGACGCTCCCAGGGATCTTCCTTCAGATCGCGCACGCATTTCTTGAACTCGGGCGACGCCATGATCTCGATCGAGTCAAAACCCGCATTGTCCAGGGTCTCGCAGACCGGCAGCATCATGTTGGTGCGCATGCGGAGCGACCACAGCGATTGCGGGCCGTCGCGAAGCGTGGTGTCGACGAAGGAAATCTCGGTCACGGTGCCTCCATCATGGCTGCGCAAGCGTCAGCAAAACCTGTCCATATTCGACAAACTGTCCGTCCTGCACGCGCCAGTCGGCGATCGCGCCCGCTTGACCCAGAACCACATCGGTTCGCTGATCGAGCGTGGCGATATGCCCGATCGTGGTTCCCTCGCGCAGCAACTCGCCGCTTTTCGTTGCCGCCTCGTGCCGCTTGAAGAGTCCGACCGCCGGCGCGGTCACCTCGCAGGCGTTCGCGTCCGCGGCGGCGACGGTGCGATCGATCCGGACGGTCATGTCGCCGACGCGCGATTCGAACGTCGCGAAAGGCGAACGCTCGGCGAGCTCCAGCAGGCGTGTGATCGCCTCGACATCGTCCATCGAGAGCAGCGCCGACAAATGGCTCATCAGATCGCCTTCGCCATGCGAAGCTGCTCGATCTGCTGCGCCGTATAGCCGACGGCACGCAGCTGCTCCTCAGTATGCGCGCCGAGCAGCGGCGGCGGCAAATCGGGCTCCTCGCGCTGCCTGTCGGACCAGATCGGGCCCTGCACCGCGCGCACCTGGCCGAGCGACGGATGCACGGATTCGAAGAAGGTCTTCATGTGCCTGATCTGGGGGTCGGCGGCGACTTCGGCAAAATCGAGCACCGGCGCATAGGGGACGTCATGTTTCTTGAGCCGTTCCTCCCAGACAGGACGGGGATGGGCTGAGAATGCCTCTCCCAGCACGTCGCAGAGCGCGTCGAAGTTCTTCACCCGCCCCTGTCTGCTGGCAAACCGCGGATCGGCGGTGATGTCCGGCCGCGCCACGGCGGCCATCAGCCCGTCCCAGAACTTCTGCGGCGAGGACAGATGCAGGCCGACCAGACGACCATCGGCGCAGCGCAAGGCAAATGACTGCGACAGCGCCGCCCGATCATAAGGCCCCGGCGATTTGCCGTTGATCAGATACTGCGTGACCGGATCGGCGGAAAACGCCGCCATCACCTCCAGCATCGGAACGTCGATGCGGTGCCCCTCGCCGCTCGTGCCCCGCTTGACCAGGGCCGCAGCGATGCCAAGCGCGGCGTAAAGACCGGAAATCGCATCGGCGATCGCGGGCCCAAGAATCCGCGGACGCTCGGGATCGAGAAGTTGCGAAAAAAATCCCGACATCGACTGCGCCACCGTGTCGTAGGCCGGCCGCTTCGCATACGGCCCGTCCGGACCGAAGCCGGAAATGTTGCAGTAGATCAGCGCAGGATTGCGGGCCTTCAGCGCCTCGTAGCCGAGCGACAGCCGCTCCAGCACGTCGGGACGAAAATTCTCAAGCAGCACGTCGGCGGTATCGATCAGCTTCAGGAACGCCTCGCGGCCCGCCGGCTGGCCAACGTCGAGGGTGACACTGCGCTTGCCGCGGTTGTAGGCGCAGAATTGCGGGCTGAGCATGTCGCTGGTGAAGCTGCGAAACGGATCTCCTCCGTCGGGCTTCTCGATCTTGACGACGTCGGCGCCGAGCTCGGCCAACAGCTGCCCGGCATAGGGGCCGCTGATGAAACTGCTCATCTCGATGACGCGAACGCCGCTGAGAAACCTGATCATCCGCGCCTCCACCTGCATACCGGCAGCCGTTTGCCCGCAGCTAGTCCGCAGAGCGGACACTTGACTGCAGTGCGGTCATTATTGCACGGTTCGGACCAAGGAGTGCAAGCCGAATGACGCCAGATGAGAATTCCAGAGATTTCGTCCGGGCGCTCGCGCGCGGCCTGTCGGTCGTCGAGAGCTTCCAGGACACCGAGCAGGCGGTCTCGCTGTCCGATGTTGCCGCGCGGACCAAGCTCAGCCGCGGCACGGTGCGCCGCGCGCTGCTGACGCTGCAGGGGCTCGGCTATGTCTGCGAGAAAAACGGACAGTTCTCGCTGACGCCGCGCACGCTGCGGCTCGGCTATTCCTATTTGAGTTCGCAGCCGGTCTGGACGCTGACGCGTCCCATCATCGAAGGCGTGTTCGAAACCACGGGCGAGACGACGTCGCTGAGCGTGCTCGATGACGGCATGATCGTCTATCTGATCCGCATCGTCGCGCCGCGGCTCTTGCACGACAAGCTCGCGATCGGATCGCGGCTCGTCGCCTATCCGGCTTCGATGGGTCGGGTCCTGCTCGGCGGCCTGCCCGATGCGGAACTCGACGCCTATCTCGATCACACCGAATTGCGCGCTTTGACACCCTTCACCGTGGTCGATCGCGCCCGCGTGCGCGCGCTGATCGAACAGGCCCGAGAATCCGGGTATGCCGTGAACGACCAGGAGATGGAGCTCGGCCTGCGATCGATTGCGGTTCCGATCAAGGACAGCACCGGCCATGTGGTGGCCGCGCTCAATATCGGCTGCTCCACCGCGCGCACCTCCTATGCCGAGATGGAACGAAATTTTCTGCCGGTGCTGCGCGGCGCCGCCGAGCAGATCAGCAAGGTGCTGGCGCATGCCGGGGTGCGGGCCAACGCTGCGCCGATCGCGGCGCTGGCCGAATGAAACCGTCGCGCATCCGAAGGGAGGCTTGTTTTGGCTGAGACCTCTGACGCATTGCACGCGTCCGACATTCACCAGATCTCCGAACTGATGCAGGCGCTCGAACGCTCCGGCTTCGATTCGCTGCAGATCGAGACGCGCGATATCAAGCTGGCGCTTTCAAAAGGCAGCGCGATGCCGGCCGCGCTCACGACCAGCGCTCAAGCCGCCTCTACTCCCCCCGCCGCTTTGGCCGTGCCGCCGGTCGCCGGGCCGATCGCATCTGCTTCCACGCCGCCGCAAGCGCATCATGTCTCCGCGGCTGCCGCCGATGGGCTGATCACCGTCACGGCGCCGATCATGGGACAATTCTACAAGGCGCCCGACCCGAGTTCGCCGCCTTTCGTGCAGATCGGCTCGCCGGTGGAGGAGACCACCACGCTCGGGCTGATCGAGGTCATGAAGGTGTTCAACGCGGTGGCCGCCGGCGCCAAAGGCACCATCGCCGAAATCTGCGTCAATGACGCGCAGACGATCGAGATGGGACAGGTGCTGTTCCGGATTCGCCCGCACTGAGCTGATGGCATGCCTCTCAAGCGCGTCCTGATTGCCAATCGCGGCGAGATTGCCGTCCGCGTCATCCGCGCCTGCCAGGCGCTCGGGCTTAAGACCGTGCTTGCGACATCCGAAGCCGATCGCCAGAGCCTGCCGGCGCAGCTGGCGGACCGCGTCGTGTGCATCGGCCCTGCGGCCGCGAGCAAAAGCTATCTCAATGCGCACGCCGTCGTGGCCGCCGCGCTCGGCACGGGTTGCGACGCGCTGCATCCCGGTTACGGATTCCTGTCCGAATCGTCGCGGCTCGCCGCGCTGTGCAACCAGCATGGCGTCACCTTCGTCGGTCCGCGGCCCGAACACATCCAGCAGATGGGCAACAAGCTCGCGGCGCGCGCTTTGGCGCGCCAGTTCGGCGTGCCGGTGCTGCCGGGATCGGAGAAGGTTTCCACCGCCGACGACGCGCTGACGGTCGCCAACGACATCGGCCTGCCGATCATGATGAAGGCGGCCGCCGGTGGCGGCGGGCGCGGCATGAAGATCGTCACGCAACACGCCGAGATGGCTGACATGTTCACCGCCGCCTCGGCCGAGGCATTGTCCGCGTTCGGCGACAACACGCTGTATCTGGAGCGCTACATCTCGAACGCCCGGCACATCGAGGTGCAGGTGCTTGGCGACCGCTTCGGCCATGTCATTCATCTCGGCGAGCGCGACTGTTCGCTGCAGCGGCGCCATCAGAAGATCGTCGAGGAATCGCCCGCTCCCGGCGTGCCGCCGGCGCTGCGCGACGAGATCTGTGATTCCGCCGCGCGTCTGGCCCGCAGCATCGGCTATGAAAGCGCGGGCACCGTGGAATTCATCTATGACGAGGACGCCAAGCGCTACTACTTCCTGGAGATGAACACGCGCATCCAGGTCGAACATCCCGTGACGGAAGCCGTGACCGGCATCGACCTGGTCCAGGAGCAGTTCCGGATCGCGTCAGGCGAGAAGCTGCGGCTGACGCAGCAGGACGTCACCTTCACCGGTCACGCGATCGAGTGCCGCATCACGGCCGAGGTGCCGCAGGAGGGCTTTCGTCCGAGCCCCGGGCTGATCACGCGCTGGCAGCCGCCGGCGGGCGACCATGTCCGCCTCGATACGCATTGCTACGAAGGCTACCTCGTCCCGATCAATTACGATTCCCTGCTCGCCAAGCTGATCGTCCACGGCAAGGACCGCGACGAGGCGCTTGGGCGCATGCGCGCGGCGCTGGAGAGTTTCCGCATCGAGGGTATCGGCACGATCCTGCCGTTCCTGATGACCGCCATGACCGACAAGGCGTTCGCCGAAGGCCGCATCAACACCGCGCTGGTGGGCCGCCTGATCGACGCGATGGACCTTCGCGCGGTCTCGTGACGGAGATTACGCCAGGCCGAGATGTTTGGCATAGGCCCGTACCGCCTTCTCAAGATCAAAGCGCGGCGTGAAGCCGAGCGTCGCGCTGGCGCGGCGATTGTCCATTACACCGGAATAATTGACGGCAAAGCCCATGTAATTCAGGCCGGGTCCGATCTGAATGTCGGCATCGGGCCGGATGGTTTTGATCGCGGCCGCCAGATCATGAAGGGTGACGCCGCGGCCGGTCGAGATGTTGTAGATGTCGTGTCCCGGTTTTGGATGCAACGCGGCGGCGATGATCGCCTCCGCCACGTCATCGACATAGAGGAGATCGTCCTTCTGGTCGCCGCCGGCCTTGACCCGCACGGGGTCGCCGCGCAACCCGCGCTCGATGATCTCGCTGACGATGCCATAGTTCTTGTGGCGCAGCGTCTTGCCCGGACCGAAAATGGTCGCAAATCGCAGCGCGACGAATTCGATGCCATAGAGCGCGGCATAATTCCGGCCCATGCCTTCGGCTGCGACCTTGCAGACGTCATAGACCCGCGGCGGGCGAAGCGGATCGTCTTCGCCGATCGGCTTGTAAACGGGGTGCGCGCAGTCGCCGGTCTGCTCGCCATAAACGCCGCGTGAGCTCGTAAAGACGAAGCGCTTGATGGCGTGCGCCTTGGCGAGTTCGAGCAGGCGAACCGTGCCATACGCATTCACCCGGAAGGCTTCATCCGGCACGTTTTGTGCTTCGCCGACGATGGCGGCCATGTGGATGATGGCGCGCGGTCGATGCTTCGAGGCCAGATCGTTCATCAATCGCTCGTCGGTAAAATCACCGACGACGAGTTCGATGCCGGCAATGGTGCGCTGGTCCAACAACGAGGTGTCGCCGCGCGTATCGACCACGATCGGCCGGATGCCGCGCTCCACGAGCATGCGCAGCACGGGGGCGCCGTTGACGCCTGTTCCACCGGTCACCAGCATGACTTAAGACTCCATCGGCGTGTTTCAATTTTGGGATAAGTCGCACTTTTCTTGACAATGTGAATTCGGTCAATTCCAATGTCCAGTACACGGGCAATCGTCCGCTCTGCGGACAGTTTCAAGACCATCACGCTCCGCTCATGAGCATCATCCGGCCGGGATTCCACTCACAGGAGAACAAGATGAGATTTCGTAATCTGCTTGCCGCCTTGACACTGGCGGTCCTGCCTTCGGTGGCCAACGCCGTTGAGCTTCGCGTGCTCTCAAGTTGGGACCAAAGCTATCCGCCGCGACCAAAACTGCTCGAAGTCTATCTGAAGAATGTCGAGACCGCGTCGAAAGGCGACATCACCTTCAAGATCTCCGGTCCTGAAACCGTTCCGCCCTTCGAGCAATTGCAGCCGGTGAGCGCGGGTGTGTTCCAGATCCTGTTCACCCACGGCGCCTATCATACCGGCCAGAACCCTTATCTGCTGGCGGTCGAAGCCCTCGGTGGCGATCTCACCAAATGGCGCGACGCCGGCGTGCGCGCCGAGATCGACAAGCACTATGCGCGCAGCAATCTCAAGCTGCTCGCGCTCGCGCAATCGCCTGAGGGCAGCGCCTATCATATCGTTTTGCGTCAGCCGGTCGGCCCATCCGGCGATCTCGCCGGCCGCAAGATTCGCGGCACGCAGACCTATAGCGGCGCATTCGCCGCACTCGGCGCCTCGCCGGTCGTTCTACCGCCGAGCGAAATCTATTCCGCGCTCGAGAAGGGCGTGGTCGACGGCGCGGCCTGGCCGGTGCTCGGCGTGCTCGACTATCGCTGGTACGAGGTCGCCAAATACATCACGCGGCCGACCTTCGGCACCGTGGTCTATCCGATCTTCATGAACCTCGCCGCCTGGAACAAACTGACGGAGCCACAGCAAAAACTGATGCTCGATGAAGGCCGCAAGGTCGAAGACATGTGGTTCACCGAGTGGGTGAAGCTCGCTGACGCGGAGGCGAAGGAACTTCAGGCGCGCGGCGCCCAGATCACCAATCTTGGCGACGACAAGAAGGGCAAGCTCAACAAGGCTCTGGCCGACACGCTGTTTCAGCTCGCCGAGAAAACCAATGCCAAGGACACTGGCGAACTGCTCGACTTCGCCAAGTCCAAGGGCCTTTATTAAGAATCCGAGCTGGCGGGCCGGCCCGGCGCCCGGCACTGAAGGTCCGCCAGCGTTTTTCTCTTCGATCAAGGATTTGTCATGGCGAGCAGACCGAAGCCCACCACCCGCCTGTGCCTCACGCAAGTCGATCGGATCACGGTGCGTGACCACGATCTTGTCACGCAGCTGATGGGCGAGAAGACCTTCACCGAAGTGTTTGCCCTGCTGTTGACCGGCACGCTGCCGACGCCGCAGGCGACACGCTTGATCGATGCGGTGCTGGTGGCCCTGATGGAGCACGGGCTGACACCGCAGGCGATCGCCACCCGCATGATCGCGCGCTGCGAGCCGGAAGCCTTGCAGGCCGCCGTGGCCGCCGGGCTTCTCGGCATCGGCAGCCGCTTTGGCGGCGCCATGGCGGCGACCTCGGTGCTGCTCACCGAGATCATCAATGCAGGCGACGCGGGACGGGAGGCCGCACAGGCCATTGTCGCGCGCCATCGCGCCACCAAGAAAAGCCTGCCGGGCTTTGGGCACCCGCAGCACCGGCCGGACGATCCGCGCTCGCAACGGCTCTTCCAGATCGCGCGCGAAGGCAAGATCGCCGGCAAATATGTCGACGCCATTCAGCTGCTGTCCGAGGAGATCGACAAGGCGTTCGGTCGCCATCTGACCATCAACACCACCGGCGCGATTGCCGCCGTGCTCGGCGATCTCGGCGTTCCCGACGAGATCATGCGCGGCTTCGCCGTGGTCTCGCGCTCGGCCGGCCTCGTCGCGCACATCAAGGAAGACAATGACCAGCAGGTCGCCGACTACCTGACGCAATATGCCGAACACGAGATCGAATATGTCGGCACGATCCCGGAAAGGCCGACAAAGTAGCGCGAGCCACCAACCCCAAGGCTACCAACCCCAAGGCTACCAACCCCAAGGGAGCACGGAAGATGCGGATCGGAACCATGATTGCGGCATTGATCGCAAGTGTCTTGTCGACCGGCCTCGGCCGCGCAACCGAGCTCCGCGTGCTCGCAAGCTGGGATGACACCGCTCCGTCGCGCAACATCCTGCTCCAGACCTACCTGAAAAACGTCGAGGCCGCGTCCAAGGGCGACATCACCTTCAAGATCAGCGGCCCGGAAACGGTCCCGGCCTTCGAACAGCTGCAGCCGGTCAGCGCCGGCGTTTTCCAGATGCTGTTCACGCACGGCGCCTATCATGTCGGCGCCACACCGCTGCTCATTGCAGTCGACGGCCTGAAAGGCACCGGCCAGTCGCTCCGTGCCTCCGGCATCTTCGCGATCATCGACAAGCAATACCAGCGGTTCGGTCTGAAGCTGGTCTTCATGGCCAAGTCCCCGGAGGGCACCGGCTATCAGATCATCCTGAGGACGCCGGTCGGCCCAAGCGGCGACCTCAGCGGACGCAAAATCCGCGGCACGCAAACCTACACCGGCGCGCTGACCGCGCTCGGCGCCTCGCCGGTCGTGCTGCCGCCCGGTGAGATCTACTCGGCACTCGAAAAGGGTGTGGTCGACGGCGCGGGGTGGCCCTCCATCGGTGTGCGCGAATTCCGCTGGACCGAAGTTGCGAAATATCTGGTTCGGCCGACCTTCGGCGCCTCTCCCTATTTCCTGTTCGTCAATCTGAATGCCTGGAACAAGTTGACGGACGCGCAGCGCAACCTGCTGACCGAGGAAGGCAAGAAGATCGAGGCGTTCTGGGACACGGAATCGGTCCGACTCATCAAGGATGAGGAATCTGCACTGCTTGCCCAAGGCGCCCAGCTCACCCAGCTCGGAGCAGGACCGGCCGCGAAGGTTTCGGCCGAATTCGAAAAGGGCCTGTGGGACCTGGCCGCGAAATCCGATCCCGCCGCCGTCAAGGAATTGCACGACTTCACCAGGCAACACGGCCTTTCCGACTGACATCGTCAAAGGCCGGACATCGGGGCACGTTAGGGGCACATAGGGGGCAGCACAGGCGATGACATTCCTTGGTTATCTAAGGACGGCTCATGACGGCATCAGCCGGGCGAGCTTCATGCTGGCAGCCTTCATCCTCGCCTTCATCTCCGTCGCCTATTGCTACGAAGTGGTCTCGCGATATTTCTTCGATGCGCCGACGATCTGGGCAAGTCCTCTCGTCTCCTATGGGCTCTGCCTGACGATCTTCCTCGCGCTGCCCGATATGACGCGGCGAGGCATGCATGTCTCGGTCGATCTGCATGAATCCTGGTTGACCCCGGCCACGACAGCACGCCTGCTGCGCATCACCTGCCTGATCTCCTCAGCCTGCTGCTTTCTGGCGGCGTGGATCACGGGCGATCAGACCTGGGATGATTTCAACCTGCACACCTTCACGAATTCATTCGTGCCGGTTCCGAAATGGTGGCTGTTCATCTTCATTCCTTACGGCCTGCTGAGCGGCGGCATCTATTTCCTGCGACAAGGCCTCGGCGAAACGCCTCACCCGACCGAGGAGTCGTGATCATGGCCTCTCTCGTTCTCACCGTCCTGATTGCGCTCGCGATCCTGGTCACGCTGCTGGTCGCGGGCACGCCGATTTTCGTCGGCTTCCTGCTCGTCAATGTGATCGGCGTCCTCGTCTATTTCGGACCGGCCGGCTTCGGACTGTTCGCCAACAGCATCTTCTCGACCGCCACGACCGATACCCTCGCGGCGGTGCCGCTGTTCATCGTCATGGGCGAACTCTTGTTTCGCTCCGGCACGATGGAGGTGCTGTTCTCGTCGCTCGACCGGCTGGTCGGCAAAGTCCGCGGCCGGCAATATGTGCTGTGCGTGCTGCTGTCTGCCATTCTCGGCGCGCTGTCGGGCGCGGCCATGGCGGTCGCCGGCCTGCTCGGCCGCTCGCTCTATCCGTCCATGATCAAACGTGGCTACGATCCGCGCCTCTCGGCCGGCACCATTCTCGGCGGCGCCAGCCTCGATCCGATCATTCCGCCGAGCGTGCTTGCGGTGATCCTTGCCACCATCGCGCAGGTGTCCACCGGCAAACTGCTGATCGCGGGCACCGGCCCCGGCATTCTGCTGACGCTGATGTTCCTGGTCTATGTGTTCATCCGGCTGTGGTTCAATCCGAAGCTTGCCCCCGACACCTCGGAGGAGGACCGCGCCAAGGGCAGCGTCATCATGGCGCTGATCCAGATGCTTCCGGCCTGCATGATCTTTTTCCTGGTCATGGGTCTCGTGATGATCGGCATCGCGACGCCGACCGAGGCGGCGGCGGCCGGCGTGGCGGGCGCTTTTGTGCTGTCGTATTTCTATGGCGGCCTCAGCATGTCGATGCTGCGCCAATCCTTCTACGCGGGCGTGACCGTCTCATCCTTGCTGCTGCTGATCATGTGCTGCGCCATCATGTTCAGCCAGCTTTTGACCTTCGCCGGCGCGCCGCAATATGTCGGCGAACTCGTGCGGACGGTGCAGCTCCCGGCGCCGGTCATGATCTTCATCATGCTGGCGATCCCGTTCTTCCTGCACATCCTGTTGTTCCTGGATCAGGTGGCGCTGCTGTTCATTCTGGTGCCGATATACAAGCCGATCCTGGCGAGCTACCATGTCGATGAGATCTGGTTCTTCACCATGCTGCTGATCGTCGCGACGGTCGGAGGCATTTCCCCGCCCTTCGGCTATACGCTGTTCGCGATGAAGAGCGCGCTGCCCAATCTGTCGATGACGGAGCTCTACAAGGCGGCCTGGCCATTCGTCTGGCTGATCTGTCTCGGCATCCTCGTGGTTGCGATTTATCCGCCGATCGTCACCTTTCTGCCGAACCTGATGGGACCATGAGACGCAATGGAGTCCGCGTCGGTTACCACATATCCGCCGTCATCGCGAGGCGCCAAAGCGCCGACGCGATCCAGTTCTTTCTTTTGGCGTCCGGATTGCTTCGTCATAGGCGAGCTAGCGACGCCGTTCTTCGAACGGCTATGCGCTCCTCGCAATGACGCCGAAACCGGGCGCGAGATCGTGACGCGATTTCGTGCCGTTGCATCATAACCTGATGCCGTCGTCCTACGACTACATCATCATCGGCGCCGGATCGGCCGGCTGCACCCTCGCCGCGCGCCTGACGGAAGACGGCACCAGGACCGTGCTGCTGCTCGAGGCCGGAGGCTGGGATCGCGATCCCTGGATCAAGCTGCCGCTCGGCTGGGGCAAGATTTTCGGCGAGCGCCGCCACGACTGGATGTATTTCACCGAGACCGAGCCGACGCTGGACGGCCGCTCGATCGAATGCGCGCGCGGCAAGGTGATCGGCGGATCGTCGTCGATCAACGCCATGGCCTATGTCAGGGGTCACCGCGCCGACTATGACCGCTGGGCGTCGTCAGGCCTGAACGGCTGGAGCTACGACAAGGTCCTGCCCTACTTCATCAAGCAGGAGACCTGGGCCGGACCGGCGAGCCGCTTTCGCGGCAAAGCGGGGCCGCTGCAGACGCAATTTTCAAGCTATGCCGATCCGCTTGTCGAGGCCTATCTGGAGGCGGCGCGCCAGGCCGGTCATGGCTTCACCGAGGATTATAATGGCGCGCAGCAGGAAGGCTTCGGCCGGCTGCAATCGACCATTGGCCGCGGCCGGCGCTGCAGCGCCGCCGATGCCTATCTGCGGCCGGCGCTCGGCCGCGGCAACCTGACCGTCCAGACCTCCGCGCTGACGACGCGGATCCTGATCGACAAGGGACAGGCTTTCGGCGTCGCCTATCGGCATGAGGGGCGTGACACGACGGCACTAGCGCAGCGTGAAGTGATCTGTGCGGCCGGCGTGATCAACACGCCGCAGCTTCTGATGCTGTCGGGCATCGGCGATCCCGATGCGCTGAGACAGCACGATATCCCGATCCTCTGCCCGTTGCGGGGCGTCGGCAAGAATCTGCGCGACCATCTGAGCGTGGCCGTCGAATACGGCCGCAACGACAATGGTCCGTTTCAAAAGGCCATGCGGCTCGATCGCATCGCGGTCGAGATCGCAAAAGCCTTCGCGTTCGGCAAAGGACTTGCGACCGACCTGCCGAGCGGCTGGACGGCGTTCGTCCGCTCGTCCGCCGACGCGCCGCTGCCTGATATCCAGATCATTTTTCGCGCCGGTCCGCTCTCCGCCTATCCATATCTGCCGCCGTTCAAAGCAGGATTTGCCGACGGCTTCGCGACGCGCGCCGTGCTGCTGCGGCCCGAAAGCGCCGGCGAGGTTCGGCTCGCTTCAGCCGATCCGACGGTTGCGCCAAAAATCCATCAGCGGGCCTATGCGACCGAGGCCGACCGCAGCACCTTGCGAAACGGCATCCGTCTCGCCCACGCGCTTGGCCGGCAGAAGGCCGTGCAACCCTATGTTCGCGCCGAGTTCGGCTTCAATATCGGCACCGCTGATGACGCCGCGCTCGATGGATATATCCGCGCCACCGCGCAGACCGCGCATCATCCGCTCGGCACCTGTCGCATGGGGCTGTCCGCCGAGGACGGCGCGGTGGTCGATCCGGAATTGAAGGTGTTCGGCCTTGGCAATCTTCGGGTCGTTGACGCCTCGGTGATGCCGGACGCGGTCGGCGGCAACATCAATGGCCCCGTGATCATGATGGCCGAAATGGCCGCCGATCTGATCCAGGGGAGGACAACGGCGACAACGATCGCGCCTGCCGAAAAGGCAGCGCTTTAGTCGTGATGAAATCGGCTTCGATCGATGATGTTTTCTTTGTCATCGTCATCGCGAGGAGGCTTTAAGCCGACGAAGCGATCCAGCTCTTCTGTCGCGGATCTGGATTGCTTCGGCGCTCTCGCGCCTCGCAATGACGACGTCGCGGATTTAACGCGACGTCTCACATTGAGCTCAACAAAAGTCCCCTTCTCACGCCGTCTTCCAGGCCGCGCGGAGCCGCGGGAAACTATCCGGCGACGGCAGCCAGTTCTGCACTTTCTTGCTGACAGCCACATAGTCGGCACCGAACAGCAGCGGAATATAAGGCAGCTCCTGCATGACGATGTCCTGCACCTGACCGTAAAGCTTGGCGCGCTCGGTTTGATCGGTGATCGAGCGTGCCTGTTCGAGCAGGCGATCCACCTGCGGATTGCTATAGCCGGTGGTGTTGCCGGTGCCTTTGGAGTGCAGCAGGAAATAATAGTGTCCGTCGGGATCGGCGCGCTGCGCCCAGGATGTCGGCGTGAAATTCACCACGCGCTGCACGACGCGGGCGTAATATTCGGACTGCGCGATCGGCGAGATGTTGACCTTGAGGCCGATCGCGGAGAGCTGTTCGCCGATCAGCTGGCTGAAGCGATTGTAGGTGATGTCGCTCGGCGCCCAGAGCGTGAGCGGCTCGTCCATGTTCCAGCCGGACTCCTTCAGAAGCGCCCGCGCCTTCTCCGGCGAAAGCTGGAAGCTCGGCTTCGACGGCGCGGTGTACCAGAGCCCCGGCGCCGATACGCCGTCCGCGATCGCCGCCTGCCCGTTGTAGATGATCTGGTTCATCCGGTCGCGATCCAGCGCATGGGCGATCGCCTTGCGGAGAGTGGCGTTGTTGAAGGGCGGCTTGTCGACCTGCCACTGCAGGGCATACCAGCGCCCGACCGGAATCTTCATCGCCACGGTGTTTTGCGGATCGATCTGGCGAATATCCGCCGCTCCGATCTGGGCGATCATGTCGATCTCGCCGATGCCGACGCGCTGCAGACCCAGCGCGGCATTCGGCACTGTGCGGAATACCACCGAATCCAGATAGGGCTCGCCCTTGCGCCAATAGTCCGGGTTTCGCGCCAACGTGATGTTGGTGCCCTGCACCCATTGCTTGAGCACGAAGGCGCCGGTGCCGACGGGATTGCGGCCGTAATCCTGTCCATACTTCTCCGACGCGGCCGGCGAGACCATCAGCCCGGCCCGATCGGCGAAGTCCGCCAGCAGCGACGGATAGGGATTCTTCAGATTGACCGCGACGACCAGCGGCGAAACCACCTCCACCGAGGCGATCACGGGAAGCAGCTGCGGCCGCTGCGAGGATTTGACCTTCTCATCGAGCCGCTGCTCGATATTCCATTTCACCGCCTCGGCACTAAAGGGCGTGCCGTCCTGGAATTTCACGCCCTCCTGCAGCGTGAAGACATAGCGCGTGCCGCCGTTTTCGATCGCCCAGGATTTCGCCAGGTCGGGCTTCAGGGCAAAGCCCTGATCGACCGCCACCAGCCCGTCATACAGCAGAAACAGCGACTGGCGTTCGTCGGCCTGGATCGACAGTCGCGGATCCAGCGTCTTGGTGTTGTCAAAGACGATGCCGACCGTCACCGTGCCGCCCTGGCGCGGCGTCGCCGGTTGGGCCTGCGCCGATCGTGCATAGGGAGCGATGACAGATGCTCCGAGCCCCCCAATGACGCTTCGCCGATTGAACATCATGACCAGCCTCCTTCGAAAGCGTGAGCCCGTGCTGTGGTGGCGGAACGACCATTCAATCCTCGCCGCCATCAAACCCGGCTTTTGTAATATTTTCAATCATGGTACCAAATTTGTTCATGGGGCGATTTGAAGCGGGGGCCAATAGGAGCGCCCAGCTCCGATCCGCTGACCGGGGCCGGCCGACACGCCGGATCGATGATGCTGAGCAACCTGAAAAAGATCGTCTATTTCGAACCGCAGCTCGACGGCACGGCCGACCATATCAATGCGCGCCGCTCCAACCTCGGCATGACCCGCGGCGATGCAAACAATCCGGATACGGCGTGGACCGAGATGGGCCGCTCGCATGGATATCACGTGGCGGCGCGCACAGAACTGCGGCCGCCATGGTTTCCGAACGCCGAACTGATCGCGCGCGCCCCGAACCTGCTGGCGGTCTGTTCGCTGGGCGCCGGATATGACGTGGTCGACGTCGAAGCCTGCACCCAGGCCGGCATCATCGTCTGCAATCAGGCCGGCGCGAACAAGGAGGCCGTGGCCGAGCACACGCTCGGCTTCATCCTCAATCTCTCCAAGCAGATGACCAAGACCGACCGCCTGATGCGCAAGGATGCGGAGATCGACCGCTACCAGCATCTCGGCCGCGACATCCTCGGCAAGACTATCGGCATCATCGGCCTCGGCAATATCGGAACGCGGGTCGCCGAACTCTGCGGCGTCCTGTTCAAGATGCCGGTGCTGGCCTACGACCCCTATCTCAGCGCCGATGAGATCAAGGCGCGTGGCGCGATGAAGGTCGAGCTCGACGAGTTGCTGGCGCGCTCGGATTTCGTCACCATGCACTGCCCGCGCAGCCAGGACACTCTGGACATGATGAGCTGGCCGCAGTTCTCGAAGATGAAGCCGACCGCCTATTTCATCAATACCTCGCGCGGAGGCACCTATTCGGAGGGCGACCTGGCGCGGGCGCTCGGCGAGAAGCGGATCGCGGGCGCCGCGATCGACGTCTTTCTCGGCGAGCCGCCGCCCGATGATCATCCCCTGTTCGCCTTCGACAATGTGATCGTGACGCCGCACATTGCCGGGATCACGCACGACGCCTTCGCCAATCTGGCCTTGTATTCGGCCGAGCAATGGGTCGATATTTTCGAGGGCAAAATTCCGCCGCGGCTGGTCAATCCCGAGGCGTGGCCGGCCTATTCAGAGCGCTTTGAGAGGATCCTGGGATTTCGGCCGGCCGCCCTCTAGAGCGGAGCACGCCGGTCGAGTGGCGCCATCTCCTGCGCAAAATGGACCCAAGAGAGCATCGATGCGCGAACCCGCAAAATCCGAGGCGATGAGATCTCCCAACTTCACGCGTCATCAGCGGCGATTTCCGAGCCTTTATGATCTGCGGCTCGGCGCGAAACGGCGGCTGCCGCATTTCGCCTTCGAGTATGGCGACGGCGGCGCCGGCGACGATGCCGGCATCCGGCGGAATTGGGCCGCGCTCGATGCGGTGACGCTGGTGCCGCGCTACGCCGTGGTCCAGAGTCCACCCTCGCTCGACTGCACATTGTTCGGCAGATCCTACGCCGCTCCTCTCGGCGTGGCGCCGATGGGCAGTCCCATCATCGTCTGGCCCGGTGCGGACAAGCTGCTGGCCAGCGCCGCGCAACGCGCCCGGGTGCCTTATGTGCTCGGCGTGGTGGCCGGCGCGACCATCGAGGAGATCGTCGCCATCGCCCCCGATGTCACCTGGTTCCAGATGTACCGGTTTGCGCGCGACGACCACGCGATCGGCGACAAGCTGTTGCAGCGGGCCGACGATGCCGGCGTTCACGTGCTGGTGCTGACGCTCGACGTACCCGTGCGAACGGTGCGTCCGCGCGAGACCAAGGTCGGCTTGAGCGGAAGCGGCGCATTCGCGCCGGACTGGCGCATGGTGCTCGGCATGCTGAAATGCCCGGGCTGGGGCTGGGCGATGCGCGCCAACAACATGCCCAAATTCGCCAATCTGCAGCCCTATGCCGGGCCCGGCGCCGGACTCAACACGACTATCGATTTCGCCCGCGAGCAGATGGGCGGCGCTTTTTCCTGGGACGAGATCAAGCGTTACCGCGACAGATGGAAAAAGCCACTGGTACTGAAGGGCATCCTGCACCCCGACGATGCGGAGAAGGCGGTCGCGCTCGGCGCCGATGGCATCGTGGTGTCCAACCATGGTGGCCGCCAGAGCGATGCGCTGCCGGCCGCGATCGACTGCCTTCCCGCAATCGTCAAAGCGGTGAACGGCCGCGCAACCGTGCTGTTCGATTCCGGCATCCGCGGCGGCAGCGATGTCGCCCGCTGTCTCGCGCTCGGCGCGCAGGCGGGCTTTGCCGGCAAGGCTTTTTTGTGGGGCCTGGGCGCGCTCGGCGTCGACGGCCCAGGTCACGTGCTCGATCTGCTGAAGGACGAATTGCAGGCGACGCTCGGACAAGTCGGCACGCACTCCGTCGCCGAGATCGGCAGCGTCACCGTCCGGCATCCCGACGCGCTGAGGTTCTGAGTGACGCTCGCAAGCTTCACTGAAACGGCGGGCGCCCTCAGCGCGAAATTAGACTAGGTTGAATCGTCTCCTTTCGTCATGGCCGGGCTTGACCCGGCCATCCACGTCTTCGATCTCGCTCGTGATTTGAAGACGTGGATGCCCGGCACAAGGCCGGGCATGACGAATGATTTGATCTCATCCCGTATTAGCGCTTGAAGAAGCGCGGCGGATTCAACGCGAAGATCTTTTCGAGCTGCTTGTCGTCCTGTGTGTAGCTGAACAGAAGGTTGAACACGGACTCGTTGCTCGGCTCGTGACCGCCATGGGCGACATGCGGCCAATCGGAGCCCCAGACCACACGATCGGGCGCGGCCTTGATAAAGGCTTGCGCATAGGGCGCGACATCGCTCCAGTCGGCGACCTTTGAAATTCGGTCGCCGCAGGACAGCATCATCCACCAATTGTCCCGCTTCAGGAATTCCAGAATGATCTTCATCGCCGGCTGCTCCATGCCGGCGGAGGGATCGATATAGCCGAGGTGGTCGATCATGATCGGGAAATCGACGTCATCGAGATAGGGCTTCAGGCCAACCCAGTCGGAGGCGGTTGCGAAAATCTTGACGAACCAACCCAGTTCCCGCAGCCGCGGCAGCGCGCGCTTCACCGTGCTGAAATCCGGTTTCACTTCATAGCCCGGCAGAAAGACGAACCGCCCGCCCCGGACGCCCGCCGCGTGCAGGTCGGCAAGCTCCCGGTCGGTGATCCGGTCATTCATCAGGATGACGCCGGCATAATGCGGGACGCGGCGCAGCACGTCGGCGACGTAACGCGTCTCGAACCCTTGAGCTGCGGCCTGCACCACCACGCCATGGTCGAATCCGAACTGCCGATGCATCGCCACCATCGCATCGAAGTCGGAATTCGGCGGCGGGTCGTAGGCCCGCTGCGGACTTAACGGATAGGGCCCGCCGAACACATGCACCTGGGCGTCCCACGCGCCCTTCGGCAGCGGCCTCACCATGGCTCTGTCCTTAATTCGCAACTCACTGGATGGTAATCTTCGCCGCCTTGATCAGTGCGCTCCAGCGATCCGACTCAGATTGAACGAAGCGCTCGGCGTCGGGCTGCGACTTGTAAAAAGACTCCAGCCCGAACTTTTCGATCACCGACAGGAATTCCTTCGATTCGACGGCCTGACGCACTTCCTTCTCGAGACGCTTCTGAACGTCGGCGGGAACGCCTGAGGGCGTGAACAGCGCGGTCCAGAGCTGGACCACGAAATCAGGATAGCCGCTTTCAACGCCGGTCGGGATGTCCGGCCTGGCGGCCATGCGATGCGTCCCGGTTTGCGCGATCGCGCGCAACTTGCCCTCGATGATGTTGGGAAGAACCGTCGCCCCCGAATAGAAGGCGGTTTGAACGCGGCCGCTGACAAGATCGGTGAGCGAGGCCGCGCCGCCCTTGTAGGGAATGTGCGTGGCGTTGAATCCGCTCTGCACCTTGAGAAGTTCCGGCGCGAGATGCGGCGTGGTGCCGACGCCGGCTGAGGCGTAGGTCACCCCTTCCGGCGTTTTCTTCGAGAACTCGATCAGCTCTTTCAAATTGTTGACCGGCAGGCTCGGATTGACGACGACGATCAACGGCGCCGTGCTCAAGGTCGCGATCGTTCTCAGCTGACCGAGCTGATACGGCGCATTCGCCTGCAATGTGGGTGTGGTGACGACGGACGGATCGACCACTAGCAACGTATAGCCGTCCGGAGCCGCGTTGGTGACGACGGTGGTTCCAACCTGGTTGGCGGCGCCGGCCCTGTTTTCGACGACGACCGGCTGGCCCATCTGGGCTTCCAATCGGCTGGCGAGCGTCCGGCCCACCACGTCGACGACGCCACCCGGGACAAACGGAATGATCAGCTTGATCGGCCGATCAGGATAGGAGGATTGGGCGAACCCTGGCGAACCCGTCAGCGCAAGGATCGCGGCAGTCACGACACAGAACAACTTCATCGGTCAGTTCCTCAGCCTGAGTGTCTGACGTCATCGCGCGACTCTTATTCGCTTGAAGCCTTGTTTTCCTCGCTCGCTTCATCGCGCGCCTGAAATCATCAACCGTAGCGTGATCGGTGAACAACCACCCGTCAAGCCAATAATGTAACAAATACCAATTTTACGACAGATGGCCGCAGACTGGCGCAAAGCGCGTTGCCGCAAGCTGATGCAAATGCCGCAAGAAAGAGCGGTCCACTTTTGGCAGACCGCTCATTCACCACCAACGCCTGGATCAGAAGCGCGACGTTCAGCGCAACGGCTCATGCGCGGTTTCACGCATGCTCAGTGCGGCCACCCCGGAAATCAACGCGGTGAGAACGACGAAGTAAACCACCGCGGTTGGCGACCCCGTGGTCGAAACCAGCCAGGTCGCGATGTAAGGCGCAAAGGCACCGAACGCGATTTGCGCGACATTATAGGCCGGCGACAGCCAGCGCAGCCGCGTCTTGGTCGGAAACAGTTCGACGCAGGTCACGGCCGCCGCGCCGGCATAGATCGCGAAAAACAGATCGAGGATGATCTGGACGGCAAGGACGCTGGCGAAACCCGGGTAAAGCGTTGTCGCTGCCATCAGCGGATACGAGCACACCAGGAACAACAATGCGCCGGTGACCAAAAGCGGCTTGCGCCCGATCCGGTCCGAGATCATGCCGGCGACGGGGACGGCAAACACAAATGCCATGATGGCAATCGAGTTGGCCCATAATGATTCGGTCCGGGTCACACCGCTGTATCGCTGCGTGAAGCTCGGCAGGTAATACATGAAGGTGAAAGTCGCGGAGCTGGATAGCGCAACGAGACAGAACAGCCGGAACGCGGGGCCCCATTGCGTCGGCTGCCCCTCCTCCGAGATCTTGGTGGCCGCCGTAAAGGCCGGCGTCTCCGAAATCGTTCTGCGCATGTACAAGCCGAACGGTCCGATCAGCGCACCGAGCAGGAACGGAATACGCCAACCCCACGAGTCAATCGCCGGTGCCGACAGCGCGCCACTGACGATCGCAGCGACGCTGGAGCCGACGACGATGCCGAGATACGCAGTCAATTGCTGCGCGCTTGCATAAAGCCCGCGGCGACCCGGCGTCGCCCATTCGACCACGAATGCCGCCGAAGCACCCCACTCACCGCCTGTCGAAAAACCTTGCAGCAGCCGCGCCGTGACAAGGATGATCGGCGCCAGCACGCCGACAGACTCATAGGTCGGCGAGATGCCGATCATCAACGTGCCGAGCGCCATCAGCATGATGGTGATCATCAAGGCCGGGCGGCGACCGTATTTGTCTGCAACGAAGCCGATCACGATGCCGCCCAGCGGTCGCGCAAAAAAGCCGATGCCGAACACGGCAAAAGCAGACAGCAGCCCCGATACGGCGTCGCCGGCCGCAAAAAATTTCGCGCCGATCGTCGCGGCGAAGAATCCGTAAATTCCGAAATCGTACCACTCAAGAACATTGCCGATCGATGCTGCGATCGTGGCCCGACGCGAGGCCTGCGTGGATCCTCCGGCTCGCAACTCTCCTGCATGCTCGCTCGCTGCCGTCGATGTCATGGTCCCCTCCCGAGTTTGGCGTTGCCAATACTTCACGACGCTCGCGGATTTGAAGTCTGATCCAAAATTGGCATTCGTACAATAATTTGCTTGCCCGTCTGAAAAATAGCTGTTTGAATTCTCTGATCGGGGATGCGCCAACGCAGCCGCCGAGGCTTTTGGATTGTCTGCCGACAGCCTTTCGCAGATGCGCAGGGCCAGCTCCCGAGGTCCCTCACATCTTTCGGTTGCAGCCATGGCTGATGTGCAACGGCACATGCCCATTGCTCATCAGGCTGGCTCATCAGGTTGGCTCACCAGGTTCGGCATCGCGTCAGGGGAACAGATGAAAATTGGATTTATCGGCGTCGGCGTCATGGGTGGGCCGATGGCGGGGACGCTCGCGCAAGCCGGCCACACGGTGACGATTTTCGACGCCGACCGCGATCGCATGAAGCAGGTCGCCGCGCAACATGGCCTCGCCCAGGCTGCCGGCCCCGGCGACGTCGCCGAGAACGACATCGTCGTCTGCATGTTGCCGAACGGCTCGATCGTGCGCGACGTCCTGCTGGAGCGAGACCAGGGCGCTTTCACGAAACGCGTGAAGGCCGGCACCATCGTGATCGACATGACCTCGTCCGATCCGCTGGGGACTCTCGAGCTCGGCCGGAAGCTCGGCGAACGCGGCGTCACGCTGATCGATTCACCGGTCGCCAAGCGAAGCACCGTGTTCAGCGACAAGGGCGGTCACCTGCAGGCGAGCAAGAAGCCGCTTGAACTGGTTCTGATGATCGGCGGCGACAGCAAGGAGGCGCTGGCAAGAGCCAGGCCGGTGCTTGAATTACTGGGCGATACGCTGTTTGAAACCGGCCCGCTCGGTTCCGGTCACGCCACCAAGGCCCTTAACAACTACGCCTCGGCCGCGGCCATGGTCGTGCTCGGCGAAGTCTTGCGTGTCGGCGACGCCTACGGGCTCGATCCGAAGACCTTGATCGACGTGATCAACGTATCGACCGGCCGCAGTTTCAACTCAGACTCGATCGTCACGCATGCGGTCCGGCAGGACGATTTTGTCGTCGGCTTCGCGACCGGATTGATGGCGAAGGACGTGCGCATCGCAACGGCGCTCGCGAAATCCTGCCGGGTCGAGGTGCCAGTGGCCAAACTGGTCGAGAACCACTGGAATATCGCAGAAGACGTGCTGGGCACGTCGAGCGACATGGCTCAGGCGCGCCGCGCCTGGACCCAGAAGCTGCCTTAAGAAGTCCCGCGCTCAAAATATTTGGAGGTGCCGATGATCAAGGTGCTTGTGCTTCACGCAAAGCCGAAAGACCCCGAACATTTCAAAAAGCATTATCGGGACGTGCACATGCCGATCTGCGCGAAGATGCCGGGCATGATCAGCTGCGGCTACTCTCTCGACGTGCGTCCTTTCGGCGCGATGAAGGAGCAGCCGGTGTTCTGCGTCTTCGAGATCGTCTTCCCGGATCGCGAGACGATGGACAAAGCCTATCAATCCGACGTGGGCAAACAGATCATGGCTGACGTGCCGAATTTCGCGACCGGCAGTACTCCGCCGCAAGTCATGGTCTATGAGCTGACCGACGCTTAGCACGGGATTTGCCGACATGACGGATCGTCTCAAAGCCAAGCGCGCGATCATCACCGGCGGCGCATCGGGCATCGGCAAGGAGACCGCGCGGCAATTCCTGAAGGAAGGCGCGCGCGTCATCATTGCCGACATCAACGGGGCCGCAGCAGCGAACACGGCGACAGAGCTCGGTACCTCCTGCCGCGCGATCGCCTGCGATGTCAGCAGCGAATCCTCCGTGCAGGCGATGACGGCAGCGGCCTGCGACTGGCTTGGCGGCCTCGATGCCCTGGTCAACAATGCCGGCGTGCAGATCGCAGGCATGGTGACCGAGTTCGCCGGTTCGGATTGGGACAAGGTCATGGCCGTCAATGCGCGCGGCTGCTTTCTCACGACCAAATACGCCATTCCCCATCTGCGCAAGGCCGGCGGCGGCTCCATCACGCTGACATCGTCTGTCGCCGGGCAGCGCGGCGGCCCCGGCGTGACCGCCTATTGTGCCTCGAAGGGCGCAGTGATCGCTTACAGCACCGCGCTCGCGCTCGAACTCGCCAAGGATCAGATCCGCGTCAACGCGGTATGCCCGGGCTGGGTGGATACGCCGTTCAACGAACCCGTCATTGCCGCGCTCGGCGGCAGGGAGGCGCAACGTCAACTGATCGCGGCGACGGTGCCGCTGGGACGGCAGGGCGCGCCGGCCGACATCGCGCCGATGTATGTGTTCCTGGCGTCGGACGAAGCTCGCTTCATCACCGCCAAGATCTATGGCGTCGATGGCGGGGCTTACACGTAAGCGAAAGACATTGGCGAAAAAAACTGGATCGCTTTCGTCGCTCGCGCTCCTCGCGATGACAATCGAAACCCAGCCAGTCTACCGCTTTGCGCCCGACGGCGGCGTCGGCAGGCCGAGATTGCTGCGAAGCGTGGTGCCGCGATATTCGCGCCGCAACAGTCCGCGGCGTTGCAGCTCCGGCGAGACCAGCCGCGCGATGTCTTCGTAGGTGCCGGGAATGTGCGTGGCGGGAATGACAAAGCCATCGCAGGCATGCTGCTCGAACCACTCCTGCATGACGTCGACGATGTCCTTTGGCGAGCCGTACACCAAAGGCAGTTCGCGGACCGTGCTCTTGGCCGTATAGGTGATGAAATCCCGCGTTGTCGGGTTTTTCTTGCCGCTTCTGGCAAGCACGCGATCGCGCAACGTCTGCATGCCATTGATCGATTTCAATTCCTCGTCTGAAAAAGGCTCGTCGAGGCTCTTCTTGCTGAAATCGAAAGCCAGCTGCTCGCTCAACAGCGCGATGCCGTCCGACGGTCGGTTCAGGCTGTCGATCTTGGCGAGCTTGTCCTCGGCTTCGGTTTTGGTCTCGCCCGCGACAATGAACATCGACGGCGTGATCTTGACATGCGCGGGATCGCGACCGCTGGAACTGACCAGGCTTTTCACCTTGGCATAGGACTGCTTGGCGAACTCCATGTTGTAATAGCCGGCAAACAACACGTCGCCCCAGCGCGCGGCATAGACATTGCCGCGGCCGCTTTGTCCGGCCTGAATGATGACCGGATGGCCCTGGGCCGAGCGCGGGACGGTAAATGGGCCGCGGGTCTTGATGAAGCGGCCCTTATAATCAAGCCTGCGGACCTTGCTCGGGTCGCCAAAAACGAGGCGTTCGCGATCGAGAATCAGCGCGCCATCGTCCCAGCTGTTCCAATGGCCGAGCACCGCTTCGATGAATTCGTCGGCGCGGTCATAGCGCGCATCATGGTCGAGGTGCTGGTCCCGGCCGAAATTGGCGGCTTCGGAATCGTTGAGGGACGTCACGACGTTCCACGCCGCCCGGCCGTTCGTCATGTGATCAAGCGTCTGGAAGGTGCGGGCGACGTGATAAGGCTCGTAATAGGTGGTCGAGCATGTCGCGCCGAGGCCGAGATGCTTCGTCGCCGCGCCCATCAGCGCCAGGATCGGAACCGGGTCCAGTTTGATCGGCCGGATGCCCTCGCGCACCGTCTCGGTGTGATCGGAGCCATAGGTGTCCGGCATGGCCAGGCGATCGTCAAAGAACGCCAGATGGAATTTGGCCGCTTCCAGCGTTCGCGCGATGTGCTGGTAATACTCCGCCGTCAGGAAGCCATGGTCCGACAACGGATGCCGCCATGACGAGGTCAGGATCGAGCAGTTTTGTGCCTGCAGGAAGCCGACAAGGACCATCTCTTCGTTCGGAGCTCGCGTCATGTCGTTCCCTTCAACTCAAAAGCGGCGCGTGTGGTGCAGGAATGTCAGATCAGCCTGGACTTTAATCGTCGCCGAAGCTGCGGATCAAGCGGCTCGCGGCGATACGCTCTCTGTCGGCTCAGAGACCGCCAGGCGGACGGTGACTGTCCGCCGACCTGCAAATCCCTCGCATCAACCGGCACTGGATTCAAGCCGATGATTGCGCGCAGAATGCTCGCTGGCTACAGTTCGGCCTTCACGACGCAACAACGATCCGGCCCCCGCGCCGCTCAATCAATACGGGCGCGAAAGCCCGACGGGACCACCATTGCGGGCAGCCTGATGCGAACCGATTTTGACGTTGTGATCCTTGGATCCGGGCTCTCCGGCCTCGCTGCGGCCGTTGCGGCAACTCATCTCGGGCTGAAGCCGATCGTGATCGAGAAAGCTGCAAAGCTCGGCGGTGGAACGGTCGACTCCTACGGCATTCTCTGGGTCGGCCAAAATCACCTCGCCGAGCAGGCCGGCATCGCCGATGATCTTCGCAAGACGCGTGACTATGTGCATTTCCTCGCCGGCGGCGAAGCGTCCGATGCGAAGCTGAACGCTTTCGTCAATCGTTCGCCCGCCGCGCTCAAGTTTTTCCAGACATGCGGCGTGCCGTTTCGGCTGGTCAAGGATTTTCCGGATCATTATTACGGCCTGGCGCCCGGCGCGGTGCGAGAAGGACGAAGCCTCGAGGTCGAGCTGATCAGCGGCGCCGATCTCGGCCCATGGCAAGACAAGGTGCGGCGGCCCGAGCGGCAGATCTATCATCTGACGTTCGAAGACCAGGTCGCGCTCGGCGGCATGAACAGCCTGACCGATGTTCGCGACCAGCTCGAGGCGCGCAAGACGCGTGACATGCGCGGCAAGGGCATCGGGCTGATCTCCCATTTCGTCAAATTGCTTCTGCAACGCGAGGTCCCGATCCTGACCAAGACCGCGACACGCGAGCTGATCATGGCCAAGACCGGCATCGCGGGGATCGTCACGAGGTCAGGCACTCGCATCAAGGCACGGCACGGTGTCATTCTCGCCACCGGCGGCTATGAGTCCAATCCGACCCTCGTCGAAGCCTTCGAGCGCATGCCCGGCTGGGTATCGCCCTCCCCGCGCGAGCTCGACGGCGATGGATTGCGCCTCGGTATCGAGGCCGGCGGCTTCACGCAGGTCATCCGCAACAATCTGGTCAGTTTTCTCGGGCTTGCCGTGCCGCAATCGAACGGAAAGGCGCGCTTTCACCCGGCCTATCTGGAGGAGCTCTGCAGCCCGCATACGATCGTGGTCAACCGCAGCGGCGCGAGATTCGGCGACGAAACCAATTTCCAGATGCTGGTGCCGAAGCTGAAATTGTTCAGCGCGCAGACGCATGCTTACGAGAACCTGCCCGCCTTTCTGATCTTCGACCGGCAATATGCCGAGAATTTCTCCTGCGCCGGGTCACCGAAAGGCGCGCCGATCCCGGACTGGATCGCGCGCAGCCCAACGATCGAGGGACTCGCCGCAAAGCTCGGCGTCGATGAAGCAGGCCTCGTTACGACAGTCGATCGCTTCAATGGTTTTGCGCGGTCCGGCCAGGATCGCGATTTCCATCGCGGTGAACTGGCGTTTCGCTTCAGCACGAAGAAAGACCCCACGTTGCGGGTGGCCAGTGTTGGCACGATCGAGCAGGCTCCGTTTTATGGGGTTGAGCTCTGCACCAGTGGCTTCAGTTCCGCCGGCCTCCTGACCGACGTGAACAGCCGGGTGCTCGATCACTCCCATCAGGCGATCGCCGGACTCTACGCGCTCGGCAATACCAGCGCGCATACCGAATTCGGCGTTGGCTATCAGGCCGGCTTCAGCCATACCTCGTCCCTGACTTTCGGTTATCTGGCCGCCCGTCATCTGTTGAAACGGGCGACCGCACGATAGGATGACATGTCGGCCGCGTTTCGGGCGGAACGAGCCAATGTGGTGCCACGCAAGGCGTCGGGATAAAGGGAGAAATCATCATGCTGAATTATGGACTGGCCGGCCGCGTGGTCGTCGTCAGCGGCGCCACCTCGGGCATCGGGCTGTCGACCGCCATCGCGCTCGCCCGCGATGGGGCCCATGTCGCCGTGATCGGCACCAATGAGGAGCGCATGGCGAACGCCATGACGCAGGTGCGCGAAGCGGGTGCCGGCAAAGCCAAGGCCGCCGGCATCATTGCCGATGTCAGGAAGCCCGAAACGCTGAAAGCCGCGGCAGACACCGTCGCCAAGGAGCTCGGTGACGTCTGGGGAATCGTGGCCTCCGCCGGCATCGCCGGGGCTGCACGGCCTGAAGATCTGTCACTCGAGGAACTCAACAACGTGCTGGCGATCAATGTCGGCGGCGTGCTGTCGACCTGCCAGGCCTTCGTCCGCGGCATGCTCACCCGTGGCGACGGCAGCATCGTCCTGATCGGCTCGATCAATTCGTTCGGCGGGCAGCCAGGACGGATGCATTATACCGCGAGCAAGCATGCCGTGGTCGGCATGGTGAAGAACCTGGCGATCGACTGGGGCCATCGCGGCGTGCGCGTCAACGGCATCGCACCGGGTCCGGTCGAAACCCCGCTGATCCGCCGCAACGTGCCTGCATCGTTCATGGCCAACGTATTCGAGGATCGCATTCCGCTCGGCCGTCTGGCGCGATCGGAAGAAATCGCAAGCGCATCGCTGATGCTGCTATCCGACGCGTGCAGCTTCGTGAATGGGGCGATGCTGGTGGTCGATGGCGGCATGACGGCCGGCCCGTTCACACGGCGACGGGGCGCCGACATGGGCTCGCGCCGCCTGCTGGAAGCCGGCGTCTACAGCGAAGAATAGCCGCAAACATCACCTCCAAACGAACTCAAGCCAGGCCCATGAAACAGGCTGAAACTGAAACCGTCGACTATTGCATCGTCGGCTCCGGAGCCGCGGGCTGCGTGCTCGCGAACAGGCTCTCCGAGAATGGACGCTTCAGCGTGTTGCTGCTGGAGGCCGGACGACGAGATACGCATCCATTCATCCACATCCCCGCCGCCTTCATGTTCGTCTACAACGACAACCGGCACAATTGGCGATACGAGAGCGAGCCCGAACCGTCCCTCAACAACCGAACCCTGCTGATCACGCAGGGCAAGGTTCTGGGCGGCTCGAGCTCCATCAACGGCATGCTCCATGTGCGAGGCCAGAGAGAGGATTTCGACCAATGGGCACAGTCGGGTTGCCGCGGCTGGAGCTATGACGAGGTTTTGCCCTATTACCTCAAGGCGGAAACCTATCATGGCAAATCGCGGAGCGATGCCGAGCTTCGCGGCTTCGCGGGCCCGCAAGGCGTCTCCGACGCGGCAGACGTCCATCCCCTGACGCAGGCCTTTGTCGCCGGCGCACAGGAAATCGGCTTTCCATTCAATCCCGACATGAACGGCGCGACGCGCGACGGCGCAGCTTTCTTCCAGCACAATCGCCGCGGCCGCTTTCGCAGCCAACCGGCGCAAACCTATCTTCGGGCCGCACGCGGGCGATCCAACTTGAGAATCGAGGTGGAGGCTGTGGCGACGCGTCTGCTGTTTGACGGCACGCGGGCGACCGGCGTGAGCTATCTTCAGGGCGGACAATCCAAGACAGTCTTCGTCCGCAAGGAGGTGATCTTATCCGCCGGCGTGTTCAAGTCACCGCAGCTCCTGCAATTGTCCGGGATCGGCGACCCCGATCATTTGCGCGACATCGGCGTCACCCCGGTCGCGGCAAACCGCGCGGTCGGCGGCAATCTGCGCGACCATTTTCTGATGACCGTCGTCCAGCGCGTGAAGGGAATTGCGACGCTGAACGAAAGATCGCGCGGACTGAGGTTGATCAAGGAGCTATTGAAATATGTGTTTCTCGCCGACGGAGCTCTGACGCTCGGCACAGGCTCCGCCGGCGCGTTCTTCCGCAGCCGTCCGGATCTTGCGGCTCCCGACGCTCAGTTGATGTTCGTCCCCGGCAGCTACGGCCCGGTGCCCGGAATTCTCGAAGACCAGCCCGGGATGTCGATCGGCTTTTGGCCGTCGCATCCGCAGAGCCACGGCACCGTGTTGGCGCGCAGCGCAGACCCGCGCGACCCGCCCAAAATCCAGACAAATTTCCTGTCCGCGGATGACGACTGCCGCGTCGTCGTCGAATGCGTGAAGAAGAGCCGCGGCATCTTTGCCAGCCGCGCGATGTCACGCTGGAGCGTCGCCGAAGTCAGACCCGGCACCGAGGCGCGCAACGATGACGAGATCGTCGCCTATGCCCGGCAATATGGACGCTCCGGCATGCATCTGGCCGGAACGTGCCGCATGGGAGGCGACAACGGCGCTGTTCTTGACCCGAGCTTGAGAGTGAGAGGGGTCTCTGCGCTCCGTGTCGTCGATGCGTCCGTCATGCCGAACTGCACCGTCGGCAATATCAACGCGACGGTGGTTGCCATCGCCGAGAAGGCGGCTGACATGATCTTGTCGGCGTGACCTGTCGTCCGCGCATGTGATCCGATCCCGTCAGGCATCAAGGGCCCGCAGTACAGACTTGCCCTCACGGTGATTCCTGTCCATCGTGCGGCGCCAATAAACCGGTCTGAGCTCTGCAGAGATCGCTGCGGAGATCAGCCGGAAAAGGGAGGAAAAATGCACAAGAAACTAGCGAGCATTGTTGGCGGCGCGGCGCTGGCCTTTATCCTCGCCACCGCCGGCGTTGCGGCCGAGCAACCTCTCTCCAGTGGCATCGTCACCCTGTTGGTCCCTTTCAGCCCCGGCGGCAGCCTCGACATTGTCGCGCGCCTGCTTGCGGACAACCTGTCCAGGAAATGGGGTTCGCAGGTCATCATTCAGAACAAGCCGGGCGCCAGCGGCATTCTGGCGTCACGGCAGGTCGTCGGCGCAGCACCTGACGGCCACACGCTGATCATCGTGTCGCCAGCGCACGCGCTCAACCCGCTGCTGCTCAAGGAAGTGCCCTACGACACGTTCAGCGACTTCACGCCGATCGCCAAGGTGAGCGAACAGGGCAACCTGCTGCTCGCCAGCAAGGAAAGCTCGTACAATTCGCTCGCCGACGTCGTGAAGGCCAGCAAGTCCGGCGGCCAGCCGGTGCAATACGGCATGACCGGCATGGGCACTTCGGTGCATCTCAGCGGTGTCCTGCTCGGCGCCCTCACCGGCGGCAAGTTCGAGCCGGTGCAATACAAGGGTGGCTCCGACGTCATCGTGGCACTGCTCGGCAACCATCTGGACTTCGGCGTCAGCACGATTGTAGGTGCTGCCCGGCAGGTCATGGATGGGGCGATCAGGGCGCTCGCCATCACCTCGACAAAGCGCAACCCTGCGCTGCCCAACGTGCCGACCGTGATCGAGGCCGGCGTGAAGGATTATGAGCTGGTGAACTGGTGGGGGGTGCTCGGGCCGAAGGGCATGGACCCGGCGCTGGTCAACTTCATCAATGCCGGCATTCGCGACGCGCTGACCAACGAGGACTCGGTCCGCAGGCTCGCTGAAGTCGGCATCGTTCCCGACATTGGCACGCCGCAGCAGTTCGACGCCTTGATCAGGGCCGAGAACAAGAAATGGCAGCCGATCCTGGAAGCCGCGGGCATCGAGAAGCAATAGCGGACGTCCCCGGCGGCTCGCCTCAATTCATCACCAGACAGTCGACGACCAAGGAGACAGCATGAAAGACCAGGTTGCCATCATCACCGGGGGGGCCTCCGGCCTGGGCGCGGCCATTTCCGAGAATTTTGCCGCGGCTGGAGCCAAGGTCATCGTCGCCGGCCGCAACATGGACAAGACGGACACCTTCGCCGCGGGGCTGCGCGGCAAAGGCCAACGGGCCGAAGCCCGGCAGGTCGACGTTTCAAAGCGGCAATCCTGTCAGGATCTGGTGCGCGGCGTCATCGAGACCCATGGCGAGCTGCATATCATCGTCAGCAATGCCGGCGTGACGCACTACACGCCGTTTCTGGAAACGACCGAGGAGGATTGGAACATCGTGCTCGGCGCCGATCTCTGCGGCGTATTCTTCATGGCGCAGGCCGCCGCGCCCCAGATGCGCCGCCAGAAATACGGCAAGATCATCAACATCAGTTCGGGACTGGGCACGAGCTGCACGCCGCATGCAACCGCCGGCTCGCCGGGCGGCAGTTGCGCCTACGCCTCGGCAAAGGCGGGCGTCCTGCAGCTGACCAAGACGCTCGCGCGCGAGCTCGGGCCCGACGGCATCAACGTCAACTGCATCGCGCCGGGCACCTTCGTCACGCCGATGACGTCATCGACGCGCTCGCCCGAAGTGGTCAAGGAACACATTGCCGCGCGGCTGAAAATGAACGTGCTCGGTCGCCTCGGCCGGCCGGAGGAACTCGCTGATGTCGCCGCCTTCCTCTGCAGCGACGGCGCGTCCTACATCAACGGCTTCACCATCCAGCTCGACGGCGGCCGCACCGACAGAATGTGAGTGTCACGCCGGCACGTCAGCCGAAATAGCGCTTCAGGAAATCCTGCCGGCTTGGGAAACGAAGCACGGGGCCTTTGATCTCGTCGCTCTCCACCAGCTCCCTGATCTTGGGAAAATATGTCCCGCGATCCCTCGTCATCGGCACCAGCTCCAGCATCGTGCCGATGGCCGCCGGCGAATTATAGTAAGAAGCATTCTTCTCGCCCGTCGGCGTATAGAACGCGCAAACCTCTTCGAACCCGGCCCGCTCGATTTTCGCACAGGCGCCCATATAGTCGTCTGGCCAAAAACCGACATGATGAAGTCCGGACTGCCCCGATTTCAGAAAGTCGACATAGGGTGACGGGGAGTCATTCCTGGGCGACAGCAACTCGAGCTGACAATCGCCGAGATAGCTGTAGGCGATCGACATATCCATGTCGGTCTCCTTGCCCTGGTAAACGATCTTCCGTTTGCCGGCATTGGCCTCGAACATCACGAAACGCTTGACGCCCATCTTGCCGGTCCAAAAAGCCAGACCCTCGTCGATATCTTTGACCACGAAGGCGACCTGCATGCGTTTGCCCAGGAAGTCTGCGTGAGGCAGGATGTCCAACATTCAATCCGCTCCTTGTGTCCGTCCGATTTTGTGTCCGGCCGATTTTCGTCGCGGCAGCATACACCATCGTGAGCCGCCGTGGAGCTTCGGCAGGATTCTGGCCCTCTTGCACGAAAGGGAAAGGTCCTCGTCGCCTCGCGCGATGCTCGTTGCGGCAATACCGGATAGTTGTAGCCGTGGCGCCGCGCTGAAAGCTTTTTGGGCGCCTTGCCGCAGGACCGGAGGACGCAGCGCACAATCGTCGTTTGAAGCCTCGCGGGACGCGCAACTTCATGCCCGCGGCTGCTCTGCGACCGAACATCGCGAGATGCTGGCGCGTCATCCATCTGTCCGGCAAGATGGGCCTCAGGCCTGCCATCACGCTGTGCCTACCCCGCGTTGAAGTTGCCGGGATGGAATGCGCAGCGGATAACAATCGCTAGAATGCCGGTCTGACCGACGATCTGAAGTGGGGAGACGTCACGTGGAAGAATTCGATTTCGTCATCGTGGGTGCTGGAACGGCCGGATGCGGCCTCGCCTATCGGCTCGCCGAGCGAGGCAACACCGTTTGCGTTCTCGAAGCGGGGCCGCCCGATCGAAGCCCGTTCATCAAGATGCCCAGCGGGATCATGAAGACGTCGCACAATAAGAAGCTGACCTGGAACTATGTGTACGACAGCAACGAGAACACCAACAACCGCAAGATGCCGGCCTTTACCGGCAAGACTCTCGGCGGCTCCAGCGCGCTCAACGGCATGTGCTACAACCGCGGCCAGCGATCCGACTTCGACAATTGGGCCAAGGCCGGCGCCGAAGGTTGGGATTATTCGTCGGTGCTGCCGTATTTCCGCAAGAGCGAGAGCTTCATGGACGGCGGCGAAAGCCAATTCCGCGGCCGCCATGGTCCGATCCCGACCAGCTTTCTCCGCACCCGCGATCCCTTGAGCGACCGTTTCATCGAGAGCGCTGTCGCGACCGGCATCCCGCTCAGTGAGGATTATAACGGCGTCGAGCAGGAAGGCGTCTCCTATATTCAAACCACCATCCACAACGGCCGGCGATGGAGTTCCGCTCACGGCTACCTGCACCCCGCGCGCGAGAAATTCGGCATCGACGTTCGCACCTATGCATTGGTCCGCCGCATCATCGTCAAAAACGGGCGGGCCGCCGGAATCGAATACGGTCCCTGGGAAGGCGATGAACGCAAGACCGTGCTGGCGAGAAAGAGCACGATCATCAGCAGCGGCGGCCTGGTGAGCCCGAAGATCCTTCAGCTCTCGGGGATCGGCCCTGGAAAACTGCTTCAGCAGATGGGAATTCCCGTCGTTCACGATCTGCCGGGCGTCGGCGAAAACTTCCACGAGCACTATTCGGTGCGGATGGTCGCCCGCGCCAAGCCCGGCAACGGCACCATCAACGAGAAGGCCAAGGGCATTCCGCTGGCCATCGAGGTCGTCAAATGGCTGATGGGCCGCCCGTCCGTCCTCGCGCTGTCATCGATGACGGTCTTTACCTTCTGCAAGACCGAATTCTCCGGCAACGACACGGAATATTCGCTGATGTTCATTCCGATGAGCCTGAAGAACGGCATGGTGCGCGTCATCGACGATTATCCGGGCATCAGCGGCGGCGCCTGGCAGCAGCGGCCGGAAAGCCGCGGCACCGTGAGAGTCAAATCGCTCGATGTCCGCGAGCCGCCGACCATCAACCCCAACTATCTCGACAAGGAGATCGACCGGCAGGTCGCGGTGCGCGCGGTCAAGCACCTGCACAGGGTTTTCACGGCCCAGCCGCTCGCGTCAATTGTCGAAAAGATCACGATGCCGGCGAACGAATGTCATACCGACGACGAGTGGCTCGACTATGCGCGCAACACTGGCGTGCCGTCCTATCACCCGGCCGGAACGTGCATGATGGGTGCAAAGGACAACCCGATGGCCGTGGTCGATCCGCGGTTGCGCGTGATCGGCCTGAAGGATCTTCGCGTGATCGATGCGTCGGTGTTGCCGACGCAACCCTCCGGCAATCTGAATGCCAGCATCATGATGATAGCGGAAAAGGCCGCCGACATGATCACCGAGGATTACCAGGGAGCGTGATGCGATTGCGCCGCCGGCGCTGGTTGGCTCGTCATCTGCTGAAGATAGATCGCATCCTCTCGTCGCAAAATGCGAACGAGCTCGGACATGCTTGAGCGGTCTTCGGTCAACGACGTACTCAGCTTGATCGAGCGCTGACGGCGAAACCAGACCAGGCGACGCAGGAAGAAACTCATCGATTGTACTCCCGTTGCGCCGGCTCAACGAAGCCGCGGCATCGATCGTTCAACATCAGATGAAGTCTTAGTAAAATTTTCGATAAAATCGGCCGATCTCCGTTGTTCGAGGCTCGCGCCGCAGCCCCGGCGTGAGCCCCGGATTGCCGTCCAAACCAGCCCGCGCCGGCCGGAACCCGTTTCGCTCCAAACGGTTTGTTCAGGGAACAGGGAGACACCGGGACTTGCTGACCCACGCCTTCGAGGCCGACCAGGCGATCGTCGATCCGAAGGACGCGGCGGAGTCTGCGGGTCTGCGCTACGTCTCCGACGACCGTCCCGGCATCAGCCGGAGAGGAACCGGCAAGGGACCGGTCTATATCGGCATCAACGGCGCAAAGCTTTCCGAGCCCGCCGTGCTCGGACGCATCAAGGCGCTGGCTATTCCGCCCGCCTGGACCGATGTCTGGATTTGCCCCGTTCCTGACGGCCACATTCAGGCGACCGGCCGCGATGCGAAGGGCCGCAAGCAGTACCGATATCACAGCGCATTCCGCGAACTGCGGGACAGCACCAAATACGAGCATGTCGTCGCGTTCGCCGCTGCCTTGCCGGCGATCCGTCAGACGGTTCGCCGGCACATGGCACTGCGGGGCCTGCCGCGCGAGAGGGTTCTCGCCACCGTCGTGCATCTGCTCGAAACCACATTGATCCGCGTCGGAAACGACGATTACGCCCGGCAAAACAACAGCTACGGCCTGACGACGCTGAAGAACCGCCACGTCGCGGTCGACGGCAACGAGGTTCGTTTCCGCTTCACCGGCAAGAGCGGCAAGCAATGGTCGCTCCGCTTGCGGGATCGGCGCATCGCGAAGATCATCAGGGCTTGTCAGGAGCTGGCCGGCCAGGACCTGCTGCAATATATCGATGACGACGGCGAGTGCCGGGACGTGACGTCGACCGATGTGAACGCGTATCTTCGGGAAATCACCGGCGAGGACATCACCGCCAAGGATTTCCGGACATGGGCGGGGACCGTACTTGCAGCGATGGCGCTCATCGAACTCGAGAGTTTCGATAGCGAAGCGAAAGCAAAACGCAATCTTCGCGGCGCCATCGAACAGGTCGCCGCACGCCTCGGCAACACCCCGACCATCTGCCGGAAATGCTACATCCATCCGGAGGTTCTGAATTCATATCTGGATGGCCGTCTGGTTCTTCAGATCAAGTCACGGACAGAAAGCGAGCTGCGTGGCGCCCTGAAAGGCCTGAAGCCGGAAGAAGCCGCCGTGCTGGCGTTGCTGCGAGGGCGCCTCGCGAAGGAAGCCAGACAAGCGCGCACGGCTAGAAAGGCGGCAAAGCCGCGCGGCCGGCTGTCAGGACGCAGGCCCCGCGGAACTGAACCGGAGAGCAAGCCGGCCGCATCAGGATGACGGCGATTTTTCCACCGCATAGCGGATCCAGACCAGGCCGCCATCCAATGTTTCGGTCGTCAGATGCCGCAGCGATTGCCCGGCTGCCGGCTTTTCACCCGGCGCACCGACACACTCGAAAATACTCGCGACACCGGTTAGCCCGTCGATGCCGGGATAGATTCGCACGCTGATCTCATCGATCAGGCCGGCCTTCAGGAACGCACCGTTGGTGATTGCGCCGCCCTGCAAAGCGAGTGAGTTCGCGCCGAACGTCGTTCCGATCCAATCCAGCGCCGCAGCGAGGTTTTGGCCGTCAGGTCCCGCGAACGCATAGGACACGCCGTCACGGCGCAACTCGGCGAGATAGTCATCACTGACCTGCTCGCCAATGATCGCGACGACGTGGTCGCCCAGAATTTCGTCAGCGCCATAATGCAGCCGGCCATGCGGATCGATGCCGACAGCCAGCGGCCGCCCCTTGCGATCGGCGGCATGGCTCCTTCGCGGCACCGTGCCTTGCGCCAGCCCCGATCGCGCGGTGCCTTTGGCGTAAGCGGCCATGGTTTTGCGTCCGACAATCCAGCCATCCGTCTCGAGACGAACATAGGTTTCGTCGGAATGCCGGTCGAACATCGCGGGATCGATTCCAGCCGCGGGTGGCGTCCATCGCCTCACCAGCTGTCGGCCGTCCACCGAGCTCGTCATGTGACAGATGATTTTTGGACGCATGGTCCCCCGAATGATAAGCAGAAATCTTGAGATCGCGCCAATTTCCTCGCGCGCGCCACTCTATCCCCGGCAGCGGCTCAACCCAAGCGGCTTGGCGCGTCATTTTCGCGACCGCCGGCAAACGCACATCAGCATCGCGAGCCCGTCTCGACAACAGCTGGTGCGCGCTTACGAAGGCGTTCCCATCGAGACCGTCGCCGAGCGTTGATCAGAAATCGACTTGATCGCCACGACAATGCGAGGCCATTATGGCCGCGCGAAAATTCAACGCGCGACCAGTTGGGGACAACATTGAATCTGCCGACAAAACATTGGGACCGCCTCGGCAATGGCGGCCTGACATTGACTGAACTTGGTTTCGGGACCTCGCCCCTGGGTAACCTGTTTCGGGAGATCAGCGAAGCCGACGCGCGGGAGACGCTGGAGGCCGCCTGGAATTCTGGGATTCGCTATTTCGATACGGCGCCGTCCTATGGCATGGGACTGGCCGAGACGCGCCTGAACGGCTTCCTGCGTGGCAAAAAGCGATCCGATTACATTCTGGCGACGAAGGTCGGCGTGGTGTTTTCGGTGTGCCCGCCGGATTCGAAGGCGCGCTGGGGGCACGTCAGGCGCCGCAACGTTCCCTCGCGCGCCGGCCGCTATGACTACAGCTATGACGGGGTGATGCGCTCGCTGGACTCCTCCTTCGAGCGCCTGGGCGTCGATCACATCGATATCGTCAACGTGCACAGTCTTGACCGCGCCCAGGGCAGCAACGACGCGATGGATGCGCGGATCGAAGAGTTGATGAATTCCGGCTACAAAGCTCTGGTGAAGCTGCGCGACGAGAAAGTGATCAAGGCGTTCGGCTGCGGGATCGACGACTGGCAACCCGCTCAAAAGCTGGTCGAGCGCGGAGATTTCGACATCATCCTGCTCGCCGGACGCTATACCTTGCTCGAGCAGGAGGCCCTGCAATCCTTCCTGCCGCTCTGCGAGAGGCGCGGCGTCGGCGTCGTCATCGGCGGCGTCTACAATTCCGGAATTTTGGCGACCGGACCGGTCGAAGGGTCATATTACGACTATGAGCTCGCACCCGATCACATCAAGGCACGGGTCGCCCGAATCCAGGCGATCTGCGAGCGCCACGGCGTGAAATTGGCCGAGGCCGCGCTGAGATTTCCCTTGCTGCATCCAGCGGTGCTCTGCGTGCTGGCCGGCGGCCAGAGCGTCCATGAGGCCAGCCGGAATCGTGCCATGCTAGATCGGCGGATACCGCCGGCGCTGTGGCAGGATCTCAAATCCGAAGGTTTGATGGCTCAGGACGCTCCAACCGGATAGGCCGCCGGCTCGGGCGCCCCTGCAGGAAGCGCGTGTTACAGACGTAAGGCTATGATGGCGCTGTCATATCCCGCGTGATCGTCGGGTTCCTGCAGCGGTGCGCGCCACGCATCGGTTATGGCGTTCGCGCATCTGTGTGACGGCGATGCTCGACTTGCCGAAATCTGAACAAAGTCGTCGCTGAACTTCATTTGATTGGGGCATTTGCGAGCGCTCTGCTCCGCTGCGATGAGAGCCTGACGAATGTGTTAGAGTACGGCGATTGTCCCGTTATCCGCGTCCCTGGTCTGCATTACGCTGGACCGATTGCGCAATGAACATTCTCGACCCCCAAGGCCCGGTTGGCCAGGCCGATGCGACGATCCTGATCGATTCGATCGCCATCATGCTGGCGATCGTTGTGCCGACCATTGCTGCGATCCTGGCCTTTGCCTTCTGGTTTCGCCGGTCGAACACGCGCGCTCGCTATCAGTCCGAGTTTGCCTATTCGGGCCGCATCGAGCTCGTGGTCTGGTCCATCCCTGCGCTGACCATCATCCTGCTTGGCGGCGTCGCCTGGATCGGTTCGCATCAGCTCGATCCGGCCGCACCGGTTCCGGGCACGGGAAGTCCGGTGCGGATCCAGGCGGTCTCGCTCGATTGGAAATGGCTCTTCATCTATCCGGATCAGAGGATCGCGACTGTCAATACTCTCACCGTTCCGATCGGCGCGCCGCTGCAGTTCGAGCTGACTTCGGCAAGCGTCATGAATGCCTTCTTCATTCCGCAGCTTGGCAGCATGATCTACACCATGAATGGCATGGTGACGCGCCTGAACCTGCGCGCCGATAGCGAGGGCACCTATCAAGGATTGTCGGCGCATTTCAGCGGAGACGGCTTTTCGGACATGATGTTCGATGTGCATGTGGTCTCCGCGCTCGACTTCCCCAACTGGGTCGCAAAGACCGCGCAGCTCGGCTCGCCCTTGAATGAAGCGAGCTATACGGCCTTGATGCGACAGGCCGTCGAAAAGGGCCGGCCGGTTTACCGGCTCGAAGACGTCAGGCTGTTTGAGTCGATCGCGACCCAGCACATCGCGCCCGGTCCCGGCCCACAGAGCGACACAAATCCGGTTCGACCGGTTGGAAGGACCGACAATGCTCGGTAAACTCGACTGGTCCGCAATCCCGCTCGGCCAACCGATTCCGCTCGCGGCCGGCGGCCTCGTGCTGGTTGCCGTGCTCGCCGTGCTGATCTGGATTGTCGTCAAGGGATACCTTCCCTACCTCTGGCGCGAGTGGATCACCAGCGTCGACCACAAGCGGATCGGCGTGATGTACGTCCTTCTCGCGCTGTTGATGCTGCTTCGCGGCGGCATCGATGCGTTGATGATGCGGGCTCAGCTCGCCCTCGCCTATCAATCAAACGGTTATCTGCCGCCGGAACATTACAATCAGGTCTTCTCTGCGCACGGCACCATCATGATCTTCTTCGTCGGCATGCCGTTCATGATCGGACTGATGAATCTGATCGTGCCGCTGCAACTCGGCATCCGCGACGTTGCGTTCCCGACACTCAATTCGGTCGGCTTCTGGCTGACCGCCACCGGAGCCTTGCTCGTCAACATCTCCCTCGTGGTCGGCGAATTCGCGCGGACCGGCTGGCTGCCGTTTCCACCGCTGTCCGAACTCAGCTACTCGCCGGGCGTCGGCGTGGACTACTACGCGTGGTCGCTGGAAATATCGGGCGCTGGCACGCTGGTGGCCGGCATCAACCTCGTCACAACCGTGCTGAAAATCCGCACCCGCGGCATGAGCTATCTGCGCATGCCGATGTTCTGCTGGACCACGCTGGCCTCGAACCTGCTGATCGTCGCGGCGTTTCCGATCCTCACCGCGACCTTGGCCATGCTGCTGCTGGATCGCTATCTCGGTTTCCATTTCTTCACCAATGAAGCCGGCGGCAACATGATGATGTTCATGAATCTGATCTGGGCCTGGGGGCACCCCGAGGTCTACATTCTTGTTCTGCCTGCCTTCGGCATCTTCTCGGAAGTCGTTTCCACCTTTTCCAGAAAGCCGCTGTTCGGCTATCGCTCGATGGTGCTGGCGACGATGGCCATTTGCATCATTTCTTTCATGGTGTGGCTGCACCACTTCTTCACCATGGGAGCCGGGCCGGACGTCAATGCGATCTTCGGCATCGCCAGCATGATCATCGCTGTGCCGACGGGGGTCAAAATCTACAATTGGCTGTTCACGATGTATGGCGGACGGATTTATTTCGCGACGCCCATGCTGTGGGCGGTCGGGTTCATGGTGACTTTCATCATCGGCGGGCTGACAGGGGTTCTGGTGGCGATTCCACCGGCTGATTTCCTCCTGCACAACAGCCTGTTTCTGGTCGCCCACTTTCATAACGTCATTATCGGCGGCGTCCTGTTCGGTGCATTCGCCGGCATGACCTACTGGTTTCCGAAAGCCTTCGGCTTCCGCCTGCATGAGGGGCTTGGCCAATGGGCGTTCTGGTTCTCACTGGTCGGCTTCTATGTGACGTTCGTACCGCTCTATATCGCAGGCGTCCTCGGCATGACCCGGCGGATGCAGCATTACGACGTCGCCGCCTGGCGTCCCTGGATGATCGCCGCCGGCCTCGGCATGATCATTCTGTCCATCGGTGTCATTCTGCAAATCCTGCAACTCGTCGTCAGCATTCGCCGCCGCGAACAATTGATCGATGCGACCGGCGATCCCTGGGACGGGCGGTCGCTGGAATGGGCCACCTCCTCGCCTCCCCCGGCGTTCAATTTCGCGATTCTGCCCGACGTGCATGGCGAGGATGCGTACTGGCTGATGAAGGCGCATGCCAGGCAGCAACAGGTCGCCGACCATGAGGAACGCGAATACAGCGACATCGACATGCCAAGAAACTCGCCGACCGGCTTCATCTGCGCATTTTTCGCGACCGTGATGGGCTTTGCCCTGATCTGGCATATCTGGTGGATGGTCGCGCTGGGTGTGGTCGGCGCCTTCGCAACCTTCGTCGTGTTCGCCTGGCGCGACCACGACGAATACCGCATCCCGGCAGCCGACGTCGCGCGGATCGATCGCGCCAACATCGCGCAGCGCCGCGCCCTGGAGAGCCTGGCCGGAACAATGTAAATGACAATGGCGACCACCCACGCTCACGGCGCCGATCCGCACCATCTGGGCGGTTTGCAGGATGCCGACGCTTTCCAAGACGGACCCGCGCCGAAGCGAATCGTCACCGGCTATGGATTCTGGATTTTCCTGCTCAGCGACATCGTGATGTTCTCGTGCTTCTTCGCGAGTTACGCGGTTTTGTTTCGGCAAACTGCCGGAGGACCAAGCGGCGCGCAATTGTTCGATCTGAGGAACGTTGCGATCGAAACCGCCTGCCTGCTGCTCTCAAGTTTCACCTGCGGGCTTGCCAGCATCGCCGCCGATGGTCGCAATGCGCGATGGTATCAGGCGGCGATGGCGGTGACCTGCCTGCTCGGACTGGGCTTTCTGGCGCTGGAAATTCGGGAATTTTCCGATCTGGTCGCGCGCGGCGCCGGCCCCTCGCGCAGCGCATTCCTGTCGGCGTTCTTCACGCTGGTCGGCTGTCACGGCCTGCACGTCTCCGCGGGGGTTCTCTGGCTGCTGACCATGATGGCGCAGGTCTATGCCAAGGGGTTCCGCGCCGACATCTGCCGTCGCCTGTTGTGCTTTGCCTTGTTCTGGCACGCGCTCGATATCATCTGGGTGGCAATCTTTTCCGTGGTCTATCTGATCGGGAGCGGCGCATGAGCGAGCAGCAAAGCCATGGGCTCCATCACGAGCACGACCTCGCGCCGGGCGACGAGGAGGAATTCCGGATCGGGCCACGGCTGCTTGGATATTCGATAGGCCTGGCGCTCTCGGTTCTGCTCACCGCCACCTCGTTCTTCATCGCCGGCACGGACCTCGTGTGGCAGCCGAGCATTCCCGTGGCTCTTTGTGTGCTGGCCATCGCCCAGATGGGCGTGCATCTCGTCTTCTTCCTGCACATCACGACGGGGCCGGACAACACCAACAACGTCATGGCGCTGGCCTTCGGCCTGCTGATCGTTTTTCTGGTGGTCGGCGGCTCGCTGTGGATCATGGATCATCTGAACGCCAACATGGCGACGATGGATCAGATCATGAATATGCAGCACTGAGGCTGAAAGCGCGCCTGCAGCCGCGTCAGGCGCATCATGCCGGCGCTGCAGAGCCTTTTTCCGCGTCCGTCAGCATCATGTCGGCGCATTTTTCCCCGATCATCATGCACGGGATGCTGGTATTCCCTGAGGTCACCGTCGGCATGATGGACGCGTCGGCGACGCGCAGCCCCTGCAGGCCGTGCACGCGCAGACGATCGTCGACAACCGCCAGCGGATCGGGGCCCATCCGACAGGTCCCCGCCATGTGGTGCGATATCAGTCCCAAATTACGAATGGCGTCGAGAATTTGCTCGTCGGTCTGCACTGCCTTGCCGGGCTGCAATTCCTCGGCGATCATCTCCGCCATCGGCGAGGCCTCAACGATTTCACGCGCCCTGCGGACACCCATGATGGCGACAGCCCGGTCGTTTGGCGTCTCCAGAAATTTGAAATTGATCACGGGCGGCGCGAAGGGATCGGCGGAGCCGATATGGATGCTGCCGGTGCTTTCGGTGCGCTGCACGTGCGGCAGCATATAGAAGCCCTCGATCGGCGACATCCTGCGGGCCTTGCCACCCTGCACGTCGACGATAAACGGGGCGCAATACATCAAGATATCCGGGCCATCGAGTTCGGGCCGGGAGCGGGTCACGACACGAATGGTTCCCATCGGGTGCGCGATGAAGCCGGTGCGAAAGATCAGGAAGCGCAAGACTTCGCGGGCGAGCCGCCAGCCACTGCCATGCTTGGCGATCGAAATGCCCGGCCGGTTGAAGCGCCAAGTCAACCGCAATCCGTAATGTTCCCGCAAGTTTTCGCCCACACCGTTCAGCGCATGCGTGACGGCGATGCCATGCTGGGCGAGAATGTCGGGATTGCCGATCCCGGACAGCTCCAGCAGCTTGGGCGTGTTGGCCGCGCCGCAAGACACGACGACCTCGCGCTGGGCATGGGCCTCCTTCATCCGGCCGCCATGGCGAAACCGCACCCCGACGCAGCGCTTGCCTTCGAGGATCAGGGACGTCGCCTCGGCGCCGGCGATCACCGTGAGATTGGGACGCTTTCGAGCGGGCTTGATGTACTGGGTTGCGGTACTTTGACGAAAACCGCGGTACACATTCTGCTGCGTCATCGCGACGCCTTCATGCGTCGTGCCGTTATAGTCGGGATTATGCGGGATGCCGACGGCTTCTGCGGATTTGATCAAGAGGTCGTAGAACGGCGACAACTTGCTGGCTTGCGTCACCCTGATCGGGCCTGAGCGGCCGCGCAATTCGTTCGAACCGAGTTCGGTGGCCTCGAGTTTCTTGAAATAAGGGAGGACATCATCATAACTCCATCCCCGGCACCCCTTTTGGGCCCAGGTGTCGTAGTCGACGCGCTGTCCCCGATCGACGATCACGCCGTTGATGGAGCTCGTCCCGCCAAGCATCTTGCCGCGTGGAACATAAATCGATCGATCGCCGTGACTTTTGTCGGGCTTCGAATTGTATTGCCAATCAACCTTTGAATTCAGAAGGTACTTCACAGCGGCCGGCGGACGGGACAAAATGTAGTCCGGTCCTTTCTCACCAGCCTCCAGACAAAGCACTTTGTATTTGCCGTTCTCGCTCAGGCGGCCGGCAAGCACGCCACCTGATGATCCCGACCCGACGACAATGTAATCATAGCGATTGTCAGACATTCAAATCCCCACTGGGAACGTATCTTGGTACCTAACAAGCCATTCCAAATGAGGCAACATGGATAAGACCAGCGACAAGCTCGTACGTTTTGCGACCGGATTTTCTGCCGACAGGCTCTCGCAGTCGGCTCGCACCGCCGCGACGGATCTGCTGGTGGACACCATCGCCTGCACCATCGTGGGTTCACGCTCGGAGCCCGCCGCGATCGTCGCGCGCGTGGCGAAGGGCATTCAGAGCAGGCCCGGCGCCACGGTTTTCGGGGCGGGCATCAAGACGACGCCGGAAATCGCCGCGCTGGCGAACGCCATCATGGCCCGCACCTACGACTATAATGACGCCTATTTCGGTCACCCGAGCGACATGATCCCGGGCATTCTGGCCGCGGGCGAAATCGCAGGTTCCTCCGGGCTGGACGTGCTCGCCGCCATTGCGCTCGCCTATGAGGTTTACGGCGCGTTTTCGCGCAGCGCGGCCTATCACCTCGATTCCGGTGTCGACTACGGCTTCAGCATGAATGTCGGCGTGGCGCTGGCGGCGGGCAAGCTGTGGAATCTCACCAACGAGCAGCTGGCCAATGCCGCGTCGCTGGCGCTGATCCCGAACCTGCCGCTTGGCGTCGGCCGTTGGGGTGCCCTCTCCATGATGAAGGGATCGATCACAGCCTTTGCGACCCGAAATGGCGTATTCTCGGCGATGCTGGCCAAGGAGGGATTCACCTCCGCGGAGGAGCCTTACGAGGGCATTTTCGGCCTGCAGCATTTTATCGGCAAATTCGATCTGCGCCTGCCCCTGGACGAGACGAAGCGCGTCGTCGAGATGGTGTATGTCAAACCTATTCCGGCGGAAAACAACACCATTGGCGTGATCGAGATTGTTCCAAAGATCAAGGCCTGGACGTCGGTGGAGGATATCGCATCGATCGACATCGACATCGCCACCGGACTCGACGTCCACCTTGCGGACGAGCCGAAATATGATCCAAAAACCCGCGAGACCGCGGACCACAGCTTCCCCTACATGCTCGCCCGCGCGCTTGTCGACGGCGCCATCACGCTCGATTCCTATACGCCGGAGCGGATCGCAGACCCCGCAATCAGGCCCTTGATGCGCAAGATTCAGGTCCGCGCCAATGCGGAGATGAAGAAGGTGATGAGCAACTCTCCGGCCAACCAGC
>Ga0081455_10000505_pt1 | contig 50605 bp, 50 predicted proteins | sample TabmetS3T2R1_FD_70207 | JGI IMG/M metagenome (GOLD analysis project Ga0081455, IMG submission 70207) | Tabebuia heterophylla rhizosphere microbial communities from the University of Puerto Rico - S3T2R1 | ecosystem: Host-associated > Plants > Roots > Rhizosphere ...
TCGAACCCGCGCGCGCCGCGTTTGCCGGGAATGGATTCGAACTCGAGCGCACCGACCAGCCCGCAATTGCGAATGTCGATGAGATGCGGCGCGCCCTTCAGGGAGTGAATGGCGTCTTCCCAGTAGCGCGCCATCGACTTCGCACGCGTGAGCAGCCCTTCGCGCTCATAGATGCCGAGCGTCGCGATGCCCGCCGCGCACGCCGCGGGGTGCGCCGTGTACGTGTAGCCGTGGAAGAGCTCGATGCCATCCGGGCCTTGCATGAACGCGTCGTAGATTTCCTTCGTCACGATAACGCAGCCCATCGGCACACAGCCGTTCGTCAGGCCTTTCGCGCCCGTGATGATGTCCGGCGTCACGCCGAATTCCTGGGCGCCGAATGCGGAGCCGATGCGGCCGAAGCCGGTGATGACTTCGTCGAAGATCAGCAGCAGCCCGTGCTTGTCGCAGATCTCGCGGAGGCGCTTGAGATAGCGGGGCGGCGGAATCAGCACGCCGGTCGAGCCTGCAATCGGCTCGATGATCACGGCAGCGATGGTCGACGGATCATGAAACGTCGCGAGCTTCTCGAGCTCCTCGGCCAACTCCGCGCCGTGCTCGGGCGCGCCGCGCGAGAACGCGTTGCGCTCGAGGTCATGCGTGTGCGGCAGAAAATCGACGCCCGACATGAGCGATGCCGACCAGACCTTGCGGTTCGGTGCGATGCCGCCGACGGACGTGCCGCCGAAGTTCACACCGTGAACGCGGGCGCGAAGTCCATCGTCTCCAATTGCTTCGCGACCGCTTCGGTGATCTCGCGCCGGCCGTGACCTGCGTTCACGCACCACAGTCCCGCCACCGCGTCGAGGATCTGCCTGCCCTCGGCCGTCCAGTAGTGCATGCCCTGCGCCTTGCTGAGCAGGCGCGGATGCGCTTTGAACTGGCGATTGGCCGTGAACGGCATCCAGTAAGCTTCGAGATCGGCGCGAGACGGGGACATGCGCGGCTTCTCCGGAAGAAGACTTCGACAGGGTGGGTACGAGGCGCGATGATAAGGAAATTAGACGAGGCTAACCATCTGAAGCGACTTCGTAGCCATTTCGTTGAGGATAATGAACAGTCATGAGCATTGATGTCGGAGCGCGCCTGCGCAGCGTGCGCATCACTTTTGGCCTTTCCCAGCGGGCACTTGCGCGCCGTGCCGGAGTGACGAACGGCCTGATCTCGCTCATCGAGCAGAACCGCGTGAGTCCCTCCGTCAGCTCGCTGAAGAAGGTGCTCGACGGCGTGCCGATGTCGCTCGCCGAGTTCTTCACGCTCGATCTCGCAGCCGCGCCGCAGGCCTTCTTCAATGCCGACGAGCTCACCGAGCTCGGCAACGAGCAGGTCTCGCTACGGCTCGTTGCGGCGAAGCGCGCGGGCCGGCAGCTCACGGTGCTTCACGAGCGCTACGCGCCCGGCGCCGAGACCGGCGACGAAATGCTCACGCATCGAGGCGAGGAGGGCGGCGTCGTCGTTCGCGGCCGCATCGAGCTCACGCTTGCGGGCGTCACGCGGGTTCTGCAGGCTGGCGAGGCGTACTACTTTTCGAGCCATCTGCCGCACCGGTTTCGCAACGTCGGGCGTGAGCCGTGCGAGATCATCAGCGCGAGCGCCCCGGCGACCTTTTGAAGCGATATTTCCATGAACGCAGCACCCAATACCGTTTCCTGGCACGACCGCGCGAAGACCCTGAGCCTGCGCACGCAGGCCTTCATCAACGGGCGGTACGTCGATTCCATTTCCGGCGCGACCTTCCCGCGCGTGAATCCCGCAACCGGTCAGCAGCTCGCGGAAATCGCCGCCGGCGACACGCGCGACATCGACGCGGCCGTTGCGGCCGCGCGCGCGGCGTTCGATTCCGGAGCGTGGTCGAAGCAGAGTCCCGCGAGCCGCAAGAAAGTCCTGCAGCGATTCGCCGAGCTGATCGTCGCGAATCACGAGGAGTTGGCGTTGCTCGAAACGCTCGACACCGGCAAGCCGATTCGCGACAGCCTGAGCGTCGACATTCCCGCTACGGCGCGTTGCATTCAGTGGTACGCGGAAGCGGTCGACAAGATCTACGACGAGGTCGCGCCCACCGGGCAGGATGCGCTCGCGCTGATCACGCGCGAGCCGCTCGGTGTCATCGGGGCGATCGTGCCGTGGAATTTTCCGCTGATCATGGCGGCGTGGAAGATCGGTCCGATTCTCGCGGCCGGTAACTCGCTGGTGCTGAAGCCGTCCGAGAAATCGCCGTTGTCCGCGCTTCGCGTTGCGGAGCTGGCGAGCGAGGCGGGCATCCCGGATGGCGTGTTCAACGTCGTGCCGGGGCTCGGGATGCCGGCCGGCAAAGCGCTGGCGCTGCACATGGATGTCGATGGCATTGCGTTCACCGGGTCGACGGCCACGGGCCGCTCGATCATGCAGTACGCCGGGCAGTCGAACTTGAAGCGCGTGTCGCTCGAATGCGGCGGCAAGTCGCCGAACATCGTGCTCGCGGATTACGACGATCTCGATCGCGCGGCGACGGCCGCGGCGTTCGCGATCTTCTTCAACCAGGGCGAGATGTGCTCGGCGGGCTCGCGCTTGCTCGTGCAGGCCGATATCAAGGACGCGTTCCTGGAGAAGGTGCAAGCCATCGGCCGCTCGCTCGTGCCTGGCGATCCGCTCGATCCGGAGACGCGGCTCGGCGCCATGGTGGACGAAGGACAGATGAAGCGCGTGCTCGGCTACATCGAATCGGGGAAGCGCGAAGGCGCGGACGTGCGGCTCGGCGGCAAGCGCGTGCGCGAAGACAGCGGCGGCTTCTTCGTCGAGCCGACGGTATTCGACGGCGTACATCCGCGCATGCAGATCGCGCGCGAGGAGATTTTCGGCCCGGTGCTCGCGACGCTGACCTTCAACACGGTCGATGAGGCGATCAAGATCGCGAACGACGTCGTCTACGGGCTTGCTGCGGCAGTGTGGACGCGCGACGTGACCACTGCGCATCGCGTGGCGCGCGCGCTGCGCTCCGGAGTCGTGTACGTCAACTGCTATGACGCGGACGACATCACGGTGCCGTTCGGCGGGTTCAAGCAGTCCGGGATCGGGCGCGACAAATCGCTGCACGCATTCGACAAGTACACCGAGTTGAAGACCACGTGGATCGACCTGTCGTAAGCATGGATCCACCTCGCGAGCCCTCGTGGCTCGAAGCGCCCGTCGCTTTCGTCGACCTCGAGACGACGGGCGGCAATCCCGCGTATCACCGCGTGATCGAAGTCGGCGTCGTCGCGGCGAGCGCGGGTGGGCTCGAGTACGAGTGGAGCGCGCTGGTGAATCCCGGCATGCCGATCCCGTACGGCGTTCAGTGCGTCACCGGCATCACCGACGATATGGTCGAGCATGCGCCCCTCTTCGAAGACCTCGCCGCCTCATTGGCGGAACGCTTCGAGGGGCGACTGTTCGTCGCGCACAATGCGCGGTTCGACTACGGCTTCTTGCGCGAGGAATTTCGGCGTTCGGGAATTCAGTTCGAGAGCCGCGTCGCGTGCACCGTGAAGCTGTCGCGTCGCGTGAATCCGGGGTTGCCGCGGCACAATCTCGATGTGCTTGCTGCCTACCTCGGGCTGCACATCACGCGGCGGCATCGGGCGCTGCCGGACGCACAAGCCTTGTGGCAGTTCTGGTGCGACCTGCGCGCGCGACCGAATCGCGAGGACATCGACAAGGCGCTCGAGAAGATCACGCGAGTGAAGCAGCGCAAAGCGAAGTTGCGGCGCGTGCTCGACGCAGGCGTGGATGCGGCGTGAGCGCGCAAGCACTGCGTTTCGTCGCGAGCGCGCCTCGCGGCCTCGCCGATCTTCTCGCTCGTGAGCTGACGGCTTTCGGCGCCACGGATGTGCGCGAGCGCTCGACCGGTGTCTCGTTCACGGGCTCGCTCGAGGTGGCGTACCGCGCGTGCCTCGGCTCGCGCACCGCGAATCGCGTCTTCCTCGAGCTGGGCGAGTGGGACGTCGCAACCGCCGACGATTTCTACGCTGCCGCCCGACGCATCGACTGGTCGGAACACATCGCGCAAGGTGCGACGCTGGCGTGCGACTTCAGCGGGCGGCATCCAGCGATCACGCATACACACTTCGGCGCGCTGAAGCTCAAGGACGCCATCGTCGACAGCCTGCGCGACGGCAGCGGCTTTCGCCCGGACATCTCGACCGATCGCCCGAGCGTGCGCGTGCATGCCCACGCGCAGCACCTGAAGGTCGCGATCTCCATCGACTTGTCGGGCGAGAGCCTGCATCGCCGAGGGTATCGCGGCTCGCAAGGCGAAGCGCCGCTGAAAGAGAACGTTGCGGCCGGTGTTCTGTTGCGGGCGGGTTGGCCCGACCTCGTTGGGCTGGGGGCGGAGTTTCTCGATCCGATGTGCGGGTCGGGCACGTTCGTGATCGAGGCGGCGATGATGGCTGCGGACATTGCGCCGGGCCTCGCACGCGAATACTTCGGATTCCTCGGCTGGCGCCGGCATGACGCGCAGCTCTGGGAGCGCCTGCGTGCCGAGGCAGCGTCGCGCGTGAAACCCGGCGACGCGATCCCGTCGCTCTTGCGCGGCCAAGACCGCGACCCGCACGCCATTCGCGCCGCGCGCGGCAACGCCGAGCGAGCCGGCGTCGACGCCCTGGTGCGCTTCAGCGTGCAGCCGCTGGAAACCGCCGCGCGGGCGCATGGCGCGACGGCGTCGACCTCACGACCGACCGCGAGCGACGACACTGACGCACCCCTTGAAAGCGATGCGCAGGCAGCCGCGGGACTCTTGGCCGTCAACCCGCCGTATGGCGTGCGCTTGGAGGACCTCGAATCCGCCAAAGCCACTCACCGTCAACTCGGGGACATCCTCCGCGAGCGCTTCCAAGGCTGGCAGGCCGCGATACTCACCGCCCCGACCCTCGGCCTGGAGCTCGGCATTCGCGCTCACCGCACGCACACGATGTGGAACGGCGCGCTCGAATGCCGGCTGCTGCGCCTGAAGATCGAGTCCGACGCATTCCGCGAGCGCATTACCGATCGCGGCGCCGTTCGCGTGAATCCGGCATTGAGTGAGACACCGGGCGCGCGCATGTTCGCGAATCGCCTCGCCAAGAATCTCAAGCAAGTCCAAAAGTGGGCGCGGTCGGAAGAGGTGACGTGCTATCGCGTCTACGATGCCGACATGCCTGAATACGCTTTCGCCATCGATTCCTACCGCGTCATCGGCGAAGAACCCCCCAGCGCCCGAGTCGGCGAGTTTCGCGCTGTCGAAGAACCTCAGGACTGGCTGCACGTGCAGGAATACGCCGCGCCCGCCAGCATCGACGAAGAAGCCGTGCGCCGTCGCCGCGCGGAAGCGTTCTCGGTGCTTCCTGAAGTCACGGGAGTGGCGGCCGAGCGCATCCGCGTGCGCGTCCGCAAACGGCAAACGCGCGGGAACCAGTATCAGAAAGTCGCCGAGCAGTTTCGCTTCCACTGGGTCGAAGAGGGTGGACTCAAATTCCGCGTGAACTTCGACGACTATCTCGACACCGGCATGTTCCTCGACCATCGCCCGACGCGAGCCCGCATTCGTGAGATCGCGCGCGACAAGCGCTTCCTCAATCTCTTCTCGTACACCGGCACCGTGACGGTGCACGCCGCGGCGGGCGGTGCGCGCTCGAGTGTGTCCGTCGACCTGTCGCGCACGTATCTCGACTGGGCGGAACGCAATCTCGCACTCAATGGGCTTGCCACCCGAGATCACCAGCTCGTGCAGGCCGACTGTCGCGAATGGCTCGCCGACGCGGCGCGCGGTCTCGACAAGTATCGCGACAAGTACGATCTCATCTTCCTCGACCCGCCGACCTTCTCGAATTCCAAACGCATGGAAGGCGTGCTCGATATCGGGCGCGATCACCTGGCGCTGATCGACTCCTGCATGACGGTGCTCGCGGCCGGCGGTCTGCTCGTGTTCTCGACGAACGCCCAGAAGTTCAAGCTCGATCCGACCGTGAGCGAGCGGTACGAGGTGCGCGACATCTCAGCAGCGACGGTGCCGCGCGATTTCGCGCGCAACCCGCGCATCCATCGCTGCTACGACATCCGCAGGCGAGGCGAATCATGAAACTCACGGACTTCGAAGCGCTCACGTTCGATTGTTACGGCACGCTCATCGATTGGGAGGCGGGCATCCTTGCCGCGCTCGAGCCGCTGGCCGCGCGCGCGAAGTCAAAGCCGTCGCGCGAGGAGATGCTCGAAGCGTACGGCGCGCACGAGCACGCGCAAGAGCGTCAAACGCCGCACCTGAAGTATTCGCAGTTGCTCGCCATCACGTACAAACGTCTGGCGGAGAACTGGCGCGTGCCGGCGACCTGGGACGAGTGCGTCGCGTTCGGCCGGTCGCTGCACAATTGGGCGCCGTTTCCGGACACGGTGGACGCGTTGAAATACTTGAAGCAGCACTATCGTCTGTACGTGCTCTCGAACGTGGACAATGAGAGCTTCGCGCACACGAATCGCAAGCTCGACGTGCCATTCGACGGCGTGATGACGGCCGAGGACATCGGTTCCTACAAGCCGGACCTGCGCAACTTCGAGTACTTGCTCGAGCGGCTCGGCAGCCAGGGGATTCGCAAGGAGCGGATCCTGCACGTGGCGCAGAGCCTCATGCACGATCACACGGCGGCGAACCAAATGGGTCTCGCATCGTGCTGGATCAATCGCCGTCACGGCCGCACCGGTGGCGGGGCCACGAAGCAGCCGGCCGCCACGCCGCGTCTCGATTTCCAGTTCAACAGCATGGGCGAGCTCGCCGCGGCCCATCGCAAGGCGCTCGCGGGCTGAATGCTCAGCGGGCCCGAAGAGCTGTAGAGGGATCTTTCTCGTCGCACTCCTTGCAAGGCAGCGTTTGGCCGAGCTTCTCGGCGCGGCCTTGCGGAGTCACGACCCAAGGTCGGTTGACCCACGGAGGATTGTGGCGAACGTGTTGAGCATGACCGCATTCCAGCTCGGCAACCCAGTCGCCGTGCTCGTCTTGGTGATAGCCGATGATGTGCCGGTCCATGCAGTAACGGGCTGGTGCTCGCGCAAGCGTCAGTATGCGGCGAGGGCGGCCAGCGCAGTCACGGAACACCCTCGCGGGTTGGGTCACACGATGCGAACCGTCAGCGGTGTGAGTCCGTCGATTCCGGCTTCGACCACGTCGCCACGCACGAGCGGTCCGACGCCCGCCGGCGTGCCGGTGAAAATGAGGTCGCCCGGCGCCAGCTCGAACAGCGCCGACAGCTCGGCGATGATCTCCGGCACTTTCCAGGTCATCTCGGCGAGGTTGGCGCGCTGTCGATCTTTGCCATTCACTTTGAGCCAGATGCCGCCCGTCTCGATCAGCCCGACTTCCTTGCGCGGATGAATCGCTGCGATCGGCGCGGACTTGTCGAAGCCCTTACTCGCGTCCCACGGCTGGCCTTTGTCCTTGTAGACGGACTGCAGGTCGCGCCGCGTGAGATCGATGCCCACCGCATACCCATAGATCAGCGCGCTCGCATCGCCCTTCGCGACGTTCGCACCGCCGCCGCCCAGCGCGACGACGAGCTCCACTTCGTGATGGAAGTTCGCTGTGCGAGACGGGTAGGGCACCGGCGCGTCGTTCGCAACCACCGCGTCGGCAGGTTTCGTGAAGAAGAAGGGCGGCTCGCGATCGTCGTTGCCCATCTCGCGCGCGTGCGCGGCGTAGTTGCGGCCGACGCAGAAGATTCGACGCACCGGGAAGCGATTGCTGGTGCCTTTCACTTCGACGGAAGGCGCAACAGGCGCGGGAATCACGTAACTCATGCGGGCAAGCCTCTCGATGACGGCAACGTTCGACGAGCGCCGATTCTACGCCCGCTCGCGCTCAGAGCATGTCCTTCACGCGGTAATAGAGCATGGCCAACACGAGCGCCGGTCGCCGCAGCGCCTGCCCGCCGGGGAAATTTCGATGCGGGATGCGCGCGAACACATCGAACCGCTCGGCCGTACGGGCGATCGCCTCGGCAACGAGCTTGCCGCCGATGCCGGTCAACACCACACCGTGTCCCGAAAATCCCTGCATGAAATAGACATTCGGCGCGAGCCGCCCGAAATGCGGCGCGCGATTCAGCGTGATGTCCACCTCGCCGCCCCAGCTGTACTCGATCTGCACGTCGGCGAGCTGAGGGAAGACATTCACCATGCGGCGCCGGGTCGCGCTCGGCGCATCGAAGCTCGACCAGCCGGAATAGTTCACGCGCCCGCCGAAGAGCAGCCGGTGATCGGCCGAGCGGCGGTAGTAATCGAGCACCCAATTCGAATCCGCGACGGCGGCATTGTTCGCGATCAGCGCGCGCGCCCGCTCGGCGCCGAGTGGTTCGGTCGCGACGATGTACGTCCCGACCGCCATGATCTTCGATGCCAACTCCGGCGCGGTCTCGCCGAGATACACGTTCCCGCACATCACGACATGCCGAGCGCGCACTTCGCCCGCGGGCGTTCGCACGCGCACCTGCGCGGCATTCACCACCTCGAGCGCACGCGTGTTCTCGAACACCCGCGCGCCGAGCGACTCTGCCGCGCGCGCGAGCCCCAGCGTGTAATTCAGCGGATGCATGTGCCCGCAGTTCGTGTCGTACAACGCCGAGATGTAGCGCTCGGACGCGATCAACGCAGCGACTTCATTGCGCGGCAAATAGCGAACGCTCTCGTAGCCGTACTCGCCGCGCAGAATCTCCAGCTCGTCGCGCAACTCCGCGTCGTGGCGCGGTTTGATGGCGACGTGCATGTGCCCGTCCACCCAATCGCAGTCGATCGCGTGACGCGCAATCAGCTCGCGCATCAACGCGAGCCCTTCGACCGTCACGTCCCAGACGACGCGCGCGTCTTTGCGTCCGATGAGACGCTCGAGCTTCGACTGGCCGGCCGCGACGCCCGGCAATGCCTGCGCGCCGTTCCGTCCCGACGCACCCCAGCCCACCCGATGCCCCTCGAGCAGCACCACGTTGTATCCGCGCTCTGCCAAGTGCAGCACCGTCGAACATCCTGCAATCCCACCGCCGATCACGCACACATCACACTCCACGGCGCCGCCGAGCGCGGGCCGTCGCGGCGCAGACTGTGCCGTCGCCGCGTAATAGGAGGGAATGTGGGCGGAATCGAGCACCGCGGGCCGTTCCTTATGTCAAGGGAGTGTTTAGGATATTTCTACGCCGACCACGGCGCAGGTCGCGGAGGATACGGGCGTGCGCAAGCCTCGGGCAAACCACACCCGCTCGCGCCGGCACCCAAAACAAGTGGCCCTGCAGGCTGCAAGTGGCCTCGCTGCGCCGTGTGATGCGGGTTGCGTCTCTCGCCCCGCGGCAGCTTTAGCCCCCGGAGCTGTGCTCTAATACCTACCCATTGCGAGGACCAGAATCGATGTCTGTTCAAGATAATAGACATCTTCGCAACCAAGCCATGTCACTCAAACGCCCCGTCATCGGACTGCCCGCCGATCGCCGCATGATTGGCCATCACCCCTTTCACGCGGTCGGCGAGAAGTATCTCGCCGCCGTCGCGGACGCGGCTGGCGGAATCCCACTGGTCATTCCCGCGCTCGCGGACCGCCTGGGCGTGGATGCGATCCTCGACGTCGTCGACGGCCTGGTCTTCACCGGCAGCCCCTCGAACGTCGAGCCGCTGCACTACCAAGGACCGAGCAGTCTGCCCGGCACCTTGCATGATGCGGCCCGCGACGCGACGACGCTGCCGCTCATTCCGGCCGCCATCGAGCGCGGCATCCCGGTGCTCGGCATCTGCCGCGGCTTTCAGGAGATGAACGTCGCGTTCGGCGGCACGCTCCATCAGCGCCTGTATGAAGTGCAAGGCTTCAAGGACCACCGCGAAGACGAGTCCCAACCGCTCGACGTTCAGTACGGCCCGGCACACGACGTGACGCTCGAGCCCGGCGGTTTCCTGCGCGGTCTCGCAGGCACCGACACTATTCGTGTCAATTCACTGCATTCGCAAGGCGTGGACCGGCTCGGCGCGCGCTTGAGCGTCGAAGCGCGTTCGCCCGATGGCGTCGTCGAAGCCTTTCGCGTTCGCGACGCGCGCCGCTTCGCGCTCGCCGTGCAATGGCACCCCGAGTGGAAAGTGATGACCAACGAATTTTCGCGTGCGCTGTTCGCCGCCTTCGGCGCGGCGACGCGAGAGAAGTCGAAAGGCGATTAGCATCATGGCGAACGAAATCCAACAATTCTTCCGCGACCACGGCATCTCCGAGGTCGAGGCGATCATTCCCGACATGGCCGGCATCGCGCGCGGCAAGATCATGCCCGCCGAGAAGTTCGCGGAAGACGAGGGCATGCGCCTGCCCGAGAGCATCTTCCTGCAGACGGTGACCGGCGATTACCCGCCCGAGCCCGGCGACGCCATGAGCCCCGCCGAGATCGACATCGTGCTGAAGGCCGACCCGAAGACCGTGCGCCGCGTGCCGTGGGCTGCCGAGCCCACTGCGCAGGTGATCCACGACTGTTTCTACTCGGACGGCCGCCGCGTCTCGATGGCGCCACGGCACGTGCTGCGGAACGTGCTGGAGCTCTACGCGCAGCGCGGCTGGGAGCCGGTGGTCGCCCCGGAGCTGGAGTTCTACCTCGTCGAGCCGAACATCGACGCCGACTATCCGCTGAAGCCGCCGGTCGGTCGCTCGGGCCGCGCCGAGCCGGGCCGCCAGTCGTACAGCATCGCCGCGGTGAACGAGTTCGACCCGCTGTTCGACGACATCTACCAGTTCTGCGAGGACCAGGACATCGAAATCGATACCCTGATCCACGAAGACGGCCCGGCGCAGATGGAGATCAACCTGATCCACGGCCCGGCGCTCGACCTCGCGGACCAGGCCTTTCTCTTCAAGCGCACCGCGCGCGAAGCGGCCCTGCGCCACAAGATGTACGCCACGTTCATGGCCAAGCCCCATGCGAAGGAGCCGGGCAGCGCCATGCACATTCATCAAAGCATCATCGACCGCAAGACGCGCAAGAACATCTTCTCGAGCGCGGACGGCACCCCCTCGCAGCTGTTCTTCTCGCACATCGCCGGGCTGCAGAAATACCTGCCGGCGGCGATGGCGCTCTTCAGCGCGAACGTGAACTCCTATCGCCGGCTCACGCGCTATCTGTCGGCCCCGATCAACGTGCATTGGGGATATGACAACCGCACGGCGGGCCTGCGTGTGCCGATGTCGAATGCGGACGCGCGTCGCGTCGAGAACCGCGTCGGCGGGGCCGATGCCAACCCTTATATCGCCATCGCCGCCTCCCTGGCATGCGGCTATCTCGGCATGATCGAAGGTCTGCAGCCGAGCGACCCCATCACCGGCAGCGCGCACGAGCTGCCGTTCGGCCTGCCCCGGTCGCTGGATGAAGCGCTCCGCTTGCTGAAGGACTGCGAACCGCTGGTAAATCTGCTCGGGGACGCCTTCATTTCGGCGTTCACGATCGTCAAGGAAGCCGAGTACGAAGTGTTCCTGCAGGTGATCAGCTCTTGGGAGCGCGAGCACCTGCTGCTCAACGTGTGAGACGTGTTATATAAGGCCGCGCTTGTGGCCTGCCGCCTGCAAGGCCTCCTGGGAGAAGAGCACGTGAAGACTGCAGCCAGCTCCGTTGTCCGCTCTGTGTTGTTGGGCGTTCTTGCCGCCACCGCCCTCGTTGCGTGCGGCAAGAAAGAGGAGGCCCCATCGCAGGGCGCCGCGGCTTCCCAGCCGGCAGCCGAAGAGAAGGTGCTGAACCTCTACATTTGGAACGACTACCTCGCGCCGGACACGATCTCGAACTTCGAGAAGGAAACCGGCATCAAGGTGTCCGTCAGCAACTACGGCAGCAACGAGGAGCTCGACGCCAAGCTGGCGCCCGGCAACGCGGGCTACGACGTGGTCGTCCCGTCGGCTTCCTCTTACGAGCGGCAGATCAAGGCCGGGTACTACCAGAAGCTCGACAAGAGCCAGCTCCCGAACCTGAAGAACATGGACCCGGACATCGAAGCGCGCCTCGCGATGCACGACCCCGGTAACGAGTACGCCGTGCTGCACATGTGGGGCACGACGGGAATCGGCTACAACGTCAAGAAGATCAAGGACGCGATACCGAACGCGCCGCTCGACAGCTGGCAGCTGGTGTTCGATCCGAAGGTCGTGTCGAAATTCAAGAAGTGCGGCGTGGCCATGCTGGACTCCGCCACGGAAATGTACAGCATGACGCTCGCCGCGCTCGGCAAGGACCCGAACAGCCAGAAGTCCGAGGACCTCGACGCGGCGACGAACGCGATGGTGGCGATCCGTCCCAACGTCCGCTACTTCGATACGCAACGCATGATCTCGGATCTCGCGAACGGCGAGGTCTGTCTTGCCGTCGGCTACAACGGCGACATCCTGCAGGCGCGCGATCGCGCCGAGGAGAACAAGACGGGCGCGGAGATCAAGTACAGCATCCCCAAGGAAGGCACGATCATCTGGTTCGACAGCTACCTGATCCCCAAGGACGCGCCGCATCCGAAGAATGCGCATCTGTTCATCAACTACATGCTGCGTCCGGAAGTGATCGCGGCCGTCACGAACACGGTGAAGTACCCGAACGGCAACGCGCAGGCGACGCAGTACGTCGACAAGGACGTGCTGGCCGATCCGAGCGTGTATCCGCCGCAGGACGTGAAAGTGAAGCTCGTGCCGGACCTTGCGGACACCGAGGAGACCACGCGGATCATGACCCGCGGCTGGCAGAAGGTGACCACCGGCAAGTGAGCGCACGGCGATGGCTGCGCGCGTCCAATCTTTGATTTACTGCCTTGGGGATGAAAAGAAAAATTCTTATTTTTTTTCATGAATGTACAGACAGGGCCAAGTAAGTCAGAGGATCGAAAGGCGCCGTGGACGGACCCACGCGCGCAGGCTTACGTTCGCATCGACGACGTTTCCAAGAAATTCGGCGACTTCACCGCGGTAGACGATGTCACTCTGAGCATCTACCGCGGTGAGATCTTCTGCCTGCTCGGCGGCTCGGGCTGTGGCAAGACGACCCTCCTGCGCATGCTCGCCGGCTTCGAGACGCCGACCGAAGGGCGCATCTACATCGACGGCCAGGACATGGCGGGCGTGCCGCCCTACAAGCGCCCCGTGAACATGATGTTCCAGTCGTACGCGCTGTTTCCGCACATGACGGTGGAGCAGAACGTGGCGTTCGGCTTGAAGCAGGAAGGCACGCCGCGCGATGAGATCGCGACCCGTGTGACCGAGATGATCGCGCTCGTGAAGTTGCAGGGCTTCGAGAAGCGCAAGCCGCATCAGCTCTCGGGCGGGCAGCGGCAGCGCGTAGCGCTCGCGCGCTCGCTCATCAAGCGTCCCAAGCTCCTGCTGCTCGATGAGCCGCTCGGCGCGCTCGACAAGAAGCTGCGCGAGCACACGCAGTTCGAGCTGGTCAACATTCAGGAAAAGCTCGGCGTCACCTTCGTGGTCGTCACGCACGATCAGGAGGAGGCGATGACGCTCGCCACGCGCATCGGCGTGATGAATCAAGGCCGCATCGTGCAGGTGGGCACGCCGCACGACATCTACGAGTTCCCGAGTACGCGCTTCGTCGCCGAGTTCATCGGCAACGTGAACATGTTCGAGGGGCGCGTGGTCGAGGACGAGCCGGATCACGTCCTCATCGATTCGCCGGAGCTCGGCGCGTCGATCTACGTGGGCCACGGCATCAGCACGGCGCCGGACGCCATCGTGTGGGTGGCCGTGCGGCCCGAGAAGATGATCCTGTCGCGCGAGCCGCCGAACGAGAAGCTGAACGCTGCGCAAGGCACGATTCGCGAGATCGCCTACATGGGCGACATGTCGGTCTATCTCGTGCAACTCAACACCGGCAAGACGCTCCGGATCACCCAGCCCAACATCTATCGTCACGCCGACCGGCCCCTGACGTGGGACGAGCGCGTATGGGCGAGCTGGCACGAGTCGAGTGCCGTCGTCGTTACCGAGTGATGCAACCGCCTGCACTTCAGTGGTGTGCCGAACGAGCCCAGCGGTGGGGGCTTCGCGGCCGACATCTCGTCATTGCGGTGCCCTGGATCTGGCTGGTCCTGTTCTTTCTGATCCCGTTCGTCATCGTCGTGAAGATCAGCCTCGCGCCGAGCGTGTTCGTCGGCCAGCCGCCCTACGGGCCGTTGTTCGAGTGGACCAAGGATCACTATCTGCTGCTGAAGCTGAACATCCAGAACTATTTGGATCTCGGCGGTAAGGACGCGCTGTACCTCGAGGCGTTTCTCTACTCGCTGAAGGTGGCGGCGGTTTCGACGGTGTTTTGCTTGCTCATTGCGTACCCGATGGCGTACGGCATCGCGCGCGCGACACCGAGCTGGCGCAATACGCTGCTGCTGTTAGTGGTGCTGCCGTTCTGGACCTCGTTCCTCGTGCGCGTGTATGCGTGGATCGGGCTATTGCGGAACAACGGTCTCATCAACAACGTTCTGATGGGGCTCGGCATCATCGACGAACCGATCGTGATGATGCAGACCGACTTCGCGATGTACGTGGGCATCGTGTACTCGTATCTGCCCTTCATGATCCTGCCGCTGTACTCGAATCTCGAGAAACACGACGTGACGCTGCTCGAAGCGGCGACCGACCTCGGCGCGACGCCCGTGCGCGCGTTCTTGCGCATCACCCTGCCGTTGTCGATGCCGGGCGTGATCGCCGGCTCCATGCTCGTGTTCATCCCCGCGGTCGGGGAGTTCGTCATCCCGCGCCTGCTCGGCGGGACGGATTCGCTGATGATCGGCCGCGTGCTGTGGGATGAGTTCTTCACCGCGCGCAGCTGGCCGCGCGCGAGCGCCGTCGCGGTGCTGCTGCTCCTCGTGCTGGTGCTGCCGATCATGATCTTCCAGCGCTACCAGGCGCGGGAATCCGGCGGCGTGGCGCATCGATGAACGCGCGGCGCTCGACCTTCCTGCTCACCGCGCTCCTGTTCGGATTCGCGTTCCTCTACATCCCGATCCTGTCGGTGATCGTCTATTCGTTCAATGAATCGAAGCTCGTCACGGTGTGGGGCGGGTTCTCGACGAAGTGGTACGGCGTGCTGTTCGCCGATCGGCAGATGCTCGACGGCCTTTGGCTGAGCCTGCGCATCGCGGCAGTCACCGCGACGGGTGCCGTGCTCGTCGGCACGCTGGCCGGGTTGGTGCTGGCGCGGTTCGGCAAATTCCGCGGGCGCTCGATGCTGGCGGCAATGGTGACGGCGCCGCTCGTCATGCCGGAGGTCATCACCGGGCTGTCGTTGTTGTTGCTGTTCGTTGCGTTCGCGGAAGTCCCGTTCGCGCCCGTGCCGGAGCAGCGCGGCTTCACCACCATCGCCATCGCTCACATCACGCTCACGCTCTCTTATGTCACCGTGGTCGTCCAGTCTCGACTCTCGACGCTGGACGAATCGCTCGAGGAGGCGGCGATGGACCTGGGCGCCCGGCCGCTGAAAGTCTTTCTGCTCATTACGTTGCCGATCATCGCACCGGCGATCGTGTCCGGCTGGCTTCTGGCATTCACCTTATCGCTGGACGACCTGGTCATTGCCTCCTTCACCGCCGGGCCCCAGACCAATACCCTGCCGATGATGATCTTTTCCAAGGTCCGGCTCGGGGTCACGCCCGAGATCAACGCGCTCGCGACGCTGATGGTCAGTGTGGTTACGATATTCGTCATCGTCGCCGGCATCCTGATGGCGCGGCAGGAGAAGGTCCGGCGCCGCGATGTGCAGATGGCGCAAGCTGCGGCGGGCGCGCTTCCAAATCGTCCTTGAGGTCTATTTCGCATACCTATGAACGTACTTGGCATCGATGTCGGCGGCTCTTCGATCAAGGGTGGCGTGGTGGACACGGCCACGGGGCGCCTCGTCGCCGAGATCGCGCACGTGCCCACGCCGCAACCCTCCTCGCCGCAGGAAGTGATCAAGGCGGTCGGGGTGCTCGGCAGTCGCCTGCCGCCGCACAAAGCGGCGGGCTTCGCGTTTCCGAGCGTCGTGAAACGCAACGTCGCGCGTACGGCGGCCAATGTCGATCACGCGTGGATCGGCACGGACGGAGCGGCGCTCGCGAGCGGTGCGCTCGGCGTTCCCACCGTTTTTCTCAACGACGCGGACGCGGCGGGACTCGCGGAGATCAGGTGCGGCGCGGGCCGCGATACAGGCGGCACGGTCATCATGCTCACGTTCGGCACCGGCATCGGTACCGCGATGTTCATCGACGGCAAGCTCGTGCCGAACATGGAGTTCGGGCATCTCGAAATGCATGGCGCGGACGCGGAGAAATTCGCATCCGCCCGTGTGCGCACGGCAGAGAACCTCGATTTCCCGGCATGGGCCGCGCGCGTGAACGAGTACCTGCACTACGTGCATGCGCTGTTTTGGCCCGACGTCTTCATTCTGGGCGGCGCGGTGGTAGAGAACTACGATCGCTTTGCGCCGTTGCTGAAATCGCCTGCGGAAATTCGCCCGGCGCATTTCGGCGGCCAGGCCGGCGTCATGGGTGCGGCCCTGGCTGCGGCCGACGTGCTCGGCAACGCGTAGCGGGGAGCGCGCGCTCGCCGCTAGACTCGCCGCTCCGCTATGCCGCCGCTTCACAGTAAGCTTCCTGACGTTGGCACCACCATCTTCACGGTGATGTCGCGCCGCGCCCGCGAGCTGGGCGCGCTCAACCTCGGCCAGGGCTTTCCGGACTATGACATCGACCCACGGCTGACCGAACGGGTCGCTGCGGCGATGACCGAGGGACGCAATCAATACGCGCCGATGGAAGGCGTGCTGGAGTTGCGCGAGCAGATCGCAAAGAAGCTCCAGCTGTCATATGGCGTGGACGTGAATCCGGAATCGGAGGTCACGATCACGCTCGGCGCGACCGAGGCGATCTATTGCGCCGTACAAGCGCTCGTCGGTCCCGGCGAAGAGGCGATCGTGTTCGATCCGTCATACGACTCGTACGACCCGGCCGTGCGGCTGGCGGGCGCGAAGTGCGTGCACGTGCCGTTGCAGCCGCCGGCGTTCCGCTATGACTGGGATCGTGTCGCCGCGAGCATCAACGAGCGCACGCGGCTCATCATGATCAACACGCCGCTCAATCCGGCGTGCACGGTGGCGACGACGAGCGATCTCGATGCGCTCGCCGCGCTGATCCGCAATCGAAACATCTTCGTCATGTCGGACGAGGTGTACGAGCACGTGCTCTACGATGGGCGCAAACACGCGTCCGTCCTGACTCATCCGGAGCTTCGCGAACGCAGCTTCGCCGTGTTCTCGTTCGGCAAGACGCTGCATGCCACCGGCATTCGCGTCGGCTACAGCATCGCGCCGGCGGAGCTGACGCGCGAGCTGCGCAAGGTGCACCAGTTCAACACCTTCAGCATCGCGAACCCGTTGCAGTCGGCGATCGCCCAGTATCTGATCGAGAAGCCGGATTGCTGGCGCGATCTGCCCCGGTTTTTCCAGGAGAAGCGCGATCGGGTGCGCGCCGCGCTGGACGGCACGCCGTTCACCGCGCCGCCGGCGGAGGGCACCTACTTTCAGCTCATCGACTTCAGCGCGATTGCCGATACGGACGACGTGACGTTCGCCGAGCGGCTGCTGACGGAAGCGGGCGTCGCGACGATCCCGCTCTCGCCCTTTTACAAGGAGCCGCCGCGCCTGCGGGTGCTGCGCCTGTGCATCGCCAAGCAGGATCGCACGCTGGATGATGCTGTTGCCCGTCTGCAGCAATTCGCGAAGGGACTGAGGGAGGAGACCTAGTGAAATTGCACGTCACGCTCGTTCAGCAATCTGTGATCTGGCACGATCCGGCGGCCAATCGCGAGCGCCTCGACGCGCTCCTCGCGCCGCTCGCCAACAACACGGACGTCATCGTGTTGCCCGAGATGTTCACGACGGGCTTCAGCATGGAGCCCGAGAAGCTGTACGAGCCCGCGAACGGGCCGACCTCGCAATGGCTCGAGGCCAAGGCGAAAGAGCTGAACGCTGCGCTCACGGGCAGCCTCATCGTCAAAGACGGCGAGCGGTACTACAACCGCCTGTTGTGGACGGCGCCGAATGCCGAGCTGCTCCACTATGACAAGCGCCATCTGTTTCGCATGGCGAAGGAGCACACGCACTATGCGCCGGGCGGCAGTGTGGCCCTGAGTCTGGCGTGGCGCGGGTTTCGCATCTGCCCTTTGGTCTGCTACGACTTGCGCTTTCCGGTGTACAGCCGACGGCGGCCGGGGCTCGAGTACGACCTTCTCCTCTATGTGGCGAGTTGGCCCGCCGCGCGCCGCGCGGCGTGGCGTGCGTTGCTCAAGGCGCGCGCCATCGAGAATCAGGCGTTCGTCGTCGGCGTGAATCGCATCGGGCAGGACGGCAACCACATCGACTATTGCGGCGACAGCGTCGTGCACGACTATCTCGGCGAGCCGCTCGCGGAGCTGGCCGATGAGTCGGCGGTGACCACCGTGGAGCTCGACGGCGATGCCCTGCAGGCGTTCCGCGAGCGCTTTCCTGCGCATCTCGATGCGGACCGGTTTACTCTGGATCCATGAAGCTGTTTCGATCATGAAGAAAGGCACCCGCGTCAATCATCCGCCGCGCGTCGAGCTGGCGCCGGACAATCATCCGGTCGTTGCGCCGATCTACCAGACGGTCAAGTTCGAGTTCGACTCGCTCGATGAGACGATGAAGACGCTGCGGGGCGAGCGGCCGGGGTTCTTCTACACGCGCTCGTCGAATCCGACGACGCGGCAGCTCGAGCTCACCTTGGCGGAGTTGCAGGGCAGGGCGGATTGCCTCGTGACGGCTTCCGGTGTCGGCGCGATCGCGCAGGCGCTGATCGCGTTGACGAAGGCGGGCGATCACATCCTCTGCTTCGTCGAGACGTACAACCCGAGCCGCTATCTCATGCGGCGCTTGCTCGGGCGCTTCGGCGTGACGAGCACGATGCTGTCCATCGAGGACATCGACGGTGTCGAGCGCACGCTCGCCGCGACGCCGACACGGCTCGTGTTCTTCGAGAGCCCCACCAATCCGGTCACCAAGATCGCGGACATCACGGCACTCACGCGGCTTGCGCGCGCGAAGGGCGCGCTCACGGTGCTGGACAATACGTTCGCCGGTTTCCATCAGCACGGCGAGTTCGATGTGGATGTGTTCGTGCACAGCCTCACGAAATACGCCTCGGGCGCCGGCGACGTGATGGGCGGCGCTGTGATCGCGCGGCAGGACCTGATCCGCGGCATGCGCAACGACTTCGGTGCGCTCGGCGGCTCGCTCGATCCGCACGCCGCGTTTCTCATTCAACGCGGGCTCAAGACGTACTTCGTGCGCTATCGCGCGCAGTGCGCGAGCGCCATGAAGATCGCCGAGCTGCTCGCAGCGAGTCCGTTGGTCGAGCGCGTGCACTATCCCGGCATTCCGACGCATCCGCAATTCGCGCTCGCGAACGCGCAGATGAAGGAGTTCGGGACGATCGTCACATGCGACATCAAAGGCGGCGCAGCGGCGGGCAACAAGTTCGCGGAGTCGCTGCAGCTGTTTGCGTTGACGGCGAGTCTCGGGTCGACGGAGTCGCTCGTCGTGGCGCCTCAGATGATGCGTGGGCGTGACCTGACCGCGGAGCAGCTGCGCATGTCGGCGGTCGCGGAGGGCACCGTGCGGTTGTCGATCGGCCTCGAGGACATCGACGATCTCGTCGACGACGTGAATCAGGCGCTCGCGGCCATCAACGCCTGAGCAACCACGCGATCAGCGAGACGACCGCGCTGATCAGCAGCATGGTCGTGATCGGGAAGAAGAACTTGAAACCCGGTCGATCGATGATGATGTCGCCCGGCAGCCGAAACAGCGGCAGCTTCTTCACCAGCGGCCACGCAACGCCCAGCAGGACCAGCACGGCGCCGAGCACGATCAGCAGGCGGCTCATAGGCTGCTCGCAACCCGTACCCGATGCGGATGATACGGCACGACTTCCAGCACCTCGCCCTCGTTGAGCCGATGCTGGACGTTGCGCCAGAAGTCCGCGGTCAGCACTTCGCCGTGCATGCGTAAAAAGGCGGCGCGCTGCGCGTCGTCGAACGCGAGGAAGCGGATGAAGGTCTCGGGAAAGATGTCGTTGTCGGCGACGTAGAACCAGGCTTCGTCGCGCATTTCATCTTCGAGGCTGGTGGCTTGCGGCATGTCGCGGAAGCGGCAGTCAGTGACCTGACAGAGCTCGTCGTAGTCGTAAAAGATGACGCGGCCGTGGCGGCTCACGCCGAAGTTCTTCAGCAGCAAGTCGCCGGCGAAGATGTTCGTGTATGCCAGATCGCGAATGCATTGACCGTAGTCGAGCACGGCGCGCTCGGCGGCAGCCGGGCTCGCGGTGCGCAGATAGAGGTTCAGCGGCGTCATGCGGCGTTCGATGTAGAGATGGTCGAAAATGATGTCGTCGCCGTCGGCATGCACCGTGCTCGCCGTCTCGCTGAACAGCTCTTCGAGCAGCTCGGGCGCGAAGCGTGCGCGCGGGAAGCGCAGCCGCTTGAACTCTTGCGCGTCGACGAGGCGGCCGACGCGGTCGTGCTTGAACACCAGGCGGTACTTCGCCTGCACCTCCTCGCGCAGCACGTTCTTCGGGTAGGGGAAGCGGTCGCGGATGATCTTGAAGACGACATCGAAGGAGGGCAGCGTGAAGCACACCATCACTAGGCCGCGCTCGCCTGCGGCGTGCACGAACTGCTCGCTCGTATTCGCAAGATTGCGCATGAGCTCGCGGTAGCGTTCGGTCTTGCCCTGCTTCGCGCGGCCGAGCACCGTGAAGATCTCGCTGATCGGTTTGCGCGGCAGCAGCGACTTGATGAAGACGACGGCTTCGGCGACGTGATCGAGGTCGACGTGCAGATACGAGCGCGCAAAGCCGAACACGACGCTGACGTCGTGCTCCGTGAGCATGACGGCATCGACGAGCACGCCCGCTTCGGTGTTCTTCAGCGCGATGACGAGCGGCAGCGTGAAGCCGCGACCCACGACACGCCCTACCACGTAGCCGCGCGTGAACTGATAGAACACCGGGCGGATCACTTCGATCTGCTCGACCGCGCGGCGCTCGCGGTCGGATCGCAGGCGCGCCTCGATTTCCTGCGTGACGTGCTCGACGCTCTTGTCGAGGTCCTTCCAGGGGGCGCGGAAATGCAGGTCGCCGAGCAGGTCCTCGATGAGCAAGTCGAGCGAACCGCGGTTGAGATAGACGTGAATTCCCGGGGTGCGCCAGGCAGCCCCATCGGCGCCGCGCGATGCGGGCGCGCTCGGCTGGCCCGGCCGCGTCGGCTGCGTCTTGGCGCCGGCCAACGGATCCAGATCCGTGGCGACGAACTCGATCTGCGGCGCCACGCCCACCGTGCCGAATAGCTGCCGTGTGATCGAGCTGAAAAACGTCTTCGTGAATTCGTTGTCCGGAAGCCCTTCGATCTGGGCGGCGAACTCGTTCCTGATCCGTGCCCAGAGCGTGCGATCGAGCGCCCGCTCACCCAACTGCAGACGCACCTCCGCGATCGTCTGATTCACGAAGCGATCGTAGAGATCGATCCGCTCCCCCGCGTCCCGCTGGCTTCCCCTCCAATCGCGCGTCTCGAACCGCACCGGGGCGCGGCGGGTGATCACCCTGAACTCGGCGTTGTAGAACCCGAACGCGTCGACGATGTGCCGCGCGCAGTCGTGGACGAGCGCCTCGTCAGAGTCGGTGACGTTGACGGAAACCATTGCACGCGATCGTACCGCCTCGCATTTCTGTACGAAACCAACGCGAATGCCCATCCCGCTCGCGCCGAGCGATGACCCAACCTGCTCCGGGTTCCGCATCGCCTGCACGCCAGGCTTGCGTAACTACAAATTGTAACTACAATGCGGGAGGTCGACGTGATCTTCGAATGGGATGAGCACAAGTGCTGCGAGAACATTCGCAAGCACGGTTTCGATTTCAGGGATTGCGCGGCGATATTTCGCTGGCACACGGCGACCCTCGTCGATCAACGGTTCGATTACGGCGAGGAGCGATGGCGGACTGTAGGGCTGCTCAGGGAGCGCGTCGTCGTGGTGGTCTATGTGGTGCGCGGCAACGTGCTCAGGGTCATTTCCATGAGAAAGGCGAGCAAACATGAGCAAACGTCCTTCTTCGAAAGCTTCGAGGACTGACTGGAAGCGCATCGATAGCATGCGGGACGAGGACATCGACTACTCGGATATTCCGCCGACCACACCCGAGCAGTTCGCCAGCGCGATCATTCGGCACGGGCTCGAGGACTGGGAACCCAAGGAACAGGTCACTCTGCGTATCGACGCGGACGTGCTCAAGTGGTTCCGCGCGCAGGGCAAGGGGTATCAGACTCAGATCAACGCGCTGCTGCGCGCGTACATGGAAGCGCACGAGGGCGCCAAGAAAGGAGCTCGTCGGAGATAACGAGCTCCTCGATGGGGAGGTTGGAGGCCGTCAGGGCGCTGCCGAGCCTTTAGTGGGTCGGACTCATATCGAGGCAGCACGCCAGGTCAGCGCGCACCGCCTTCTCGCCCCGGAAACGCCCGCCAACGCGCTGCCCCGAAGGGCATTCACTATAGATTCTTGATCAGCGCATCGCCGAAGGCGCTCGTCGGCACTTCCTTGGCGCCTTCCATCAAACGCGCGAAGTCGTACGTCACGATCTTCTGCCCGATGGTCTTGTCCATGGCGCTGATGATCGAGTCCGCGGCTTCGGTCCACCCCATGTAGCGCAACATCATTTCGCCGGACAGCAGCACCGAACCCGGATTCACCTTGTCGAGGTTCGCGTACTTCGGCGCCGTGCCGTGCGTCGCTTCGAACACCGCATGGCCGGTCAGGTAATTGATGTTCGCCCCCGGCGCGATCCCGATGCCGCCCACCTGCGCAGCGAGCGCGTCGGAAATGTAGTCGCCGTTCAGGTTCAGCGTCGCGATGACGTCGAACTCATCCGGCCGCGTCAGCACCTGCTGCAGCGTGATGTCGGCGATCGCATCCTTCACGATGATCTTGCCGGACTTCTTCGCCGCATCCATCTCGGCGTTCGCGTCCTTCTCGCCCTTCGCAGCCTTCGTGCGTTCCCACTGCTCCCATGTGTACACGCTCGCGGCAAACTCGCGCTCGGCAAGCTGGTAGCCCCAATTGCGGAACGAGCCTTCCGTGTACTTCTGAATGTTGCCCTTGTGAACGAGCGTCAGGCTCTTGCGCTTGTTCGTGATGGCGTACTCGAGCGCCGAGCGGATCAAGCGCTCCGAGCCTTCCTTCGATACCGGCTTGATGCCGATGCCCGAGGTCTCCGGAAAGCGGATCTTGGCGTACGCCTTCGGCCAGTGCTGCTTGAACAGCTCGAGGAACTTCTTGTTGTCCTCCGTGCCGGCCTCGAATTCGATGCCCGCGTAGATGTCCTCGGTGTTTTCACGGAAGATCGCCATGTCGACCTTCTCCGGATGCTTCACCGGCGAAGGCACGCCCTTGTACCAGCGCACCGGACGCAAGCACACGTACAGGTCGAGCAATTGGCGCAGCGCCACGTTCAACGAGCGAATGCCGCCGCCGACCGGCGTCGTCAGCGGCCCTTTGATCGAGACGAGATACTCGCGGCACGCGGCGACGGTCTCGTCCGGCAGCCACGAGCTGAACAGCTTGTTCGACTTCTCGCCCGCGTAGACCTCCATCCACTGAATCTTGCGTTTGCCGCCGTACGCCTTGGCGACGGCCGCATCCATGACGCGCACGCTGGCGCGCCAGATGTCGGGACCGGTGCCGTCCCCTTCGATGAAGGGAATGATCGGATTGTCGGGAACGACGAGCTTGCCGTTCTTGATGGTGATTTTCGCGCCCTGCGCGGGCGGCGTGATCTTCGGCGCTGCAGCCGTGGACATCGAGGCGACTCCTGACGGGACATTCGAGCGAAGCGGGCCGCGAATGCTAGCAGACCTTGGTTAGAATTCGCGTCCCATGTCGAAAACACTGAAGAAAACACCCGCCGCCGACGGCTTCTGGATGCCGGGCGAATTCGAACCGCATGCGGGAACCTGGATGCTCTGGCCCGAGCGTCCCGACAATTGGCGCGACCGCGCCGCGCCCGCCCGGCGCGCGTTCGCCGCAGTGGCCAGGGCGATCGCACGCTTCGAGCCCGTCACCGTCGGAGCGTCCGCCGCGCACTTCGACGGTGCTCGCGAGATGCTCCCGCCGCACATCCGCGTCGTCGAGTTGTCGCACGACGACGCGTGGGCCCGCGACGTCGCGCCGACCTTCGTCGTCAACGAAGACGGCGGCGTGCGCGGTGTCGACTGGCGCTTCAACGCGTGGGGCGGCGATCACGGCGGCCTCTATTCGCTGTGGGATCAGGACGAGCGGGTCGCGCGCAAGGTGCTCGAAATCGAGGGCCGCGACCGCTACGCCGCCCGCCTCATCAACGAGGGCGGCGCCGTGCACGTCGACGGCGCGGGCACCGTGCTCGTCACCGAAGAGTGCCTGCTGAACAAGAACCGCAACCCCGAGCTGTCCCAAAAGCAGATCGAGAAGGCGCTGCGCGATTACCTGGGCGTCAGCACCGTCATCTGGCTCGGCAAAGGCGTGTTCAACGACGAGACCGACGGCCACATCGACGAGCTCGCCGCCTTCGTGCGGCCCGGCGAAGTCGTGCTCACGTGGACCGACGACGAGCGCGATCCGCAGCACGCGATCTCCAAAGACGCATGGGAGCGACTCAACGACGCGCGCGACGCGCGCGGCCGGCGCTTGAAAGTGCACAAGCTGCCGATGCCGGGTCCGCTGTACATGACGGCGCAGGAAGCAAAGGGCCTCGTGGCCCGCGCCGGCACGAAGCAGCGCCCGGCCGGCGAGCGGCTGGCCGGTAGCTATGTCAACTTCTACGCCGCGAACGGCGGCATCGTGATGCCGCTGCTCGACCCGCGCACCGACCGCGCCGCCGCCGCGCGCTTGCGCCGCCTGTTTCCAAAAAGGCGCATCGTCGGCGTGCCGACGCGTGAAGTGCTGCTCGGCGGCGGCAACATCCACTGCATCACCCAACAAGTGCCGGCCGCGGCCCGCGCGCGCCGCAAACCGGAGGCCAGCCGTTGAAAGACATCGCTATCGACGAGAGCCTGCTGAAGAAGCTGCGCGTGAAACCCGGCGCCAAGGTGCGCCTCGACGACGCCAACGCAGATCGCACCCACGGCTGGAAGAAGACCGATGCCGAGGCGATGCTGGAGGCCACGCGCAAGCGCCTCGAGGAGCTGCAGAACGAGCTCTACGCGGACGGCCGCTTCGCAATGCTCATCGTGCTGCAGGCGACGGACGGCGCCGGCAAGGACAGCACCATCAAGAACGTCATGACCGCGTTCAACCCGCAAGGCTGCACGGTCACATCGTTCAAAGGCCCCTCCTCGGAAGAGCTGAAGCACGATTACCTGTGGCGCATTCACAAGAACGTGCCGCCGCGCGGCGAGATCGGCGTGTTCAACCGCTCGCACTACGAGGACGTGTTGATCGTGCGCGTCGACAACCTCGTGCCGAAGGAGGTTTGGAAGAGGCGCTACGAGCAGATCAACGACTTCGAGCGGATGCTCACGCAGGAGAATGTGACCGTCCTGAAGTTCTTCCTGCAGATCAGCAAGGACGAGCAGAAGAAGCGGCTGCAGGAGCGCCTCGACGATCCGACGAAACAGTGGAAGTTCAACGTCGACGATGTCGAGAAGCGCAAGAAGTGGGACGACTATCAGCGCGCCTACGAAAATGCGCTCACTCTGTGCAGCACCAAGCACGCGCCGTGGTACATCATCCCGGCGAATCACAAATGGTTCAGGAATCTCGCGATCTCGCAGATTCTCGCGGCCGAGCTCGGCAAGCTGCCGTTGCGCTATCCGGCGATCAGTATCGATCCTGCGAAGATCCGCATCCGCTGAGCACGGGCGCGGCGCCAAGATGCGCGCCGCACCCGTCTCCCCCTCTGCGAAGCTGAGTTCCGTGCGCTGGCGCACGGGTTCAACGAAATATTCGGCAATGGTTCGCAGAACTTGCGCGACCTGGCGTCGGTGTGTGCCGACACGCATCTTGCCGCGGGAACTTGCGCTAATGTCCTTGGCCCATACCGAAGGCGCTTCGGCAAATCCGAAGCGAGGGTCCCGTGGTCACAGGTCGCCTCCCGCTGCTCCTTCTCGCCGCGCTTGCGCCGCTCGCCATCGGCGCATGCGCCGGTCATACGAACGTATCCGACGCGGGCGGCTGTAACGAGCAGATCGTCCTGAGTCTGGCCCCGGGTTTCGGCCGTACGGACAAGGTGATCAAAGAACTGTCGCGCGGCGCCGGCGTGCGCCTCGAGTACCTGCGCTCGGCGAGCCCGAACCTCCACGTCTACCGGATGAGCTCCGCGGGCAAGGATCCGGAGTGTGTCAACGCGCTCGCGCGCTTGCGGCAGGACTCGCGGGTGCGCTTCGCCGAGCCCGATGAGCGCCGAATGCCGTTCGGCGCGTCCCGATGAGTGCCCCGACGGCAGTTCAGGTTCCGGCCGCGCGTGCGGCGGCCCGTCATTCGAGGAATGGGACTATGCGCCCGATCGTCATCACCCTGACCAGCCTCGCGCTCTGCGCGCTCGCCGCCATCCCAGTGAATGCGGCCGAATACAACCCGGCGCAGCATCGGCCGGCGGCAGCCCAGGTGCCCGTCGCGCACCGCTTCATCGTGAAGATGCGCGCGACGGAGGCGTCGCGGCTGGAGGCGCAAGCCAGCCAGAGCGGTGAGTCGGCGGCCACGGCCGCGGCCACGGCCGCGGCCATGGCGGCGGGCACGGAGCGGGTCAAGGCGCTGGCGGGCCGCGCACGCGTCACGATGAACGCGTCGCGCGCGCTCACCGCGAATCTGCATGTCATGGAAGTTACGGCGGCGACTGCGGCCGAGACGGAGTCGCAGACGCTCGAGAAGCTGCGCGGCGATGCGGACGTGGAATATGCGGTCGTCGATCGGCGGGTCTTTCCGCATGCGATCTCGAGCGACCCGCTGGCCGCCACGGAACAGTGGTATCTCGGGGCCTCGCAGCCCGCGGCCATCAATGCGAATGCCGCGTGGGACCTCACCACCGGTAGCGACAATGTCGTCATCGCTGTCATCGATACTGGCGTGCGCTTCGATCATCCGGATCTCACCGGGCGCCTCCTGACGGGGTACGACTTCGTGTCCGGCGACGGCGGTGGCACCTTCAAGACGGCGAACGACGGCGACGGTCGCGACGGCGATGCGTCCGACCCGGGCGACTGGGTCGCCCCCGCCGATAGTTGCGGGGCCTCCTCGAACAGCTCATGGCACGGCACCCGCACCTCCGGAATCATCGGCGCCATGACGAACAACGGTGTCGGGGTGGCCGGCATCACCTGGAGCGCAAAGATCCTGCCGGTTCGCGTGCTCGGCAAATGCGGCGGTTTCAATTCGGACGTGCTGGCCGGAATGCTGTGGGCCGCAGGTCAGCCGGTGCAAGGCGTTCCCACCAATACCACGCCCGCCAACATCCTCAACATCAGCCTCGGCGGCGAAGGCGCGTGCGACAGCGCGAGCGCGGACGTCACGAGCCAGCTCGCCTCGCAGGGCGTGCTCATCGTCGTGTCCGCCGGCAACGAAGGCGGCCCGGTCGATTCGCCTGCGAACTGTCCCGGTGCGATGGGCATCCTCGGCCTGCGTCATGCCGGGACCAAAGTCGGCTTCAGCAGCCTCGGCCCGCAGATTGCGATCGGCGCGCCAGGCGGCAACTGCGTGAACACCGGCGCAGGTCAGGAGTGCGTCTACTCGATCGGCACGGCGACGAATTTCGGCACGACGACACCCGGAACGAACTCGTACACCAACCGCTTCGACCACATCGATGTCGGCACGAGCTTCTCGGCGCCGATCGTCTCCGGCATCGCGGGGTTGATGCTCGCCGTCAACAGCAACTTGAAGTCGACAACGCTCATCGCCCGCCTGAAAGAGGGTGCGAAGCCGTACCCGACGACGAGCGACAGCCCCAACATCCCTACGTGCCACGTGCCCAATGGCTCTTCGGATATCCAGAACACGGAGTGCATCTGCACGACCGCGGTCTGCGGTGCCGGCATGGCGAACGCGAACGGCTCGGTGCTGGCAGCCTTGCGCCCCATTGCGAGCATCGTCGTGCAGGGCACGGTGACCCCCGGCGCGACGCTCACGCTGCAGGGAAATGGAAGCGCGGCGGCGAACACTCACACGATTGCGTCGTACTCGTGGATGAGAGGCGGGGTCGTCATCAGCACCGGTCCGACGGCTAGCATCGTCGCGCCGAGCTCGGGGACGTCCACGGTATGCCTCACCGTGACGGACGATGCGAACAAAGTGGACACCGCGGAGGCGTCGATTGGCCCTTCCTCATCGAACGTCAGCCTCCTACCCGTCGGCACGAATCCATGCAGCGTCGATGTTTCGGTCGCAGCGACCGACGCGACCGCGTCGGAAACGGGTGGCGATACAGGCACGTTCACCTTCACGCGCACTGGTGATGCGAGCGCCGCGCTCACCGTCACCATCGGCATGTCCGGCAGCGCGGTCAACGGCACGGATTACCAGAGCATCGCGAGCAGCGTGACGTTCGCCGCGGGCGCATCGACGATGACTTTGACGCTCACGCCGATCGACAACACCGTGTCATCCGGAGCGAAGACGGCCACGGTGACCGTGCAGACCGGCACGGGTTACACCGCTGCTTCGCCGGGAAGTGCCACTGTGACGATCGCGGACAACGACACGGCCAACGCCAGCTCCAACGGTGGTGGAGGAGGCGGCGGTGGCGGTTCGCTCGACGCGCTAATGCTGATGGGCCTCGCTCTCGGCGTGCTGGCGATGCTGGCCCGGGGGCGACTGCCGCGCCACGCGCAACAGCTCCGCCAATACGTCGCGGCCGAAAAGCGTCGCAACGGGCGCTAGCATGTTCATGACTCGATAAAAGCGCTCTGCCACCAGGGCGCTTTCACCTGCCGCGCGGTGAACCCGCGCGGTGTACCAGTGCAGGAATTTGAGCTTCAGTGGGCGCGGCCCGCGCGCATACGGATTGCGCAGGTCCTCGCCCGTCGCCATCTCCCACGCCGGATCGATCACGCGGCCGACGCGGCTGCGAAAGTTGCAGGTGAGTGCCGTGAGACTGGGCGTGCGACGCGCGTCCAGCTCGCGCAAGCAATCTCGCAGCAGTGCCGCTTCGAGCGCGCTGACGGTCATGCCTTGACCGAATATCGGGTTGAAGCTGCAGAGCGCATCGCCCATCACAATGAGCCCCGCCGGGAAGCGAGCGAGCCGCTCGTAGTGGCGTCGCTGGCTCGTCGGGAAGCGATGCGTGACGATGTCGCCGACGGGTTGCGCGCCTACGAGCGCGTCGTAGATGTCCGGCTTGGCTAGCGATTTCGCGAATGCGAGGAATCCCGCGGCGTCGTTCGGCGGATAGTCGCCGTGCGAGTTGACGAGCGTGACCATCCAACGATTGTTCTCGATCGGAAAGATCAGCCCGCCTCGGTGTCGCGGCGGCGGGTCGAAGATGACGATGCTCTGCCAGTTGCGCGTGCCGCCGGCACGCTCGTACACCCGCGTCGCATAGCCGACGGCCGCGTCAACTTGCACCTCCGGCGGCTGCAGAAAGCCCAGCTCGGCCAGGCGCTGCGGCGTTTGCGATCCGCGACCGCCAGCGTCGACGACGAGATCTGCACGGACCTCGTCCTCCAGCGTGTCGCCCTGACGGCCACGGACGCAAACTCCGGTGATGCGCGATCTCTCCCAATCGGTGAGATAGCGCGTAACGACCGTGCCATCGAGGATTCCGACGTTGTCGAGCTGGCGAACGCGGCGGCGAATTTCTTGCTCTAGACAGCCGCGCGTCACGGAGATCGTGGGGATCTCGCCGGCGCAGTGCCGCTTCCAGCAGCCGAAGTGATACCAGCGCAAATCACACCCGAGCGACAGCGGCGTCGCGCCGCGGCTCACGAGGGTCGGCACGAGATCGGGAAAGAGCTCGCTCATGATCTGCTCGCCGCGAGCGAGCAAGGCGTGCAAGTGACGGCCTTGCGGCACACCGCGGCGGGCTTGCGGGTCCTCCGCGAGCGTGTCGCGCTCGACGATCGTGACGCGCTCGAAATGGTCGGAGAGCACACGCGCAGCGAGCAGTCCCGCGATGCTCGCGCCGATGACGACGGCGTGGCCGTGCTTTGGGCGGATGGCTGTATCGGTCATTTGCAGTAATCCCGTAGAACGTTGCGCGCACTTTGCCGGTGCGCGCCGTGCGCCAAGCAGAGCGCCAAGGCGGAGTCGACCGCTCACTAAAGTGAGGGGTGCGCGCCCACGCGCGGCAGTGTTTGCGGGACGAGCGGGCGCGGACGATGAATATCGATGAACACTTCTTCCCCCTCTGCGGAGACGTATCCGCGCTGTCATTCCGCGCAGGAGCTCGAGCGACTCACGATTCAGGCACGGACGCTGGCGGCGCATACGAATCTCTTGTTCAGGCGTGCAGGGCTTGCGCCGGGTCAGCGGGTGCTCGACATCGGGTGCGGCGCCGGCGACGTATCGTTCATAGCGACGCAGCTCGTGGGTGAAACAGGACAGGTCGTCGGCATCGATCGATCGCAAGCGGCGATCGAGATGGCGCGCGAGCGTGCGCGCTTCGGCGGTCACAAGAACGTCGAGTTTCTCATCGGTGATGTGACGGAACCGCAGGTGCCGGGGAAATTCGACGCGATCGTCGGGCGGATCATGCTGATGTATTTGCCCGACCCGGTCGAGGCGCTGGCGCGCTTGCGCTCGCTATTGCGATTGCAGGGATTGATCGTGATGCAGGAGTGCGACCTCACCTCGATCGGTGCGGAGCCCGAGTGCCCGCTCGTTACACAACTGCGCGCGTGGTTCGTTGCGGCGTTTGCTGCTTCCGGTGCGGCGACTCAGATGGGATCGCGTCTGTGCAGCGTGATGCATCGTGCGGGGTTTGCGCCCGAGGGAAGCTGGGTGTCGCAGCCGAGTTATGTCGGGCCGCTCTTGAACCAGCTCGATTGGTTTTCCGACCTGGCCAAGATGATGTTGCCGACGTTGGCCGCGAAGGGCATTGCCACGGCTTCTGAAGTCGACGTGCCCACGCTCGCGGCCCGCCTCCAAGCCGAAGCCCGCGCCCGTGACGCCATCGTGTTCGCCCCCCGACTCGTTGGCGTCTGGGCGCGGCATCCGCGAGCCTAGTTTTTCCGGGCGTTTCGCAAATGGGTGCACCGTATGGCGGGCGAGAGAAGGGGCGCGGCTGTTGAGCGTCGCCGTTGCGATGATGCGCGCCGGCACAGTTGTACGCCGCTGGGCAGTGCGCGCGGCCGCCGGGCGGGGTCGATGCTTGCGCGAGCCCTGATGAAGGGTGGGGGGTGAGCGTTTTGACAGGAGGTTGTCAAAGTCGCCAACCCCCACAAGCCTCTCTCGGTTCGATCTTGAATACCGCACGGAAATGAGCCTGCTCGGCGGCAGCGATTACTCTTCAGTGCCAAGGCTCGTTTCGACGCCTGAGCTGCCGCGCGAACGGCCTCACCCGATCCGCTCGTCCAGCGTGCCTTCGCTCAACCGTCTTCTCTGCCGACGCAAGCCTCGAGCCCGCCAGCGAGCCCGCGAAACTCAATTCGCAGCGAGCTTGTCCGCCTGATCCAACCAAAACCGTTGCGCGCGTCGATAGTGTGCCGGCGCGATGCGCGCCTGATCGACGACCTCGCGCGCGACACGCCGCGACTCGTCAGGCTGTCCTTGGGCCTTCAGCAACTGCGCATAGCGCACGGCCGCCTCGGCCCCCGCGTATCCGGGCGCCAGCGCTTTGTACTCTTCCAGTGCCTTCGCGTAATTCCCCTCGGCCTCCAGCGCCCGCGCATACAACAGATGCCCCTCCTGCGAGCGAAAGTCCGGGTTCAAGCGGATCAAATCATCGAGGGTCGTGCGCGTCGCCGTCGCATCCCCCTTCTCGAACTGCGCCCGCGCAATCCCGAGCATCAAATTCGGATCGTGCTCGTACAACCCGGTGAGCGCCTTGCGATACTCGGCAATCGCTTCGTCGAAGCGTCCCTGACGCACGAGCTCATCCGCATACCGCTGCTGATTCGCAACGTTGTTCCCGACCCGCGCCTGCTGCTCGTAACGCCGCAAGTCGCCCTGCGGATCGAACACCTTTTTCATGCCGCGCCCGGCACGGCGCGCCGTGCGGCTGCCAAACAATTCAGGCAGCAGCTCCACCGCGACGTACGCGATGCATCCCACATACGACAGCAGCAGGATCACCCAAACCCAAATGGTGTTGCGCCCGGTCTTGAGGCAATGAACGATCAGCACCGCCTGAACGATGAGCGAAACAATGACGAGAATCGGCATTCCGTTCCAGACTCCAGCAAATTCAAGGTAGCGCGAAGGCGACGACCGTATCCCCGCGCGGCACGCCGAGCGGCCCGTGACCGCCGGCGGCGATGACGACGTACTGGCGCTCGTCTTTCCCGGCGCGGTACGTCATCGGCGTGGCCTGCCCACCGGCCGGCAGCGGATGCTTCCACAATTCCCGTCCGGTTTCGAGATCGAATGCGCGTAAATAGCGGTCCATCGCCCCACCGACGAATACGACGTCGCCGGCCGTGACGATGGGCCCGCCGAGGTTGGGGGTCCCGAAATCTCGCACCGGCACCCAGCGGGGCGCCAGATTTTCGGTGGATCCCAGCGGAACCTGCCACACGATTCGGTTCTCGCGCAGATCGACGCTGACCAGTGTGCCCCACGGCGGCGCCGTGCACGGCAGCCCCCAGGGCGAGAGCAGCGGCTCGCGGCGCATGGCGTACGGCGTGCCGCGCTGGCGTGCGAATTCCGAGTGCGGGTAGTCGCCCGAGGCGCGCTGTTTGTCCACTTGGTCCGGCGGAATCAGCGTAACGACCATTGCGAGATGATTGACGGCTGCGATCACTCGCTGCGAGCGCGAGTCGTACGCAATGCCGCTCCAGTTCACGCCGCCGAGGTCGCTCGGCCACATGATGGAGCCGTGCGTATCCGGCGGGGTGAACAAGCCCTCGTTGCGGTATTTCTCGATGAGCGCGCGGCAGCGGCCGCGGTCCCAGAACGTGAGGCCCCATGCGTCCGACTTGTTGAGCGGCCGATGCTCGACGAGCGGCGGCAGCGACGAGAACAACTGCGTCGGCGCCGATTGCTCGCCCGGCACGCTGCTCTTGGGCACGTTGCGCTCGGCGACCGGGAACAGCGGCTTGCCGGCCGCGCGATCGAACACGAACAGCATGCCCGTCTTCGTCGCTTGAATGACGGCCGAGAGCGGCGCGCCGCCGCGCTCGATTTCGACGAGCACGGGCTGCGCGGCGAGGTCGTAGTCCCAAATGTCGTGATGGATGAGCTGCTGCGCCCACTGCAGCTTGCCGGTGCTCGCGTCGAGCGCGAGCAGCGAGTTGGCGAAGCGATTGTCGCCGAGACGCGTGCCGCCGAAGAAATCCGGGCTCGCGGAGCCGGTGGGCACGAAGACCGTGCCGCGATCCTGATCGACGGACATCACCGCCCACGCATTGCCCGCGCCGGTTTTCGTGGCTTGCTCGGGGCGCCATGCGCCCGCCGCCGGATGATCGGGTGAATTCGGAATCGGATCGAACGACCAGCGCGGCTCGCCGGTGATCGCGTCGAACGCGCGGATCGTGCCGCGCTCGAGATCCGCCGCGCGGTTGTCGCCGATGGCGGAGCCGACGATGACGAAGTTGTTGAAGACCGCGGGCGGCGAGGTGACGACGTAGTCGGGCTTGCTGACGATGCGAATGCCCTGTGTGAGATCCACCGCGCCGTTGCGCCCGAAATCCGCGCACGGCTGGCCCGTCATCGCATCGAGCGCGATGAGGCGCGCGTCGAGCGTGCCGGTGAAGATGCGACGCAGACAGGGGCCGGTCTTACCGGGCGTCGCCTCTTCCCATACGCTCACGCCGCGCGAGGTCACTTCGGTGTAGTGCTGCTTGCGGTCGATGCGCGGGTCGTAGCGCCAGCGCTCCTTGCCGGTCGCGGGATCCAGCGCGATGACGATGTTCGTCGCCGTCTCGAGATAGAGACTGCCGAATGCGAGTACCGGTGTGGCTTCGAACGTGAGCTTGCCGCTGTGTGCGAGGTCGGCGCCCAGCTCGCCGGTGTGATAGGTCCATGCGACGCGCAGGCTCTTCACGTTCGAGCGATCGATCTCGGCGAGGCTCGAGAAACGCGTGCCGAACTGGTCGCCGCCGTAGAAGGCCCAATCGCTCGCGTCGGGCGACTGCGCGTGCGTAACGCGCGGTACACCGAGCGTCAGCAGTGAAAGCGCCAGCACGGCGAGAAGCGCGGCGGGCAGGGGAGTGTCGGCGGATCGATACATGAATGGCGCTGTCACGAGCGGCGCGCATTATCCCCGATTCGGGTAGAGGTCAAAGTGCGTTGGCGCGCATTTGCGACGAACGAAGCTGGTATTCTTCGCGCCGTGAATGAAGCTCGGGCGGTCCGGCCCCATCGCGGGCGTTCCATCATCGTTCTGTGTGCGCTGGGCTTGCTGGCCACGGCCGCCGCGACGGCCGCGCAAGACCAGCCGCCGCCCGCACCGCCGCCATCGCAGAAGCCTGCCGAGCCTCCGCCGCCACCCGTAGTGAAGCCGCCCGCCGTCATCGGCGAGAAGCCGACGACCGAAGGCTCGCGCGAGGTGGAGAAGGCCGACCGCGAGAAAGCCGAAGAGGCTCGCAAGCGCGAGGGCACACCCGAGCAGCGCTCCGTCGACGAGGCGAAAGGCACGCCGGCAGAGAGCGCACCGTCACCCCCCGCTTCGACGCCCGCCGTGCCGCACCGTCCGCGCATCGGTCTCGTCCTCTCCGGCGGTGGCGCGCGCGGTGCCGCGCACATCGGCGTGCTGAAGGTGCTCGAGGACATGCACATCCCCATCGATGCCATCGCGGGCACCAGCATGGGCGCGGTCGTCGGCGGCCTGTATGCGAGCGGGTTCTCCGCGCGCGACATCGAGCGCATCGTCAGCACGCTCAATTGGCAGGACGCGTTCAAAGACCGCCCGCCGCGCGAAGAGCTCACGTTCCGCCGCAAGCAGGAAGATCAGAACTTCCTCGTCAAGTTTCCGCTTGGCCTGCGCAGCAAGAAGTTCCAGCTGCCGAAAGGTCTCATCCAAGGGCAAAAGCTCAATCAAGAGTTGCGCAAGTTGACGCTGCCCGTCGCGCGCATCACCGATTTCGATCAGCTGCCCACACCGTTCCGTGCCGTTGCCACCGACCTCGAGACCGGCGAGGCGGTGATCATCGGCAGCGGCGATCTGGCGAGCGCGATGCGCGCGAGTCTGTCCGCGCCCGGCGTCTTCTCGCCCGTCGAGCGCGAAGGGCGGATGCTCGTCGACGGCGGCTTGGCCGAGAACCTGCCGATCGACGTCGCGCGCGCCATGAACGTGGACGTGCTGATCGTCGTGGATGTCGGCTTCCCGCTGCTGAAGCGCGACAAGCTGACGAGCGCGCCGGTGATCTCGAACCAGATGCTGGCGATCCTCGTCCGGCGCGATTCGGATCGGCAGCGCGCGACGCTCACTGCCAAGGACATCGTGATCGATCCGCCGCTGGGCGATGCCTCCTCGTTCGATTTCGGCATCGTCGCCCGCAACATCGCGGCGGGCGAGAGGGGCGCGCTCGCCGCCACCCAAGGGCTCGATGCGTACTCGATGAGCCAAGATGACTACTCCGTGTACACCGTAAAACGCGAGGACATCCGGCGCGGCACCCCGCTCGTCGAGTTCGTGCGCGTCGAGCCGGGCTCGGAGCGCTACGCCGAAGCGCTGGCGAAACTGTTCGACGATGTGGTGGGCAAGCCCGTCGACGCCGAGGCGCTCAGCAAGCGCGTCACGGGTTACTACGGCAAGGGCAATCTCGAGGCGCTCGACTATCAGCTCGTGAAGGATGACGACGATCGCTACGGGCTCGCGGTCAGCGCGCGTCGCAACTCGTGGGGCCCAAACTACGTGCGCTTCGGTCTCAACCTGCAGGACGATTTCGAAGGCAATTCCAGCTACAACGCAGCCGCGCGCTTCGTGCTCGCCGAGATCACGCAGCCGGGCGGGGAGTGGGTGTGGGATCTGCAAGAGGGCGAGACATCGCGGCTCGCGACGGAAATCTATTTGCCGTTCTCGCAGTCGTTGCCGTACTTCGTCACGCCGCATGCGGAGCTGGAAGCGCGCAACGTCGCGCAGGTCGACGAGAAGCAGCAGTTGATCGCGGAGTACCGCGTGCGCAGCTTCGGCTACGGGCTGGACCTCGGCCGCGAGTTCGGCAACTGGGGCGAGATTCGCACCGGCTTGCGCTGGGACAGCGGCAGCACGCACGTGCGTATCGGTGACCCCAATTTGCCCACCACGCGCTTCGATACGCAGGGCTATTTCACGCGCCTCTCGTACGATCGGCTCGATGACGTCAATTTCCCGCGGCATGGCACGGCCGCGACCCTCGAATGGGATGGCCAGCGCGTCGGGCTGGGCGAGGATCGAACGGCCGATCGCTTGGCGTTCAACTGGATCACCGCGCGGACGTTCGGGCGACAGACGGCAGTGTGGTGGACCTCGCTCGGCACGGCGTTGAACACGCCGTCGCCGGACGTGCGCACCTTGTTCCAGCTGGGCGGCTTCTTGAATTTGTCAGGGCGGAAAGCGGATTCGCTCTCCGGGCCGCACTACGGCATCACGCGATTGCTGCTCTACCGGCAGATCGGACGCGGCGGCCCGGGCTTTCTCGATGTGCCGGCCTATCTCGGCGTGTCGCTCGAGGCGGGCAATGTGTGGCAGCAGCGAGGTGATGCGAGTTGGGGCGGCACACACAAGGATGCGAGTGCGTTCCTCGGGCTCGATACGCCGCTCGGGCCGGTGTACCTCGCGACCGGCTTCGAGCGCGACGGGAGCGCGGCGTTCTACTTGTTCCTAGGCAGGACGTTCTGAGTCCCTTCGTCGTGCGCAAAGAACTGCGACACCGTTGAAGACTGCGCGCCCAGCGCCGAAGCACCGCGTTACTCGAAGCGATGGCCCCAAAAACCGGCGCAATCTCGCACGCGCCCAATGCCGACGATAGCGCGCCGCGCGCGCGGCTCGCTCACAGCCCGCGACTCTCCGAAAGCTTCTCCACTTTCTGAAACACGAGCGACGGCTTATCCCCCGACCGCGAGTACTGATGCCGCCGACTCATCTCCGCGAGCGCCGCATCCCGCTCCTCCGCCGTCGGATACCAATGCAACCGATGCCACTCCGGCCCGAGGAGCTTCCGAAACGGATCCCCCGCCGGCAAACTGACCCGAACCCCATACGGCCGGAGCTGCTCGATCGGCGGCCGGCGCAGATTGTGCGATTGGCTGATACCCATAGGGCGCGCACTTTAGGCACGCCGGCCCGTGCCGGCAAGTGATCCCGTTCAGGACTTCAGCGATTGCATTCGACCACCGGGGAGCACGTCTACCTGCAACGCCCCGAAGTCGTCGTGCCGCTCAAGTTGTGCACCGACGCGGGCTCCTGTCGTGTTTCAGCACGACCACGGTGTTAGGCACGGCGATGGAGTTACGGCGTGCGCACCGCCGAGCGGCTGCGCACATTCAGCAGCCGCCGGTTCTCCTGCACGATGCGCAGGCTCTCCAACAATGTGTGTGAGGTCGGCGCAATCTCGAGGCCCGCGCGCAGATCCGTCATCGCGTGATCGTATTGCCCCTTCCCGACATACACCGCCGCGCGATTGTTGTACGAGCGCCAGTTGCCAGGATCGAGCGCGAGCGAGGTATTGCAGTGTTGGAGCGCTTCATCCCACTGCTTGAGGATCGCGTAGCCGGCGCAGAGATTCGAATAGCCGGCGGCCTTGTCGTGCAACTCGGTGGGGAACTTCAGGCCTTCGAGCGTGAGGCGAATGCCTTCTTCGATGCGTCCGGCATCGAGCGCACTCGCGCCATCGGCGAGCTGCGGGTTGGGGGGACCGATGACCGTGGTGCTTTGATTCTGCGGCGTGGGTTCCGTGGCTAACGCGACACCGCCGCCGCTCGCCGCCGAAGCCGCTAGGAGCACTACCGTGATCCGCGCCGCCCGAAGCATCTGCCGTCGCCCTCCCGAACGTCAGATCCACCGCACGAAGGTGTTATATCGGGGCGCGAACGGCGTTGCAAAGGCCGTTGTCGCAGGGTGTGAGCGCGTCGGCGCACGCTCATCGCGCGCCTCGCTCAGCCTTGTTTTCTCGCGCAATTTGCGCGCCCTGTGCGCCATGCCGTCACGCTGCCGCCGGCGCCTTCGTGCACCGTCCATGCCCTGTGTGCCTTTGGGCATGGACCGGGGTTCATTATCGACCGCGCGCCGCGCTCGGCTCGGCGGCGACGGCCTTGAGTTGCCCGCTCCACATCCCCAGACTTCCGGTCCCTTCCTCTCGCGTCCGATCAAGGAGTCCGCCATGGCCCTGCTCCGCAAGAAAGCGACGATGCCCACCACCGACGAGGCCCTTCCCGGCCGGTCGACGCCGCTGAAGGTGCCGGAGACGCACTTCGTGAATGGGAATCGACTCATCGCACCGTATCCCGCGGGATTGCAGGAAGCGGTGTTCGGGCTCGGTTGCTTCTGGGGTGCCGAGCGCAAGTTCTGGCAGCTGCCTGGGGTGTACTCGACGTCGGTCGGTTACGCGGGCGGGATTACGCAGAACCCGACCTATGAAGAGGTGTGCAGCGGGCTCACTGGGCACACGGAAGTCGTGAAGGTCGTGTTCGATCCCGCGAAGATTTCGTATGACGATTTGTTGAAGGCATTTTGGGAGTCGCACGATCCGACGCAAGGGATGCGGCAGGGGGGTGATGTCGGTACTCAGTATCGGTCTGCGATCTACTATGCGAATGAAGAGCAGCGCGCGGCGGCTGAGCGGTCCGGTGAGGTGTATCAGAAGAGGCTCGCGGGCGCGGGGCACGGGAAGATTACGACGGAGATATTGCCGGCGCCGGAGTATTACTACGCGGAGGATTATCACCAGCAATACCTTGCGAAGAATCCAGGCGGGTATTGCGGGCTGGGAGGCTGCGGGGTTTCGTATGAATCAAGGGTGTAGCGAACCCTGATTTTTCATCGCAGAAATTCCGGCGTTTGGATGGTAGAGGACGTCTACCGTTTCTCTACCGAGGAGGTCTGACGGTTAGCCCTGTTGTATTCATGTGTCGGGCATCAATCTGCGCAAGTACATTTCGACTCTGATCCGGGTTCGCCTGATAGCGTGCCTTAAGTCCCCCATCTCGTCCCTAATCCAAGGTTACGCCGCTCGCTTTGGACTAATAACCATGCGTGTCCGCAATCCGATTCGATCCGCCATATCAACGAGCGAGTCGAGCGAAAACAGGTTCAACCGACCGCGCATCAGATCGGAAATGCGAGGCTGGGTCACGCCGATCAGTTCCGCTGCTTTTGCTTGGGTCAGCCTGCGCCCGTGCATTCTTTCAATGATCTCGTTCGCAAGCTCCGCACGGAGCTTCATGCTCGCGGCTTCGGTTGCCGAATCCTCGATCGCATCCCAGACGGAAGAGAACCGCTTCTTACTCATGTCTGCTCCTTCAGCAACTCACGATACCTTCTTTCTGCCAGATCAACGTTCCTCTTCGGGGTCGCCTGGGCTTTCTTCCGGAAGCAATGTAGGACGTACACTGCATCTTCGAACTTCGCGACGTACAGTACACGGTACGCTCCTGACTCATCACGCACGCGAATCTCGCGTGGTCATTATATAAGAACTTATATTTTCGGAAACGGACCATGCGCCAGGTGCCCCAGCGATCTACCGCTGGAACAGCAGCGACGTCGACCGGAAGTCTACCGTCCTGCCACCATCGCTGATGTACAGCGTGATCTTCGGTGCTGCTGAGTGGACGATGGAAGAAGGCTTGGTTTTACCTCGTCCGGGCTGGAAAAGTCTCCTGCAGGCATTGGGCCTGAGAAGGGACGATGCGCCGAGGATGCGTCATTGAATGAAGCCAGCTGGATCCCTTGATGGTCCCGTCGAAGCGGGTGAATTGTTGCGATGCAAGCCGACGGTAACGACGAATGCGCGTAAGCTTTCCAAGCCGCTCGGACAAGGGAGATTGCCATGAACTGGAATCGTGCAATAGCGATGATGGGGATCACAGCGATCAGCGCGATCTGCCAAGCCCAGAGTGGCCAGCGCCCGGCATCTGCTGCCTACATCACAACTGAACCCAAAGTGTTTCCACGTGAGAAAGCCTTTGTCGCTACGGCTTTGTTCACGATGCCGCAGGTTTCAATAGCCCTAAGCCCGTTGTGTGAGGGCAAGTCGATCAGTCTCCAGGCGTTCAACTACGACCAGGACAAGCAGCCGGTTTATTACTCGGCGGAAACCGCAACGCCGTCGGCGACGGACAGGCCTGTCGCAATAGCGGCGGCAGCGACAGTCGATCCAAGCCCCACTGCAGGGGCGTCGACCACGATTTCATTTGTGCCGATGACAATCCCGACTACGTACAGTGCTCTTGGGCAGACATTGCAAGTAGGCAACAGGCTCCATTTCGTCGCGTTTATTCATTGCACGATCAAGGAAGCGACAGGTTTAGCAGACCCGACTGGGCCAATTTCCAAGGTACACCACCGCGTCGCTAGACTGGCTGAGGCAACTTTTCACTACCAATGCAGCAAGAAGCAGTTGTGCGGATATCGGCCGGATTGAGCGGCGCTAGTCACTGCGGGTGTATCTCGCGCGCGCCGAAGCGCGTCTGAAGGACAACCCCGATCGGGCCGAGATCATGGCCGACATCGAGCAGGCCATCGCCGAGAAGTGCGGCCGCTATCTCGGCCCGCGCAAGACCGTGGTCGGTGCCGGTGAAATGGAAATCATTCTTGCGGAGATGGGTCCGGTGGAAAGCGCGGGCACAGACTCGCCGGGCATCACACAGGGTGCCACGGACGACGCGCAGAACACGCGCAGCGACCGCGCCCCGAAGCGGCTCTATCAAATACGCGAGGGCGCGATGCTTGCCGGTGTTTGCAACGGCATTGCCGCGTATTGCAACACCGATGTGACCTTCATCCGCATTGCTTTCGTGCTGTTGGCGTTTGGTACGTTCGGCGCGGCCGCGCTCGTGTATTTCGCGCTCGCGGTCATCATTCCCTACGCCGACACGTCCGAAGAGCGGGCCGAAGCCTCGGGCTGCGTTTGAGCGCGCAGCATCTCATTGATCAGGCGCGCCAGCATCACGCGAATTTCCGTGCGCGACAGGAATGGCGGCGCGCGTGGCGGCGCGGGCAACGCGCATGGCAGCGGCACTGGCGTCGGCCGTGGGAACAGCATCTCGACGAGAAGATTCGCGCGGCCACTGCCGCTACAACGCCACCACCGATGAGCTACGGCAGCTACGGCACCCAGACCGTGCTCGGCCTCACTCTGCCGATCTTTGCCGTCCTTCACGCGGCCGTATTCGTGGCCTGTATCTGCGCGCTCCTCTCATTGCTGAGCACCGGAGCCATCTTCGGCTGGCCGTTGCCCAGCCAGTTGCCGGTCTGGGCATCGATCCTGATTTTGGTCTGGATCTACTTCATGGTGACGGCGCCGCTGCGTGCAACCCGGCTCATGGGTCACCACTGGGGCGGAGCGCACGTCGGGCCGTGGACGGCGCTGCACGGAATTTTCTGGTTGAGCTTTACGGTGCTGTTCTTCTGGCTCGCCTATCACCACATTCCTGAGGTGCACGCGCTGATCGACAGCTTGCCGAAGATATGGCCGCGATCCCAGGGAAGCTTCAACGTCGAGAGTTTCGTGTAACGGAGCGCTCACTCTGCACGGTAGTACTCCCGCATGGACGCGCGGACGAGGAGACCGCGAAAATCAGCTCGCCAGTCGCGACATCCGGCGCTATCGCAAGAGCTCACGCCGATTCGCAGCCGTGCTCACATTCGAAGGCGGCGTACCGAAGAAGCTCGACTTCGAGACGTGAGCCGGTCAGTGGAGCGCACCATCGATCGGATCAGTCGAGCGTGAACCCGATCTGCAGCGTGACTTGCCAGTGCTCGATAGCACCGCCCTCTATGTTCCCGCGCACTTCGGTGACTTTGAACCATCGCAGGTTGTGCACGGTCTTGGCCGCCTTTTCGATGGCGATGCGGATTGCGTCTTCCGCACCCTTCTGCGACGTGCCGGTGATCTCGATGGTCTTGTAGACGTGGTCGACCATGGATGCACTCCCGGGAAGATAGGGCGGGCGAAACGGACAGCAATCGCTGTTCCCGCACGGGCGCATGCGAACGTTGGAAAGAGTTTCCACGAGCACGAATCGCAGGCCTGTCATTGAACCGACCGATTCGCGTCGCTGGCCGCCGACTCATCACAGTGGTCCAAATGAAGCTCGACCTCGCCCTCGCAGGCACACGACCTCTTCGCCTGCCGGATGGCGTTTCCCACGTGGACCAATCCGTCTTGAACGACAAACATGAGCGCAGTCTGTGAACAGGGCCGAGGCGCCCACTGATGAGCGCCGGCCAAAAATCTTCATTGACTGCGAGCGGACGCGCGCGGCCGTCCTGTGCGAATGCCACGAAGGTGTCGGCGACGTTGAATGGTTTCATGATGGCTCCTTCCCAGAGAGTCTAGACGGGCCGCTCACAGAGAAGATCAGGCGCGTGCGAGTGTCGCCGCGGACTTTTGATATCGCGCTTTAAACATCCCCGTCCCGGCGGAAGTAAGTAGCGTTGCGCGGGTGTCTGGTTCAAAGGGTAGACAACTCTTCCAACGCAACGCCATCGTCAGAGCCGGTCCCGGCAAACAAGTCCTCGCAACGTCATCCTTCCGCGAGATCGCGGCTCTAGAATGCAGCGGCATGTCCGGACGAAATCGCAACGATGCCGGACACGGGGCTCACACACCAGCAGAGTGTTCCAGCGAAGGGATGGAGGCATTTTCCATGCGAAACTCAAACGCGATCTGTGCTGTGCTCACCGTCGGAGCGCTCGCCGCATCGGCCGGCTCGGCGACTGCGGACGACCAACACAACGACAAGCACAAGCGACCGGAAGTAGTTCGCGCGTTTCTAGCGGGACAGGGCGAGGTGCCGGCGGTTTCGACCAACGCCACCGGCCGCTTCCGAGCTGTCATCGACGAAGACTCGCAGCTCATCACGTACACGCTGACCTATGAGGGCTTGGAGGGTGGCAACACGCTTTTCGCGCACATTCACCTCGGTGAACGTCATACCAATGGCGGAGTCATGGTGTTTCTGTGCGGCGGCGGCACCAAACCGACGGCATGCCCGAATTCCGGCGGCGAAGTGACGGGTTCCATCACACCGGCGGACGTGGTCGCGATCGCAACTCAGCAAGTGCCGGCCGGGGCGTTCGATGAATTGCTCGCTGCACTCCGCACGCCGGGTCTGGCGTACGTGAACGTGCATACGACAGCCAGCCCGGGGGGCGAGATTCGCGGGCAGGTCTTCTGATGAAGTCGAAGAGGGCGGGCCGGCAAGGCCCGCCCGCGCTGCCAACCTCTTTCTCCAAGCAAGGCAGAGATCCTCTGATCGCTTCATAGGGCAACCTGGCGCGCTCGTCTCCTCACACCGGCTCGAGCGAGCGGTGCGGCGGCTGCGGCAGTTGCATGTGGATCGGATCTCCGGGCCGGACGTCGCCACCAACGAGCACAATGGACATGACACCGGCCTTGCGAACGAGTTGTCCGCTCGCCGAGCGCGCCAACGTGGCCGCCATCAAACCGGGGCGGATGCGGTCGAGCTGCTTGCAGGGATTTCGCAGGCCGGTGACTTCCACCACGGCAACATCGCCGAGCCGGAGTCGCGTGCCCGCGGGAAGCGACAGCAAATCGATGCCGCGCGTCGTGACGTTCTCACCCATTTCGCCCGGTGCAAGCTGGAACCCTTGCTCGCGCAACTCATCGTGCAACTCGGCGTGGATCAAATGGACCTGCCGCAGATTGGGTGCATGCGGACTGCGTGCGAGACGCGAGCGATGCTGGATCGTTTCGCCTGAATGTCCATCGCCCTCGACACCTCGGCCCGCGACGAGCCGGATCATGAGCTGATTCGGCTTGCGCATCGTGTGGCGCGGGCTGCAACTCACGGCGCTGACGTTTCCCCGCTGCATGGCGGTGAATTGTAGCCATTCTCCCTCGTTCTGCGACTGAAGTCCTTTGCGGGCCACCGCCTGTGATCCATAGAATGCGGGCTGAATGCGCGCTCGCGCGCTCCGCAGGAGTTGTCTTTGAGAACGATCATTTTCGCAATCGTGGTCGCGGCATTGACGAGCGGGTGCGTCACCTCAGGCGCGAAGCGCGACTCGGCTCCGCCGCAGCTGTGGTCGGACCACAAGCAGCTCGAGATCCCCGTCGGCGTGTGTGCCGAGCGCGCGTTCAATGTTCTCAACGCGCTTGGCTATTCGCGCGTCGTGAGGAACGGCAACTACTCCTATGGTGATTTCAATGGGAATCGTGCGGCCGTGAAGTGTGTGGAAAGTCGTGGGAGCTCGTTCGTCTACTTTGCGGTAGCCGGCCCGCAAAGGGAAACCGTTGAGCGCCTTCGGAATCAGATCGCGCAGAAACTGTGAGCGCGCCATGCGCGCAGCGCTCCTCGAGGCGGCGCTCCATCCAAGAATCTGGCGCGATCGCCCCGCGCTGAGCAAAATATCCGCCCTCTCGAGAGAACGCCGAGCACCAGCCGGAGGCGGATATGGCAATCCATTTGAATCACACGATCGTTCACGCCCGCGACGCGGTCGCCTCGGCGAAGTTTCTCGCGAGCATTCTCGGGCTGCGTGAGCCGAAGCCCTTCGGACCCTTCATGGGCGTGGACGTCGACAACGGCGTCACGCTCGATTTCATCGGCGCCGAGCCCGACGAAATCATCATCGAGCACTATGCCTTTCTCGTGAGCGAGCCGGAATTCGACGCCATCTTCGCGCGAATCCGTGAGCGCGGTCTGCCGTACTGGGCCGACCCGGCGCACAAGCGAGCGGGGGAGATCAATCGCAACGATGGCGGACGCGGCGTTTATTGGAACGATCCGAACGGCCACTATTTGGAGATCATCACGCGCCCCTACGGGAGCGGCACGCCATAAGCGGCGCGCCGGCGACGAACCGCACACGGTCGCTCCTTGCGACTCCGTCAGAGCTCCAAGACCGCGACGAGCAGCTCCGCCGCCTCGACGCTCACCGCAGTGAACCGCATGCCGATGCGGAACTGGTCCTCGCGCAAGTGCGCACAATAGCGCACGGACGCGCGCAGAACGGGTGGGCTCGCGATCTCCGGCACGCTGATGCCGAGCTCCACGTTGCACTCCTGATCCACGTTCAGCGGTTGGGTCGACGTGATGGCAAGTCCGTGTGCCGACAAGTCGACCGTGTGCACGTCGAGCGGCGAGTCTCCCTCCGGCGTAACGCGCGCCCGGACGCGGATGACCTCGCGCTTCGCAGCGCGCCGTTCGCGCATCGCCAGCTCAAACGTAGAGTCCTCGGGCAGGGAAAGCTCGCACGAAATGACGTCAGGCGCGGGCGGCGGCGACGGCAGCTCGAATGAGACAGGCTCACTGTCGGCCGGCGATGTCGCGCTCGTCATGGGCCCTTACTCCGTAAACATCCCCGCCCGGGGATGTCGACGAAGTTCACAGCGATGGCTTCCATCCGGGGCGGAACTGGTTCGCAAAAAAGCCATCGTTCGCGTGCTATGTTCAATCGCGTGTGGGGTAGGATGCGCACGTAAGAAGAAAGGGTCCAAACGGTTCCATGAGTCGCGCCGAAGAACCCCAGTCTCTCGAAAATCGCCGTCCGCTCACTTCGCGTTCCACCGCCTGGGCCCGCTTCCTCGCCGACGTATTGGTCCGCGCGGGGGTATCGCCCAACGCCATCTCGGTGATCAGCATCCTGTTTGCGGGGATCGGCGCAGTGCTGCTGGTGCGTATCCCGAATGGAGTGGGCCTGTTGGCAACGGCAGCCTGCGTCCAACTGCGGCTCCTGTGCAATTTGCTCGACGGGATGGTCGCGATCGAAGGCAAACGCCAATCGCCCACCGGCGCGCTCTACAACGAAATTCCGGATCGCTTTGCGGACTCCCTGTTCATCGTCGCTCTCGGATATGCGATCGCCACGCCATGGCTGGGTTGGTTCGGCGCGCTCGCGGCGGCCGTCACGGCCTACATCAGGGTGCTCGGCGGCTCGCTCGGGTTGCCTCAGGATTTTCGCGGCCCCACGGCCAAACCGCATCGCATGGCGGTGCTCACCGGCGGGTGCGTACTCGGCGCCGTGGAAGGATGGGTGAACGGCTCGCAATGGGCGTTGATCGCAGCCGCTTGGATCATCGCAGTGGGTTCGGTCATTACGTGCGGTACACGCACGCTCGCCATCGCGCGGCAGCTCCGGGCTCGGTAGTCGCGCGTGCGGCCATCCAGCTTTCTGTTCACGGGGCTCGTCAAGCTGCTCGTCGGCGCCTTTCCGCGTTGGATCGGCTGCGGGCCGGAGCCGAGGCAGCGAATCTATTTCGCGAACCACACGAGTCACATCGACACGGTGGCGATCTGGGCCGCGCTACCCATCCGCCTCCGGTACGACACTCATCCCGTGGCCGCGAAAGACTATTGGGGTCGCGGCTTGCGCCGCTATCTCGCCACGAGGGCGTTGCGGGCGGTGCTGATCGACCGGTCGCGCTCGGACCCGAACGCGAATCCGCTGGCGCCGCTCATCGAGACGCTGCAACTCGGTGGCTCGCTGATCATCTTTCCGGAGGGCACGCGCGGTTCCAGCCCGGTGCCGGCGCCGTTCAAGAGTGGCTTGTATCACCTCGCCGCGCAGTTCCCGACCGTGCAACTCGTGCCGGTCTATCTCGAGAACCTGCACCGTAGTCTGCCCAAGGGTGCACTGTTGCCCATTCCCATGACCTGCACGGTGCGCTTCGGTACGCCGGTGGCGCTCGAAGCCGGAGAAGTGAAGGAGGCCTTCCTCGAGCGTGCGCGCGGTGCGGTGATCAAGCTCGCCGGTCACATCAAGGCGTGACGCGATGACGCCTCGGCAGAAAATGATCTGGGTCTTCGGTGGCGTTCTCGCGGTGCTGATCGTCGCGTCGCTCGTGGGTGCGCTGCTCGGCAAACGCGCGACATCCGAGCGCAGCCGCGCGACCATCGACAACCTGAAGGCGCGTGTGAACGCGTGGTGGGTCATGATCGTCGTGCTCGCTATCGCTTTCGCGCTTGGGAGGACGGCGACGCTGGTTCTGTTCGCGTTCGCTTCGTTCTTTGCGCTGCGCGAGTTCATCACGCTCACGCCGACGCGGCCCGGCGACTATGTGCCGCTGGTGCTCGCTTTCTTCGTGCTGCTGCCTGCGCAGTATCTGTTGATCGCGCACGATCAGTACGGCACGTTTGCGATCTTCATCCCGGTGTACGGTTTCCTATTGCTTCCCGCGGCGGCAACGTTCGCCGGCGATACGCACGAGTTCTTGGAGCGCTCGGCCAAGATTCAGTGGGCCGCGATGATCTGCGTGTACTGCATCAGTTATGCGCCGGCGCTGCTGTTGTTGAAGATTCCGGGTTACGAGGATTCGAACCCGCTGCTGTTGTTCTATCTGCTGCTGATCGTGCAGCTGAGCGACGTTCTGCAATACGTATTCGGCAAGCTCTTCGGCCGCACGAAGCTCGCGCCGCTCGTCAGTCCGTCCAAGACGGTCGAGGGACTGATCGGCGGCGGCCTGTCGACCACGCTCATCGGCGGCGCGCTCGCATGGATGACGCCTTTCACGGGGCTGCAGGCGCTCGCGATCTCGTTCGTCATCGTGGTCATGGGCGTGCTCGGCGGCCTCACGCTCTCCGCGATGAAGCGCGGCCTCGGCGCCAAGGACTGGGGCGTGATGATCGAGGGCCACGGCGGCATGCTGGATCGAATGGACTCGGTGAGCTTCGCCGCGCCCGTGTTCTTTCACATCGTGCGCTATTTCTTCACCTGATATGCGCTGGGACGGTGGGAAGGCCGCCGCTATCGGTGCGGAGCTGCGCCGTCGCGCGAGTGGCCTCGGCATCGAGTTTTCGAGTGGGTCGCGGCGATGCAGTAGGATGTCCTCATGACGGCTATCATGAGCGCGGCAATGACCTATTCCCGAACCGCCATCGCCCTGCACTGGCTTCTCGCCATCCTGCTGCTCGGCCAAATCGTCTTCGGCTGGTATCTCGAAGAAGTCCCCCGCGGCACGCCGGCCCGCACCCTCTACGTCAACTTTCACAAGTCGACCGGGATGATTCTGGGTCTGCTGATCCTGATTCGTTCGTATTGGCGGCTGACTCATCGCGCACCGGAATTGCCGGTGTCCCAACCGTCATGGGAACGCGCCGCCGCCCACCTGAGTCACTGGGCGCTGTACGCCTGCATGCTGATCATGCCGCTCTCCGGCTACATCGCCTCGAACTTCAGCAAGTGGGGCGTCAACTTCTTCAACACGGTGAAGCTGCTACCCTGGGGCGTCGAGAGCGAAGTGGTCTATGGCGTGCTCAACACCACGCATGTCGTCACGTCCTACGTTTTCGTCGCACTGATTGCCGTACACGTGCTCGCTGCGCTACGGCACGTCGTGCTCCGCGACGGCATTTTCAATCGCATGTGGCCAACGTAGCGACGCGGCTTATAATCACGCCCGTTCGCTCAGCCACCCCCGGGACGCCTCCGTGTCAGACGAAGATCTTCAAGCCGAGCTGCAGCGCCTACGCGCCGAGAACGAGCTGCTCAAGAAGTCCGGACGCGGCAAGCTCGCGATGAAGGTCAGCGAGAAAGGCGCGCTGTCGGTGTACGGAATGGGTCGCTTTCCCGTCACGCTCTATAAAGAGCAGTGGCTGAAGCTCCTGTCGATGGGCGATGAAATCAAGGCGTTCATCGAGGCCAATCAGGACAGCCTCAAGTCCAAGGAATAGGGCGCTACTCGACGCGCCCCGAACGCGCTCACACGCGCTACTCGCGACACTCGAAGCTCGCCGCGCTCTGCGGATCGCCCTGGCCCTTGTATTGCGCGTGTTGCGGATACGGGCACAGCGGTCGGCTTCGACCCGGGAAGGCGCGTCCCGTCGCCGCGACGCTCTGCGGTGCCACGCCCTTCTCGACCCAGTTCACGACGGGCTCGAGCAGATCGAATCGATCGAGCGTCGCTTCGCCGCCGGCGCAGTGACCCATTCCCGGCACGAGGTAAAGTCGACTGAAGCTCGAGGTGTCCGGCGCCGGCTCGGAGTTATCGCGAATCATCTGCTCGTAGTAGCGCACCGTATCCTGCGCCGAGAACCACGGATCGCTGACGCCGTGGTAATAAATGATTTTGCCGCCGTGACCCGAGAACGTGCTGAGCTGCGTCCAGTGGGCGCTGTCGCCCACCGCGGCGTTCGGGGTCGTGGCGAGGAGCGCGTCGCGATCGACGTCCATCTCGGTCATGACGGTGGGCAGACCCACCGGGCTTGCGCCAGGATTCAGCAATCCGGGGATACGCTCGTGCGCGGCGATGCCCGTGTCGTACCAAAAGCCGGGATACACCTGAATGCCGCGGGAATCCTTCGGGCCGGCGAAGCCTTTCGCGACTGCGGCCGCTTGCTCTTGCGTGAGGCATGCATCCGTCTTCGGGCCCTTGCAGGCGAGCGACAGCGGCGTGAAGCCGCAGCCCTTCACGTCGAACACCATGCCGTCGGCGATGCCGTCGCGCGCGTCGCAGGCTTTCAGAAGCGAATCGATCACGAGCTTCCTGTCGCTGTCGGACAGAGCGCGTGCGGCGACGGGCTTGCCGGACTCGTCCTTCGGCGCAATCGAGTTGAGCGCGACGGTGACGTATCGGTCCCCCAAGGTGGAAAAGCTGGTGCGCATGGCCGGCGCGCCGGCGACGATGCCATCGAAGTAGCGCGGATAGCGCTCCGACATCATCATCGCTTCGCGGCCGCCCGTGGAGCAGCCGACGTAGTACGAATGGTCGGCTGCCTTGCCGTAGTGAGCCGCGACGATCGCTTTGCCGACGGGCGCGACTTTGCCGATGGCCTGATAGAGAAAGTTGAGCGTCGCCTCTTGGTCTTCGAAGAAGCTCCCGTCGAAGACCGCGCCTCGGTGTCCGCTATCCGTCGTCACGATGGCGAAGCCGCGCGCCAGCGCCGGCCGCGTGCCGGTCGCGGCGCCGCCCAGCGGGAGTTGCACGGAGCCGTTCAATCCGCCGCCGCCCTGAAAGAGAAAGCGGCCGTTCCAGTTTTCGGGCATCGCGACGGCGAAGCCGATTGCGTACGGTTTGCCGTTGCGGCCGGTGCGCTGATCGATCACGCCATCGACGCGACAATACGCCGGCAGGCCACCCTCGAATGTCGGCGCGTTCGGCAGCACCGGGATCGGACCGGCGGGCACCACGGCCGCCTGCGTGATGGACATGTCCACACCAGGAACCTTGAACGAACCGAGCGAGGCGCATGCCACCGGCTTCGCGCTGTCGCTGCCCCAAGCTGCCGGGGTAAGTCCGAGCGCGACAACCGCCGCGGCCATCCAACTTGTGACTACACGCATCGCTCAAACCCCTGGGACGATTCTCATGTCTCGCACGACACCATC
>Ga0081455_10000506_pt1 | contig 50493 bp, 55 predicted proteins | sample TabmetS3T2R1_FD_70207 | JGI IMG/M metagenome (GOLD analysis project Ga0081455, IMG submission 70207) | Tabebuia heterophylla rhizosphere microbial communities from the University of Puerto Rico - S3T2R1 | ecosystem: Host-associated > Plants > Roots > Rhizosphere ...
CCTCGTCCAGCGCCTCGATGCCGAGGAACATGTAGAAGAGCCCGAGCTTCTTCCAGTAGGCGAAGAGCTCCTGGTTCTTGATCAGCACGTCGCAGCGAGTCTCAAGGTAGTACTGCTTGCGGATGCGGCGCCGCTCGATCTCCCGGCCGATCGCAAAGCCGTCCTCGGCGTGGATGAAGGCCACGTCGTCCACGATGAACACGTTGGGCTCGCGGATGCGGGCCAGATCCTCGCCCGCCTTCTCGGGAGAGCCCTTGCGGTAGCTGCGCCCGTAGAAGGTCCACGCGCTGCAGAAGGAGCAGTCCCACGGGCACCCGCGCGTGAACTCCACCGAGGCGCACGGGTCGAGCACGCCGATGAAGTACTTGTGCCGCTTCCGGCCGAGATCGCGCGCGGGCAGGTGGAGGTCGAGATCGTCGAGCAGGGTGGGGCTCGGCCCCTGTCCGGTCCGGGTCACCACGCCCGGCAGCGTGTCGAGCTTCGGGTCGCCGATCGCCTCGAGCACGCGCGGGGCGATCACCTCGCCCTCGCCGCGCACGACGCAATCGATCGTGCCCTCCGCGTGCTCCAGGAGCTCGGCGGCCACGAACGACGCGCTGTGCCCGCCCACCAGGATGAAGACGTCGGGCCGCCGTGCCTTCGTCGCCTTGGCGAGGTCGACCACCTCGGGCACGTTGGCCAGATAGTTCACCGAGAAGCCGATCGCCTGCGGCGCAAACCTGGCGAGCTCCCGCCAGTAGTCGGGGTGCCGAAAAATCTGCAGATCGAGCAGCCGGACCTCGTGCCCCGCGCTGCGGATTGCCGCCGCCACCCGCTCCAACCCGAGCGGCTCCAGGCGCAGATACAGCTCGGAATACATCAGCGGGCTTGGATGCACGAGCAGCACTCGCATGGCGTTCGCTCCTCTGGGTCGAAATGATATCTGAGATTGCCGCAGCCCGCCTCAAGTGGCCCGCGCCGGTACGTCGCCGAAGTGCGCGTCGAACAGAAAAAATTACTCGTTTCCGTGTAACGCTTACACGACAAGTGTCAGGTCGGTGACGCGCGCTCCAGCGCCGCGACCCCGCGCGGTTTTCGCTAACGTGGCGGAATGCCGCGTGTGGCTCGGGTGGTCGCACGCTCCGAATCGAGTGGCATTTCGGTTGCCTACACGACGATTCGGAGCGACCACATGGCGACCAGCGGCTTTCCGGGCGACGCGGAGCACGAGGGACACCCGCGCCTCCTGCTCGTCGATTCCTACGGCGGCAGCCGCGAGGGACTGGGCGCCGCGCTGCGCGGCGGCAGCCTGATCGTGGAGACGGCCGAGGGTATCGCGGAGGCGGTCGCCAAGATGCACGAGGGCGAGTTCGACGTCGCGGTGATCGACCTCGATCTGCCGCCCGCCCACGGCGTGGGCGAGACCGGCTGGGACCTGGTCCGGCTCGTGCGCGAAGACCATCCCGCGCTGCCGCTCGTCTTGATCGCCGCCGAATGCGGCTCCGACACGCAGGCCGAAGCCGTGCGCCACGGAGCGGCGCGCCTGCTCGAGAAGCCCATCAACCCGCGCGAGCTCCGTGGCATCGTGCAGACTCTGCGTCCGGAGACCGCCCCCGCATGAAGCGCGCATCGATCGGCCTCGGCATCCTCGTCACGTTCTTCCTCCTCGCGATGTTCCTGATGGCCGACGCCGAGGTCCAGCCGCTGGACGACCCCTCGGTGCTGACCACGTCGCCGTCCGGTCACTGATCGCTCGTCCAGCCCCACCGCCCGCGCCGCCGTCCCGCCCCGCCCGACCACCTTCGCACCGGCTGCACTCTGCGGTACCATTCCGTCCGTGACCGACGGAGCGCGTGAGGTGGGCACGATGCTGGTCGCCTATCCCTGGCTGGTGCTGTTCGCGATGGGTTGGATCGTGGGCGCGATCTTCGTGGGCGCGGTCGGCGGAGCGACGCGCGGGGTGCAGGGATTCTTCGCGTGGCTCCTGCTCGCGCTGATCTTTTCGCCGCTGTTGGCGCTGCTGGGGCTGATCGCGGTCCTGCTCGGCGACCTCGTCCGGGAGATCGAGATCAAGGCCATCCACGGTCCGGACGAGATCCTGCCGCCGCCGCCCGTGCGCCGTCCGTCGGGACGCTTCGCTCATCTGTCCGGTGAGGACAACTAGGGACCGGGTTGGAGCAATCTCCGTCCGAGCGCGGGCTTCCGCCCACGCAATCCTGCTTCTGGCTGAGGTTCGGAGGGGGCCGTCGACGCCCCCTCCGATGATATAGGAGACGACATGGCGACGATCGGGCTTCTGCATCCGGGTGACATGGGCAGCGTGGTGGGGGCCTGCGCGGTGGCCGCCGGCTCGCGAGGGCTCTGGGCCTCCGAGAGCCGCAGCGCGGACAGCCGCGAGCGCGCCGCCGCCGCCGGCCTCGAGGACGCGGGCCGGCTCGCCGCGGTGGTGGCGGCCTGCGACGTCGTCATCTCGGTGTGCCCGCCCGCCGCCGCGCTCGATCTGGCGCGCCAGGTGGCCGCGCTTCGCTTCGCCGGCCTGTTCGTGGACGCCAACGCGGTGTCGCCCGAGACCGCGCGCCAGATCGGCGCGGCGGTGGAGGCGGGCGGCGCCGTCTTCGTCGACGGCGGGCTCGTCGGGCCTCCGCCGCGCGCCGCGGGCACCACCCGCCTCTACCTCTCGGGGCGGGAGGCCAAGCGCGCGGCCGCCCTCTTCGAGGGCACGCGACTCGAGGCGATCGCGGTGAGCGACGCGCCGGGCGCGGCCTCCGCGCTCAAGATGGCGTACGCCGCCTACACCAAGGGCGTATCGGCGCTCCTCATGGGAGTGCGGGCACTCGCGGTGACTGAAGGCGTGGACGAGGCGCTGCTCGCCGAATGGCAGCGCTCGCAGCCGGATCTGCCGAAGCGCTCCGCGGCCGCGGCCCGCGACAACGCGCGGAAAGCGTGGCGCTTCGTCGGCGAGATGGAAGAGATCGCGGCCACCTTCGAGGCGGCCGGCCTGCCGGGTGGCTTTCACGAGGCCGCCGCCGAGATCTACCGGCGCCTCGCTCCCTACAAGGACACCGCCACCCCGCCGTCCGTGTCCGACCTCGTCGGACCGCTCACCCACCGCCCCTCCTAGCCCCGCGCGCTCCGCGCCGGCTCTCGCGCCGTCCGCGTCGGCTTGCTCGATCCCGACGCGGGAGTACCATTTCCTCCAGCACCACTCACGGCCGGCGCCGCCGCCGGCGGCGGAGGCGCCATGGTCAAGGTCGGTCTGCTGGTACGGCTGGAAGCGAACCCCCGTGTCCACCCGTCATCGAGCGGGTCGACGTGCTCGCGCTGAAGCTGCCCGGGACCTGCGGTGGTGGATCAGTCGCCGGGCGATGAGGGCGAGCGTCACCAGCGCGATTGCCGCGACGAAGTACGGCTCGGCCCGCCCGAGGACCCCTTCGATGGCGTGTCCGGCGCCGTAACCCACCGCGTAGCCGAGGCCCACCGCGTACGGCACGTAGGCGAGCGCGCCGAGCGCATTGCTGAGCATGAATGTGACCGGCCGCATGCCGGTGGCGCCCGCCACCGGTCCCGCGAGCGTTCGCACGCCCGGCACGAAGCGCGCCGCGAATACCGCGAGGCCGCCGTGTCGGGTCATCGCGGCGGAGGCCCGCTCCAGCCGGTCGGGGGTGATCCAGACGTAGCGCCCGTATCGCTCGAGGGCGTCGCGACCGTAGCGACGTCCGACCCAGTAGCCCAGATTGTCGCCGGCGATCGCGGCGAGCACGCCGGCCGTGATCACGCCCGGCAGACGCAGGTCTCCCCGCTGGACCAGGAAGCCGCCCAGGGCGAGCACGCTCTCCTCGGGGACGGGCAGCCCGAGGTTGCCGAGCACGACCACCACGAAGATCGCCGGGTAGCGCCAGTGCTCGAGGAGCGGGCTCAGGTCGGGCATGGTGTTGGTGCCGAAGTGCCACATGATACGCCAGGAGATCGACGATGGCCGACATGGTGATGGTGCAGTGCTCCGCGTGCGGCGTGACCAACCGGGTCCCGACCGACCGCATTCAGCCCCGGCTCGCCCCGGTCTGCGGCAAGTGCCGCCGCCCCCTGCCGGTGGGCCGGCCGCAGCCGGTGACCGACGAGAGCTTCGGCCAGGACGTGGAGCGCTCGCCCCTGCCGGTACTGGTGGATGCCTGGGCGCCGTGGTGCGGGCCGTGCCGGATGATCGCCCCGGTCATCGACGAGCTCGCGAGCGAGCTGGCCGGCCGGGTGCGGGTGGTGAAGCTGAACGTCGACGACAATCCCCGGACCGCGGCGCGGTTCAACCTGAGCTCGATCCCGACCCTGCTCGTCCTCCGGGACGGGCGCGAGATCGATCGGCTCGTGGGAGTGCAGCCCAAGCAGGAGATCGCGCGTCGCCTCGAGCAAGCGATCGTCTGAGCCGGCGGCGGTGGTGATCGCCGAGCGGCGGACGTGGCGGCGGCCTCGCGGCGGCCCGCCGGCGGCGCCGCCCCGCGGATGGCGCCTCGCCGCCCTCTCGCTCACCGCCCTCGGCGTCGTCTACGGCGACATCGGCACCAGCCCGCTCTACGCCTTCCGGGAGTGCTTCAAACCCACCTACGGCCTCGATCCGACCCCGGAGACCGTCTACGGCGTGCTGTCGCTGATCGCGTGGTCGCTGATCGTGATCGTGAGCGTGAAATATCTCCTGGTGATCATCCGCCTCGACAACAACGGGGAGGGCGGCACCATGGCCCTCCTCGCCATGCTGCCCCGCATGCGGCGGCGTGGGCTGTTCATCGGGCTCGGGCTCTTCGGCGCGGCGCTGCTCTACGGCGACGGCATCATCACCCCCGCCATCTCGGTCTTGAGCGCGACCGAGGGGCTCGAGATCGCCGCACCCGGCTTCGCGCCGTTCGTGCTGCCCGCGACGCTCGCGGTGCTGTTCCTGCTCTTCCACTTCCAGCGCCACGGCACCGCCCGCGTGGGCGGCGTGTTCGGGCCGATCATGCTGATCTGGTTCGTCGCCATCGGCGCGCTCGGAGCCGCCGAGATCCTCCGTCAGCCCGCGATCCTGGCCGCGCTCAATCCCTGGCACGGCGCCCGTCTCTTCTGGGAGCATCGCGGCGCCTCGGTCCTGGTGCTGGGCGGGGTGGTGCTGACCGTCACCGGGGCCGAGGCCCTCTACGCGGACCTCGGCCACTTCGGGCGGCGCCCCATCCAGCTCGCCTGGTTCGCGCTCGGGCTGCCCGCGCTCCTGCTCAACTATTTCGGACAGGGCGCCCTGGTGCTCGCACGGCCGGAGGCCATCGCCAATCCGTTCTATCTGCTGGCGCCGCGTGCGTTGCTCTACCCGCTGGTGGGACTCGCCACCGCCGCGACCATCGTGGCCTCGCAAGCCCTGATCTCGGGCGTGTTCTCCCTCACCCAGCAAGGCATCCGTCTGCGCTACATGCCGCGCATGACCGTGATCCACACCTCTCGCTCCGAGTTCGGCCAGATCTATCTGCCGAGCGTCAACACCGCGCTCATGGTCGGCTGCCTGGCGCTGGTGCTCGGCTTCCGCTCGTCGGCCGCCCTCGCCGGCGCCTACGGCGTCGCGGTCACCGGCACCATGGCGATCACCAGCGTGCTGTTCTTCGCGATCGCGCGCTACCGCTGGAGCTGGTCGTGGTGGTCCGCGGGGCTCCTGACCGCCGCGTTCCTCGTGGTGGACTTGGCCTTCCTCGGCGCCAACCTCGGCAAGATCGCGGGCGGTGGGTGGGTGCCGCTCGCGGTGGCGACCGCCGCCATCGTCATCATGACCACGTGGCACCGCGGCACCGAGCTGGTCATGCGGACCCTGGCGCACCGGTCGATGCCGCTCGGTCAGTTCCTCGCCCTCGTGGAGGAGGCCAAGCCGCCGCGCGTCGCGGGCACCGCCGTGTTCCTGACCCCGACGGTGGAGGGCGCCCCGCCGAGTCTCGTGCACCACTTCCGGTACAACAAGGTCCTGCACGAGGAGGTGATCCTGGTGTCGATCGTCACCGAGGCGGTGCCCGAGGTCGACGCTCGGCATCGGATGGCGAGCCGGCCGATCGGCGCCGGCTTCTGGCGGGTGGAGGCGCACTACGGCTTCATGGAGCGCCCCGACGTGCGCTGGGTGGTGACCCGCTGCTGCGAGCACGGCATGACCGCCCGGCCGGAGGACACCACGTTCTACCTCGGCCGCGTGTACTGGCTGCCCGACGGGCCCGCCCCGATGTGGCGCTGGCGCAAGCGCCTCTTCGCCTTCATGTCGTGGAACGCCGGCTCGGCCACCGACTTCTTCGGCGTTCCGCCCGATCGCGTCTCCGAGCTGGGCGCCCGCATCGAGTTCTGAGCCGCCGCCCGGGGCGCGGCGGCGGCGTGATAGACTCAGCCTCCGTACGGGCCGAGCCGTTAGCTCAGTTGGCAGAGCACCTGACTTTTAATCAGGGGGTCGGTGGTTCGATCCCACCACGGCTCACCAGTTTTCCGCAGAGTTAGCGCGTCAGCGAAGTTGCCTCAGAGGTCCCAGCCGGTCTGCTGTGTGATTCTTGTGTGCGTCTTGGACTGGCACACCGCGTCCAGGCGAGACACCGCGGACCGTAGGTTCTCCGGCGCCGGGTAGGCCTACCGCATCACCATCGCACGGTACCCGGGTCCGCTCCCTTGCTTCCTCGCGGGAGTGCTCGAGAGCTTGCCGCGCGAGTTCGTGGTCCTCGTGGTTCTGGCGGCACAGGTCTAGGGTCACCGCGAGCGCCGCTAGAAGTTCGGTGCTCCGCGCGATCAAGTCTTGGCTCTTCGCGATAGCGCGCTGCGCATCCGCAAGCGTGTTGGGCACAGCCCGAGCGTATGCCAACTCGGCTAGGCGACGCTAGTTGGGTAGCATGGTCACGCTTGTAGCATTCAGTCACGAGGGGATGGATCGGCTCACTGCGCCAGGGCGCAGTGAGCCTTGCATCCGGTCCGGGCATGTGCCAGCATCGCGGCCTTCTTGAGTGGGCAAGGCGGCTGGAAGCAGCCGAAGGAGCAGGTCCATGCAAAGCGGTGACCCCGTTGTCAATGCCGCACTCGATACGCTCATTGAGTCGCAGGCGCGCGTACAGGAGAGCCGGCGGCTGATCTCCGAGACACGTTCGCGAGTCGCCACGGGTCGCCGCCATCTGAACAAAGCATTTGCCCTGACGGGTGGCTGCGCGGATGAGCACGTGTCCTCCATGGTTCGGGCGCGCCTGAGCACCGGGGACTTGTGGCCGCTCAATGGGCACACCTACTTCTGGGCGGGGTACGGTCACGGCAAGGCGTGCGTGGTCTGCGGGTCGCCGGTCGGCGGAGCGGAAGTTGAGTACGAAGCGGAAGGGCCCGTCGGTCCTGCCGTCGCCCATCTGATCTGCTTCATGATTTGGCATCGAGAGTCGCAGCCACTGACAGCCAGAGAATCGCGCTAGCTCTCTTTCCACCCGCGCTCCTCTACGCGATAGTCCCACTGCTTGGCCTCGAGCAGATCCCGGGCTGGGGCGGACGGCTCGACCGGAAGGGTGATGCGTCATTGAAGGCGGTCTCCAAGCGGGTATCTAACGCGGGGGGCTTGGGATGTCGCCCGGCTGAGGCGCGCGGCCGGTGTAGCCGTGAGCCTGCATGCAGTCGGCGAAGTACTCGCGGCTCAGCGGGCCCGCTTGAATGGTGCCCCACGTTTTCTGGACAAAGTCATGGCAGACGGATTCGTCGCGCTGGACGTCATCGATCGTCGCCCCAGGGCGCTCCCAGACCACCGCCGGAGTGCCCTGGCACCCCGCGAGGCAGACACTCACAAGTCCGATAGTAGACCTCAGAACGCTTTTCGAAACCGACATGGACCGGGTGAAGATCGGCACGTTAGAGGTGTTGGGCCGCCGGCCTCGCGGCCCCAGCCTACTCGATCACGTGATCCGCCCGCTGCAGGAGCGACGGCGAGATGGTGAGACCGAGAGCCTTGGCGGTCTTGAGGTTGATAACGAAGTCGAACTTCGTGGGTCTTTCGACGGGCAGGTCGGCCGGGCTGGCACCCTTCAGGTCCTGTCGACGTACGAGGCGGCCCGCCTGAAGTTGTCGGCCATGGAAGGCCCGTAGAATGCGAGGCCGCCGGCTTCCCATGTGTTCTCTCAACGCGTACATCGCGGGCAGGTGCGCCTTCGCAGCCCGATCCGCGATCTGAGCCCGCTGAAGAATGAACATGGCGTCCGCGAGGACGAGAAGGGCGCCTGCTCGTTCGCGTCTCATAGCCGTGAAGGCGCTCTCGATATCCTTCGGCTGATGCGCCTCTGCCACCTGCGCGTCGATCCATCGCGACCTTTCGGCTGGCCGTATTGTTCTGGAAGGGACTGGGGAACGGCCGGCGGGACGACCTTACACCAGTGCGGCGACGCGCGGACTATGTTTGCTATTGGGCTGGAAGCCGCAGGCACGGATGGCGCCCACCAGGTTCAGCGTGCCGTCCTCTGTGAACGTATCGACGATGTAGGCGACGGCCCAGCCTCCGATGACCGAGTAGTAGCTGAGGACGATCACCGAGCCGGCGACACCGATGAAGCCGGCCAGCGCCCAGCGTCTGGTGGCGCCGCTCGCTGTCGCGACGGCCGCGATGCTGCCGATCGCGTGAGAGCCCCCCCGGCGGCCAATCGCGAATTCGAGCAGGAGCAGCGGGAAGACGATGGTGCAGAGGCCCACCAGATAGAAGGCGATGAATCCGCCGCCCCCGTTCGCGCCGACCTCGTAGGGAAACTTCCAGATACTGCCAAGGTCGACCGCCGAGCCCATGGTCGAGCAGACGAAACCGGCGCGAGTTTGCCAGCGGTCCGACGTCATGAACGAGGGATGTCGGCTTGCCCGACGACGAGGGCGTCCGTGCCCGTCCGGTTGCGGAGCCAGCGGAGCATGCCGGGCTGAATTCTCGGTCAGGCCGGCGTGGGCTTCAAGGGCCGAGGCCCTCCGGCCCCAGCGGGTGCGTGCCCTGGCGGGAAGGACGTCCACCGTGGCGGTGGTGACCCAGCGAGGAGCCACTGCCTCACGTCTCCGGGATGCCCTGCTCCGAACTGCGTGTTATCTCTCACGGTCGCCGTGGCACTGGCGTTGCAGCCTCGCAGTGCCAAGGAGGACACGATGAGGATCAAGAAGATCATGGTTCCGCTGGACGGCTCGGAGGTGGCGGAGTTCGCGCTGGTCGACGCCTTCGATCTGGCCGCGCGCGAGTGGGGCGTCGTCGTCCTGATGCGCGCCGCGGAAGCGCATGTGCTGCCCGGACGCGATCCAATCCAGGCTCAGATCGACGCGGTGTCCGAGGCGGAGAAGTACCTGGCGGCCCTGACCGCGACGCTCGAGGGGCGCGGCATCCAGAACGTCGAAGGCCACGTCTGGTACGGGCCACCGGCGCACTCGATCATCGAGGCGGCCGAAACCTACAAGGTGGACCTCATCGTGATGACCACGCACGGACGCAGTGGATTCGGGCGCCTGGTCTTCGGCAGCGTCGCGGAGTCCGTCCTGCGGGGCACCAAGATCCCGATCTTCCTGCGCCGGCCGTCCGAGGCCCCCCTCGACCTGCCCGCGGCCACGACGCAGCCCAAGGAGGTGCTGCGATGAGCCGCTTGGCGGCACTCGCGGACGCCTCGGTATGACCTGGCTCATACCCGCCTCGGCCGAAACCGGTAGAGCCTGTCCAGTGTGAGCGGTGCGCCCCAGCGGGCACAACGGGAGACGGCGATCATGGAGGGTGCCATGAGGATACGCGAGCTGATGTCGGGGGGCCTGATCACGGTGCGTCGCGAGACGTCGGTTCTCGAGGCCCGCGACCTCATGGCTCGCGAGAAGATCCGGCATCTGCTGGTGACCGACGACAGCCGAGCGCTGGCCGGCATCGTCACCGATCGGGACATCCGGCTCAACCTGCCCTCGCAGGCCACGAGCCTCTCGGTGGGGGAGATCAACCACCTGCTCGCCAAGTTGACGGTCGGGCAGGTCATGACCCGCGCGGTGATCACCATCGGGCCGGATCGCCTGGCCCGCGATGGTGCCCAGATCATGCTGGACCGCAAGATCGGCGCTCTCCCCGTGCTCGATGACGATCACCTCATCGGCATCATCACCGAGACCGACATCGTGCGGGCGTTCATCACCCTGACCGCCCCCCTCGTGCGCCGGTGACCGGGTGAAGCCCCTCCCTCACACGTATCACGCGCGGGTCCGGGGCGGACCCGCCGCGCACGCGGCGCTCTCGACGCCGGGTGCCCCGGACCTCCGGGCCGCGCCGCCGCGCGAGTTCGACGGCCCGGGAGACGCGTGGAGCCCGGAGGCGCTGCTCCTGGCTTCGGTGGAGGCGTGCTTTCTGTTCACGCTCCAGACCGTGGCCAAGGCCGCGAGCCTCACGTTCGACTCGCTGGATCTGCACGGGGAAGCGATCCTGGACCGGCGGGACGGAGGCCTGGGCTTCACCGAGATCCGGCTGCGGCCGCGCCTCGTGCTGCCCCCCGGCGCCGATCGCGCCCGCGCGCTCCGGGTGCTCGAGAAGACCAAGACGAGCTGCCTGATCGGGGCCTCGCTCTCGACTCCCATTCGCATGGAGCCCGAGATCACCGGCGCCTGACACCACGAGACGCGCCATGCCGCGACCGCGAGCCATCGAGCCGGACGGCCTCGACACGGCCCTCGCCCGGACCGCGGACGGGGCCTTCGTCATCGGCTCCGACGGCGTGATCGTGCTCTGGAACCGGGCCGCCGAGAAGATTCTCGGCTACACCGCCCGCGAGGTGATCGGGCGGCCCTGCTGTGACCTCTTCGTCGGTCACGACGACCAGGGCAATCGCCTCTGCTACCGCGGCTGCCACGTCATGACCCTGGTGAAGATGGGCGACGCGGTGCACAGCTTCGACATGCGGACACGCAGCAAGACCGGCCGGCCGGTCTGGATCAACGTGAGCACGCTGGTCGTGCCCACGGGCCGCACGGGCGGCCCCCTGACCGTGCATCTCTTCCGGGACGTCACCGCGACGAAGGAGCTGCTGACCCTCGTCCAGGACCGGCTGGCGGCGCCCGCGGTCGGGCCCGCATCCGGCGAGATCCTCACCCGGCGGGAGATCGAGATCCTCGAGCTGGTGGCGACCGGCGCCAGCACCCACGCGATCGCGGAGCGGCTCCACGTGAGCCCGGCCACCGTGCGCAACCACGTCCAGAACATCCTGGGCAAGCTCGGCGCCCACAGCCGCCTCGAGGCGGTGGCCTGGGCGACCCGTCACCGCATGCTCTGAGGAGACCATGACCTACACCGACATCCGGTACGAGAAGAAGGACGGCGTGGCCTGGATCACGATCAACCGGCCCGAGGTCCGCAACGCCTTTCGCACCCGCACGGTGGCCGAGCTGACCGACGCCTTCCTGGACGCGCGGTGGGACGCGGCGGTCGGGGTGGCGGTGCTGACCGGGGCCGGGGACAAGGCCTTCTGCTCGGGCGGCGACCAGAAGGAGCGCGGGCAGGGCGGCTACCAGAAGGACCAGCGCCCGATGGACGTGGAGGCGCTCCACAGCGCGATCCGTCACATCCCCAAGCCGGTGATCGCGATGGTCAACGGCTACGCGATCGGCGGCGGCCACGTGCTCCACGTGCTGTGCGATCTATCGATCGCCGCCGAGACCGCTGTCTTCGGCCAGACCGGGCCGCGGGTGGGCAGCGTCGATGCCGGTCACGGCACGGGCTATCTGGCGCGCGTGGTGGGCGAGAAGAAGGCGCGCGAGATCTGGTACCTGTGCCGGCAGTACTCGGCCCGGGACGCGCTCGCGATGGGTCTCGTCAACGCGGTGGTGCCCCTCAAGGATCTCCGGGCCGAGACCGAGCGGTGGTGCGCGGAGCTGCTCGAGAAGAGCCCGACCGCCCTCGCCCTCGCCAAGCAGTCCTTCAACATTGACTCGGAGCCGCGCGCCGGCGTCGCCCAGTTCGCCCATACCGCGCTGAACCTCTACTACGGCACCGCGGAGGCGCTGGAGGGCCGCAACGCCTTCGTCGAGAAGCGTCCGGTCAACTTCTCGAAGTTCCGGACCTAGCAAGCCCAGCCAGTCATGCTGCTGAAGAGAATCCTCAGCTGGATCGGGATCGCGCTCGTGGTAGTGCTCGTCGCCATCCAGCTCGTGCCCTACGGCCGTCGCCACACGAATCTTCCGGGGCGGGTCGAGCCGCCCTGGGACAGGCAGGCGACGCGGGCCCTCGCGGTTCGCGCCTGCTACGACTGCCACAGCAACGAGACGATCTGGCCGTGGTACTCCCACGTGGCGCCGATGTCCTGGCTTGCCCAGCGTGACGTCGAGGAGGGGCGGCGCAAGCTCAACTTCTCGGAGTGGGATCGTCCCCAGAAGGAGGCCCACGAGTCGGCCAAGTCGGTGCGCAAGGGGGAGATGCCGCCCTGGTTCTACGTGCCCCTCCATCCCGACGCGCGGCTGACCGCGGAGGAGACGCGCGCCCTGATCGCCGGCCTCGAGGCGACCCTGGGGAGAAAGGATCGCCGGTGATCGCGGCGCCCGAGCCGCCCGTCTATCGGCCCTTCGCGCTGCTGGCGCTCGCGGTGGCCCTCTTCGGCGGGATCCCGCTCGGGCTCTGGCTGCTCGGCTGGCTCTATCTGAGGCTCGCCGCGGTCCCGCCGCAGTGGCTCCTCCTGCACGCCCACCTCCAGATCTTCGGCTTCTTCGGCACGCTGATCATGGGAGTGGCCCAGCACCTGCTCCCGCGCTTTACGGGCCGGCTGGTGTCGCCGAGCCGGCTCCCCCGGGTGAGCCTGGCCCTGCAGGCCGCCGGCCTCACCCTGCGCATCCTCGGTACCGCTGCCGAGCTGGGTGCGCTCGTCCTGCTGGCCGCGCTGTTCCAGACGGTCGCGTTCCTGCTCTTCGCCCGTTGGGTGTGGAGCATGCTCGATCCGGTCCCGCTGCGCGTCCTCCGCTGGCACCTCACCCTGAGCACGGCCTGGCTCGCCGGCGCGTGCGCGCTCGAGGCCTGGCTTCGCGCGAGCGCGCTCGCGTCGGGTCTTTCCTTGCCGGCTCTCGCGAGTGTGCGCGTGGTGCACGCGATGGGCCTGTTCGGCGGCGTGCTCGGCTGGGTGCTGGGCGTGCTCCTGCGGGCCGGTCCCATGTTCGTCCCGCGCTGGCGTGCACCGCTGCGCGCCGCCCGCGCGCTGCCGTGGCTCCAGGCCCTGGGCCTGGGCATCGCCGCGTGGGGCGAGGCCTCAGCCGGGAGCGCCGAGACCGCGACGGCTCTGGCCCGCCTCGGCGAGCTGGTCATCCTGGCCGGCGCGGCGGCGCTCATGCTGCTGGGCGGGGTGTTGGCGCGGGCTGGAGAGGCGCTGCCCCTGGTGGCCCGCGGCCCGGAGGAGTCGCGGATCTTCCGGGTGGCGCTGCTCGCCGGCGGCGCGGCCGTGGTGGGGTCGGCGGTGACGGTGGCCGCGGCCGGGGCCGGGCTCGAGGTCCGAGTGATCGGCGACGTGGTCCGTCACCTGCTCACGATCGGCGGGCTGACGTCCGTGGTGGTGGCCATGATGTTCCGTCTCGTTCCGGTCCTGGAGGGTCGCAGGCTGCGGTGGCCCGGGCTGCGACGGGTGGCTCTCTGGAGCCTCGCCGGAGGCATCCTGCTCCGAAGCGCCGAGGTGCTCGTGGGCCTCGGGTGGACCGCACTGGCATCGTGGATCCCGCTCTCGGGTCTTCTCGTGTGGCTCGCGGTGGCGTGCGCCGCGGCGAACCTGATCGCGTCGATCGGAGCGCGGGCGCACGGCGCGTCGTAGGAGGAACGACCATGACATTCCGGATCCCAAAGCCCTTGACGATCGAGCACGGAGAGCTCCACGCCGAGCTGGTGAAGCTGACGCGGGCGCGCGGGAAAGTCGGAGAGGCGGCGCGAGCCGTTGCCGCTTTGCTCCATCCCCACTTCGTCAAGGAGGAGGAGTACGCGCTGCCGCCGCTCGGGTTGCTGTCCGCCCTCGCGGCCGGACCGCCGACGCCCGACATGCGAGCGGTGCTGCCCATGACCGGTCGCCTGCGTGCCGAGATGCCGCAGATGCTGAGCGAGCACAAGGCGGTGCTCGGCGCGCTGCGCCGGCTGGCCGCCGCCGGCCGGCGGGAGAGGAAGCCGGCGGCCGTCCGCTTCGCCGAGGCGCTGACGCTGCACGCGCTCACCGAGGAGCAGGTGCTGTATCCCGCGGCCATTCTCGTCGGCGAGTACGTCCGGGCCCGCACGGGCGGATCGGCGCCGTGACCGCTCCGCCCGACCCGGGCCTGGGTCCGTTCGCGAATCTGCTCGGGATCCGGGGCACGGCCATGACTGACGGTCGGGTCCTATGACCGCGGTCATATCCGCTTCCCCGACGAGCGCGCATGCTGGCGGATAGCAGGCATCCCGATCGAGGAGGACTCCACGATGTCATCGCTGGCCAGCCGCGCCCTCGTCCTGATCGCGGGCCTCGGGCTCGCCCTCACCGGCTCCGCCTGGGGCCAGACGCCTTGGACCGCGCCCGCGTCCGAGAAGAGCAAGAAGAGCCCGATCGAAGCCAATGCGAAGGTCGCCGAGCAGGGCGAGAAGATCGCCAAGGTCAACTGTGTGTCCTGCCACGGGGCCAAGGGCAAGGGCGACGGAGCCGCCGCGGTGGCGTTGAATCCCAAGCCGGCCGACTGGACCTCGAAGCGCGTGCAGGACGAGTCCGACGGTGAGCTGTTCTGGAAGATCAGCACCGGCCGGGGCGCCATGCCGGCGTGGAAGCACCTGCCCGAGAAGGACCGCTGGGCGCTGATCCAGTACCTCCGCACGCTCAAGAAGTGACGGGTGGGTCGATCGCACTAGAAAAATGAGGCAGCGGTCCGATTCCCTTCACCGGATCGGCCGCCTAGGGTGGAGCTGACCGAACGATCGTTCAGACGGAGGTTCGGGATGGCGATCGGCGAGCGATACGAGAGCATCGTCAGCGCGGCGTGCGACATCATCGCCCGCCGCGGGTTTCATCAGGCCTCGATCCGCGAGATCGCCCGGGCGGCCGGTCTGTCGCTGGCCGGCCTCTACCACTACGTCGGGGAGAAGGACGAGCTGCTGTTTTTGGTCCTCGGCCGATCGCTCGATCGGCTCCTCGAAGACCTGGACCGCAACCTCGCGGAGGCGCGCACCCCCGAGGGCCGGCTGCTGGCCCTGATCCGCACGCATCTCGATTTCGGCTTCCACCACGCCCACGCGCTCCGGATCATCAACCGCGACCACGAGCTGCTGCCGGAGCCGCGGCGCGCCGAGATCGCGGCCAAGCGGCAGGCCTATCTCCAGCGCGGGCTGGCCGTGCTGCACGAGCTCGATCGCCACCGGCGGTCGGATGACGAGCTGTTCTCGGCCACGAACCTGCTGCTCGGCATGCTGAACGGCATCGCCACCCGGCCGTTCTTACGCTCCGTCGACGACGCGCGCGGCCTCGCCGCCGAGGTGGGCGCGCTCTTCCTCCACGGATTCCTCGAGGGCTCGGCCGAGGCTGGGCGCGGTGCCGCCTTCGCCTTGAGAAGGTTCGCATGACGCCGGAGCGGATCATCGAGCATGCTCGCGAGCTGATCGCGCAGCCGCTCGGCACGGTGGCCGAGCGGTGGAAGGCCGAGCACGTGGATGGTCGGGCGGTGGCGGCCTACCCGGTGTGGGCGCCCGCCGAGCTGATCCACGGAGCGGGCATGCTGCCACTGTCGCTCCTGGGCGGGGGCACCTCGGTGGAGCTGACCCACGCCGATGCGCGTTTTCAGTCCTTCGTGTGCTCCATCGCCAAGTCCACGCTCGAGCTCGGCTTCCAGGGGCAGTTGAAGGGCATCGACGGCTTCGTCTTCTCCAACATCTGCGACGTCGCCCGCAATCTGGGGAGCATCTACCAGCGGAACTTCCCGGACGCGTTCGTCGAGTACCTGCACCTGCCCCAGAACTCGACCTCGCCCGCGGTGGCCGCTTACGCGGCGGCCGAGCTGCGCCGGCTGGCCGACGGCTTCCGCGAGCGGCTCGGGCTCGCGGTGACGGAGACCGCGCTGGCCAAGTCGATCGAGACCTACAACGCGCTCCGGGCGCGGCTCCGCGCGCTCTACGCGCTCCGCATCGCGGCGCCGCAGCAGCTCTCCACCACCGAGCTCTACGCGGTGCTGCGCGCCACCACGCTGGTGCCGCCGGAGGAGAGCATCGGCTGGCTCGACGACCTGCTCGCCGGGCTGCCTCGGCGCGAGAACCGTCCTCGGGATCGGCTGCGGGTGGTGGTGGAGGGGGCCTTCTGCGAGCAGCCGCCGCTCGGCCTGCTCGAGGTGCTCGAGGAGGCGGGCTGCTACGTGGTGGAGGACGATCTCCTGCTCGGCTGGCGCTGGTACACCAGCGACGTGGCGACGGACGGTGACCCGTTCGAGCGGCTCGGGGCGGCCTACGTGAACCAGGCGGTGCCCTCGTCGACCCGCCACGAGAGCCGGCAGCATCGGGCGGAGGGGCTGATCGAGAAGGTGCGCCGAGCCCGGGCCGACGCGGTGGTGTTCATGCCCGCCAAGTTCTGCGAGCCCGCGCTCTTCGATTACGTGCTGATGAAGCAGGGGCTGGAGCGGGCCGGGATCCCGCATTTGCTGGTGGAGTTCGAGGAGAAGATGTGGACCTTCGAGCGCACCCGCAACGAGATCGAGACCTTCGTGGAGTCGATGCTGTTCGAGTAACCCCTCACCCTGCCCTCTCCCCGGTGGGGAGAGGGTCCGGAACACCCCCCGGGGGGGAGAGGGTTTCGAACACCCTCGCCCGAAGGGGGAGAGGGCAGGGTGAGGGGGAAGGGAGGCGGGACGCGATGGCCACCGCAGTCACCGAGCGCCAGTACCAGGGGCAGGCCCACGAGCACTCGCGCCGGCTCATGGCGACCTGGATGCAAGACCTCGCGCGCGCCGAGCCCGAGGGGCGTCCCACCGGGGCGCTGATGATCTCCGGCAACTGCGTGGAGCTGCTGCGCGCCTGCCACATCCTCCCGATGTTCCCCGAGGTGACCGCGCTCCAGAACGCGATCCGGAAGAAGTCGCTGCCCTTGATCTTGAAGGCCGAGCAGGCCGGCTACTCGAGCGACAACTGCGCCTACGTCAAGGCCGATATCGGCCTGTTCCTGGAAGGCGGCATGGGACCGGGCCAGCTGATCCCGTTCCCCACCATCACGGTCTGCAACTACGTGGGCTGCAACGTGTACGTGAAGTGGTTCGAGCATCTCGCCGACGTGAGCGGATCGAAGCTGTTCATGCTGGACGTCCCGTTCGCGCGCACCGACGCGCCGAGCGCCGCCGACGTGCAGTACGTGGTCGCCCAGCTCCGCGAGCTCATCGCGCTCTGCGAGAGCGTGTCCGGCCACACGTTCGACATCGACGAGCTGCGGGAGATCCTCGCCCACGCCGCGCGCGCGGAGGAGGGGTACGCCCGCGCCAAGCAGCTCTGCAAGCACCACCCGGCCCCCTTCGACGCTTACTTCGACGCCATCAACATGATGGGCCCGATCAACGTGCTGCGCGGCACCGCCGAGGCGGCGGAGTTCTTCGACCACGCGGTGGCCGAGTTCGAGGCGCTCGTCGCCCAGGGGCTGGGACCGCTCAGCGAGGAGCGATTTCGCACGGTGGTGGAGGGGCCACCGCCGTATCCCTTCTACAAGAGCTTCCGCAACCTGTTCGCCCGGTGGGGCGCAGTCGCGGTGGCCTCCACCTACTCGACGGTGGGCGGCATCTGGGAGTGGGGCTTCCGGCACGACCCGCGCCGGCCGCTCGAATCGATCGCCGAGCAGATGCTGCGCGAGAACCTCACCAACCGGTCCATCGTGGCCCGCTACGCGCAGATCAAGCGCTACGTGGAGGAGTGGGAGGCGGACGCGCTCGTCATCCACTCGATCAAGTCCTGCCGGCTCTTCTCGGCCGGGCAGGGGGACATGCGCGACTACTTCACGCGGAAGCTCGGGGTGCCGACGCTGATGGTGGAGTCGGACCTGGAGGATCCGCGCTACTACGCCGAGGCCCAGCTGAAGAACCGCATCGACGCCTTCTTCGAGTCGCTCGAGCACAAGAAGGTCACCGGCTCCGCTTGGCGAGCTGTCGCCGAAGGCGAGGCGAGCGCACATGAAAAGTAAAGGGGATGGCGGGACCGCAGACGTTGGCGTGCGCAAGATCCCGGTTTACTGCTACCAGTGCGTGGCGGGCCCCGACCTGCTCAAGGTGGTCGTGAAGGACGGCGTGGCGGTCGGGGTCGAGCCCAATACCGACATGGCCGACGTCCATCCGGCCGGCGGCACCGTCTGCGTGCGCGCCTACGCGCTGATCCAGAAGCTCTACAACCCGGCGCGTATCCGCCGGCCGATGCGCCGCACGAATCCTCGGAAGGGCCGCGCCGAGGATCCGGGCTGGGAGGCCATCACCTGGGAGGAAGCCCTCGACATCCTCGCCGACCGGCTCAACCGCCTGCGCGCCAAGGGGCTGGTGGACGAGTCCGGCTATCCGCGCCTGGCGGTCACGATCGGCGCGGGCGGCATCGCGCCCGCCTACCTCGGCACGTTCGCCGCCTTCCTGACCGCCTGGGGCCCGGTGGATCAGGGCATCGGCAGCGGTCAGGGCGTCAAGTGCTACCACTCCGAGCACCTCTACGGCGAGTTCTGGCACCGCGCCTTCACCGTTGCCGCGGACGTGCCGCGCTGCGACTTCGTGCTCTCCTTCGGCTACAACGGCGACGCCTCGGGCGGGGTCACCGGCGTCTTCCGTCACGCCGAGGCGCGGGCCCGCGGCCTTCGGTGGGTGCAGCTCGAGCCGCATCTCTCGGTCACCGGCGCGGGCGCCGCCGAGTGGGTGCCGGTCCGGCCGAAGACCGACGCGGCGGTGCTCTTCGCGCTGCTCCACGTGATCCTGCACGAGCACGACTGGCGCGCCGTCTGCGACGTGCCGTTCCTCGAGCGCATGACCAGCTCGCCCTACCTCGTCGGGCCCGGCGGCTATTTCCTGCGCGACCCCGCGACGCGCAAGCCCCTGGTCTGGGATCTCGGCAAGGGGCGGCCCGTGCCCTTCGACGACCTCGACTGCCTGCAGCCCGCGATGGAGGGCGAGTACATCGCCGCGGGCATCGAGATCGGCGCCGACGGCGCCCGCCGCAGCGTCAGTGAGCGGGTGAAGCCCGCCTTCGCCCATCTGCTCGAGCACGTGCAGCAGTACACGCCGGAGTGGGCGAGCCGGATCGCCGACGTTCCCGCGGAGACGATCAGGCGGCTCGCCCGCGAGTACCTCGCTCACGCCCGGGTGGGCGCCACGATCGCGATCGACGGCGTGAAGTACCCGCTTCGGCCGGTGGCGGTGCTGCTCGGCAAGACGGTCACCAACGGCTGGGGCGGCTACGAATGCTGCTGGGCCCGCACGCTGCTGGCGGCCCTGGTGGGGGCGCTCGAGGTGCCCGGCGGCATCCTGGGCACCACGATCCGGCTGAATCGGCCGGCTCAGAACCGCCAGGAATCGGTACGGCCGGGACCCGACGGCTTCATGGCGCAATCGCTCAACCCGACCGAGCCGGGCAAGTGGCAGGGCGCCCCGCATATCCGCAACGCCTATCGCACGCTCGTGCCCCTGGCCGACGACTCACCCTGGTCCGCCGCACTCGGCCCCGCGCAGCTGCCGTGGCTCTTCATGGAGGAGCCGCCCGAGGCGTGGCCCGCGCCCACGATCCCCGAGGTGTGGATCATCTACCGGACGAACCCGGCCATCTCCAACTCGGACGTCGGGCGCATCGAGCGGCAGCTCGAGCGCTTCCCCTTCGTGGCCGCCTTCGCCTATACCCAGGACGAGACGAACTGGTACGCGGACCTGCTGCTACCGGAGGCGACCGACCTCGAGTCGACGCAGCTCTACCGGGTCGGCGGCACGAAGTACATCGAGCAGTACTGGCAGCACGCCGGCTGGGCCCTGCGCCAGCCGGTGGTCAAGCCGCCGGTGGCCACCCGCGACCTCACCGACATCGCCACCGCGCTGGCCGCCCGCACCGGCATCCTCGGCGGCTATCTGGCCGCGCTCAACCGTGGCAGCGGCACCACGGTGCCGCTCACCGGCGAGGGCTACGACTACGCATTCACCGGGACTGCTCGCCCCACCGTGGAGGAGATCTGGGACCGCGTCTGCCGGGCGGCCAGCATGTCGCTGAGCCGCGGCGCGGTGGAGCGTGATCTCGAATGGTTCCAGCAGCACGGCGCGCTCTTCGTGCCCTTCCCGAGCAAGCAGTACTTCCTGCACCGGGCCATGGTGGCCCAGGGGCTGCGCTACGAGATGCCCTACCAGGAGCGGATCAAGCGGGTGGGGGAGGAGCTGGGCGCGCGCCTGCACGAGCGCGGCATCACGTGGTGGGATGTGCAGCTCGACGAGTATCAGCCGCTGCCGGTGTGGAAGGACTTCCCCGGCATCTGGCAGCAGACCGCGCGTCTCCACGGACGAAGCGCCGGGGAGTTCCCGTTCTGGCTGCTGACCAGCCACAGCATGCAGTACTCCTGCGGCGCCAACGCCTCGCTCCCGGTGCTGGCCGACGTCGCCCGCCACGTCAGGGGGCACTTCGGGGTCATGCTCAATCGGGGCACGGCGCGGCGGCTCGGCATCGCCGACGGCGATCTGGTGGAGATCGAGTCGCCCACCGGACGCACCGAAGGGCGCGCGGTCCTCCTCGAAGGCGTCCGGCCCGACGTGGTGGTGATGCTGCAGCAGTTCGGCCACTGGGCCACGCCGTTCGCGCGCGATCTGGGCGCGCCCAATCTCAACCAGGTGGCGAGCATCGAGCTGCCGCTCACCGACGCCACCGGCAGCGGCGCCGACCTGGTGCCGGTAGCGATCCGCCCCGCGCCCGCCCGACGCCGCGACGACGCGCCCACCGAAGCGTTCGTCCGGCCTTCGGTCCCGCTCCGTCCCCTGCGCACCGAGCTCGAGATCTGCGAGATGTACATGCGAGGCCTGTGATGACCAGGTGGGGCATGACCATCGACCTCCACCGCTGCGTCGGCTGCCAGACGTGCACCATCGCGTGCAAGCAGGAGCACGGCCTGCCGGCCGACACCGCGTGGCGGTTCGTCGCCGATTGCGAGGTCGGCGAGTATCCGGACGTCCGTCGCCTCTTTCTGCCGATGCAGTGCATGCACTGCGCCGAGCCGCCCTGCGTGCCGGTGTGCCCGACCGGGGCCTCCCGCCAGCGGGAGGACGGGATCGTGTGGATCCACTACGACGCGTGCGTGGGCTGCGGCTACTGCGCGATGGCGTGTCCCTACCAGGCCCGGCACTTCGTCGACGACGCGTCGGGATACTTCGAGCAGCCGACGCCGTCCGAGCTGGCCCAGGCTCGCCCCGGCCGTCATGGCGTCATGACCAAGTGCACCTTCTGCAAGGAGCGCGTCGACGACGGGCTGGCGCGCGGCCTGCGGCCCGGGGTGGACGCCGACGCCACGCCGATGTGCGCGGTCGCGTGCATCGGGGGCGCCATCGTCTTCGGCGATCTGGACGACGCGAGCAGCCGCGTGGCGCGGCTCGCCGCGGATCCGCGCGCGCAGGTGCTCATGCCCGAGTGCGGCACCCAGCCGCGCGTGTACTACCTGGGAGACTGAACGATGGCCCGCCCCATGCCCGCCACGCGCCGGATGATGCTGCCGGCCCGGCCCCAGACGCTCTGGGGATGGCCGGCGGTCATCAACTTCGCCCTGGGCGGGCTCGGAGCCGGCTGGTACATCGTGGCCCTGCTCGCGGCCGGCCTCGAGCGATCGCCCGGGGTGGCCGCCGCCTCGTGGGCCGCGCCGGTGCTGGTGCTCGCCGGCTTCGCGGCGGTGGCCGGGGAAGCCGGCCGGCCGCTGCGCGGGTCCCGGGTGCTGCGGCGGCTCTGGTCCTCCTGGATGTCGCGCGAGCTGCTGATCGGCCTCGCGTTCGTGCTGCTGGTGAGCGCGGACCTGGCCTTCCCGCTCCGGCTGCATCGAGCTCAGGCGCTCGTCGCGGCGACGCTGCTCGCGGTGGCCCAGGGTTGCATCCTGCGCCGGGCCCGAGCCATTCCCGCCTGGGACGTCCCGATCATGCCGGCGCTGTTCCTCCTGTCGGCCTTGCTGTCCGGCGCGGGGGCGTATGCGCTGGTGGAGGCCATGGCGGGCCGCCCCATGGCCCCGACCGTCATCGGCGCCGTGCTCGGGCTCGTGGTGATCGGCTTCCTCGCGTGGACCCGCTACCTCGGCGGCCGCCGGGAGCCCGCGTTCGTTCGCGCCGTCGCGACAATGCGGCACTCGCGCGCGGTCCTCGTGATCGAGGCCGGCGGCTACGGCCTGCCGCTCCTGCTGGGGCTCGTCGCGCTGGCCGCGCCCGCGTCGGCGGGCCCGGCGCTGGGCCTCGGCGGGGTGCTCCTCGTGGCCGGTCAGGTCTACGCCAAGGCGCGGCTGATCCGGGCGGCCGGGCAGCTGCGCCCGATCACGCTCGCCATCTCGCTGCCCGAGAGGAGGTCGTCATGATGCACGGCGCCGGCGTCGACGTGGGTTCAACCCAGACCAAGGCGGTGATCGTGGACGAGAGCCGCCGCATCGTGGCGCGCGCCCTCATCGCCACCGGCGCCAACGTGTCGCGGGCCGGCGAGAACGCGTTCCTCGCGGCCTGTGAGCACGGCGGCGTTCCGCGCGAGGCCGTGACCTACGTCGTGGGCACCGGGTACGGCCGCTACAAGGTGACGTTCGGCGACGCCCAGATCACCGAGATCACCTGTCACGCGCGCGGGGCCCACTCGCTCTTCCCGGCCACGCGCACCGTCGTCGACATGGGCGGGCAGGACACCAAGGCCATCAAGGTGGGTGCCGACGGCTCGGTGATCGACTTCTCGATGAACGACAAGTGCGCGGCCGGCACGGGGCGCTTCCTCTCCGCCGCCGCCGACGTGACCGGGCTGGGCCTCGACGAGATCGGCCCGCGAGCACTCCGGGCCACGACGCCGGTGCGGCTCACCTCGGTGTGCACCGTGTTCGTCGAGTCCGACATCATGTCCTACCTCGCCCAGCGCAAGACCGTCGAAGACATCCTGGGGGGCGTCCACAAGGCCATCGCGACCCGGACGATGTCGCTGGTCCGCCGCGTGGGCGTCGAGGAGGAGATCACCTTCACCGGCGGCGTCTCCCGCAACGTCGGCATGGTCCGGGCGCTGGGCGACGTGCTGGGCCGGCCCATCAACGTGAGCGACGAGGGGCACTACATGGGAGCGCTCGGCGCCGCCCTGTTCGCGCTGGAGCGCGCCCAGGCGACGGCCCGGGGCGAGGTCACGGCCGCCACGGGGTCGGGGAGGAGCTAGCCATGCTGGTGGCGGGCATCGACATCGGATCGGGTGCGACCAAGTGCGTGCTGGTGGACGAGGCGGGGGTGGTGTGCGGGCGTGGCCAGGTGAAGACCCGAGCCGACTTCGAGCAGGTCACGCGCGAGGCGGTGGGCCTGGCCCTCGAGGCGGCCGGCCATCACGGCGATGCGATCGCCTACACCGCGACGACCGGTCTCGGGCGCTACGCATTGCCCTTCCGGGACATCCAGATCACCGATCTCACCTGCGGGGCGCGCGGGGCGGCGGCGGCGTGTCCGGAGGCGCGCTTCGTGCTGGACATCGGCGCCCAGTGCTCGCGGGCCATCCGGCTCCGGGACGGCGGCAAGGTGAAGGACTTCCACATGAACGAGAAGTGCGCCGCCGGCTCGGGGGGTTTCCTCGAGCGCGCGGCCAAATACCTGGAGGTCCCGGTCGCCGACATCGGCCCGCTGTCGCTGCACGCCGCGAATCCGCAGGCCATCTCGAGCGTCTGCGCGGTGCTCGCCGAGACCGAGATCATCAACCACGTGTCCGAGGGGGTGACGGTCGAGAATATCCTGCGAGGCATTCACAACTCGCTCGCGGACCGCGCCCTCTCGCTGCTCAAGCGCGTGGGCCTGGACGGCCCGGTCGCCTTCATCGGCGGCGTCGCCCGCCAGGAGGGCATGATCGTGGCTCTCCGCGGCAAGCTCGGGGTGCCCGTGCTCGTGCCGGAGGGACCCCAATTCGCCGCGGCCGTCGGCGCCGCCCTCCTCGGGCGGCAGCGGTTTCTCAAGACGATCCGCTCCGCGGCGGCATGAGGAGGAGCGCCATGACCACCACCAGGAGTGCCGTGACGCGGAGTGGAGTGAGGAGCGCCATCGACGTCCGCCCCGTCGAGCTGTCGGACCTCCAGGCCATCGTGCGCATCGATGAGAAGCTGTCGGGCCAGACCCGCAAAGAGTACTGGCTGCAGCGCCTCGAGGTGGCGACCCTCCGCCCGCCGTGGATGTCCCTGGTCGCCGAGTCCGACGGTCGCGTGGTGGCGTTCCTCCTGGGCTGGGTGGGCGAGTCCGAGTTCGGCATCACGCAGCGCACCGCCTGGGTGGATCTGATCGGGGTGGATCCCCCCTATCGGGGCCGCGACGTCGCCCGGACCCTCCTGAAGCGCTTCGTCGACAGCGGCCGCGAGCTGCGCGCCATCGAGAAGGTGGCGACCCTGATCGATCTCGGGCAGACCGACGTGAGCGAGTTCTTCACCCGGGTCGGCTTCCACCACGGCCCGATGGTCCAGATGGAGCGCTCGATCGAACCCCGATCCAGCTCGAATGCAACGAGCGAGCCGAGGAGCCACTCATGACCAGCCCGACTGACATCCTGCGGAACGAGCATCGTGTGATCCTGCGCGCTCTCGTCCTGCTGGAGGTCGCCGCCGCTCGCGTGAGCGCCGGCCAGCCTCTCCGCGACGCCCTGTGGGACGAGCTGCTGGACTGGCTCCGGACCTTCGCCGATCGCAACCACCACGCCAAGGAGGAGCAGCATCTCTTCCCGGCGCTCGGTGAGGCCGGCGTGCCGGCCCAGGGCGGGCCGGTGAGCGTGATGCTGGACGAGCACACGGAAGGGCGCGGGCTGCTCCAGGCCATGGCCGCGGGGCCGGTGGGGGGCCGCGTCGAGGCGGCCCGGCGCTACGGCCAGCTCCTCCGGGACCACATCGACAAGGAGAACGGGGTGCTGCTGCCCCTCGCCGAGACCGTCCTGAGCCCGCAGAGCCAGCTCCTGGTGGCCCGCGGCTTCGAGAAGATCGAGATGGAGCTAGGGCCGGCCGCGATCCTCGAGCACGCGGAGGCGGCGGTGGACCGGCTCACCGCGGCCTTCGGAGAGCCGTGATGAAGCGCGAGGCGTGATGTCCCCGGCGACCGCCGTGAGACGTCGCGCTGGCTCGAGGTGCGGCTGCGCGAACACGACGACTCCGAGCCGGCTACCTGAACAGCGACAAGCCGAGCGCGACGATGACCAGGACCACGATCACGTTGAGCCGGGCGATCCACGAAGCCCGCACCCGTGCCGAGGGATCGGCGCCCGGCGCGCCGGCGCGGGGGCCCAGCACGAAGTCGTGGAACGCGCTCAGGATCAGCGCCAGGATCACGAGGCCGAGCTTCCAGTGAAGCCGCGGGGAGCCGAGCAGGACCGGATGCATCCAGAGATTCAGGAGGCCGGTGGCGATCAGCACGCCGAGCGCGATCCAGCCGATGGTGCGAAAGCGCAGGCCGATGTCCTGGACGAGCCGCGTGCGCAGTGCCTGATCCTCGATTCGGCGGATGATGGGCACGAGCACCAGCGCGATGAAGAGCATGCCGCCGATCCAGGTGATCGCCGCGAGCACGTGAACCCAGCGCACGAAGAGCGACACGCGGGGCAGGATAGCACGCGACCGCACCGCCGGCTGGTACCGGCGCGCGACGCGATGCGGTCGACCTACGGAAATGATGCAGCCGCATGATTGCGCGCGTCCGGATCGTGCGGCACCCTTCGGGCTGAGGAGTCAGAAATCCCGGCGCGCGTGCTCCGGGGCGTGCAGTGAACCCGAACGCGGAGGCTCCATGGAGGGAAACCCGCCCGACCCGGAGGGGCCCCGCAGGGCGTGACCAGACCGGCGGGGCCGCAGTAGCGAGGCAGTGGCACGCCCAAGGTCCCGGCGCAACGTCGGGACGCGGCTCCTGAGAGAGCCGCACACCAGCGGCCCGGTGCCGGTGTCCGGATCCCCCGTCGCACCGGGCCAGTGGCGTGTCCACATTCCTGGAAGAGCCGCCGGAGGCTGCAGGCGGCCGGACGCGGTCCTGGGTGAATCGCGTGTGCCGTCTCGCACCGGCCGACGGTCGCGGACGAGAATGCCGGGTCACACGCTCATCGGCGGATGAGCCCCGTGTCCTCCGAGTACTCGACCAGCATGGCCTGGCCGCCGGTGACCACGACCTCCTCGTCGAGCTGCCACCGGCGCGACGGCGCTCCGGGCCGGTCGGCGATCTCGTCGGCCAGGGTCACGCGGAGCTGATACCGGCCGGGACGCACGGCCAGCTCCTCGTAGGCGAAGGTGGGCCCGTCGTGGCGGAGGCCGCCGGGCGAGTAGTGGCGCGCGAGCAGCACGCGGCCGTCCAGCTCCACGCGGAGAAGCGTGTCCACCCGCCGTCCCGTCCGCGCGCGGTCCGGGCTCGTCGGGCGCATGTGGCGCGGCAGCTTCTCGATCTCCTCCTGGGAGCGCGCCTGGGCCTCGTGCTCGAACGCGGCCACGTGCTTGAAGGCGACGCGGATCATCGCCGCATCCGGATCGGAGGCCGCCCAGGGATAGGCGGCGAAGGCCCCGAGCCCCCACGCCACCACGCTCAGCAGGAGCGCGAAGCCGAAGAGGCGCCCGGGGCGCGGCCGACGATCCTCGATCATCGGGGCGGTCATCGATCCACCGCCTGGGGTGCGGGCTCGGACCGCTCCAGGTCGTGCTGGAAGGCCGCGACGTCGTCCAGGAAGCGCCGGACCTCGACGGGCGAATACCAGCGGACGCGCAGGCGGTCGGCGGGGGCGTTGCGCAGGGACGGCAGGCGCGCCCCCGTGAGGCGATCGGCCAGCCAGCGGCTTCCCTCGCGGAATGGACAATCCTCGGGGACGCACCCGGCGATGAAGACGCCGCGCGCGCCGGCCTCGAGGGTCTTGACGATCATCTCGGGATGCAGCGTGCCCACGCAGGGCAGGCCCATCACCGTGACGCCCGGGAGGCCCGCGATCGTGCCGTCGGCACCGAGCCGGCCGGCCAGGCGCTGCATCAGGCGGCAGGTGTAGACGAGCACCGGGGCGCTCCCCGCGACGGCCGCCACGGACCGGAGGCGGCCGGTGACCGCCTGCCCGAGCAGGGCCACCGGCTCGTCGCCGAGCAGGATGCCGGCCGAGTCGCAGGCGCCGACGCAGATGCCGCAGCCCACGCACTTGGCCGGGTTCACGACCGCGACCTGCTTGTAGCGGGTGCCGTCGTGCCGCGGCATCATCACGATCGCCTCGTAGGGGCAGTCCTTCCAGCAGCGCGTACAGCCGGTGCAGGCGATGTTCTCGACCCGGGCCCGCGGGGCCGTCCGCCCGCGGAGCGCCCACGGGACGCTGAGCGCAGCGAGCCCGCCCACGACCAGCAGGGCCCAGCCCCATCGCGGGTCCAGGCGCGTCAGCGGGAAGTAGAAGAAGTAGAACCAGTCGATGGGGATTGCCCCGGGCAGCCGTCCCAGGTCCGCGGGCGGTCCCGACAGGGCGGGGCGCAGCACGCTCGCGATGAGCAGGGCCGCGCCGGTCACGGCCAGCACGACCCGCGGGGGCATGAAGCGGGCACGGGACAGGCGCATCACGTGCAGCCAGTAGGCCGCGCCGAGCAGCAGCGGGATCGTGATGTGGATGAAGAGAACCAGGAAGAAGAGGAAGTTCTGGATGCGACCGGCGTCGAGGAAGGTCCGGACGAGCGGCTCGCCGAAGACGGGCAGCACGTCGAGGAGCTTGGCGACGGTGAGCGAGAGCACCTGCGCCTGCATGTCCCAGACGAGCCAGTAGCCGGTGGCGCTCGTCACCCACACCAGCCCGAGCAAGACGAGCCCGGAGACCCAGCCGATCCAGCGCGGCCCCCAGAACCGATCGTTGAAGAACATCTTGAGGCCGTGCAGCACCGCGGCCAGCACCGCCGCGTCCGAAGCGTAGCGGTGGAGCGAGCGCATGAGGGCGCCGATGCCCCACGGCTGCGCCATGATCTCCTCGATTGAGCGGTGCGCCTCCTCGGTGCCGACGCGGTAGAAGAGGAAGAGATACACTCCGGTGACGAGGGCGACCGCCAGCGAAAAGACGGCGATGGTGCCGGTGTGGTAGAGGGGGTTCAGCGGGGCGGACACGAGCCGATCGAGCCAGGCCTCGAGCCACTGGTAGGCGCCGCTCGCAAACAGGAGCCAGCGGCGGTGCGGCCGCTCGCGCCGACTGCCCGCGACCGGGAACGTGAGCGGGACGGCACGCGGTGAGAGGGGAAGGGAGGGCCCGCCGCCTTCGGCGCGCGTCGTCGCGCCGCCGCTCGGCTCGGCCGGCCCGGGATCGTACACGGCTAGCCCCGCTCGGCGAGCAGTCGGCCGAGCTCGGCGGCCTGACGGTCCTCGGACCAGGCGAGGCCGCGGTAGGTGAAGGCCAGCCGGCTCCGGCGGTCGATCAGCGTGACCACGTTCTCGTGCGCGATCTCACTGTCCGGCAGGGGGGCCCACTGCACGCGATGGGCGCGCGCGAGCGCCCGTACCGCCGCCGGCTCACCCGTCACGAGGTGCCAGCGCGCCCCGAGATCCCAGCGGGCCGCCGCGACGGCGAGCGCGGCCGGGGTATCGCGCTCCGGATCGAGGCTGACCGCGACGAAGGCCACGTCCGCGCCCGGGTGGCGCGCCTCGAGGGCCCGGAGGCGCTCGATGAGGATCGGGCAGGAGGCGTGACAGCTCGCGTAGACGAAGGTCATGACCACGGGCCGTCCGCGCAGATCGTCGAGAGAGACGGCGCGGCTACGGTGGTCGACGAGGCGGAACGCGGGCGCGGCTTCGCCCTGGCGGAGCGGGGGCGGCAGCCTGGCCGGGGTCGGACCGGCGCCCGAGGCGGAGATCTCGCTCGTGGCGAGGAGCGAGCCGGCGAGGCTCGCGAAGATCAAGGGCGCGAAGACGGCGAGCAGCCGGGTCCGGCGGCGCGACCGCAGGAAGGCCAGGCAGTCTTCCCGATAGAACAGGAAGACCACGGAGGCGAAGAGGGGCGGTTGGAGGAGCACGAGCAGGATGGCGTCGAGCCGGTAGCGGCGCAGCTCGGCGTCCCAGCCGAAGCACCGGGTCAGCAGCGTGTCGATCCACGGCGCGGACCAGCCGGCGAGCTCGGGGCCCAGGAGGAGGAGCATGACCGTCCCGGCCCCCAGCCCGAAGATCGCCAGGACGAGCGCGGGCGCGAAGAGCGGATGAGTCAGCCAGCGCGCTACCATCGCCTGAGCCCCGCGTCGAGCAGCACGCCCACGAAGAGGAGGAGCAGGAACAGGTTCGAGGCGTGGAAGTTGGCGAGCGCGAGCCGCCGGTCTGCCGGCCGGCGGAGCAGGGCCAGGTTGCCGGCCAGCATCAGGCTGCCTCCCGCGGCCACTCCGACGAGGAGATAGACCCAGCCGAGCAGGCCGAGCGCGAAGGGCAGCGCGCTCGTGGCGAGCAGGCCCACCGTGTTCGCGACGATGCTGCGCGCGGTGCGCGCCTCGCCGGCCACCGCGGGGAGCATCGGGATGCGGGCGCCCGCGTAGTCGCTCTTGTAGGCGATGGCGAGCGACCAGAAGTGTGACGGGCTCCAGAAGAACAGGACAGCGGCGAAGATCACTGGGGGCAGGCACAGCTCCGGGCGGGCCAGCGCGCCGCCCGCGAGCACCGCGAACGAGCCGGCGAGGCCGCCGATCACCACGTTGAGCCACGAGCGGCGCTTGAGCCAGATCGTGTAGATCACCACGTAGGTGAAGGCCCCGAGGAAGAGATGCAGCGCCACCAGCCGGTTGAGCCGCCAGAGCGCCAGGCTCACCGCGAGGGCGACCAGGCCCAGCCCCAGCGCCACCACGTGCCAGCCGTGGCGGATCGTGCCCGACGGCAGCGGCCGCCGCGCGGTGCGCGGCATGCGGGCGTCGAGATCGCGGTCGAGGAAGTGGTTCAGCGCACCGGCGCCGCCGGCCGCCATCACGGTCACCGCGAAGAGCAGGCCGAGCGCGGGCAGCGAGAGGCCGGCCGGCGCGGTGGCCACGTAGCCCAGCACCGCGGCCATGCCGATGAAGGTCCCGACGCGAAGCTTCAGCGACTCCACGTAGGCCGCGAGCATGGCTCACCTGATCTTTCTGAGCAGCGGGGCGCCCATGTTGATGACGAAGGCGAGCCCGCCCGCGAGGGCCAGCACCGAGCCCACCCCCATCAAGTTCATCCCGATCAAGGCCTGGGCGTTGGCCCAGCTGAACCCGAAGGTCTTCCGCGGCGCCCCGTGGCCGCCGGCCCAGTGCATGCCGGCCATGATGCCGAGGAGGCCGAGCCCGTAGAGGTAGGGCTGCCAGCGCGCCCACCGCTCGCTCAGCGGGCGCCGCCCGGTGAGCCCCAGCAGCAGCGGGGTCAGCGCCATGTAGGCCAGCGTCACCGCGCCCACCATGCCGTGGTAGTGCGCCGGCACGCGCGTGTCCTGGGTGAAGCCGATCAGCCCCATGACGCCGCCGATGGCGAACAGGAGGAACGAGACGATGGTCCCGCCGAACAGCGGGCTGCCCCACGGCAGCGGCCGCGGCGCGGTGGCCACCGCGCTCACCGCCATGAAGAGCAGCGGCACTGCCCCCACACCCAGCCCGCCGAAGGTGAGGATCGTGATCAGGTGGTTGACGAGCAGCGCCTCCGGGCGCCACCAGAGGTAGGCGGCGGCGGCCGCGACCGCGAAGGGCGCCAGCGTCGCGAGCAGCAGCCGCACCACGCGCCGCGCCCGGGGCGCCGCGCCGAGCGCCACCGCCAGGGCCACCAGCCACGCGGCGATCATGCCCGCCACGTGGAGGAACTGCAGGATGTGGCCGCCACCCCACACGACCGCGCGGAGCGCATAGCCGAAGGGCACGGCGGGGTCGACGCCGGCGGTCGCCCGCAGGAACGCGGCGGCGGAGGCCAGCACGGCGAGCGCGCCGATCGCCATGGCGAGCCCCTCCGGGGACTCGGCCAGATCGCGTCGCCCTCGGCCCGCGAGCACGGCCAGGCCCGCGGCCCAGAGGTAGGCGGCGGCCTGCAGGCTCACGCCGACTCCCAGCAGGGCCAGTCCGGCCCAGAAGAACGGGTGGTCGATCACCGGCAGATAGTCGTTGAGGTAGGGCTTGCCCGACGCCAGGAAGGCGGGCACCGCCATCGCCGCGGAGCCGGCGATGGCCAGCGCCAGCGCGACCCACGAGACCTCCGCGCTCACCCGATAGCCGGAGCGCCAGCCCACGTAGATCCAGAGAACGTCCGCGAAGGCCACGAACCACACCGTGAAGGCGAAGGTCACGTGCGCGGTCAGCGCGAGCTGGAACTGGCTCCCGCTGAAGAGCGTGTGCACCACCGGCGTCCGCGCGAAGGCCGCCAGCATGGCGAAGAAGCCGGCCACCACCAGCGAGCCGAGCGCGAGGCCGAGCCATCCCAGGATCAGCCGGCGCGTCCGGGTCGGCAGCGGGGAGGCGAGTGACTCGAAGGGGGCGACTCGATTGAAACAGGCTGCGCCCTCTGGGGCCCCCTCCGAGCCTCCCCCAGAACGGATTGCGCCGGCGGAGCCGGCGCTCGAACGGAGATCAGGATCCACGGCGCGGGCTCACTTGACGATCCAGATCGCGGCCAGCCACTTCCAGTTGAGGAAGTAGTAGATGATGAAGGACGCGAGGAAGACGAAGACGAGCACGAGCGTGCCCTTGATCGGCACGTGCTGGCCGCGGTCCTGGGGCAGCGCGGCCAGCACCACCGCGCCGGGCGTATCGGGCACCCGCCGGCCGAAGAGCACCGAGCCCACCGTGATCAGCACGTAGAGCGCGCCGCCGGCCAGCGCGAAGAGCCCGCCCACCCCCATGATGCCGAGGAAGGCGAAGGCGGCGGCCTCCACCGGCGGCTGGAAGGGCGAGGAGGCGAACTGCACGTCCCAGTGCCGCCGCGGGATCGCGTAGGACCCCGCGGTGGTCATGCCGCCGATGAAGATGGTCATGCCGATGGCGAAGAGGTAGATCTGCGCGGTGGCCAGCTTCTGCGAGATCAGATGGCGCCGGAAGATCAGCGGCACCACGAAGTAGGTCAGCCCCATGAACGCGATGGTGGTGCCGGCGACGACGGTGGCGTGGAAGTGTCCGGTGATGCGCAGCGTGTTGTGGGAGATGATGTTGACCTGCTCGGCGCCGAAGGTGACGCCGGTGATGCCACCGATGAAGCCGAAGAGCACCAGCGACAGGGCCAGGGCCGCGAAGCCGGGGTTGCCCCACGGCGCCTTGGCCAGCCACTCGAACAGCCCCTTGGTGAGCCCTTTCTTCCTCTGCGCCACCTCCACCGAGGCGGGCACCGTCATGCCGTGCACCATGCTCGCGAGCACGGCGAGGTACATGCCGTAGCTCGTGTTCCAGATCTTCCACGCGGGCGACACTTGCGGGTCCACGAGCAGATGGTGCGCCGAGGCCAGGTTGATGAAGAGGATGTAGAGGAGGAACGCGGAGCGGCAGACCTTCTCGTTGACCGGCGTGGCCCCCACCGTGAGGGTGGCGAGCAGGTACCAGATGGTGACCATCGCGGTCACGTTGATCTGCTGCGAGCTGTGCCCCAGGCCCCACCAGACGAGCCGATAGATCCCGGCGTCGATGTTCTGGATGATGCCGAGCGACCAGAGCCAGGTCGGGATGTAGATGATGGCCCCGTGGGCGAGCGTGACGACCGCGATGATGCCCGCGGTGGCGGCGCCGAAGGTCACGAGCGGCATCGTTCCCTCGTAGGTGCGCTCGGCCCGCGCCACCACGAGGCTCGCAAAGAAGTTGCAGACGCCCACCAGCGCGCCCACCGCGAAGAGGATCCAGCCGAGATAGAAATAGGAGACCGCCTGCAGCGGGGCGTACGAGGTCATCATGACGTCGGCCTGCCCGGCCAGGATCGCGGTGTCGATCAGCAACGAGCCCGCCACCATGAGGGCGAAGCCGAGCCAGCCGACGCGGGGCCAGGCCACGCGGCCGCCGAGCACGATCGGCCCCGCGAAGTAGAGCACCGCGATCTCGAAGAAGATGATCCAGAAGATGAGCATGTTGATGCCGTGGAAGGTCAGCGCGCGATAGAAGCTGGTCGGATCCAGCAGGTGGACCGCGGGCCAGCGCGTCAGCAGCACCAGCACCGCCGCGATGCCCCCGAAGAGAATGGCGAAGACCCCCGCCACCGCGTGGACCTTGATCAACCACTCGGCGTGGTTGTGGACCTTGAGTCCGGTCTGGGCGCACGTCCTAAAGACGGCTTGGGTCGCCATGAGGGGCCTCCTACTCCACCGTGATCTTCCCCACCATCTGGTGGTGCCCGATCCCGCAGAACTCGTTGCAGACCACGAAGACCTCCCCGCTCGTCGTCGGCGTGATCGTCAGCACGTACTCGTAGCCGGGGAGGACCATGAAGTTGAGGTTCAGCGGGAAGAGCGAGAAGCCGTGAACCAGGTCCATCGAGGAGAGGTGCAGCCGGTAGGTCTGCCCCTTCTTCAGCTTGAGCGCCGGATACCACTGCCACATGCGGCCCAGCATGTAGACGTCCTTGTCGGGCTCGGGGGCGATCACGGGCAGCCCCTTGTCCTCGCCGACCTTCGGCCCCGCCTCCACGAAGGCATCGACCTTCGCCATGTACTGGTCGGCGGCGGTCCGGTACGTCTCGAACGACGGGTTCTGGCCGCCCTTGAGGTGCCAGAGCGGCATCATGGCGAAGAGGATCAGGCACCACAGCAACGCGATCCCGATCCAGACCTTCTCGCTCGCGTCGACCTTCTTCCACCACACGCCCTGGAGCGTCTGCAGGCTCATGGCGGCCTCCTACCGCGCGACGGGGATGGTGGCGATCTCGAACAGCCCCCAGATCGTGTAGAACACGACGGGGACCGCGAGGCCGAGCACCAGCAGGAGGAAGATGTTGTCGAAGAACACCTGGGCGAGCGGAACCTTCGGTTTTTCCTCGTCCCTCTCCGTGTCGGTCATGGGCGGCCCTCCTGGATGGGAGCGTGTGTGTGCCCACTCCTATGGACCGCAGCGTAGGACGAGACTCCGCGTGGCCTGTATGACCCACGTCATAGAGCGAGAATTTCCGCTCTCGCGGCGCCACGGGAACCCTCTCCCCGCGATGGGGAGAGGGCAGCGTGACGGGGCCCGGTGCGGAAGGCCCGGGTGGTGTCGCTAGAGCAGTGCGTCCTGCCGAATGCGGTCGGGCGTCCAGGGAGGATCGAACACGATACTGACGTTGACCGTGTCCACACCCGGGATCCGGGCGATCGCCTGCCGCACCCACTCGGTCATGGCGTCGTGCAGCGGGCAGCCCTGGGTGGTGAGCGTCATCGTGATGTCGATCCGGCCGCCGTCGACGGCCACGTCGTAGATCAGCCCGAGGTCCACGACCGACATGCCGAGCTCCGGATCGAAGACGTCTCGGAGCGCCTCGGTGATCTGCTCGCGGGTCACGGTCATGGCTCGCTCCTCACGCCGGCCGGCGCGTCAACCGAGGCGGGCTGGTAGGCGCAGCCGGGATCCTCGGCCAGTGGATTGCCGCTCGCCGCGTAGGCGCGGGCCCGGCTGCCCCCGCACCGATGCCGCCACTCGCACCGGCCACAGCGCCCGCCGAGCTTGTCGGGATCCCGCAGGGCGCGGAACAGCGGGTGCTCCCGGTAGACCGCGACCACGTCGTCCAGCCGGACGTTGCCGGCCCGGATCGGCAGAAACCCGCTCGGGCAGATATTCCCCACGTGATCCACGAACACGAATCCGTTCCCGTCCGTCACCGCCCGCGGGGCCCGTGTTTGCTGTACCGAGCGCGCCATCAGCCCGGACCCGGAACCGGGGGAGTGCACGGGCGATGTTTGCTGTACCGAGCGCGCCATCAGCCCGGACCCGGAACCGGGGGAGTGCGCGGGCGATGTTTGCTGTGCCGAGCGCGCCATCAGCTCGGAAACGGAACTGGGGGAGTGCGGGGGCCATTTCTGGGCCCCCGCAGATGAAAGATGGGCCAGTTCTCCCACCACGCGGTGATACTGAGGACTCTCCGTCGTCTTGATCCCGAACGGCACCCGGCGCTGGAGATCTGCGGCCCAGCGCAGCACCGCCTCGATCTCCTCGGCGTCGAGCCCCTGATCGACCTGCGCGCGCCCGACCGGGATCAGGAAGAAGAGCGCCCAGAGCACGGCCCCGAAGCCGCTCACCTGGTCGACCAGCGCGGGCAGCTCCCCCGCCGTCTGCCGACAGATCGTCGTATTGATCTGCAGCGGAATTCCGAGCGCCCGGGCGCGCTCGATGATGCGCAGCGTGTGGCGGTGCGAGCCGCGCACGCGGCGGAATGCATCGTGCGCCTCGGCTCTGGCGGAGTCCACGCTCACCGCGAGGCGTGCCAGCCCGGCGTCCCGCAGGGCCCGGAGCTTTTCCTCGGTGGCGGCCGCGGTGCCACTCGGAGTCACCGAGACGACCAGCCCGATTCGGCTGCCGTACGCCACCAGTTCCGCCAGGTCGGGACGCCGCAGCGGATCGCCGCCGGTGAAGACCACGAGGGGCGGCGGGTCACCGAAGGCGGCGATGCGGTCCAGGAGCGCCTTGGCCTCCTCGGTCGTCAGCTCGCGCGGGTCGCGCCGGGGGATCGCTTCGGCCCGGCAATGCACGCAAGCCAGCGCGCAGGCGCGCGTCGTCTCCCAGATGGCGATGAACGGCTGCTGCGCGTACGGCGTCATGACGCGCGCTCCGGAGCGGCCTGCGACGTGGGGGAGTCCGGAGGGCCGACGAGTGTCCGCGGTCGGGGGGAGTGCGGCGGGGCCGCCGGCGTCGCCGCGCCCGACAAATGGCTGAGGATCCGGCCGAGCGCCGTGCCGAAGGCCAGCGCGCCCAGCGTCACCGCGGCGCCCGCCGCGCGGATCCACGCCGCCTCGCCCACGAAGACTGAGACGGCCAGGAGCAGGATGCCCGCGGTGAGCAGCACGTATGCGAGCCCCTCGAGGCGCGGCGAGGAGATCTGGGCCAGCGTGGGCACGCGCTCGCGTCCGGCCCGCAGACTGTAGGCTCGGTACCAGACGAGGAAGGGCACGATCTTGAGCATCATGCCCACGATGGTGAGCGAGACCCAGCCGCCGAGAACCACGACCGCATAGGCGAGCGCCACGCGCGGACCGGACAGCACATCCGCGGCCAGGGTCAGCCCGAGCACGATCGCGGGCCCGAGGAAGGCGGTGGCGGTCAGGATGAAGCGAAGCCCCCAGTCCAGCCCCGGCCGCTTGCGCGTTCGCGCCATCTCGAGCACCCAGCGGGCGTGGGCCAGTGCGGCGGCCGCCATTGCCAGCGCGCCGGCGACGATGAGAGGGGACACGCCGATCAGCAGCCCCGCCACCACCGACGGCACGCCGAGGATCACGCCCCAGAGCTGCCAGGCGGACACCCACGGACGTGGCGCCGGGGCGAGCAGGAACATCGGATAGACCCGCGCGGCCACGCCCAGGATCATCGGAGTCACCCATCCGAGGAGCGCCAGCTGGATGTGGGCGTGCAAGGTGGGGAAGAACGCGCTCGGCAGGAATGCCCAGAGGTGGTTCATCGCGAGTGTGAGGCCGAAGGCCGTGGTTGCGGCGAGCCCGCCGTAGCCCAGCATCACCAGACGGGCGGTGAACGTCCACCGGGTGAAGCCGCGCAGGCTCATGCCGATGTTGAGCAGGTACAGGAAGACGCCGACGGTCAGGAGGCCCGCCGCGCTCGCGAGGCCGGGCCAGCTCCCGAGCCAGAAGTGCGCCACCATCCCGAACACCGCGGCGGCGAGGATGACGAGCTGCCAGCGGGCGAGCCGCTCGCTCCAGACGGGACGCTCCAGCACGACCGGGATGAGCTGATAGCTCGCGCCCATGATGGCGATCGTGATCCAGCCGAGCGTCACGGTGTGGGTGAGGGCCAGCAGCCGCGGGTGATAGTAGTGCCCGGCCAGCTCGGGCGCCAGCCACAGGGTGCCGATCGAGCCAAGCAGGAAGGCGGCGGCCGCGCAGACCAGATAGCGGAGCGGCAGCAGGGGTGAGGACCCGCGCCCGGTCTGCGGCGGATGCATGCTCAGTCCCCCTTCCAGATCAGGATGCGGACCAGACCGGGCTCGGGCTCGTCCGTCTCGTGGCGGAACCCGCGGTCCTCGAGCTGCGGGTAGAGAAACAGCGGCCGGCGATCGTGGTGCACCTCCAGCCGGGCGCCGGGACCGAGCGTCTCGATCTCCTCGAGCACGCGCACCATCGGCTGTGGGGGCTCGAGCCCACGCACGTCCAGCACGCGGGAGCCGCGGCTGGGAGTCGCCCTGCGCGAAGGCTCCACGATCGCGGGATCGGCGTGATGGAACCACACCGACCAGTCGTCGGCCGCCCGCTGCTCCGTCCAGTGGGCGAGCCCGCGCTTGCCGAGCACGTCATAGAGCGGGATCGGCTCGAAGGGCGCGCGCAGCACCAGCACCTGATCCCGGCCCATCGCCTTCACCGCCGCCATGATCCGCGCGAACGGCTCCTCCCCCCGACGAATGTCCTCACGCACGTCGAGATGCACCTGCCGCGCCTCGGGGAAATCGGGGCGCGGCGGTGGCCCACCCTCACCCCGGAGTGCCTCTGCGACTTCCCCTCTCCCCTCCGGGGAGAGGGCAGGGTGAGGGGGCGAGGTTTCCTCCCCCACGGCCCGACGCAGCACACCCAGCAGCTCATCGGCCGGCACGCCGGCCATGCGCGCGGCCTGGGCCACCGTGACCCGCGGCGCCATCACGCGCCGGAGCAGCCGGTTCCGGAGCTGCTTGAAGTGAGCATGGTAGCCCGCCAGCACCTCGACCAGCTCGGGATGCTCCTCGAGGAGCCGGGCCACCGTCATGTCGGCCGAGATCATGCAGGCGCCTTGCGGTCGTCGCTCAACGCGGTGAGGAGCGTCTCGAGCGGCACGCCGGCCGAGGCGGCCGCCTCGCGCAAGGTCAGATGCGCCCCGCAGCAGTGATTGATCCCCATCTGCTTCATGACCTCGAGCGCCCCGGCATGATGCTGGGCCACCTCGGCCACGGTCTCATCGGCTCTGATGGGCCCTTCCGCCTTGGCGATCTCCACGCGCCACACCTCCGGCCCCTCCTCGAGGTAGCGCCACCGGAATGTGCCCTTGCGCTCGAATTCGAACTGATAGTAGAGCGGCTTCGGGTCGTGGTCGTTCACCAGCACGAAGGCCTCTCCCGGCGCGAGGGCCGCGAAGGTCTCGAAGATCTTGGGATGGCGAAGCTTCGGGGCCATCTCCCGCACGTCCAGGACTGTCGGCGAACCGTGACCGCAGCTGCATGGGTGAGCCATGTGAGTCCTCCTTGTTCCCCACGCTACCGCGGCACCGGCGAGGCCGCTATGACCGCGGTCATAGTCGGTGAAAACACGCACGACCGCTGCGCTTGCCTACACGGGAGGCGCGTGCTATCCCTGCGGCCATCGCACGGGGCGGAACGGTGCACATGAAACGCTCGATCTTGCCCTCATGGGCTCGCACCTGCTGGTGGAGCGCCTTGCTCGTCGCGACGCTGCTGGCAGGGTGCACGACCGCGCCCGACGTACGGCTCCGCAATCCCCAGACCGGGCAGGTCTTCACGTGCTCGGGCGAATCGGGCACGACCGGCCGGTGGTGGGACGAGATGGCCAAGCGGACCCGTGACAACTGCGTCAAGGATTTGGAAGGGCGCGGCTACGTCATCATCAAGTAGCTGCCGGCCTGGCCGCCGGGCCGGCGGGTGGATGCGCGCCGCCGCGCTCGGGGTCACGAGTGCCGCCGTGATCGCCTGCACGACCACGCCGATCCCACCCGCCTACACTCAGGACGATCTCAAGGCCAAATGCGATCGGCAGCGGGGCTGGTGGCGGCCGGACGAGCTGATGGGCGGCTACTGCGACTTCCGGGGGCCGTGACCGACCGCTATCCGGAGTCTCCAGACGCGGCCGCGCCCTCGTCCGGCGCGCTGTCCCGCGTCATGTATCCCAGGAAGGCGTAGATCACGCCGAAGAGCAGGCACACGAAGCTCGAGAAGAAGAACTCCCCCGCGTTGTCGAAGCGGAAGAGCATGTAGGCCTGAGTCGCGGCAACCGGGAAGACGAGCAGGCCCCACAGCTGCGCGCGCCACGTGGATCGTCTCATGCCGCTCTCCGGGTCGATCGGGCAGGGTCGCTACCGCGTGCGTCGAAGGTACACCAGCCGGGCGGGGCCCACCGCGCGCGTAGAATTCCCCCATGGACCGCCTCGGTCACCCGCCGACGCCTGCCGTTGACCGAGCGGGCGCACCAGGACCGGTGGCGAGCCCCGCCGCCTGGCTGCTCCTGACAGCGCTTCTTCTCGGCGGTTGCGTGTCGGGGCAGGGATGCCAGGGCCGGACCGGTGGGTGGCTCTCGGGCTGGGGCAATAGCCGTGGAGGCAGCGCGGTGACCGTCGGGCTGCACCGCGCCTGGTGGGACTGCCAGGACCGGACACTCAGCCCTCCGGCCTCCGCTGCGCCTCCGCCGGCACCCCCCGCCGAGGCCGCGCCCGGGGGGCCGGGGCCGTCCTCCCCGTCTCCTCGCTGATACAAGCTCGCACCGGGGCGACGCCCGTGCTAGAGTAAGCGGCCCTGCGGGCCGGATCGGAGGAGGGCTGGTCGGGCAGGACCGGGCCATGTGCGTCTACTGTCAGGAAGATCCATCGTGCGAGCACGAGCGCGACTCGTGCGCCGCCAGCCGCGGGGAGTTCTGTCCGGAGTGTCGACACCGTACCGCCGTGATGAAGACCTACACGCCGAAGCCGAGCTTCCCGATGATCCAGCCCGGGCGCTCCCGCAAGCGCAAGCCCGCCGCGAAAGCGCCCGCGCCCGTGGTCAAGCGCGCGCGGGCGGCCGGCAAGCGTCGCGCTCGACCGTGACGTCACGGCGGCCATGAATCTCATCCTGCTCACGCTCGCCGCCATCGCCTTCATCGTGTGCCTCATGCTGATCGACCGCGTGGGCAAGCGGCTCGAGCGCGCCAAGACCGCGCGGCAGTGGGAGGAGCGCGAGCGCCTGCTCGATCGGCGCCCCCGCGTCGCCACCGCGAACGAGGTGCGCCAGCGCCGCTCGCGGCGGCACTGACGAGCGAGACCTAGTTGGCGCCCGTGTCGAGGGCGGAGCGGACCGCGTTGCGGAGGTCGTCGGGGCTGAACGGCTTCGAGATCACCGGGACGCGAGAGGCGGCCAGGAACCCCGCGTAGTCCATCGAGTGCGCCTGTCCCGTGACGTAGATGATGCGGGGCATGGCCGAGCCGTGTCGCAGCTGCAGGGCCCAGTACAGCGCGGCGCCGTCCATCTTCGGCATGCGCAGGTCGCTCAGGATCAGGTCGTAGCGCCGCTCGTCGCAGAGCTGCAGCGCGGCGGCGCCGTCGGCGGCCACCTCGATCTCGTACCCGTTCTCGGCCAGCACGTCGGCGATCAGCTCGCGCACGTCGGGCTCGTCCTCCACCACCAGCACAATGGCCCGCCCGCTCATCGTTCTCCCTCGTCGCTCCGGCTCAAGGTGCGTGGGCTCCGGGGCGAGTCTAACAAAGGCCGCCATGCTCGCAAGGTGTGCTCCTACCGGCTCGCCGGCCGGACGAGCAGCGGATACCGGCCCACGCGGTGGCCGGAGATCATCAGCTCGACCACCCACACGCCGGGCAGCGTCAGGTCGCGCTTCTCGAGCCGATCGACCTGCCAGGTCCAGAGCGCGCCCTCGCGCGATTGGTCCATCGGCAGATCGCTGGTGCGCACCACGGCACCGTCCGGGTTGATCCAGCGCACCTGGATGTCCAGCAGCCCGCCGGTTTGCTGGATGCCGTAGAAGAAGGTCGGCGTGCTCCGCACGGCGAATTCCTTGACGCCGGCGGGCATGTTGCGGCGGAACGCGGTGTAGAGCAAGGTGCCGGGCTCCGGCGGGTCGCTGGTGAAGTAGGCGAACTTGACCAGGCTCGCCGCCTCGATGCCGCTCAGCTGGAGCGCCGGCGGCACGGGTCGAGGCGAGGGATGCGACGAGCGGTCTCGTCCCGGATGACTAGGCACGGCGCTTCAGGGGTGCAAGTCCAAGGCCACCCACAAGCCTACGAAAACCTGCGGGTTTTTCCGAGAGACCGCATCGAGCGCGCCTCCAGGGTCGTGGCGCGGTGACGAAAGTTGGGAGGCACGCCGTCGCAGGCATCCCGTCACGCTGTCACGCGCAATCGCGTCCGCGATCCATCGAGTCGACGCGGCGAGCGTGCACCGGCCCGCGCGCCGCCGCGCGCTGGCCGTTCGCGCGCCATGAGTTCGACGAGCTCGACACCGCGTCGTCACCGGCGCGTCGGCGTCGGCTCCCCGGGGTGACCCGGGGACTTCTTGACCCGAAGTATCCAGATGGTTACTATGGGTCACGCAGTCCATGCCGGCCACAACTCGCGTCAAGCGCCTGGTGTCCCGACCCGTCCGCGATCCCCGCAGGACGCGCGATCGCATCCTGGCCGCCGCCCTCGCCGAGTTTTCCAGCGAGGGCTTCGCGGGCGCCCGAGTGGCCCGCATCGCGCGGCGGGCGAAGATCAACAAGCGGATGCTCTACCACTATTTCGGGAACAAGGAGGACCTCTTCCGGGAGATCTTCGATCGCAAGCTCCAGGAGCGGGCCGGCTGGATCAGCGAGGCGCCGGCCGAGCTGGGAGCGAGCCTCGCGTACTGGCTCCGGATGGCGTGCGAGGACAGCGACTGGATCCGGCTGATGCAGTGGGAGGCGCTCGCGGCCGGCGACGGGCCGGTGATCCGGGAGGCCGAGCGCCGCGCCTCGCTGGAGCGCACCCTCGAGGACCTGCGCGCCCGGCAGCGCCGGGGCCTCGTACCCGGGGACCTGGACGTGGGCCATCTGCTGCTGACGATCCTCGGCGTGCTCACGTACCCGCTGGCGTTTCCCCAGGTGACACGAATGGTGACCGGCAAGAGCGCGGCCGATGCGGCCTTTCGCGAGCAGCACACCGAGTTCCTGCGCCGGTTCGCTGACGCGCTGGTGAGCCGGCGACCCCGCTCCGCCGCGGTGCGCGCCTGATGCGTCGCCTCGGCGCGCGCTCGAGGCCGCTGGCAGCCGCCGGCGCGCTGCTCGCGGGGGCGCTCATCGGCGGCTGCGACCGAGCCGAGCAGGCCACCGCCAAGAGCCCGCCGCCCGGCGTGGCGGTGACGGTGGCCGACGTGGTCACCCGCGACGTGCCGGTGCAGATCCGCGCGATCGGCAACGTCCAGGCGCTGGCCACGGTGTCGGTGCTGTCCATGGTCAATGGCGAGGTGCTGAAGGTGCACTTCGAGGAGGGCCAGGAGGTGGCCGCGGGTGGCATGCTGTTCACCATCGACCCCCGCCAGCTCCAGGCCCAGCTGCTGCAGGCCCAGGCCACCCTGGCCCAACACGAGGCCATGATCAAGCAGGCCGAGGCCAACCTGGCCAAGGACTCGGCGGAGCTCGCCAACGCCAAGGTGGAGGAGGGGCGCTACAAGAAGCTGGTGGACGGCGGGTTCGTGGCCCGCGAGCAGTACGACCAGATCCGCACCAAGGAGCTGACGCTGACCGCCACCATCGACGCCGATCGCGCGTCGGTGGAGACCGCCAAGGCCCTCGTGCGGGCCGACGAGGCCGCGATCGAGAACGTCAAGGTGCAGCTCTCCTATACGCAGATCCGCGCGCCCGTCGGGGGCCGCACCGGCAACCTGCTCCTGCACCAGGGCAACGTGGTCAAGGCCAACGACGTGGGCAACCCCATGGTGGTCATCAACCGCATCCATCCGATCTACGTGGCCTTCTCGGTGCCGGAGGCGGAGCTGGCCGAGATCAAGCGCTACCGCGCTGCCGGCGACCTGCCGGTGGAGGCCGAGGTGGACGGCGTCCCGGGCGGGGTGGTGCGGGGCAAGCTCACCTTCGTCAACAACACGGTCGACCCGAGCACCGGCACCATCCAGCTCAAGGCCACCTTCGAAAACAACGAGAACGCGCTCTGGCCCGGGCAGTTCGTCAACGTGGTCCTCACCCTGACTCGTCAGCCCGGCGCGCTGCTGGTGCCCTCGCCGGCGGTGCAGAACGGCCAGCAGGGGCAGTTCGTCTACGTGGTCAAGCCGGACCTGACGGTGGAGGCCCGGCCGGTGGTGTCGGGGGTGATCCAGGGGCGTGACGTGGTGATCACGAGCGGGCTGCGAGCGGGGGAGCGGGTGGTGACCGACGGGCAGCTGCGGCTGGTGCCGGGGGCGCGGGTGGACATCAAGCCGGCCACTCCACCGCCGGCCCGGAAGGACGCGTGAGCACCGACCTCTTCATCCGGCGGCCCGTCATGACGACGTTGCTCATGGCGGGCATCCTCGTGTTCGGCATCATGGCCTATCGGCTGTTGCCGGTGAGCGACCTGCCGAACATCGACTTCCCGACCATCCAGGTCACGGCCGGCCTGCCGGGGGCCAGCCCGGACACCATGGCCTCCGCGGTGGCGACGCCCCTCGAGAAGCAGTTCTCCACCATCGCGGGCATCGACTCGATGACCTCGACGAGCGCGCTCGGCACCACCCAGATCACCATCCAGTTCACCCTGGAGCGGAACATCGACGCGGCGGCCCAGGACGTGCAAGCGGCCATCGCGGCGGCCCAGCCCCAGATGCCGCCGGGCATGCCCACGCCGCCCTCGTACAAGAAGGTCAACCCGGCCGACCAGCCGATCCTCTATCTCTCGCTGAGCTCGCCCACCCTGCCGCTCTACGTGGTGGATGAGTACGCGCAGACCAACCTCGCGCAGCGCATCTCCACCATCAGCGGGGTGGCCCAGGTGCAGGTGTTCGGCTCCCAGAAGTACGCGGTGCGGGTGCAGCTGGATCCCAGCGCGATGGCCACCCTCGGCATCGGCATCGACGAGGTGCAGAAGGCGCTCGCCGACAGCAACGTGAACCTGCCCACCGGCACCCTGTGGGGGCCCGACCAGGCCTTCAGCGTGCTGGCCACCGGCCAGCTCACCAGCGCGGCCGCCTACCGGCCCCTGATCGTGGCCTACCGCAAGGGCTCGCCGGTGCGGCTGCAGCAGCTCGGCCGGGTGATCGACGGGGTGCAGACCGACAAGGTGGCCTCCTGGTACAACAACGAGCGCGCGGTGGTGCTCGCCGTCCAGAAGCAGCCGGGGACGAACACCATCGAGGTGGTGGACTCCATCAACCAGATCATGCCCGCGTTCCGGGCCCAGCTGCCCGCCTCGGTGAACCTGAACACCCTCTACGACCGCTCGGCCTCCATCCGGGCCTCGGTCCACGACGTGCAGTTCACCTTGCTGCTGGCCATCTGCCTGGTGGTGCTGGTGATCTTCCTGTTCCTGCGCAACGTCTCGGCCACCCTGATCCCGAGCCTGGCCCTGCCCATGTCGATCGTGGGCACGTTCATGGTCATGTACGTGCTGGGTTACTCGATCGACAACCTCTCCCTGATGGCGCTGACCCTCGCGGTGGGCTTCATCGTCGACGACGCCATCGTGATGCTGGAGAACATCGTCCGGCACATGGAGGAAGGCAAGAGCCGCATGGAGGCGGCGCTGGTCGGGGCCCGGGAGATCGGGTTCACCATCGTGTCGATGACCGCCTCGCTGGCCGCGGTGTTCCTGCCGGTCCTCTTCATGGGCGGCATCGTGGGCCGCCTGCTGCACGAGTTCGCGGTGGTCATCGGAGCCGCGGTCATCGTGTCCGGGGTGGTGTCCCTGACCCTCACGCCGATGGCCTGCAGCCGCTTCCTTCGGCCCCCGCGCGAGCGCCACGGGCGAGTGTACGCGGCCTCCGAGCGGGTCTTCACCGGCATGCTGGCGCTCTACGACCGCAGCCTGAAGCTGGTCCTCCGCCACCCCCGCTTCACCCTGGCGGTCTTCGTGGCCACCGTGGTGCTCACCGGCTACCTGTTCGCGATCGTGCCCAAGGGCTTCATCCCCAACGAGGATACCGGCCAGGTCTTCGCCTTCACCGAGGCCGCCCAGGACATCTCCTTCGACGGGATGATGGAGCATCAGGTGAAGGTCGCCAACATCGTCGCGGAGCAGCCCTACGTCCAGCAGTTCTTCTCGGGCATCGGGGCCAGCGGCTCCAGCGTGGTGATGAACACCGGACGCATCTTCATGCGGCTCAAGCCGCGGGACGAGCGACCGAGCGCCGAGGAGATCGTGCAGGACCTTCGCCGGAAGCTCACCGGCATCCCGGGCATCAACGTGTACCCGCAGGTGCTGCCCACCATCCGCATCGGCGGCAACCTCACCAAGGGCCAGTACCAGTACACGCTGCAGGACGCCGATCTCCAGACGCTCTACCACTGGGCGCCCATCCTCCACCAGCGCATGCGTGGGCTGCCCGGCTTCCTCGACGTGAACTCCGACCTGCAGATCCGGAGCCCCCAGGTCCTGGTGGAGATCGACCGCCAGAAAGCCTCCGCGCTCGGGGTCACCGCGATGCAGATCGAGAACGCCCTGAACAACGCCTACGGCTCGCCGCAGGTCTCCACCATCTACACCCCGACCAACCAGTACTGGGTGATGATGGAGCTGCTGCCGCAGTACCAGCGGGATCCGGCCGCGCTGTCCCTGCTCTACATCCGCTCCTCCAGCGGCAAGCTGGTCCCCCTCGGCACGGTGGCTCGCATGACCCGCACGGTGGGCCCGCTGACCGTGAACCACCTGGGCCAGCTGCCCGCGGTGACCATCTCCTTCAACCTGCAGCCCGGGGTGGCGCTCGGGCAGGCGGTCGAGGCGATCCGCGGCGTGGAGCGTGACCTGCGGCTGCCCGCCACCCTCAGCACCAGCTTCCAGGGCACCGTGCAGGCCTTCCAGCGGTCGCTGCAGGGTCTGGGCATCCTGCTGCTGGCCGCGGTGCTGGTGATCTACCTGATCCTGGGCATCCTCTACGAGAGCTTCATCCACCCGCTGACCATCCTGTCCGGGCTGCCCTCCGCGGGCGTGGGCGCGCTGCTGACACTGCTGATCTTCCACCAGGAGCTCAACCTCTACGGCTTCGTCGGTATCATCATGCTGGTGGGCATCGTGAAGAAGAACGCGATCATGATGATCGACTTCGCGATCGACGCGCAGCGCGCCGGCAAGCCGGCGGTCGAGGCCATCTACCAGGGCTGCCTGCTGCGGTTCCGGCCCATCATGATGACCACCATGGCGGCCCTGGTGGGCACGCTGCCGATCGCGGTGGGCTTCGGGGCGGGCGCGGACTCGCGCCGGTCGCTCGGCCTGGCGGTGGTGGGCGGCCTGCTCCTCTCCCAGCTGCTGACCCTCTACATCACGCCGGTCATCTACCTCTACCTCGAGCGCTTCCGCGAGCGGGCCTCCCGCCGGCGCCCGGCGGTGACCGAGCTGGCCCCGGGGCCCGTGGCCGGCGGCTCGTGAGCGGGCGCGGCGCGGCCTCCGATCCCCTGGCGCGGCTGGGCGTCGACCCCAAGGATTTCGACGCGGTCATCCAGGCGGTGCGCTTCGAGCTGTACCGCGAGAACATCTACGGCGCCCTCGAGATGGTCGAGGCCGCCCACGGCGTGCATCCCGATCCCCGCTACGTGGAGCAGGCCACCCGCATCCGCTCCTGGCTCACCCACCTGGCCAACCGCGACGCCTACATCGCGGCCCAGGACGCGCAGTACCGCCGCCTGCGCTGGCGCATGGGACTCAAGCTGATCGAGAAGCGCATCCGCATGCTGCTCGGGCGCAAGACGCGCAAGATGATCGAGCGGCGGGCGCGTGATCCCGAGTTCCAGGCGCTGGAGCGCGAGATCGGCGCGGTGCACGCGCGCCGCGTGCTCGACGCGGGCAGCGGCGAGGGCGGGGTGGCGATGGCGCTCGCCGCGCGGCATCCGGACATGCAGGTCGACGGCGTCGAGGTCTCGGCCACCAACGTGCGGATCGCCCACCGGCTCAACCGCTTCGCCAACGCCCGCTTCCGCCTGGGGCTGGCCGAGGAGGTGCACCAGGCCTTCCCGGGCGCCTCGTTCGACCTGGTCTACTCCTTCGCGGTGCTCGAGCACGTGCGCGACGTGGACGAGACGATCCGATCGATCATGACCGTGCTGCGCCCGGGCGGCCGGTTCTGCTTCGTGGTGCCCATGCACGAATTCCGCGCCCACGGCCCCATCCCCGACTATGCGCCGGTGCACGGCTACGCCGACCACTGCCGTGTCTTCAGCGAGGGCGAGCTCTACCAGCGCTTCGGCCACGAGAAGAACTTCCACCTGCAGAAGATCCCCGGCGCCTGGAAGCACGGCGAGCTGCCGTCCTGCTTCGAGCCGGTCGAGTTCGGCTCCTTCTTCGTCTCCTACACCAAGTAGCGCGCGGCGCGTCCCCCGGCGACCGCAGGTGGTCGCGCCGGGACCGCTACAGGCTCCTCAGGAACGCGACGAGGTCGGACTTCTGCGCGTCGCTGAGCGCGAGGTTGAACCGGCGGTCGTAGAAATTGACGGCGTCCAGCAGCGTGGCGGCGGCGCCGTTGTGGAAGTAGGGCGCGCGGCCGGCGAGTCCGCGCAGGATCGGCCCCTTGAATCGCCCGACGTCCTTCCACTTGCCGGTGATGAGCGCCCGGCCGGGATCCGTCACGATCTTGGTCTGCCCGGTGGTCTTGTTGCGTAACGTGTAGACCGGCATGTCGCCGACCGGCAGCCCGAACCGGTTGTGCACGCTGTCACCACCCTCGGCCATGGAGACCGGGGGGTCGGCGACGCCGATGTCGAGGGGCGCCGGCACCGAATGATCGCCCGCCTGCGGCGTATCGTGGCAGGTCGTGCACGTGCCGACGATGGGGACGTCGAAGTGGCCCGGTCCGCCGAAGTCGTCGTTGATGCCGGACACCCCCGCGATCGGAATCACCAGCGTATTGAAGAGGGCCTGGCCACGGGCGACGGCACCGCGCGCGCGATTCCGGCCGCCGCCGTTGAGCTTTGCCCACGCGTCGTACTCGGTGAACACGATGGGATCGAACGCCGGGTTCGAGCCGGTGCAGTTGGCGCCGCTCGGATCGCAGCCCAGGGGATCGTTGTCGCCGAACACGAACGACCGCCGTGACAGCCTCTCGGGACCGCCCTCCGCGCCGGCGGCGTGGAGATGACCGGCGGCGCGATCGAAGATCTGGGCGGTGAAGTTGCCCATTTCGTACTCGACGATCCGGTCCCGCGTGATGTCGTCCAGCGAGTTCGGCGCCTGGGCGTGGCCCTGCGTCGCCGAGTTCGCCTGGTGGGCGAGGTCGAAGTGGATGGCCGAGGGTGAACCCCGCTCGATGGTCTCACGGCCGTCCCACATGACGGTGCTGAGGAACGCGAGGTTCGTCGCGGGTAGCGGCCGGCGGAAGAGGGACAGCTCGTGGTCGCGGTTGTGGCCAGCATAGCCGTACGGGTCGCGAACCGCGACGAGCTGGAACTCGGCATTGGCGGGAATGGAAAGGCCGACGCGGATGACGCCTTTGGCCAGGAGCATGCTGTAGGCCCGTCGCCGCGCCTCGACGGTGGAGACATCGGCGAGCGGCGAGTTCGAGCCGTCATTCTCGTGGAAGATCGGGTCGGTGCCGCCGGTCGCCTCGAAGCGCGCCTGGATGCCGGTGGCACTCACGGTCATGTTGTTCTCGGGCTGGTGGCAGGTCACGCACCGTCGCCCGTTTCTTCCGAGGTCTCGGAAGAACGGATTGCCGGAGGCGACGACCGGGAGGCCGGCGACGTTGATCGTCCGAGCGCGGCCCGACTCGTTCGCCACCGTGAAGACGGGCCCGCGCGGCCCGTCGCCGTCCTGTCCGCGAACCGACGACGTGGCCAGAGTACCGCCGATCAGGGCGAGCGCGAGACCGATCCCCGCGCATCGATGTTGGTATCGCATCACGGTCCTCCTCCCGGTGCGGTCGGTCCGCCCCAGATGGCGCGAGATGATGGGCGACCGTCAACCGACATGCTCACCACGGTCTCTCCAGTCGAGCGATGCGAGGTGTCGCGTCCAGATGGGCCCAGACTGAGTCGCGGCCGGCAAGCCGCACAATTCCTCTGAACAGAGGAATTGGCTCGAGGCTCGATGGTCAATCAGATCGCGGGCGAGTCCGGGACGCGCGCAGCGCCTGCCGGGTGATCCGGAGGGCCGTGACCGGCGGTGTTCACGCCGCCTCTTGCGACGGAACGAGTCGGAGCTCGTCCGCCGGCGCCCGAGCGCACGAGGTCAGCGCCTAGAACGCGTCCTCGGGCGCGGGCGGGAGGCGCTTCCACCCGCCGCCGCCCATGCGCTTGATGACGTGGGCCAGGAGCTGGGCGCGACTCCTGACGTTGAAATGCCGATACAGCGCGATCACGTACTGGTGGGTCGTGGGCCGGCTGAGGCCGAGGCGTGCCGCGACCTGCTGTTCGCTGTCACCCTCGAGCAGACACGCGAGTGTCTGCCGCAGCCGAGGTGACAGCTTCCCCGGACCTGGCTCCATGCCGCTCACCAGGGACCGCCGAATCAGCCCGCCGATTTCCTGGTGGAAGAAGCTGAGCAGCTGCTGCTCGCGCGGGGAAAAATCCCGCTCGCCGATCGCCCGATTCACGCCGATTCCGCTGATGGCGCCGTCGTCCGAGACCTGATAGATCGACGTCAGCTGATGGTCCACCCCCCCGGGCCGCCGATACTGGTTGAAGGCCACCGACCGATACCAGTCGGCGTCGCGGACGAGCTGACGACGGGTGTGCGTGAGGAGGCGACCGCTCATGTGCTGGAGCGCCGTGTAGATCGGATCGTGCACCGGGCCGCTTTCGCGCCGGTAGGCCAGCAATCGTTCCTGGCCTCGCGGATCGAAACCAACCGCGAATGCGGTGAGAGGCTTGATGGGGCGGGTCGGTCGGAGCCACCGCCCTTCGCCCCCGCTGACCATCGGGGCGCCGATCAGCCGGGACAGCCCTTCGGACATCCTCGGATGCCACAGCGCGGGATCGTATCCGACATCGCGGCATTCGCCGATCAGGCGATAGGCGTCGCGCACGTCCTGCACCCGCAAGAGGTTCCACCTGGCCATCGCTCGGTTCTGCGCCAGAAAAATCCCGCCCCGAGGCTTCGGTGAATATAGCACGCGGAATCAGGCCGGCCCGAGCACGTGCTGACGCGTTGCGCTCAGTCTTCTGAGGCGATCCGGCGTCGTCGGCAGCTCGACCCGCCGTCACCTCCACCTTCTGCGTCGCGGGCGGCGTGCTCAAAGTTGGGGTTATACCGCGTCAGCCCGTTGTCCCCTCTCGGGAGGCCTGCTATCATTCGCTGGTCTTTCCGAGACGCGCGACAGCCAGGGACCCCGTCGTCTAGCCTGGCCAAGGACGCGACCCTTTCAAGGTCGAGATCGCGGGTTCGAATCCCGCCGGGGTCACCACGCCCCTCTGTGCTCGCCCGGAGCCTCGAATGACACTGGCCGTTGCGGTAACTGAAGTCCGTGAGCCGGCATGTGCACGGCGAACGCTCTCGTCGTCGAATGGTGGCTCGC